>JAAUXV010133483.1_pt1 | contig 12080 bp, 13 predicted proteins | sample 7278181 | NCBI WGS metagenome assembly JAAUXV01 (sample SAMN14350114, study PRJNA611818) | marine sediment metagenome | isolation source: surface marine sediment (2.1m) | place: French Polynesia: Moorea | collected 2018-08
AAGGTGGAAAATCGAGGCACTCTCGATTGAAATACCACCTCAGGCTTCCCAGCGCGCACAGCTCAGGACAGTGCTCCAGCAGCTCCTCCACGCTGTCCATCCCCAGCGGCATCGCCTCCGCCGGACAGGTGTTTGCCAGGACCAGCATCTGCAGCCCGTCCAGTAGCCCAGAGCGGCACAGTGCCGACAGGTGCTCCTGCCGCAGCCATGACAGGGGCGCCTGGAACTGCGCCGTGCGGAGGGCGCCGGAGGAGCAGCCCAGCAGGGACAGCACCAGGGCAGCCGGGATTGAGCCGGGGGAGGCGGAGGGATCCACGCAGCGGACGGACACATCCAGAAGGGATGGAAATCTGGGGGAAATTGACATTCATCATTGTGTCTTCTTCTCAGTGGCTCTGATACTGTTTCTGACCTGTTATTTTCCAGCTCAAAGGTTTCTGCATCCTCCAATTCGTCTGCCGCCCATATCGTTAGCCTGAACCTCATCAGGTTCGGACAGTGCTGCCCTAAAGCGCCTATTGTATTCCAGGAGTATCCTATAAAATTTTGTAGTTATCTTTCTTTTTTGAAAAAAAAATCCATTTCGGTACAGAAAACACCCTCCAAAATTGTGAGATCTATCATGGTGAGAGTTTCGGAAAACCGTATTGCAAAGAGGTCCAGTCCAGAATCTCCACTCCACGTTACGTGAGCCTCCAGCTCCTCAACTGGAAACAAATTGACGTTGGTCTATCTTTTCCAACAAGAAACGACACTATGATTCTATCAACTTGGCAAATCCTCGAGCCCTTCCGCCAGCATCTGGAGATCTTGGTCCCTGATGAGAAGGTCCAGCCTGGTTATCCTCGGGCATGTTGTGGCGATTCGCCTCAGGCACTCCTTGTCGGGCGAAAAGGTCTGGATGGCGAGGGCGTCGACGATGTCGTCCTCGTCGCGGATCCATTCCTCCACGTCGACGACGCCTCCGCTGCTCATGCTTTCTAGCTGCATAGAAAGAACATACTGTACAGTATATACTTCTTTCACTTTTATTATCTTCCCTTACCTGGCAGAACTGTCTCAGTGCCAAGGTCCCGTGTCCCCCGAACCTCGCCTTTACCTCCCCCTGTCCGAACACCTGCCCCATCTTCCCCGGGTGGCGGATCCGCTCCAGCGCCGGGAGGCCCTCAAGGAGCGCCCTGAACCCGTCCGAAGTCACGAAGCTTCTCCTCGGGAGGACCACCTCCCTCAGACCGGAGAGGACAGCAGGCGATCCCTCGCACCTGCCCGCCAGGTACTCCAGCACCAGGTCGTTGAGCTGCTCGTAGCCCTCCAGGTCGAGCACGGCCAGGTGCGGGCAGCTCTCGGCCAGGCGGATCACCAGCTTGGGGGTCGTCCAGCAGAGGCTGCACTTGGGGACGTCGTCACCGTAGGGAGGGCGGCAAGGCGCGTTTTCGTCGTCGTCGGAGTCCTCGGGCACTGGTGGACGGCCGGTCACAAAGAGGCCAGGCCTGATTAAATTAAAATTAGCCGGTTTCTTTAGGTATCAACATAAAGGGTACATTTTCAAACGGGGCACTACGCCGTATTTAAAAATTTAAAATTGTAGTTCATAGGATCACTACCCTTAAAAAATGCCGAAAGCATTGTGAACTGCAAGATGATCCTACCTGAAGACCTCCAAGTTTTTTGCTTGAGTGACAAAGTCTACGAGTGGATCAGCAACTTGTACCACGTCTGGCAAATCCATCAGGCCCTCCTCCGTGACCACTACAAGGCCGCGGTCTTCTTCCCCCTCGTCCTCGGCAACATAATCTTCAGGAATGACGTCTTCCTCCCCGACTCCGAAATTGTTGAACATTCGCAGATCTGAGACACGAAAAATGGTGACTAGAAATCACCATTTGCTAATTTAGATAGCAGAATTCGCTTGCCTATCGTGAAGTTCTGAGAATAAACGCTGGTGACGTGCGAGTGGAGCATCACCTCTAGGATGCTCCTGAGGAAGCGGCAGTGCCGGCTCAGCACGTCCTTGTCCGCCTCCTCCGGGCCGCATCTGGAAAAAGGGGGAAATGACATATTTTTGTACAGTACATAGTTTTGCGCGGACCTTCCATGCAGCTGAAGAGCTTCTGAAAGAGCAAAAATAGGGTGAAAACAAGAAAACAAAATCTTAAAGGAGGAACGAGAAAGGAAATTTTTTTAGGAAAAAGAAAGCAGCACCTTGTTTCTCTCTTCCCCCGAGCTTAATTAAAAGAAAAGGGGTTGGGTTCGGTGGAAGGTACCGTAGTACACAACAAATCCTTGTACACAGAGCCTTGCTTTCAAGGAGGAAGGCGAGAACCGGGGAGAGGCACGCCAAAAATTAATTAGTATGGAGAAGGAAGAGATGGGAGAACACGGAAAGAAGTACAAAAAGCGAAAAAGGAAAGAATGGGCACACAGAAATAAACCTATTTTAATAGTTTTTGACGCGGCATTATCTGCAACGTCCTCATAGGCTCATACCCAGACCAAAACAAAACCTTTGCTGGCTTAACTTTCTGAGGTTTGCTCACCTGACGATCGGGGAGGACGCCTAGCTGGGGGAAAGGAACCGGGGAAACCATCATGTTCTCGGACATGTTACGTGATGCTCTCAGTACCTGAACGATCCACTGAAAGAGGTCCTCCAGGATCGCCCTCGGGAGGCGGGAGAAAAATTCCTTCATCTCAGCGATGCCCGGGGGACTGTCCAGCTCGCGGTAGATGGCCTTTGACAGAGAAAAGGGGGGGATGTTTTCTAGTTTCATGGTGGGACTTAAAGCAAGTTTCTTTTCGTCGCCAGACCAGTTTCCTTTGCTAGCTCATACATGTCCTTGGGACATAATGCCTACGTGCATCTATCCAACCGCGTGGCACTTCGAATCGGTTTCCAGAAGAAAATTGTAATTTTATCAAACAATCTCAAAGAAATACCAGCTACTAGTCTAATTATTTTCCAACCAGAATATTCAAACACGTTCAAATATGCATTAAATGTTTCCACCACGGGTCAGTGAATAGTAAGTTCTTTTCCCTCTGCTAATCTTGCATTTTAACTACTACTGTACGGTACCTCATGTGTCATGTCAAGCCTCTGCGTAAGAGAACTTTGCAAAAGAGCTTTCAAAAGTGCCACCTCAGCGTTGCACGCACGACCCCAGCCAGACGTCTTGTCTGGATTGGAGGCACCTTTTTTTACCTGTCCCAGATGCAGCGACAAGCTGGAGTAGCAGAAAAACGAGAGGTCCTTTGGCTGCCTCAGAGGAGGCATGGTGATGGTATAGTGGTTTGCCGCCTACGCCGGATACGTTGTTGCACTTATTTTAATACGGGAATCATGGGGCTAATGCCATTGACTCGAGAGTGTTATTGAGGAAAGGAACTGCGCGAAGGAGGAGGAGGAAAAAGCAGGTGTCAGTGTTTTCTCCCGTGCAACGGATAGGACTTGAAACATTGCCAATTTCGAGACGAAAGCTACGGCGCTTTTTTCAAAGGAGTTTCTGCCATATGTTACGGCGGTGTTCACATCAAAATACAATAGCAAAATCAGAGGTGCTCTCAAAGATTTAGAATTGCAGGCTGACCTAGTACATGAAACAACAAGTGGTGCTTATTGTGGGACACAGTGGGCTCCCATACAGGTCTTAATATGTTAAAAGTTCAATACAGAACTCATTAAAGGCAAAGAGATGAACACTTTTGGTGCATCCTTTTTCCAGTCCCTTTGGGAGAGTCTTGTTCAAACCCTTGACTTGTATGGGTGCCCACTGTTTCCCACAATATGCACCACTTGTTGTTTCATGCACAAGGTCAGCCTGCCATTCTAAATCTTTGAGAGCACCTCTTATTTAGCTATTGTATTTTGATATGAACCCCGCGGTAATTTATATAAGTCTTCCATGCTCGCTGCAATACATCACAGCATGCCTCCAACCGAGAGCCTTCGTTGCTATGCTGCATTGGGTTGTCGCAAATGAAGACGAAAGATGGAGGGCAAATAGAGACGAAGCGAAGGGGGAGATCGGGAGAAAGACGGGTTGGCTGAGTGAGGCGAGTGGAGGGAAAGAAATGCCATCCCTTAGAGGTACACACACATACATCTTGGAAAGAGAATTGGTCCACCTCTCCACCTCTCGACGAGGGAAGAGAACTCCTGAAAATTCCTGGTCATCAAAGGGGGAAGGAGGAGAAGAGCAAAATGAAAACATCCGCACATTGACGAGAAACCCGCGTACAAAAGAAAATTGGGGGGGCCACCAAAGACAGGGCCTTGATGAGTCAGGAGAAGGGTGAGAGAGGTAGGAGGCCCCTAAAGCTTAATCTTCTTCCATCCAACGGCGACGTTTCTGCTGTAACATCTGTGCAAGGGCTAGCTGCTATCTCTAAACAATGCGAGGATGAAAGGCGGAGGAGGAGGCTGCATGGGCGGGGAAAGAGAGCGTTATAAAAAATGTTTTTTTGTGGGGGAAGGAAGAGAGACGAGGCTAGAGGCGAGCGCCAAGGAGGGAAGTGTTTGTTGGGGGCCCATTCTCTCTGTCTCTTTCTGCGAGTGTGTGGGCGTAGCAGAGTGGCCTTCGCCGGTGGAGGATGGGAAGGGGGGGGAGAAGGAAAAAACCACTGCCTCTTTTCTTTCATTGGAGGCAACACTGCAGAATGTCGCCTCATGAGAAAGAGGAGAAGGGCCCTTCTTCTTACCATCTGGATGGGAGAAAGGCGAAACGACCCCCCCGGCTTCTTCTTCCTCTTCCTCCATCTCCTCCACGCCCCTCAACAAAAGGAACACGGTTCGGCTCTTTCGCTCCCCCCTCCCCCGGCCTCGCCGCAAGCAAGCCAGCGAGAAATAGAGAGCGGCATGGCGGGAACTGAGGAGGGAAGTTGGGGAAGAGAGTTGGGGGGGGGGGGGATAGGGAGAAGGAGACGGGGATCGTGACGTCACTTCTGACGCACTTTTGGGCTCTGGCCTTTCTACCCTGGAGGAGGCGGCGGAGGGCGACGTTCCCCAATCCACGCCGCCGGGCTCACAATTTCGGAAGTGGAGGATCGAGGGGGAGCGGTGGTCGTCGCTGCTGCTGCTGCTACAACAACAAGCCGGTCTTGAGTGACCGACCGGATGTCGGAGAATGCCAAAAAAATGTAAGGGGGGGGTACTGGGGATACATTCTTATATTCTGGTTCTCCGATACTATTCGGTCTGTTGCTCGCTTCCTCGTTATCGGCGAAAGCGGAGAGGCCTCCCCTATATGATGCCGCAATACTTTCATCCTCTCCCCCATGCAGCTGGCGGGGGAAAATATCGCCCCTACGTACACTCCTTTTTCATGTATTCTGAGTTCACCACGGCTCTCGACCCCTCAGCTCGTACGAAGCTTCAAAAAAGTCTCCCCGCGCGCATCCTAGGGTGGTACTAAAAGGGAACAATTATTTATGCCTCCCCCGCTTCCCTCCCCCACCAACCTTTTCCTCCTCTCCCCCGAGGCCTGTCTCTTCCTCCTCTCCTCCCTCCTCCTAAACCAGCTGGGAGGAGTTGGACAGACTGAAGCCGGAAGGAGGACTGATACACAGACACGCTCTCGCGCCTCGAGACAGGCCGTCACCTGCAGGAGGCGCCGTCAACCGCCGCGCCATACTTTGCACGAAATTTCCCCGCCCCCGTCATCCAGTCGATCAGGCAAATAACACTGCGATCCGACAGTAGATGGATGGATGGATGGATGGATGGATGAGCGGGGCCGGGGCCGCCGTCCGTCGCCCGCATCAACAACGTTCGTCGAACAACCTCCTCTCGCCCGCCCTTCCGCCCGGGGTTGAATGCATAATCATTACGGCTGGCGAAGGCGGCGGGGAGAAAGGAGTTGGCCTTCCCTCCTTCCTCCGGCGATCGCCTCGCTGCTCCCCCATCGACCCCCTCTCCCCACCGCCATTATCGGAGATCCCTCCCCCCGAACCAGCCGCTCTTTCGCAAGAGGAGGCAGCAGCAACTGGTTGTCGGCCGAGAGAGGCCTCCTTCTTCTTTCTCAGCATGAATGGCGCCAACTCCCGCGGCGATGGAGGGGAGGAGGAGGGAGAAGAAAGCACGTTCTGCAGTCTGCTCCGCCCGCCGTCCCTTGGTCGATCGCTTGGCGCAGGGCTTTCCTTTCTATTCCTCTTTGGCGGGCGGGGGCGGGGGCGGGCAAAAGGTGTTGGCTGCTTTCCCCTCGGGAATGACATTCACCGCAATTCCAAGTAATTTCACGCGTTCAGAATTGCGAGCAAGTACAGTAGAGTGCGAATATTTCTTTCTTTGAGCAAGACTTCGGCGAAACTTTCCCTTGGTTCTTCACCCCCCCCTCTCTCTTTCTGCTCTCCCTTCAGACCTTGAGGGCCTCACCGTCACACGGCGGCCCTCCCTTCCCTCCTCTTTCCCCCTTCCCCCTCTTTCCCGAGCCCACCTCCCACCTCCCTCCCTTCTCCCCCTTTCCTGGTTTGAGTCCTCACAGCTGCTAAGAAGGGAGAAGGACTCCAAAGGAAGAAGATCGCCGTTTTCCCCTCTCTTTTTCTCCCTTGGTTTTCGAATTGAGTTGCCTTTGTCTCCATAAAAAACACACGGGAGACGCATTCTTCTGTTCCTCCTTTCCGTTTCCTTGAGTGAGCTCCCTGGACAAGAAACAACAACACCAACACAAAAACAACCGCTCGGGCCGCCAGCAAAAAACCATCGCCACCTAAAAGCACCAAACAGCCGCCGCCGACCGACAGAAGAAGAAAAAAAGAAGCCTCGCTCGCCTCTATATAAAAAGAAAAAGCAGAACAACAACCTCCATCCGTTTTCCGTTTCTTCCTCGCCTCCTCGCAACCGACACTGCAAAAAACATCCGCTCTCGTACCTCCTCCTTGGTTTTGAAGAATCGACCGCGCAAGACTTGAAAAAAGAAAGCACACCACACACATCCAGCAAAACATATCGGGCGTCGATACATCACTGATTCCTCCGTTTGAGAAACAAAAAAAGCTAGACCTCTTCAGTTACTCCGTTAGGTATACCTTTCAAGAAACTCTCCAAAGAAAAGAAGTAAGAAAAAAACCAACCTTCAGATTGAAACAAAACAGTCAACTAAAGCAACATTAGAAAGCAACAGAAACTACTTGAAGCGCTCAAAAACACCTGACTAAAACAGCAAAGAACCAATCACAAAGAAAAAAGGGAAAAGAAATCAACTATCAGCCCCAACATCTGAAAGTAAAATAGCAACGGCAGAACATCAAGCTACTACCAGCAACCGCACCATACGGCAAGAAAGTCCGCAGGAGAGGCCGCCCGACACCCAACCGGCAAAGTTACCTCCAGGCGCCGCTGCATGGTCGAAAGGAGATCGCTTCCAGAACGGCAACTACGACGACACCTTGAAGCACCTTCACCGCAGCAGCCGCAGCCGCCTTGAACCAAGGGAGGGGAAAACTTTTTTCTCTGCGCCTGGGGAAACTCTTCGACCTGAGATGTTGAAGAGCAGCCCCAAAAGAAGCCATGACGATGCCTTGACAAGCACGAGACGCAGGTACTCTCAAACGAAAGTTTTAAAACCCTTCGCGTCAATAACCCTCTCTCTCTCTTTGACAGGGGGCCGTCCGCCTCCTGCCTCCCCCTCCTCCCGCTCTTCCTGTACTGCCTGGGCTGGGCCCCGGACGCCGCCTCCGCCAAGGAGGTGGTCACCAACCAGTTCCACGTGCTGGTGAAGAGGGAGGCCGGCGCCGCCGCATCCCCGCACCAGCTGGCGGACCAGATCGCCAGGGAGAATGGGTTCCACAACCTCGGGCCCGTGAGTATACAGAAGATTGATCGATCTAGGAAAAAATAAAAGGAAAATGCCTTAGCAAGAGAAAAGTGCAATGCCGCAAGCTGTTGAGCCTTTGGAGGTGGCATTGGGTGGGGTGTGCACAACATTTTTTTTGTTGTTGGCGCCGCCAGATATCCTCCCCTTCTCTCCCCTGCACTATTTGCCCTGCTCTCAAAAGTTGTCCCCCTCCCTCCTCCTCATCCGCCCGTTGTTTGCACGCCTCTCGATATATGGTGGTGGTGGCGGCGGCGGCCTTCGCTCACAGAGTGTCGCGGCGGCGCCCTTGCCCGAGGCGTATAGGAGGAGATAGGGGAGAAAGAAGGCACTTTTCGAAATAGCTTTGCTCGAGCATTTCTTACATCAGGGAATTTGTAGCTCATGCAAAGGTACTGTACAAGGAGGAAAGTTTCTATGAATACCATAAAGGAGGAGAAACAAGTTTGCGTGTCGAGAAAGTTTGGGATTTTTTAAAGAAAAAAAAACTTTAATCCCTGGATGACGCAATGGGGACCTTATAAAGGCAGGAAAGTACATACATTCGTGGGATTTTTTAATGGGGACTTAACATGAAGTCCTCCAAAGTACAAGTACTCAACCGATCCCCCCCCCTCTTTCCCTCTCCAGATTCTGGGCAGCGACAGCGAGTTCCACTTCGTGCACCACGCCCTCCCGCACGCGCGGACCAAGAGGAGCGTCAGGCACATCAGGAAGCTCAAGTCTGACAGGCGGGTGGCCGGCGCCGTCCAGCAGACCGGGTTCCTCCGCGTGAAGCGCACCGGCCTCCCCGGGGCCAACAGCGCCCGGGCCAAGCGCGACTCCCCCTGGGCCTCCCTGAGGGCCGCCCTGGACGAGGACATTGCGCGCGAGGAGGGGAGGAGGTGGCAGCAGAGCTCGGACGTCGTGCACGACGAGAACTACTACAACAGGCTGCAGCACAGCGCGAGCCACAGGTACTACTTTACATTTCCCTCTTTGCACATCCGGATCCTAGTACATAAAATTATTTCTTTTTGAAAATTCGGCGCATGAAGGCACCTCCTCGACTTTCCCCCCCCTCCCTTGCCCGCGGTCTCTTTTGCCCTTTCCGATCCCAATCTCGTCGCCGTCAGGAATTTCAATTCTTTCTGGCTTTTCACCGCGACCTGAATTCCTTTTGACTACCTACCCAACCGGTAGTAGATTTCGCAATTCTCCTGGTTCAGACACATTTTCCGTGGGGGAGCGAGCGGTGGGAACGGATGAAGGGACCCGCTGAGATAAGGGAACGAATCGGGAGAAAATGCATTGTGTGCCTCCTCCGCCGCAAGAGAAGCCTTTCCCGCCCTTCTTGAATCTCCCTCAATTCTTTGAAAAACCGGCCGCCGCGCAATTTGCCTTCTTTTGAAGCTGGTTCGGCCTAGCCTACAGGAAATATTAGAAGTCAATCACAATTTCGGTGCAGCCGAGTGATCCAAAAATGGAGAAGAACCCCGCCACCTCGAAAATTGGAGCAAATTTAGTGCCATTTCACTGTCGCCGGGTGAAATACGAGGACGCGAGTCAAGTCATCGCACCCAGGGGGATTCGACGTCGCCGCCGGTTCTTTTTTGTGCACACCTAAAACATGTGCAGGAAATTGGAAGTGGTGTCTTTTACGGCGTCATCGCTCAACCACATTTCAGTAGAATCACCTCCAGCTAGGAGCGGAGGCCGGCGTGTTTTATGGGGCGGAAAGAGGGGAAAAGAAGTCGGCGTACGTTGGGATGAAAACCGAAAAGGAAGAAAAAAGAGGCTGAGGGAAAAGGGGTGCACTGCGGAAAGCCCTTGCTTCTAGCGAAAGATCAAAATTGCAATATCCACCTCGCTCACGTACTGAACACCTGAATGACTTTTTCCCCTCAGGAGCGACAAGAGGGGCTACAACCCGCTGAAGGTTGAGAACCTGGTGGACCTCCCCCCCGAGACCGACCCCACGGACCCGCTCTTCCAGCACCAGTGGTACCTGAAGAACACTGGCCAGAACGGCGGCAAGCCCAAGCTGGACCTCAACGTGGCAGCCGCGTGGGCGCAGGGCGTCACCGGGAAGAACATCACCACCGCCATCATGGACGACGGGGTAGACTACATGCACCCGGACCTAATCAACAACTATGTGAGTGTTTCAGTGCGTCGTTTCCGCCTTTCCTCTTTCTTCGTAAAAATAGGATTGTTTGAGCGCCTTTCGAGTTATGGCATTAAAAGCTCCACCCATGTACGTAAACCCACTTACGGATCGAATGAATGAAAGCCTTTCTTTCTCCGCCTGACGGGAATGCCATTATTTTCGTCTGTCTTTTCCGCGTTTTCTCCAGAACGCCCGCGCCAGCTACGACTTCAGCAGCAACGACCCGTACCCGTTCCCGCGCTACACGGACGACTGGTTCAACAGGTGGGGGAGAGAGAGAGAGAGAGAGAGAGAGTGCTGCGAAAGTGAAAGATTTTTTTAGTTTGTTGGATGGAGTGATGGGTTTGGGTTGGTCCCCCCCTCCCCCTTTTGGATATGGTATATGGCTAATGGATGGGAAACTTTCGTCTCCCCCATTTTCCCATTATAGAGAGGGAAAACCACAATGTGGGAAGTGGGAGAGTGAAAAGGCCTATTCTTGCCTCCCCCCCCCCCAAATCCCTCCTTCTGCCGACACATTTCGGTTACCGCGGGGGCCAAAATTGGGATTGACATGTTCCCATTCATTCTTGGGTGGGGCGGAGCGGATCGAGGAGGGGCCCGTCTCTTTCACAATAGCTCAGAGCTTTCCCGTTTTCCCGGGAGATTATGAGATTATAAATCCATTTCGTCTTTTCTTTTTTTTACATAGCCACGGCACCCGCTGCGCCGGCGAGGTCTCGGGCGCCCGCGACAACGGCGTCTGCGGCGTCGGCGTCGCCTACGACTCCATGGTGGCGGGAATCCGGATGCTGGACCAGCCCTACATGACGGACCTCATCGAGGCCAACTCCATGGGCCACGAGCCCAACCTCATCGACATCTACTCGGCCTCCTGGGGACCCACCGACGACGGGAGGACCGTGGACGGGCCAAGGAACGCCACCATGAGGGCCATCGTCAGGGGCGTCAACGAGGTAAGTTTGCACTCGAGTCAAACATTTATGAGTTTTTGTCGCGCAAGCCTGGCAATATAGTTGGCCAATGGGCTTGGCAGACAGACTAGTGCTCAGCCCATACCTACTGTATATACTGTAGATCGACAAAATACTGTGCGGTTCTGAGGGCAGCAAGAAATTGTCCACTTTTGACTTCCAGTGAAAATTGATTGGTCTAGCAACCGCTATATTTTGGGTAGTGCTCCGGGGAAACCTACATAAATACTTTGGCGGGTTCATGAATACATATACAGAGGACATGCTGTATACACATGTAGCTGTCATCTACAGTCCTTGCCGCAGTGTCGATAATATCCCCATATTAGGTAACTTTCGAAAGAGGGAATTAACGGAGACGGGCGTCGGGAGGAAACGGAACTCAGGCAGATTGGACATTTCGCTTCTATAAGTTCTATCAAGCTATCGTGTTGGGAAATGCTTCGAAAAAAGGAGCGAGGTTGGAAAAAGTTGGGAAAATTGATGGAGGATCATATATCAGTGGTTTTATTCTTTTCCTTTTAAGGGTCGCCACGGCCTGGGCAACATCTACGTTTGGGCCTCTGGCGACGGCGGCGAGGACGACGACTGCAACTGCGACGGCTACGCCGCCTCCATGTGGACCATCTCCATCAACTCGGCCATCAACACTGGCGAGAACGCGCACTACGACGAGAGCTGCTCCTCCACCCTGGCCTCCACCTTCTCCAACGGCGCCAAGGACCCCAACACGGGCGTCGCCACCACGGACCTGTACGGCAAGTGCACTCGCACCCACAGCGGCACCTCGGCCGCCGCGCCAGAGGCAGCGGGGGTCTTCGCACTGGCGCTAGAGGCCAAGTGAGTTGGATATGTAGTATAGAGCAAATGCGATTACTTTTAGTGTCCCCGATTTCCTCCTCCCGTTCTCCATCATCTCAGAGGAGAGAAAATTGGGTCTTGTTTTTCTTGTTGCGTGCGAAAATGGGAGAGCCAGAAAAAAATACAACCCTACTCCCAGATGGGGAAAGTTGCCAGAGCGAAAGGAGGAAAGAAATTACTAATAGTTTGGAGAAACTTTTCTTCCTTTTCCGGCCCCCCTTATATTTCTGACGAGCCTATTTTTGGGAAAGAAAAAGTCCAATCTCTTTCGTTTAATCAAAAGAAAAG
>JAAUXV010117148.1_pt1 | contig 12074 bp, 6 predicted proteins | sample 7278181 | NCBI WGS metagenome assembly JAAUXV01 (sample SAMN14350114, study PRJNA611818) | marine sediment metagenome | isolation source: surface marine sediment (2.1m) | place: French Polynesia: Moorea | collected 2018-08
ACCCTTCCTTCCACCCAGGTTTTGACTGACTGCTTCTGAGCCTGAGTTTGTTCAAACCAAAATTCAATCTAATAAGGCAGGAACAGATACATATTTGAAATGTGTCTTTGCAAGTTTTTAGACAATTCCTAGACTGCCATCATTTAGACTCAAATGATACAATGATACTTTCCCAGATTAGACAAAACCTATACTCTGCATTATTTTTTTAGACTGATATGATAGTTCATGGTTTAGACAGAAATGAGGGTAACAAATATTAGACAGGAATGAGAGTCCAAATTATTAGGTGCTTCTATACTCCATATTTTTAGACAAAACCGAGGGGCTTCGAACAATGTAGTATTATGCTTCCCTGCAGATACAGAAGACTTTTCCCCCTTTTTATCACTGCAGGTGCGGGGAAAAACAATAACAATGTAGGTACTACATTACAAGGAAATAAAGAAAACTCGTTATCAAAAGCTGCAAAACCATGTGGAAGTCATTTAAAAGGTTTTTCCTTCATTTCCTTCTTTCGAATAGGCTGCTATCATGAGGATTTCTCAGCAGTCCGCGATCCCTACAGTTGGGCCGCTAGTGGGGGAAGGTAACAGCAAGAGGATCCAGAAAGTTCTTGCATTGCTGCATAAGGAAAGGATGACAGGAGAAGGAATTTTGCCGAAAACCCTTTGTAAAATTGGAGAAACTTTTTTGCATTTTACACTCCAAAAAGAAATGCGTGTGCACTGAGCAGTTCCTGTACGCCACGTACCTACAAAAGTGCGGCGCGCTCAATCAAACGATCTTAGAGAGGTTGAGCGGTTGGGACGAATTTCCTCCTCCACATAGCTGAGGCTGTTCAGTAAGGAGAATACCTATTTCATCTTAACAGTAAGCAAATTGGGTTATACTTTGGTATATCTATTTAAGCTAGGCAACTCATTTGATTTTTTACGTTACACTGCACACATAGCAGGGTGTACAGGAGACTCATTACGATACGAATCATAGTCATTTGGCGTAAAAAGTTCAAGATCTGGTTCAAAATACACCTAAATGTTGGCTGAGCAAATTTTTTATACCTGTTTATTTATTTCATACCAACAAATAGAAGAAATAATTTTTCTCGCCGTGCTGGCTTCATTTTTTTGCAATGAGGAATTCGAAATACTTTTAACAATGCTGAAAAATACATCAAAACTAACGAAAAGTCGCCCAAATTTGCTTCTCCTGTTCCATTGTGAAGTCGCCGTCGTTTGCTGCGGCGGCGCTCGACCACCGCTCCCCCAGTCTCTCTCTGGCCCGACTCTCGCCCGCCTGTACTAAAGAACAGGAACGCCACCCAAATAAAATATTTCAAGACTATCTTTTCAAGGGAAATTAACTGTGTTCTTGTTTCGCCGAGTGAAAAGAAGAATTTAAAAGTGTGTGACAGGTCAAAAGCTACTCAGGTGAGCCTTCAAATTGTATTTATGTTTGTGGAAAGTTTAGCTCAAGCTCCCAAATCTTGGGAGTCTCTTCGTCTTCTCGCATTACTATCGCAAGAATCGCCACCTCGCCTTAAAAGTCCCATTATATAACATCGCGGTATTTGATTTGGTGGAAAACAGAAAACACCTTTGAAAGGGTCCTTGGGGGACAAAAAGCTGCGTCTTGGAGCCTTGGCAAGGGCCTTTGTCCCGTGCCAATTGCGGCCGCCGCCCCCTTTGTCCATCCACATTTTCCTCGCTGGTTTTATTCGTCGCTGTGTTTGTTCGTTGAGTTGAGAGGCCCAATTTTTTGTGGTGAGGGTTTTCTTCCTGCTGTTGTCGCTCTCCAAGTTGATCCCCCTGTTCTCCTTGCAGCAGAATCCTCCTTGTCCACGGCGGCGGCGGGGGAGGGAGACCAGCACCGGGGGGGAGGACGGCCAAGAAATGGAGGGCCAACAACAGGAGCAAGACAACCAACAACAACAGCAGCAGCAACAGCAGCAGCAGGATGCAAAGCACGATGAGGAGCTTGTCGACATGGATGACTTCGACCCCGTGGCCTTCCTGGAGGAGCGCGGGCTGTGCTCCGCCCCCGAGGCCGCCTTCGCCCACGTGGAGGCCTCGCTCGACTCCGGCGTCAGGGAGGACATGATTGTGGAGATGCCCGTGGGAGGAGACAAGAACGCGGACGACAAGGGCGGCTTCTGGTTGGCCCGCATCGCCGGCGTCCACGGCCCGCTGCTGCGCTTGGAGTACGTGGGCCTGGCCTCTTCCTCCTCCCGCTCGCTGTGGCACGACCTGTCCCGCGACCGCCTCTACCCTCTCGGCTGGTGCCAGATGAACCGCATCGAGTTGTCCCCGCCCGAGTGCGTGCGACGCGAATGCCCCGGCTGGGAGCAGGTGGCGCTGCAGCACCTGGAGGACGTGAGCTACGAGACCATCTCCATGCACCACATCGACGGGGAAGGGGTCACGCCCGTGGACAGGATCAGGGCAGGGATGCGGCTGGAGCTGAGGAGCGAGGGGGATCCGTTCCGGCTGTGGCCGGTGGAGGTGGTGCGCAACGAGGGGGGGATGCTCAGGGTGAGATACTGCTCCACCCAGGAGGAGGAAGGCGCCTCGAAACTGGAGGAAAGCGAGGAGACCCTCTTTTACACTTCGGAGAGACTCTTTCCCTGGAAGCACGCAAAAGACAACGGGAAGAAGTACGAGCAGCCGCCGGGGATGACTGGGCCATCAGACGAGGACTCGCTGTACAACCTGCTAGACCAGAAGTGCCCGGTGGTTCCCCCTGACCTGCTGACGTCGGCGGCATTCTTCCCCCTGGAGCACGGGACCTCCGAGGGCGACCTGGTGGAGGTGCTGCTGCCGTTGACTGACAGGGTGGAGCTGGGCAAGGTCACCCGTCGGTGGGACGACATCTTCTTCGAGGTCACCCTGGTGAGAAACGAGACGGTCAAGCTCGCCTGCAACAGCCAGACGAGAAGCATCTTTCCGCTCGGGTGGTGGCGACGGTTCTTTGATGAGACCGGGCTGCCCGGCAGAGAAAAAGTCCTCGAAAGACTGGAAGATCTCGACCTCCTCGGTGACGATCCCAAGACGATCAAAACTCAGGCCCCAGTCTCAGAGAGGGAGGAGGACTTTGAAGCCGGGCAAAAGCTGGAGGTCTTTCACAAAAGGGGGCTCCGCTCGGCAACCATTAAGGCCCTCCACGGGGGAGTCCTCGCCCTCGAGCTGGATTCGGATCTGGTGGAGAAGTCGGTGGTGTTCGCCCCGGGCAACTGCTCGTTCCTGTTCCCGTTCATGTGGGGCCATACCAACGGCGTGAGGTGCCTTATGCCAAAGAGTTTCTTACCGGAGAAGGCGAAAGGCGAGGAGACGAAAGAGGCTTCGAAAGAAGGCAAGGAAAAGGAAGAGGAGGAGGCGAAGAAGAAGACCCAAGAGGAGAAGGAGGCTGTCAAAGAGGGCGATGCTGACGACGACGGCTACTGGTGCTCGCCGATCTACTTCAACTACCAGTGCTACTCTGCCAGCTTTCTGAGCAAGGCTCGCCTGGCTAGCCTTCCCAAGTCGGTGGGCCCAGGCAGCGTCTACCTGGTGATGAAGAAGGTCCTCGAGCTCATAATTGGCTCCTCGTACAAGTCAGGTTCGGTGCTGAAGCGCCTGGAGTGTCGGGAGGAGGACCGTCGTAAGGATTATGTCATCGAATGCCTGAAGGGCAAGTCCCGCGTTCACAACCTCAAGGCCAACATCGAGATCCCCACTCGCTCCAGCCAGGTGGGCGACTTCTGCCGGGAGGTCTGCCGCAAGCTGGGAGCCTGCCCCAACCTCATCTCCCTCTCGATGTATGATGCCGCCTCCTGCCCCTCCAGGTGCCAGTTCAAGTCCAAGTCGTCTCTCGCGGAACTGGCAGAGTCAGAGTCGAGGGGGGTCGGCGGGCGAGGGAGGAAAGGGGGCAAGAAGCGGAGGCACCACTTCCAGTCGCTCAACAGGGAGGACAGCTCAGCCAGCGGCAACGGCGGCGGCGGCAAGGCGGGCAAGACGTCCTCCGGGACCAAGAACGAGGACGAGGATGGATCCTCGAGCGACAGCGGGGACGTAAGCGACGAAACGACGGAGCCCAACAGCAACATGCACTCCAGGAGCGCATCACCCGTCAACAACGGCGAGGGAGACGGGAGGAGGACTACGAGAAGGCCAGCTCCTCCCAAAGAACTGCCCAGAAGCAGAATCAGGACCAGGGGCGCCAAGCTGCCAGACTTCAAGTTACACCTCAAGATCTGCCCGTCGAAGGAGGAGCAAAAGGTCATCGAGAGCAACAGTCTGAGGGGCGGCGTCAGCTACGGCAGAAGCAGCGCCAAGAAGTCAAAGTTCGTGGAGTACCAGAGTCCCTCCGGCAAGAGGGGTCCCGGCGGGTGGCGGATGGAGCCGGCTTTCAAGATGAGCGAACTGGAAAAACTGCTTGGGGAGAGGGACGGCGCGCACGTGGCTGCTGCTGGTGAGGATGAAGTGGCTAGTAGCCACGGCAGCAGCAGCTCCTTCAGCAACAACAACGACTTCGTCGGTGACGCCAACCACCACTCCTCTTCTACCGCCGGCGGTCCCCCTCCCATCCGCCGGGTGCGCCTCTCCAAGAACCCGGAGCTTTGGACCTGCGAAGACACTGCCAAGTTCCTTGCCCAAACCCCCGACTGCTGTCACCTGGCCCACTTCATGCTGGAGGACGAGATCGACGGGCACTCCTTCATGCTGCTCAACTACCCCACCGTCAAGGACTTCTGGTCGCTCACCGTAGCCTCCGCCATCAGGCTGTGCAGGCACATCGAGAGCGTCAAGCTTGCATTCTACCACAGCCAGCAGCAGCAGCAACGACAATGATGGTGGCGATTTTCCTCCGTGTTCTAAAAGTGACGGGTGTTGTAATACGCGTAGAGAAGAGAAAGAAAGGTTCTTATGACATGCATTTACAGGCTGTAGTACTCGGTAATAAACGTTGTCGAATCGAATCTAGAAAGTGCGTAGGCGAGTACGTATGCGTCACGGAGCAGACATGTACTTGGAACCCGCGCCAGGTGGTGCAACTCTTTTACCTGTTCGACATTGATTGTTCCTCTTCTCCTTTCCCTTTGCTCGGCGGGTTTCCCCTCATAGCTTTTATGTATTCCAAGCAGACCAGCCGAAGGAGACGAATACATCGAGCAACAGCAGCCAGCGGTTATCACCCGCACCAATAAGTTTTGCGACTACACTTTATATTGCAATTCGAACATGGCTCCAAATCGAGAGGCTAGAGCCCGCATTGGAAAGGAGACCATCTCCATCTTGGAGAACGGCTGGTACATAAACGGCCAGGGCGAGAGGGTCGACATCGAGGAACAGATCCGATCGGCCATTGAAAACTCTAGGTGAATATAACTTGCTGTTACTGTTGTCGCTATTTTATCTTTTCCTGCTGCTATCGTTCTAATTTCTTCTGCTGCTTCATACACTACTTCAGTCTTCACCTGTTGTTGCTGCTGTTACTTCCACTGATTCTGGTGCTATTGTTGTTGCTTTTAATGGACCAATAGCATTGTGCTACGCTGCAAAACGTAGAAGTGTCTAAATATTCGCTCTGAGCAGTATTTTTACTACAATTCCCCCCCTTTTCCTTCTCGCTCCAGCCTTTGGACCGAGAGAGACCTGGCCAGCCTTAAGCTTAACCCCGGCGTCGACGGTTTCCCCTCCCCGTCCGCCTCCACCGCCATCGAGGTGACTGACGAGACCGCCATCACCGCCTGCAGGAGGATCTCCCGGGAGGTGGACAGCGGAGAGGGAGCAAGGGAGGGGAGGAACAGGCCCGTCATCGCCTGTCTCAACTTTGCCAGCGCTAAGAACGTCTGCGGAGGAATGCTCAAGGGGAGCCTGGCGCAAGAGGAGTCTCTGGGTAGGGGGGGAAAGGGATTTATCAGTAGTTTTTGAAACAAGAAATTAATTTGTTCTTTTTCAGGTCTAAGTAGTGGTCTGCACGCCGTCCTTTCCAAGTTTGAGGAGGACTACTACGGTGTGAACCGCGCCGACCCCAAGGACGGCCTGTACCACGACACCCTCATCTACAGCCCGGTGGTGCCCGTCTTCAGAGACGACAAGGGAGAGCTGGGGGTCTTGGACGAGCCCATCTCCGTCGACTTCGTCACTTGCCCGGCGGTCAACAAGGGAGTGGTCACCAGGAGGAACCCTGAGGTGACCGCAGACAAGGTCAATGAGGTAGGGAATAAATTAACTGTTGATGCTATACGTAATACGTTGCTTTCATTTTGCCGAAACATTTGATCGTTTTATTTCCCTCTGCCGTTGACAACTACTTTTAAGCCCAAAAGTGATCACTTCTTTCTGTTATTTGAAAGGTGATGCGGCGGCGAATCCGTAACGTCCTTGCCGTCTCCGCCAAGGCGAGGGCGTCCATCCTGGTCCTGGGGGCGTGGGGCTGCGGGGTCTTCATGAACAGCCCGGAGGACATGGCGAGAAACTTTAAGGGGACGATCGATAGGGAAGAGTTCAAGAACGCTTTCTCCAGGATTATTTTCGCCATTGGCCGAGACGCCTCCAAGGTGGAGGTCTTCAGGAGGACCTTTGGAGTTTGACTCGCTTGAACGCTACTGCACAGTATATGTTATACAACGACTGTGATATCTGTTTGTAGTGCGTGAACACCGAACACAAAACATTTCGTAATTGTCATCTTGCTGATGGCAGCAATAAATGCGGGCAAACACAGATTCATGATAAATTTAGGTTTGATTTATTTTTTCCTTCTTCGGTTCTTGTGGGCAAAGCGGGTCTTTTCGGGACAACCCTTTGATAGACTTAATTTTATGTACAAGATAAAATCCGTGACATGAAGTTTTTTTCTGTGCGTGCGTGTAAGAAGGTCAGTACATGATCACTGTCATAAAATAAGTATCGCAAAGAGGTGTGTACAAAGCCACTATATGAGAAGGTTTTTTCTTTCTTTTCTTCTACCGTTTCCTACCAACTTCATTCCATTTCTTCAACCGGTTGTTCAGTGGTTTTTGGCTCCTCTTTCTTCCCCGTCGTCAAAAAGCAGGCTTGAACACTCGCAGGGCGCGCAAGGTAGTCGTCGACTCTCGGTTCTTCCAATAACGTATTGTTATCAAATATTACCGACTTTCATTTTCCCCCATGCGTGGGTAGGCCATTTGAAAGAAGCATATTTTGTAGCCCAACCCAACCCCAAGTAGACGCTGACTGACGCACTGGCGAGGGCGGCAGCAAGGCAGTGTTATTGCACCCAAAAGGGGGCTGGCGGCCGGGGGGAGGATATTTTTGGGGGCTCGTTTTAGAGTCGTAAATGATAGGTTCTTCGTTATAACGTGGGACTAAAGGGGAGGGGCAAAGGAAGAAAAGGTGAGCTCTCTTTCTCTTCCGCTCTGTCTCTCAATCGACGTCGTTCTTGTCAATGGGTCTGGAGATTCCGTCTTCGTCCTCCGATCTTGCCGGGCTTCCCTCCCTCCCCTCTGCCCCTTCTCCGGCTGCAGCTTCAGATCTTCCAATCTCGTCCGTGACTGTCACATCCTCGTCCTCGTCCTCCTCTTCGTCGCCGTTGCCCGTCTGCTCTACAATGTCCGAGTGCCGGTCCGGCTCGCAGTCCTCCGCCGCTGGCTCCTCCGTCGTCCGCTTGGCCGGGAGGGTCGCGTACTTGGCACTGTTCCTCTGGAAGGGAGAAGACGACGAGGAAGACGACGCGGGAGAGGAAGAGGACATGGCAGAGGAGGCGCTCTTCTTGTCCCCTCCCCCTCCTTCTGAAGCCGGCTTCTTCTTGGCCGAGGACTTGCTGGGGCTGGAGGTGGCGGAGGGGACCTTGACGATGCCGCTCTTTTTCTTGTAGGCAAAGTCCGGCATTCGGAAGACCCAGTGCTCCTGGTTGGATGACCCGGAGCTGCTGCTGGAGGCGGAGGAGTAAGAGGAGAGCGACTGCTTCTGGTAGAAGAGGATGTATGCGTCCTGCGTCACCACCTCCTTCTCTGAGATGGACCGGGTGTTGACGTCATCAAAGTTGTACCACTGGCCGTCTGTTGGGTTTCGGCAGGAGGCCGTGTAGTGGCCACCCTGGAGGTCAGAGCCAAGGTGGTTGCACACGGCGTACAGGTCGTAAACTTGGTCCTCCGCGGGAACTCCGGTACCGCCTCCTCCTCCTCCTCCTCGGCTGCCGGGGATGACGAAGCGCTTGGGGTTCTTCCACATGGAAAAGGCGTTCAGCATCTTCATCGTGCTCCCGACCCCGTCATGGGCTGGGGCAGCAATGGTGTTTCCCGCTGCTGCTGCCGAGGCACCCTCTTCGTTGCTGGTGTTGGCTTGAGAATCTGGAGGTGCGGTGGAGGCCGCCGTACCCTCGGCATGTTTGGCTGAACGAGACACATTGGGGGCCATGTCGAATCCCTCTAAAGGAAACTCCACCATGGTCGACAGTTTATTAGTGGAAGAAGAACTCTGTCGGAAGCGCTTGAGGTGCACGACTAGCACGTCCGGCACCGACCAGAGCCCCATGCGCTTCACCACCTCCTGCTTCCTGTTGCAGGACGGGCAGAACCAGGCGTCCTGGAGACTCAGCTTCTCCGCGCTGGTGTACAGGTCAAAACACTCCTGCAGCGATACGACCGTGGCCTCCTCAGGGCTCTTCTGCACCTCCTTGACGCTGGCGTGCTCCTCTATCACATCGGAGTCGTCGTCCACCACCTGGGTCTTTGCCGGCATGTCCCACTCCAGGATGAGCTTGACGTGCGCCGGCCCGCCCCCCGCCTCCACGCTGCAGAGGTTGATGGCCTGCTCCACTGCCTCCGCGTACATTGGTAGGTCCACGTTGGGGTCCAAGTACGTTGGAGAGGTCGAAGAGGTGCCATTGGCCGCCTTGGCCTTAGAAGCACCTGCGGCTCCGCCCTCCTCGAATCCGTCCAGCACCCGCACTTTGAAGAGAGGGACCTTCTGGTTGGATATGAGGATGTCGTCGTGGAGGATGGGGGCCATCTCCTTCAGTAGCAGCTTCTGCATGTCGGCGTACAGCGTTTCCCTCGACACCTGTATCGTGTAGGGACTCCCGAACCGCTCCTCCCTTGGGCCCTCCTTGAAGACGTTGACCCAGGCCAGCACGGCGTAAGCGCCGTCGTCCTCCGTCGGGTGCCTTTGCCGAGGCACCTCGATGCAGAAGAGCGGGGCCTTGGCATCCTTTAGGACACTGACGGGCTGGCCGTCCAACAGAGTTCGCTCGAAGCCCAGCTTGCCGATCTCCGTCAGCAGTATCTGCCCGGCCGGGATACCGGTGTCTCGGGCCAGGACGCGTCGGAGGTCTGCCACCGTCTCGTGCGCCCCGACCGTAAGCCCTAGCCTGACCTGGCGCGGAGTCTGGTCGATGTAGAGGACGGTGACGAAGACGGGCAGCAGCTGCTTCTGCGGGATCGGGAGGGAGACGCAGAGAAAGGGGTCGAAGGTGTTGCTCTGCCGCTCGCAGGTGTGGCAGGTGAGGGAAGACCGGAACTGGGCCTGGAAGACCTCCATGACAAAGCTGTTGTTGCACCGCATGTAGTTGGCGAGGGCCTCAGAGGCAAGCTGCTCGTCGGAGCGGACGGGAGAGGCGCCGCCGCCAGACTTCAACACCTTATACTTCTTCTTGTTAGCCACGTTGAGGTCCTCGTGGACCTGGTCCAGAAGCCACAAAAGAAACTCCTGCGCGTCGTGCTGGCTGCTGCCCTTGTACTGGGAAGCGTGCTTCTCCACGAGGCTCTTGAAGCGGATGGATATCTCTGGATCGTACTGCAGTGACCACAGGCTCTTGAGGAGCGTGGCCAGCTGTTCCGTCACTTCCCCCCTGTTCCCTCCCCCTGTCCGTTTGTGAAAGGAGGCCACGTAGGGCCGTCGCCTCCGCCGACGGAGGTCGGACTTGTACTGGTCCAGCACAAAGTACTCAGCCACGATGTCGGTGAAGCTGAGGCACTGGAGGATGGCGTTGATGAAGCACGTGTTGCCATGGTTGCGAATGCCGATGACCCCCGGCACTTTCCCTTCCTCCAGCCTCCTCCGCCACTCCTGAAGCCGCTCCTCCGACACCTCTCCGCACTTGCCAGACTTGGAGGAGCGGGAGTTGAGCTGCGAGACCATGCGGCTGATGAGATTCCTGACATTGGCGGTGGTGGCCGCGGCAAAGGTCGAGGAGGAGGAAGAGGGCTTGACTGGCTCCCCCACGGGCTCCTCCGCCGCCACCTCCAGGTCGGGGGAGTCCTTGTTGGCGGGCGCGGACTCGGCGCCCTTGGAGGACTTGGACTTTTTGGCCCCGGCCAAGATGCTCCCCCGGGCGGAGAACGGGTTGCGGGGGAGGGCGATGGACCGCTTCAGGGAGTTGGTCTTGAGGGACAGGAGTGTCCTGCGACCCTGCGGGCCCTCCAGGGCGGACGCCGCGGCAGTTGTGGCTGTCACAGCCCCCTCCTTGGCGGCCGGAGAGGCCTCTTCGTCCTCGGAGGAGCCCGATTCTTCGTCCGGAGCCATCTCGTCGTCGTCCAGGTCCTCCTCCTTGGCCATGAGGGCCTCCGGGACGCGCGAGCCGGACTCCCCGGGCGCGTCCAGCCCTCCCCGCTCGCCCTGGTCCCGCCCGTCCTCGACCTCGAGGTCGGTTCGGCCCGGGCCGGAGTCGGACAGGGTCATCTTGGCGGCGAGGGCGAGGGCGTGGCAGGCATGGCCGGGAGGGGGGGACGCGAGGGGGGAGACACCCAGGGGACCTCTGGAGGGGCGGGAGGTGATGGTCGGGGGAGAGGACACAAGGGATCCTGTGGCAAGTGTCGTGGTTGATCCACAGGATCTGGTTGCTGAGGTTCCTGCACTTCTTCCCGTTCAGGCAGTCGAGGCAGTCAGGCTTCTTTTGCACTTTTGCTGTGGCTCTGGCGGCCTGGCCTGGCCTGGCCTAGGGGAGCAGGGGGAGCAGCAGCAGTGCAGCCGCGCAGTGGCTTCCCTTTCTCTGCCTGGGGCGCCTCTGCCTCTGCCTCTGCCTCTGCCTCTGCCTCTGCTATAGCGCCCAGCGCCCTCTGGCGGCGGAACAGCCCCAAAACAGGCCTAAAAGGAGGCCCAAGAAGAGGGGGGGGAGGGACCACTGCCCAAAGGGGGTCCACGGACCACGGCGCACAAAGGGGCGTTTCACACAAACGCGATTTCAGCGAATCCGTCCCCTCCTCCTCCTCCTTTTCCTTCTTTCTTCTGGTGCTACTGTACTTTGTCCGTACCGGAGAAGGGGAGACGGGCCAGGCGGAATTTCCAAGTGTAGCAAGACGATAGTTCAGTCTACTGCAATGCGAAAGGAAGATAAGAGAGGGGGACGGAAGCGGAAAAATAACGCTGGGATAGAGACGTGCATGCAGTATTGCCCTTGAGAGGAAAAAGGAGGAGGAGGGAAAGGGTTGGAATTCGCGCTGACGTGCAAAATGATGCATCGAAGCCAGGTCTACAAATCGACGAATAGGAAGTGAGGGTGATGATGATTCATGCCTAGCGATGCCTTGCATCACCCCACAGGAAGACAGACATACTAAATACTACATAGGTAGGATGGGGAAGAAGGGTGGACGTGCATAAAAAGGGGAGCGGAAGCACACGTGTACAATGTTCGTACGTAGGAAAGAGGGTTTGCTTATGTTTCAGCAGATCTGTCAGACTTTCCAGCTATCTCCTGTTACCCTGAGCCATGTGGAGTTGTAGAGAGAACTTGCGAACTAGGCCGGCCGGCCGGCCGTCAGTCCCTCTCTCAGCCCAGCTCACATGGGGATGAGCGGCGGCCGAAAAATCAAGGCTGACGTCCTCCTCCTCTTGCTGCTGAGTCTTGCATGTTTGTCGGGGGAGGAGTGTGTATACTTGACCCCTTTTCCGTCGCGCGCTTTTACTACACTAACGCGAGCTCCTCCTCTTTTTCCCGGGGACAGTAAGACTTTGACCCCTTGTTTATTGACCGTACATGGGCGGCCCCATATGATTCCATATGACACCCACCCACCCCACACACACACCGGGGCAAAATCCTAGGGGCCCCCCCCCGGCCCGCCGGGGGGGGGCGCCGCCGGCCGGGGGGGGGGGGGGGGGGGGGGGGGG
>JAAUXV010333497.1_pt1 | contig 12037 bp, 12 predicted proteins | sample 7278181 | NCBI WGS metagenome assembly JAAUXV01 (sample SAMN14350114, study PRJNA611818) | marine sediment metagenome | isolation source: surface marine sediment (2.1m) | place: French Polynesia: Moorea | collected 2018-08
ATAAGTATTCAGAAAGGCTTTCGCAGACGATTCTATTTTTCATACTCATCTGTTGTGCCGTTCTGTTTGCAGAACCAGGGACAGGACTTTTGGTGGAGGTACATGCTGTTCCTGAGCCTCATCGCCTTCAACAGGGACCGTGGGTACGAAGAGGAAATGCAGGTAAGTCAACATTCGTAGAACTAGAAATAATAAAATCAAAAAATAATACTACTAAATAAATAATTAAAAAATCATCTAATTTAAATTTCACAAATCTCACTGTTTCTTTAATATTTCTGCCTTTCTATTTTTAAAGTTTTAATTTGAAAAAGCGGGGAGCCACCGTAGCGTAATGGTTACACTCCTGACTCTCAAGGAGGAGGTCCGGGGTTCAAATCCTGGTGCTGCCCCACCAAAGTTTGGAGCCCATACCCCTCATCCAGGTTGCAAAGATGTGTCAAGGGTCCCTGAAAGGGATGGTGTATGCCGAGCACCCGGGATGACAAAACAAATCGAAAAGGCCGCACCATACTTCAATTTTCAATTGTTGTTCATATGGGTGCTTCTTAAAATAAAATCCTCCTATGGTCAAAATGACATTTCTGTGCAGGCCGTGATGAAGGTGGTCTTCTCGGACGTGAACCACGGCAACCTCACCTTCTCCGTGATCCGCCGCGTCACCATGGACCTCATCGGGGTCACACACGTCATCCCCATCCCGGGACTGCTCAACGACCTTATCAGGCAAAGGACAACCAACACAAATTGTTGTAGGAACCCCTTGATCATTAAAAGAAACCTCTCGCTAAACAGATATATCGTTGAGAACCGTGTCCACCTGCACTCCCTGAACCTGCTTCGGCCCCTGAGGCTGTGCTACCTCGCCAACCATCGGTTGGATCCCTCCCTCAGCAGTATGTATTGGGATCGAGCACGACCGCTGCTATAGTTTCAAGATTTATTTGTTGTGTTTCAAAGGTTTCCTGACGATCTGCAACAACTGCCTTCTGCGCGACTTCCACACCCTGAGAGGAGGGGAGATTATCCTTGCCTGCACTTCCCTCATACGGTACCGGGCCTTGTCCAGGTATATGATTGTCGCCTTGAACTCCTTAGAGAAGAATTCGCGAAAAAAATAATTTTAGGGAGCTGGCCGAGGCCGTGTTCAGCGACCAGTTCATGGACCTTCTTGACCGCGAGATGTCCCTGAGCGAGGAGAAGTCGGCGTACCCCGCCAAGGTCCGTAAGAACCTGATGAACCTGAACCGCGCCGTGGTGCTCATGTGTCCGGAGTACGGCATCCCCTGGTTCCACGACCACCAGGGGGGAGACCGGAGCGAGTCCAGGCTAAGGCCGCTCACCGTCTCATCCTACGAACTCAAGGACCAGGTATACGAGCGGCTGTCGGCGGCGCTGGGTGGGGGCAGGTAACTCTTTTTCACTTTGTTCCCCGCTAGAGTCCCCATTTATTATGTTTTGTCCAGGTTCATCCGTGAGAACGTGGTATCCCCTTACCACGACCGCTTCGACTTTGAAGTGGTGCTTGACCCCTCCGACGGTGGACGCCCAGTAGACCTAAATTCCTGCTCTTCCTCTGGCGCTCCCTTCTCGGCCGACCGCCACTCCTCCTCGCTGGGAAGGGAGGGCTTCTCCGGCATGCGCCACCTTGCCGTCATCGTGGCGAGGGAGGACAGGCAGCTGGTGCCGACGGCGGAGGAGGAAGGGGGAGGGTGGAGGCTGTCGGGAAACATGGAGCTAAAGGTGGAGACGCTGGAACTGGAGGGATACGAGGTAAGAAAACACTTGTGTGCAATTTCGTGCCCATCTTCCATTTTCTCTCAGCGACACTTGTTCTGCGGCATCTCGAATTAGACCTTGACAAGATGATTTGACACATATCACACATTCCACGTGGTTTTTTTAGGTCATCGTCATCACGTCTCACGAGTGGAACGCCATGAACATGGCGGAGGAGCGGGAGCAGGAGAAGTTCCTGCTGAAGAGGATCAGGGGAGCAGCAGCGTACTAGGAAGCAGTGGTCTTTTGTGCATTCTTTTGGCTGTGTTCTATTTCCATTGTGTGCTATATAATATGAGGCTGTCATTATTCATACTGCACCCTACGGTAACGGTACTATTGTGCCGCGATAGTAAAGGAAATATCTGTTGAAGGAAGGAGTGAGCTCGTATCCAAACCGCCTTTATTATAAAAATATTTCTGTTCTTGGTGCAAGGAAATCAGTGCCGTATATAGAAGCTTATTACAATTCCATCATATCCAAAGAGCCATTTTTATACTATTAGAAAAAAAACTCTTGTTGTAGTTGTTTGTTGCTGTGTGTCTGTTGTTGAATCATCGGCTTTTTTAACACATAGTACGAAAAAACTCCGATTTTTCTTCCTTCCACTCTCTCTTTTCTTTCCTTCTTTCTTCATCAATTCTTTTCGGGACTACTGTGTAACGTGAGTACCCTTGTTTCCGTCGTAAAAACTTTTTTATCTCAGCTCTTGTATCGCCTTACTCCTTTCCCCCTCCCCCCTCTCCCTCTTCATCTGTGCTAAGTGTGCAGTCCCACTAACCTCCTCCTCCTCCGACTTTCTAAAAACATCTTCCTCTCACAGTAGGTCATTCAGCAGGTTGTTGTTCCCTGCGGCCGCTGGCGCCGCTCCCCCGGCCGGTCCGGGGAATGGCGCCTGCCTGCCGGGCGACATGGGGGAGTCGCTGGAGGAGGACGCGGCCGGGGAAGCCCCGGTCTTCATGGCGTTCATGGGCACGTTGTTCTTCTTCTGGCCGCGGCCCTTGAGCGACAGGTTGTCCAGGTCGATGTCCAGGTTCCCCACGTTGCCCCAGCTCTTGGGGACCACGGCCGCAGTGGTGCTGGCTGTAGAAGCGGCGGCTCCGGCGGCGGCTGTCGGGGCTGGGCCTCCCATGAGTGCCACTCCTCCCGCGGCTCCGGCGGCAGGCGCCGTGGGCTGGAGGAGCGTCGGCGGGAGGGAGTTTGGGCTCATCATGCCACCGCTTTGCGGAACCTGGGTAGGGAGGTTGTTGACTGGGCCTGAAAGCAAGTTGCCGAGGCCCCCTCCTACGGCGGCAACGGATGGCTGAGCTGTGGGCATGGCGAGGCCCTGGAGCAGGTCGGAGCTGTTGTTGGACGGCGGCGGCGGCGCTCCTCCGAAAAGGTCGAGGGAGGCCTGGGGCTGCTGCTGCTGCTGCTGGGTGGGCGACGGGGCGAGGGCGGTGGGGGGAAGGGAGCTGAACAGGTCCTGAGCATTTGAGTTCACGGTGGCAGCGGCGGCAGCGGAGGGAGGAGCACCGGCGCCGGAGGAGAATGAGCCAAAGTCAGCAAAGTCGTCTTCGTTGGACTTGCCTCCGGCCCCTCCACCTGAAGCGAAGGCGGACGAAAAGTCTCCAAAGTCTCCGTTGGGGTTGTTGTTGCCGCCCGCCTCGGCGGCGGGTGTAGCTGCTGCTGCGGCAGGTATTGCTTGGTATTGGTTGCTGCTGCTGTCGTCCGGCGCTGAGAAGAGGTCATCCAGCAACTGATTATTGCCTGGTGCAGGGGCGGCCGCGGCGGCGGCCGCAGGCTGCTCCGACGCAGGCGCCGGGGCAGTTGAAGTAGCACTTTGAGCGTAAGTAGCTGCGGCGCCGAGGTCGATGGGCTTCCTGGCCCTCTGCTGCTTGGGCTTGCTTCCCGCAGCGGCGTTGTTGTTGTTGGACGAGGACGAGGCGGAGGGGGACAACTTGGCGGGGGCGACGCCCGAAGACGAAGTCTGCTTTGCAGCTCCTGCACGCTGTCGGCCAAAGTCCCCGAATCCGTCTTCGTCGTCCTCGTCCTGGAAGTCTTCCGCGCCGGGGGAGCGACGGTGAGGGTCGTCCAATTCGGGAGAGTGGTCCCGGAAGCCCCCTCCCGTCACGCCTCCTCCACCTCCACCTCCTCCGCCACCGGACGGTCCCCAGCGATCCTGCCAGCTGTCGTATCCCCCTCCACCGCCTCCTCCTCCTCCGCCCCAGCTCCTCATGCCGCCCATGGAGTCGTTGGACATCCCCACGTACTTGTCCCTGTTCTTCTTTGCCTTCTTTCTCTCGTCCCTCAGCCTGTCGTCGTCCTGGATGAACTCGATGAGGTCGGACACCTTGTGGCGGATGTTGATGCCCTGGTCCTTCCCTACAAGAAAAGGATAAGTCCTTGTTCAGCTCAAGGCCGTTTGCAAAAAACGTGAGCTCACCGTTCTCGTCGATGAAGGCGTAGTTCTCCATGGACCTGAGGTCGTAGACGTGCTCCCTGGCGGAGGTGACGACCCTCTCGCTGCCGTTCTTGATGAGGTAGTCCAGCAAGAGCAGCGACTTGTAGGTCCTCCTCCAGTTTGCCCTGTTGTCCTGCAGCATCCTCTTCCAGAGCATACCCATGGCCTCTGGGAAGGCCTCGTAGGTGAAGGTGAACGCGGCCACCTCCTGCATCTGCTGGCCCGAGGGACCCCAGGGGTCGTCGTTAGTGGCGTCGCGAACCTTGGCCTCCGTCTCCGTGTAGTTCATCACGATGTTGGTGGCCTTGTCCACCATCTCGCGGACCTTCCACATGGAGATCATGGTGGCGGCGGAGGCGGGGAGGAGGGGGACAAGACGAAGACGAGGCTGTGGTCGTTGACCACGACACGGAGTGGTTGGTCAAGATGGAGCGGTGGTCGTGGACCACCTTGCAGTTGTTGCACCTTGCGCTGCCGCCGCTGCCTTCACTAGTTTTGTTCTTCTTCTTTCTTCCTTCTTCTTTCCGCAGCAGCAGCGACAGAGATGCCTGGAGTCAAAGCGGACCGAAGGGACCATACTCGAAAGGGGCACTCAGCACTCATCAGGCTAAATTAAAGGAAAGGGCTAATACAATAAAGATTGAAATCAGATTTTTTGTTTGTGTTAAAAAACGGTATAGACCTAAAAAAACTATTGACAAAATTGCTCTAGTCAAGAAAAGCTTTTTATGAATTATTTTTAAAAAATGCCGATATGAAAGTCTTTGCACCCTAAACTAAAAGTATAATCCGGTTTTATTATATGTTCCTTTTCCTTTCACCAATATTTCTCGCTTGTTTTTACAATCCAATTCCCACTCAAGTCTCTACAGTCCTCTAAAATAATTATTCATTTGTTGTTCACTCTGACAATCCAGTCCTAAGGTACATCAATGGGCCGATAATCGAAGACGAGTCCACACTTATGGTGTTCTGTGAAACAGGCAGTGGGAAATGCCGCCAGAGGAAGGTGGGCGAAAAATAATCTTGCCAGATGGACTCTTTGCTATAAGTTAGAGTATTATGCTTACATAGATTCTTCATTCATTTTACTCCTTTGAAACAAAAGAGGGATTTCCTAAACAACCAAATAATCCAAAATGTCCTCAGACGCGAGACAATCGAAGTCCTCCTCTCCCCCTTGCCAACCCTGCCTTTTTGCGTCCGCGTTGGCAGGTTGTTGAAGAGGGGAGAGAGATAGAGAAGCAAGGAAGCAGGCAGGGCAGGGCCGACATTGACTGAGTCACCGGAGCGGCGGGACAGCCTGGATGGTGGTCGGACAGGTTGGAGTCCCCTTTACCCATTGACCAAGGAGAGGGAACCCGTAGGTTCTTTTATCTATGCCTTTACCCTAAGGGGGGGAGGGGGCAACGCAAAGTTCGCCGGCTGTTGTCTGGGCGAAAGGCGAGCGAGGAGAGGGCGAATGGTGTTGCCTTGAATTCTTCAAGTTATCCCACAGGAGCCCTCGTCTCCCCTCGCTTTACCTGCTGCTAAATTATCCACTGCTCCACTGTGGGGCTGCAAATCATGGGGGAAATATCGTGGTGGGGGTGGGGGGAGTTTATTCTTGCTGAATTGCTGAATATGAGGAGGATTCAATGGATTAAATGTCAAAGTAGCAAGATGAAACTTTGAAATATTTTTTGAGCTCCCCCGTTCACAAAATAAAAGAAGTTCCCCTCGTCAGCCCTTCTCTCTGCCCTCGTTCTCAAATTGTTCAATCATGAATCATATTAAATTTGTATCCGGTAGTTTGGTTCGTTTATTAGCTAAAGAAATATTGCCACTAGCGTAAAAAATTCTAAATGTAAAATAGCTAACAAACTTATTTTTTTCCACGCTCCCGAGATTTTCTCAGACTTTATTGTTTTTGAAATCAACTGCATGAAGTCATCTCCTTTGAAAAAAGGTTTTCAACTCTGTGATCTACTGATCGTTCAGGATGGATAGCTAGTAAGTTGGCAAGCATCACAACAACACGGCCAGTGGGATACCCATGTATGTTTGCATCATAGAGGAAAAGCTTTAATTTCTCTATGGTTCGCATCTAAGAATAAAAGCCCATGTATGGAAAAGGCGAAATCAGCTGGAGGAGAGGAAAGGAAAAAAGCAAAACTGCAGCTGAGAAAATCGCAGAAAACGAGGTGACGACGGCGAAGTGCATCTTGTACAACTCGTTGACGGACTTGTTGACGATCCCGCTGAGATAGGACTTGTTCATCGCCACTGAGTCCCTCCCCGCCGCCGTCTTCCTCCTCTTTCCCCCCGGGCGCTATTACTGCGCCTCTCCTTGGTGATGGACCGCGGCGCCCGCAGCCGCACCAACTCCACCAGTTCCCTGCGCTCCCCCGCCCCGCCAGCCACCCCCTCGCACACGCCCATCGCCGGGTACCAGCCCGGGGGACACCCGCCGGCCAGGGCGCTACTACACCCGGACCAGCTGGCCGCCGGCATCTCCAGGCTGAGGGCCAGCAACGCCGCCTCCGCCGCCTCCAGGTCCTCTTCCATCCCTGCCACCCCGGCGCCAACGCCAAACCCGCTGCTGCAGGTACGAAGAGAAATGTCCAGTCTGAACGACACAGTCGAACGACGATAGTTGATTTGCAGGTTACCCAGCACGTTGTTGGCCCCGAGCAGCTTGCCGCCGGCATCAACAGCCTCCGCGCGGACGAGGGATACGTGGACAGCGCCTCCTTCCCGGCCACCCCCGCCCCCTCACCCTTCTCGCCCTCCCCCTGCCAGAGCGGCGCATCGGCCGCGGCGACTGCGGCCGCCGCCGCCGCCTCCACCAGTCCCCCTCCGCACCTGACCCCGGCCCAGGTGGCAGAGAGCATTCAGCGCCTGTGCGACGAGGGCGGCGTCGGGTCGGCCAGCGGCTGCAGTTCGGCGCAGCCTCCCACCCCTTCCACCACCCCGGGACTGCCGGGGGCAGCCGGGGGAGTCTTAGGGGCGGGCGGGCCAGGCGGAGTGGCCAACCACCAGCTGGGGGTCATCCCCGAGCACCTGGCGGAGGGCATCGCGCACCTCAGGACCAAGGACGAGGGACTGGAGAGCGGCTCAAACCCGGCTACTCCCATCCCCACCCCAATATCCCCCTCGCCAGCCACCAGCAGGGTCCAGGTTCTCCCGGAGCAACTTGCCGCTGGGATCCACCGCCTCAAGGTGGAAGAGGGCATGAGCAGCGGCGGCAGCTCAGGCTTCCCCTCCACCCCTGCGCCGACGCCCTACCACCCGAATCCGGGAGGAGTGAGGCCGGAGGAACTAGCAGCCGGAATCTCCCGGCTCTCCGTCATCGAGGAGAGCGACCAGACTTCGACTCAGCCACAGGCAGGAGGAGGTCCCAGAAAGATGGAGGGAGCCAAGAAAACAGCAGGTTCGTCCCAGAACCCTGCATCGGGCGAGACGCCCTCTTCTTCGTCTTCCCACCAACCGGACCTGAGCCAGTACTTTGGAGGTGGCAGCCAGGCCCCGGGAGGGGGAGGAGGGGCAGCCGCAGTAACAGCCGGAGCGTCAGGGGCCTCCGCACAGCAGGACAGCTTCTTCGATCAGATCAACGACCCGACCGACCCCTCCGTGCTGCACAGCTGCCGAGAGAGCAGGGTAGACCTGTCAAACCTGGAGGAGCAGAGCAAAGTAGCAGCGACCGCGGCGGGCGTTGGAGGTGGTGCCACACAGCAGTCTTCCTCGGCGGCTGCAGGCAAGGAGGCCAGGATCGACGTGGTGGAGCAGAGCTACGACGATGCCAAGAGCCTCAGGAGGAGACAGAGCAGCGAAAAGTCAAACAGCTTAAGTGACGCCGGAGACATCGCCCCGAAGGGCAACAAGGCCATCAAAGGACAGGAGGAGCCCACGGTCTGCACTATCTTTAGTGGGGAGCAGGAAAGGGGGATGGAGGAAGCCAACCCGTTTGATACGGTGTCGTCACAGCTGGAGGACACTAGCGGGAAAGATAACAGCAAGGCCCCCACTTCCGCTTCCAACCAGACGGCGGACCTTTCTCTCGACATTTCTTCCGGAGGTGGGATGCAGGGCAGCGGCAGCACCGCCCAGAGCAGCAACTACTCCACCCCGGTGGCCCCCACGCCAAACGTGGATGGCCAGCAATTGGGGTACTCCACCCATGTCGTCTCTTCCTCCTCCCCCGTCATCGGGACCCTCGAGTCCGGAGCAGCGCAGCTTCTCTCCCCCGTCCTGGCCAATCCTGTGGCCCCGCAGCAGCCCATCACCCAACCGTTGCCGAGCAGCAACCCTCCTCGCCCCGCCGCTCCCTCCTTCCAGACCCAGCCCAGCGTGTCCCTTGGCCCCGAAGAGCCCCTGGTCCTCCCCGACGAGGTGCTGAGCGAGCCGGAGGACCCAGACCTCCAGAGGAGGAGCCAGGCCTGGCTGCCCAACCAGCCCACGGCGCAGATCCTCCAGAGCGTGGCGGCCTCCACCCCCGGCACCTTCTACCCGGACAGGACCACCCTGACCATGCCGGGGGTGGTGCTGCGCGAGGACCTGCCGGATCCGGTGCGCAGCCTGGTGGCGCATTACCGCGGACCGGAGGAGGCCGAGCGGAGGAGGGTGCTGACGGCTGCATCCGTCACCCAGGACCAGAAGGGGCTGAGGCAGCTGGTCAGGGCGGGGTGCTACAGGGCCGCAGTCAACCTGACGGGCAAGTTGCTGCACATGTACAACCAGGGCGCCGGGCAGGGTGGCAGCCTTTCCAAGCACACCCCGTCCTCGCTGCAGATCTGGTTCACCCGCCTGGCGCTCCTTGTCAAGCTGCGGCAGTTCTCCGTGGCAGAGGTGGAGGCAGAGCCATTTGGGGACCTGGACAGGCCCGACCTGTACTTCCAGTTCTACCAGGAGATGTACCCTAAGCGGACCGGGAGCATGGTGCCATTCGGGTTCCGGCTGCTGCTGGCAGAGCTGCCGCAGTACCTCGGGAAGCAGCACGAGACGCTGGACAGGTTATACGCATTGTTGGGGAAAATCAAGCAGGTACGTCACCAGGATCTTCGAATTTCAAGATTCTGCTTTTCATGATTGACGTCTTTCTTTCAGGTTTTGTCTAACCTGACGTCTGGCAAGAACGAGGAGGGGCAGCTAGGGAAATTGACGGAGGCGGACTGCCGGGAATCCATCACCTTGTGGATGGACCGAGAGAAGAGAGTCTTGTATTCGCTGGCAAACAGCGCCATCATGCAAAAGGTTCGAATTTTGCCGATAATTTGTTTATTTTCTGTTGACAATCTCGTATTCATCCCAGGATTACGAACTAACTGTGGAGATTCTGAGAACTCTCTTGAAAAAGGAAAGTGAAGAGCGAAAGGCCAAGATCCTGTCCTCACTCGGCAGGATTTTTCTGCAACTAGGTAAAGACCTGAATCGACACTCTTACGTTAAGTTTCAAGTGCACTAAAGTTCCCATTTTTCCATTCCAGGGGATATCGAATCAGCACAGAAGGCGTTCTCCAAGGCGTACAAGCGGCGCGGCGACGGCAGCGAAGACAAGCGTGACAACTTTGTGGACATGGCCTTCCTCTCCATGGCCAACAGCGACTACGCGTCCGCTTTGACCTCTCTGCGTCGGGCGGAGGAGCTCTTCCCCTCGGACCCCGTCGTGGTCAACAACGTGGCGCTCTGCCACGTCTACCTGGGTCGGCTGGGCGACGGCCTTTCCTACCTGGAGCGTCGGGTGACGGCGGAGGACCCGGCGGCGCTGCTGCAGGAGACACTCGTCCTCAACCTGGCCACCATGTACGAGCTGGAGTCCTCCTACGCCGGACAGAAGAAGAGGGCGCTGCTAGACCTGGTCAGCCAGTACAGGGGGGACAGCGTCAACACTGCCTGTCTAAAGCTGCAGTGACCAACTATTTTATGTCGTCGTTAAGTCTCGTTTTAAACATCATTTCGTACTTGTGATATTTCCATTAAATGCACGGTTAAAGGCGGTGCCGCACTGTTGAAAAACGAACGCTATAACAGACGGAATCGCCAATTCTCGGACAAGTTGTGCATTAGGAAGCCACTAATTCTGGGCGGCGGCTTCCTTTGACTCTACCCCGAGTCTCTTCTCCACCTCGGCGCAGATCTTTCTCAGCTTGTCCTGGCTGTCCACCATCCCGGTGTGAAAGACCTTGAGCTCTTCCTCCTCGTCTCGAATGGCCACGTCGAAGCAGTCCTTTTTGTCGGCCGACTTCTTCCCGGTGACGATGATCTGATCGCCGTATCGCTTCTCCAGGTCCTTCTTGAGCTTGTCGAAGCACTTCCGGTACTCCCTCGTGCCCCCGTCGTTGCCGTACGTCACACGGAGCTTGGCCACCGCCTCGGGCTCGCCGCCGCCGGCCACATCTTCTTTCTGAGTGTCCGCCATCACCGAAAATAACAGCGTTGAATTAAACGACGACTAAATTCAATTTGCCATATTTTATGTGAAAAAATAAAAGAAGCATCACGCAACGACATTGTTTTCAGAATATGGTGATGCAAAACTTTTATTCTACTTTTTTTTCTCCATATTGCGAATGTAACAAATAGCAAAATGTGCGAAACGCTCTCCTCCACCTCAACCAAACATACAGATGTCCTCAGCATCCTCCAGAATCGCTGCCAATGTTGGCCACCGATCTCATCCTTGCTTTGAGGACTCTGTTTGGCAAATATTTCAATTCAAATTTTAAAGTATGATATGACGAACAGTATGAAAAAGTCGATTTTTCGTTTCCTCACCTGACATTGTCCTTGTTCTTGTCCCCAGTCCTGTGCCTGAGAGGACCCACTACCCCGGGGCCGGAGTAGTAATTTATGGGGTAGTTGTTGCGTCCGCCAGGGTAGCTGCAAGTTATTTCCCTCGCAAAATATTTTACCCCCAAATAAAATGTTTGAATTCAAATTTATTCCTCACGCCATGATGGTGAACATGTTTGACTTGGGTATGAGGTTGCCCTTGCCGTACGAGTATGTGAGGTGCTCGCGATACTGAAAATTTGAACGAAACACACGCGCTGATTTCCCACGCAAGAAGTTAATTGAATATCTCCCTCACCTTGCTTATCGTGTCCCCGTCGTGGTGGCACCCGAATATGTGTCCGACCTCGTGCCCGAAGCGGTAGAGGCGCCCGAAGACGGAGGCCATGCCGAAGGGCTTCAGCAGGTTGGACTGGAGAAATCGCCAAATTTTAATTTATTTTTGGAAAATGCCATAATTTTTTTTTGTGGGAACGATTAGACAAATAGTCTTTTTGTATTCTAAATTACCTGTTTCGCTCTCCCTCCGACATTGTCGTCGAACCTCTGCTTCCCGATCCACATGGCGATGTCCGCGTTCTGGAAATTTGAAAAATAGTTTCCCACTTTTTAATGGAATAGAATCTTAATTTCTTTACCTTTGTCAGGTCTTCCCTCTTTCTTCCCTTGTGGGATATGAACGCCTCAAAGGCGGAGAGGGATTTCCCCGTCATTTCCTTATTGTAGCGCTCCTGCAAAGCACGGAAATCGCCTGAATAATAATAATATTTTTTTTTCAAAGTGAATTTGAATTATACGTAGCAGTGCAGTTTTAGTTTGATGGGAACCCCCGAGTTGGAGAAGCCCACGTTGGCCGTGGCTATCAGGTTATTAATCTGTGATAAAAAATATCAAATTCGCCAACATTCCCGTAAACAGCAGCGCTTCATTCACCGACTGCTTGATGTTCCTGGTTGACCTCTGGAAGTACGAGTCGTAGTAGATCATCACCGTGACCACCGTTTTGGGGACGGAGTGCGGGACGGAGCAGGGGGCGCTGGAAT
>JAAUXV010207359.1_pt1 | contig 12023 bp, 12 predicted proteins | sample 7278181 | NCBI WGS metagenome assembly JAAUXV01 (sample SAMN14350114, study PRJNA611818) | marine sediment metagenome | isolation source: surface marine sediment (2.1m) | place: French Polynesia: Moorea | collected 2018-08
CCTTGTGGCATTCACCGGCGTTTGGCGCTGTTGTCTGCTGACTGCCATCATGCAGTGTCCCCCCGGGGCGACTGCTTTTTGACGAATTTTTCTCGCCGAATTTCTTATTGAGACCTGGAAAATTGACGAAAAAAATTGGCCGGAGACGAAAATTAATATTGATCCCAGCCAAATGACGAAAACTATTTTCTTCAAATTTCCAACCAGAAATACTGCAGTCCCTGCCTTTTGCAGAATTATTTTACTTCGTATTTTTTTTCTCTATCCCAATTGAACCAACGAATTGTACCTTAAGTCAAGATATGACATTGTCTTTTATAAAAAAATATTTCCCCTTCCTTCAGCAAATTATATATAAAAAACCTTTGCAGTCCTTTAGTAGCACGGGGGAGGGGGGGGAGAATAACCTTTTTTGGATGCCATAGGCCTAATCTCTCCAGACTCTTACTTAGCACCAACACAGTTGCTACATGTTAACACAGATTACCAAAAAGATGGCCTGTTTTCAAAATTCCCCTGTTATATCCCTCCCGGGCCCCTCTCTTCCTGTATTTGGTTTTTCTGCGTTTGGCAGGGAGTGAGCTTTTTTTTTCTAATGTAGAATTTTCGTCATTTGGCTGAGACATGATTTTTTTTCGAGGCTTGTAAAACAAATTCGTCATTTGGTAGGTAAATAATATTTTCGTCAAAAGGCAGAAAATTTTTCGTCAAAAAGCAGCCCCACCGTCCCCCCCTCTCCCCTTGTGGGGTAACTGTTCCCTCGCCGAAAATCAAAGGGGAGCAACCATTCCCCTCCCTGGCTCCTCTAAAAAAAGTGGAGGGGGTTGATTTTTTGTCCGGGATTGTGATGACGGCTGGGCATTTGTTTCTTGAGAGTCGATTTTTGAGAAAACATTCCTCCCCTTCTCCTATCGCTCGTTCTCCCCCGCCCCCCATGACCTTTCGTAATTCATCGTCTGGCGAAGAGGGGTCAACATTTCTGTTGCCGGCCGGGGCAGGGAATCCCCCTCACTCCCCTCTTTCCCGAGTAGAGTGGGGAATCACATAAACAGCCTTTAAAAACGACGCAGGCATTTATGTTTCCTCTCCCACTCTCCCTCTCCATCAATCCCCCGAATTTAATTTGTACCGAGCGATTGTCTGAGAGCCCCTTCCACAGGGGCTGAGGGCAGAGGCGTGAGGGAGCTGGGAAGGGGGGAACACACAGAAAGAAAGGTGGAGAAGAACGAAAGAAAGAAAAGAGGGCTCTTTGCTGCCTGGTCCCCCTTCGCCACCAACAGCCCATGCCGCGAGGGGCTCCTCCTCATCCTCCTATCCGAGCGAGGAATGAACTTTAGGGAGCAAAGCCCTTTGTGTGCCTCCTCCCTCCCTCCCTCCCACCTTCTCAAGGACAAACTCATGGCCGCCGCCGCCGATGGGGAGGGGATGGATGGAGGCGACGTTGCGGGAGGAGGAGCGGGGATCGCTGGCTGCCTGTTCCATTCCGTCGCAGCCGCTGCCAATTGCAGCAACAGCAGCAGCAGCGCAGTCGTCTGTTCCATGAGATCGCTACCACAAAGGGCTTACTGTCTCTCTTCTCCCTCTTCGCTACTACACCTTTTGGCATGTACGTAGGTACTGGGCAGAGCAAAGACGGGGGAGGGGAAGAGAAGGCATAAGGCAGCCTGTTGCTTCTCTTCAACAGCGGAAATCGCCAACGCCGGCTCTGATTCGGGAAGAAAAAAAGAAGGGCTCATTTGTCCCCTACTGTAATTAAATATATAATTTCCCGGAAAGTGTTTGTTTTAGGCAGAAAGTTGTATGTGCGCAAGATTTGCGAGATCTGTACTACTGCACTTGGTGAACGTCGGAGGCTTCGGCGATTGCATACCGGCTGGGATGCTAGCTGGGCTCGTTCGCCTTGTATTTTTGTGGTCTGTTCCTCAATTCTCCCCCCCCCCTTTCCGAGGTGGCTTTTGTGGTGCGCAGTATGCTGTGCGGCTACAGCAGCGAGATTGGATACTTGAGATCGGTCTTGGGGAGGAGGAGTGGACGGCGACGGTCGGCGAAGGAGGAGGAGCTTTCGGCCGAGAAGCAAGTTTTGTCGGAGGAGGAATAGTCGTAGTAGAAGGGTGTGTGGATAGGATGCCGCCTCTGCCGACGGGGTCTCCTCCTCTTTCGATATTCTTGCCCTGCTTGGACGCCTTGTGCGTATATGCCGAAATAACACGTTATGACCCCCAACTCCCTTGTCCGATATGCCGTCGCCGCCCTGAGTACTAAAAACACAAGTAGCCATGTAGCGTCGGTATCTTCTTGGGCGCGCGGGAAAAACATCTCTCTTTTAGGGGACTGCGTTCATGTGTTTTCCTGGAGATAGTACAAATACTCTGCTGCCTCTCTCTCCCAGTACATACGTACATGTTGCTTCTCTTCGCTAAGCTGTACATAACCGTCTGATGTTCCCCACGGCTATCCGAAAGATACATACGCAGAGAGGGGGACGCCGCCCGACCGCCAGTCTGACTGAGCTATCTTTTTTTTAGTGCCAGATGCAGCTGTGCATTCCCATGAAACAAAGGGATAAAATAGACGGCGGCGGGCCTTGGCGGCGATCAGGAGATGTTGGAGCTGCGCCTACCTTCACCCTTCCAAAATGAAAATGGAAAAGGCGTCCAGCCGCAGGAGCTTCGCACGATCCCGCTGATTCCTTAAAGGAATTGGACACAAAACTAAAATGTTGATAAATGTGGGAGGGAGAGGGGATGTCGACTTTTTTTGCCAGCACTGTTGCTGATGTTGCTGCTCTGCGTTAAATCCGGACCCGTTATTGATGCACCGGTTCCAATCTCCCCTCAATATGTTTTTTCTTCTTTGTCTAATTCCAGCTCCATGGAGTCCATCGGCACGCTGCAGGAGAAGCTCCAAGTCAAGGCATCAGTCAATGACTCATATTCGACGTAAGTCCCGACAATTACGGCGTCTCTTAGCAAGCAGAGCGTTTTAGCGTTTTTGTATTTTTCTTCTTCGCTTTTCGTACGTTTTTCCCAAGTCAGCCAGTGAGGCAGACCCTTCTTTCTTTCGCTAGAAAAGAAAAAACGCCTTATCTCACAAGCAATTGCACACGGCGAGAAAAATAGAAAAAACCAAACGGCGACGGCTGTCCTTTGCTTGCAACAATTGCATGCCCTCTGTAACCTACCCAGCAAAAAAGATTTCCATGAACCTTTTACCTCCCGAGCACCTTTTTTTTCGGAAAAAAGGGTTTAATTTTTTAAATGTGAAATACCTTTGAAGATTATTTCATCTGTCAAGGACTCTCGGCTGTGCGCACAGCCGTCGTTTAATCTAGTGAGTGGTGACGACAATAGCGTGACAAAAAGCGCACATGAAACCAACTCGCATTGACGTCTCTCTCCGGATGTTCTTCCAGGTTCGAGCAGAAGATGCTTGAGGTCAACCAGGAGAAGGAGAAGCGCACGACCCAGCTGCTGGAGCGCGAACCCTCCTCCCGGGTGGCCCCGAGGGGGCTCATCCTGACCCCGGCCAGTGGCTCAAGCGGCGGAATGCCCAACGTCATCCCCAGAAAATACCAGCAGCAGCACCGGCCCCATCCAGCGAGAAGTGCAATAGGCGGTGGAGGTGGCGGCAGCAGGCGGCAACACCACAGCTACCCGCACCACCACCACCATCACCACCACCACAATCATCATGCGAACCAGGACCTGATGCGGAGGCCCCTGAAGGAGAGGATCATACACCTCCTGGCTGTGAGACCATACAAGAAGCCCGAGCTCTTGGCGAGGGTGGCGAGAGGTGAGAAAGAGAGATAAGTTTGTTCGTGACGTTATAGCCTCGCCATTATGTTATGTACAGTAAGGGCTCACAATATCGTGGGGACAAAACTATAGCTATGCACACTACAGCAAAAAGATTTCCTATGCGGGCTTTACACAGGTGGCCCTACCTTCTTTTTGAGCCGATATAACGCCCCTCCCATTCACATATGTCATTTCGTGTACTATACTTGGCATCTCGTTTGTTGCGGCCTCCGCCTTCAGTGCTGGCGTGATGAGTAGCATTAATTCTTTTTTTCACACTCTTGTTTCCCTTTTGCAGACGGAATCCACGACAAGGACAAGCGCAACATCACCGCCATCCTGAAGCAGGTGTCTGCGATGAAGGACAACACGTACAGCCTGCTCCGGCACCTTTGGAACGACGTGTCCGAGGACTGGCCCTTCTACTCGGAGCAGGAGCGGCAGTCCTTCCGGCGGAGGAAGCCTCAGAACCTCACTCCGCCCTGCTCAGACGGCTCCACCTCCTCCTCCGGACACTCGCCCGCCTCCACACACCCGGCGTCGCCGCCCCACACCTCCTCCGCCGTCGTAGCCTCGCCAACGTCTTCTTCCTCCGGTTCCGAAAAGCGGCCGTACGGCGGCTACGACGACGGCTCGCCCGCCGCCAAGAGAAAGCGGGTCTCCAACTACGTGCGGCCGCCAGACCTGAGGGTCAACGGCGGCGGCGGCGGAGACTACCTCAACGGGGGCGGGCACAGTCCAGGTGGCGGCGGCCGGTTGCAGCCTTCGCCGTCCTCCAGAACTAGTCCGCTGCACCACGCGGTGTCGCGACTGGGGAGAAGCCCGCCAATGTCCCGGCTCAGTCCGGGCGGCGGCGGCGGCGGAGTCGGCGGCAGTCCCGGCCGCCACTACCAACAACACAACAGAGCTGTGATCCAACAACAACACGAGCGGGCGCCGTCTCCGCACTCCCGGCCCCCGCGGCAGTCTCCCCCGCCCCAGCATTCGCCGCCGACCCCTCCGTCGACGACGGATCAGCGGGTGCAGGGCTGGCTCGACCGAAACTTCTCCCGCGAGTTTCCCCCGATCGGCTCCCGGCAGCAGCGGCTCAGGTACAAGGAGGAGTTCAATAAGAACTACGAGCGCTACCTGACGCTGCACAAGAAGCTGGACCTGGTCTCCAGGAGGTTCGCCAAACTGGAGGAGATGCTGCAGCAGCAGGAGCCCAACACGGATTCTTATCGGGTAAGGAGACTGTGCAGTTATTTGTTGTGGAATGGTGATTTTTTTGGCCGCATGCCCACTGGCAAACGCTTATTTGTGAGAGTGTACTTTAAGTTGTCATTGATAACCCTAAAGTAATTCCGCCTTTTTGTCTCCCTGTTCCTTTCAGAACATGAAGCAGAGGATCGTGTCTGAGTACGCCGCCACGCACCAGGAGTCCACCTACGTGGAGGCCAAGGAGGAGTTCCAGTACCTCCACGAAAAGCTGGCCTTCATCAAGAAGCTGGTCGGCGACTATGACGTGCTGCATCCGAAAAAGGACTAAGAACAGAAAGTTTCCAAGCAATTGAAGAAGTGAACAAGGTGTTGGTTGTTTTTAGGGGGATTATCTGCTCGCCCCGCCCGCCCCCTGCGTACCTACGATGCGCGTGTGCGGAGAGGCGCAGCAAAAGTGAAGAAAAAAAGCAAGTGAAAAAAATGAACTTAAAAAAAGATTTATATATACTAGTGTTCTTACTATTCCCGCGAATCCCCCTCCCGTCCCTCCCTATACGTTTTGATATTTAGTTGTTCTCTTACGGGATACCTGTCACACTAAGTTTTCTACGGTTGACTTCGCGTACTACACAGCAAGCAAAGCAAGCAGAGGCATTCGATCGCGCGAGGACAGTTTCTTTTTTTACCTCTTACGGGAAAAAAGGCATCAATCGAATCTAGCGGATTTTTGTCAAAGTCTTGAAAAGAGAAGGAAGGAATCGCCGGCTTTTTTTTCTTCCTCGTCCCCCTAACCCCCCCCCCCCCAAAAAAAAAAAATATTGAAGGGAAAAAAGCCAGACGAACCGCCAAAAAATGCATTCCTGAAAAAACAATCGGAAGAACAAGTCGAAGAATTCGGACCCGGAAACAATTTACGCTTATGAACGTTTTGTGATGTCTTCTCTCGCGTTCTCCCTCTCCACACCCTCACCCTTAAACCCGTTGTCCCTTCCCTCCCCAACTCTGTCATCCCCCCATCCATTGGTTGCACGCACCTCTGTCCTAACCCTCTTTATTTTCACAATTGTCCTTCCGCCGCCCGCCCTAGTTTTCTGAATGGAATCTTGCATACTTTTGCTCAAATTGCGGAGGTTATTTGGTTGTTCCTCTTTCTCCCCGAAGATGTTTGCTTCCAGCGCCACAACCCGTAGAGCCTCTGGAGCTAACTTTTTATTCGGCAGCGACGTCTTGGTGCATCTTCCAAACTCTTCTCTCTCAAAAAAAACATTCGATCAGTTTACCTCTTGCCCTCATTATCCTTTGGTCGAAAAATTTGTCATATCAATTCAACACCGTGAACACACAAAGTACCTACAAAAAATCCCCTTCCTTTTCCTACCTAGTCTCTTGCACACACAAAAAATCGCCCGTGAATTAGACAAGTCCCCGCCCGCCTTTTTTCGAGACGCATGCCCTATGCCCCCCAATAGATGAACCAATTTGAACGAAAAATGTGCCATGAAGCAAAAGTCTTCTTCCAAGAAAAGATAGAAAAAGTACGGTGCCCTGTCAGGAAAAGTATGGCGCATGGATCTCCAGTTTTCTGGAGCAGGGAAAGGCGAGTAGAAGAAACATGCAGGGCCCGATTTCTCCTGCACCCTGAAATAAGGCTGTTCTTTGGGAAGCTTGGAAAAATACGGGGATATCGAACCTTATGAGATCCCCCTCCCCTTATGTCCCACAACCCCAATATATTCTCTCTAAAGAAAAACGAAAGAAGCATCATGTTGCGGGGGGAAATGAAGCGAAGAAACAGATCGGTGAAATGATAACGTAATGCATTTTAATGTAAAATGAACACATATGCAAGCAAAGCAAGCAAGCAGATAAAAAAACCTTAAAAAAATAAACGCATCTGCTACCAAACCCAAACACCCGAGAAAACGGAGAAATGTCTATAGCACGGTAAAGTTTTCGTTTATTCGACAACTGCTTTAAAAATGCAAAGTGAAATGGCGGCAGTAATAGGGCAGGGAAAAAGTAACAGATGTGGCAGCGATAAGGTTTCTTGGCAGTCATAGTTACGCTGTTGCTTATTCTCCTAATCATCGTAGGTGTAATTCCCGTAACTCGGATTTGACCGAGCGCTTGCTCGATTTTACATACGATCTATTGCGTGCGAGGTACAACTGCATTTGTTTCCTCTAGAACCCATTCTTCAGTGCCTGCCGCCGCCACCGAGGTGTCCGTTGTGCTGCGGATGGTGTCTGGGGGTGGACGACGCCGTCGAGCGCGGCGTCCTGCCTCCACTGACATGCTGTTGTTGCTCGAGCTGCTTGAGATGGGTGTTGACGTACCTCTGAAGGTCTCCCACTAGCTCGGAGCGGTCCGTCCTGCCCCGGAAGGGCGCCACCGCCGCCATCATGCCGGCCAGCACTCGCTCCAGCCTCTCCACGCAGAAGCCCTCCGTCAGCCGCGCGGCCTCCGACACCAGCTGCTGCAGCTTTGGCTGGTCGATCCTCACGCCGGAGGTGGGCACCATCTCGGCCACGGAGGAAGAGGACGGGGTGGCGGAGCCGGAAGGGGGGGACGGGTGAGTCCCTCTCCTGGTGCGGGGAGATTGGCTCAGGGAATTGTCGGCTGGGGAGGCCGCGACGTTCGTCTCCGCTAGTGGTTTTTCCGTCTCTCCAGCTGGGTCCTTTTCGTGGTTTTCCTCTCCCACCTTTTCAACATCCTCCCCTTCCTCCTCCGCTCCTTCTTCCTCCTCTTCCTCAGCATGCTCTCCGTTCCTCTCCCCCCTCCTGGGCCTCTTCTTGCACTCTCCGCGCGCCCAGCTCGACACCCTCTTCTTGGACTTCCTCCTCTGCGGCAGTGAATGACACTCATTTTTCGTCGATATATTGGACTCGGCCTTGCTCCCGCCTCCTCCTCCTCCGTTGTTTGAGCCGTTCTCGCTCTCCGCCAGCTGCTTCTCCAGCCTCTCCCTCCTCTCCTTTATGTCCCTGCAGTCGTCTTCAAAGTCGGTGTCCATCTCCTTCTTGATGAGGGCGTAACAGTGGTCCTGCAGGGAATGAAGACAAAGAACACTGTTTTTCTTCCAAACAACCACTTCTAAAAATCTCTCCTTACCTGAAGTGCCCTCGCCCTGTGACAGATGACCTTGTTGGTCTCGTAGTTCAGGTCGCTGTTGTAGGTGATTGCGTTCTCCGCGATGAGATCGATGTCCGACAGGAAGTCCTTTGCGCACTTGTACTCGTGGTTATCCAGCTTGCTGAGCATTTTGTCAAAGTCCATTGGTTCCTCGATGAGCTCAAGATAATCATCAACCTGCAAAACGAAACATTTAGCTTCACTGACACCATCTTCTCCATTAGCTTGCTACCTCCTCTGTATCCACTGGTGCTCGGAACATAAAAAACTTTTGTTCCTTGTTGATCTTGTTCCACACCTCCCTGGCAAAAAGAAACACAAAGTATTACTAGAATTTTCCGACCAAACCATGAACCTCGAGAACGTACCTCAGATATATCCTGAGCTCCCTCTGGATGTGCTCCTCCTTCTTCCGTAGTCTCTTGGACTCCCTCTCGGTCAGCTCCCTGGTGTCTTCCGCGGGCGCGGCCTCCAGCACCTCCTCTTCGTCGCCCCGGTCTTCCTCTGCCACCGGCTCGCAGGCGACCTGGGACACCTGGGAGAAGAACTCCCTGCGGTCAGCTGCCGACGGCGCCTCCACCTCGGCCACCTCGCCGGTCTCGCGGGAGAACAGTCCCTCAGGGACGGAGAGGGAGCCGTCCTCTTCCTCGTCCGCCGCGTCCTCCTCAGTGGCCAGGAGGAGGAGGGGCATCGTGGGCAGCACGTCGCCGAGGAGGGTCAGGAGGGTGTCGCGGCACGAGACAGTCATCACGCGCCAAAGCCTGGGTGGAGGGAATATAATGAATGAGGGAAACCGTACTTTTTCTCAACCACAATGCCAAAACTTCTTTCATACCTGTTCAAATGGGGAATGTAGAGGCAGGACGGAGCGGTCCTCTTTGCCTCGTGGACGATCTGACAGACTGCCTCCTCGGGGGTCCGAGTAGAGTTTGAGTAGAGAGCGGGTAGGTCTAGCCGGTGGCACGGGAACCTCTCCAGGTGGTGGAGGATGGCCGGGGCCACGTAGGTGGTAAGCCCCTGTCCTCGGGAGGCGCGCACCAACATCCGGGGCCTAAAGTGCATGCAAGTGAGGTCGTCCTCGCTGGTGGCGACCACGCCCTTCTGGGCGGGGGTCAGCCTCAGGGCCTTGTCCAGAGTCTGACATATTTTGGAGAGGGGAGCCTGAAGCAAGGGTCTGATGGTTTTGGGCAGCGGGGCCTGACAAGTGTCCTGGATCCTCTGGCCAGAAGGAACAATGAGCTTCATGGCGCCCAAAAAGTCCTTTTCCTTGACCTGGACCTTTCCCATGTCGATAGCCAGCTTCTGGGCGGTCTTGTACACCTGGGGATACCTCCGTCTAAGAGCGTTTAGGGCCGCCTCGGCGCAAAGTCCCTTCAGGTCGGCACCGCAGTACCCGATACTCTTCTCTGCCAGCTTATCCACAGTCTCCTCTGACAGGGCAGGATCCCAGGTCTTGGTGTGCAGTCCCAGGATCTCCTTGCGGGCGTCTCGCGTCGGAAGGGCGAATCTCAGTTCCCTGTCGAAGCGCCCTGGCCTCCTCAGGGCAGGGTCGATGTTCTCAATGCGATTCGTGGCGCCAATGACAATTATCTCTCCACGGTTGTCCAGACCGTCCATCAGGGCCAACAGTGTAGAGACAATGCTTGAGTGGATTTGGTCTTGCCTGGGGAAGAAATACTTGTGATACTTGTGAAACCGAGGGGGGTATTCAATACAACGAACCTGGAAGATCTGACTGGGGCCAAACCATCAATTTCGTCGAAGAAAATGATGGAGGGCCTCATGAGGAAGGCCTGGTCGAAGAGCAGCCTGAGCGACCTCTCGGATTCCCCAATCCATTTGCTCAAGCAGTCGGCTCCTTTTCGCATGAAGAAAGCGACCTTTTTTCCGTCCCGGGAACACTCTGATGCCAGTGCCCTGGCCATGAGAGTTTTCCCAGTGCCCGGGGGACCGTGGAAGAGAACACCGCGAGGCGGGGTGATGGAAAACTTACGGAAGAGCTCAGGGTAGACCATTGGAAGTACCACCATCTCTTTCAAGGAGTTGATATGCTGTTCGCAACCTCCAACGTTCTCGAACCTGCGAAAAGAGAAAAAAATATTTTTAAATAAACACTAAACTTATAGTCTACAAAGCAGAATAACTAACAAAACTCGCGTATGCGTTTAATAAGCTGCGGCCATAGCGTTTAGCATATCGTCGGGTAGGACGTTGGACATTTCAGTAATTTCCTCCGTCGAGAAGTCAAACAGAGGGGGCAGCGGGTTCCCGTTCGGCAACCGCAGGCTGGGAGATCCGTTTCGTATCCGCTTGTGAAAGTCGTGAGCACAGGCCTCCCAGGCACTCAGCCTCGTCTGTGGTGAGTACTTAAAGATTTCGGTGAGGATGGAAGCAGCTTGGGTCCTATTGTGCACGGGGGCATACTGCACGTGGGCCTTGACGCTGCGCCTCCTCCCGAATCCGAAGGGATTCATAAACCTGTACGAGTAACGGACCCCCATGTCAGCGCACTCCTCCTGAGTGGGGTAACCGAGGAAAGCTTCGATGCGCTCATACTGCTCATAGGATGACTGAGGCCCTTCTCCGAAGACTGGCTTGCCGGCGCAAATTTCGCTGAGCACCACGGCCGCCGCCCAGACATCTATGGAGGTAGAGTAGTAGCGGGCGTTAAGAAGTAGCTCCGGGGCACGGAACTCCTTGGTTCCCACTTCAGTCTGCTCCTGTTTCCCTGGCTTCAGCTTGGTGGCGCACCCGAAATCCGTGATCTTGAGAACTCCAGTCGCCTTGGAAATGAGGAGATTCTCGGATTTCAGGTCTCTGTGCGCCACTCCTCTCCGGTTGAGGTAAGCAAGGCCACGGAACAGTTGGTAACTGAAGAGTTCCCCGTAGACGTCCAGTCCGTAAAAGGAGCCAGAGTGTGGGTCGGTTTGTTCTTTCAGAAACGAGTACAGGTCTCCGTCTTCCAAGAGCTCCATGGCGAAACGCTCTAGGCCGTCCTCTTCGAAGGAGAACTTCATGGTGACAATGTTGACGTGGTCCAACTCGCGCATCAGATTGGTCTCTTCGGTAGGGAGCAAGAACATGGGCTTTTTCAGGGCGATTGTTTCCGTTTGCCGACCGTCGATCTTGCTCTTAAGCTTGTACACGTTGGCGAAGGCGCCATGCCCTATGTTGCGCCCTGGCGTGTCTCTGTCCAGACGCACCCTCACTTCGTGGCCTCCCCTGGTCCTCCCACGATGGTACTCTACATCAGTGGGGTCGTGTTTTGCTGGCATGCTTTGTTGTATCCTCGTTCGGGAATATTTTCTTGATCACAGCATCACAGAAGTATTTAATAATTTTAAACAACTTACCATACTACTCTTTCCCTTCTATTAGACAATATATAGCAAAAACAATTAAGGTGTGTATAAAAAGAAAAGAAAATTTATGGGGAAAATTTAGAACCGATACTAGTGATAGTGACAAGTCCGATCTTTGCTGGTTGGACAAGCTAGAATGCGAGGTTAGTGCTGCCGTTTTTGGAAAACATCACATAGAGTAGGAGAGTTCAACATTTACCTCATTCTAGAAGAGACTCAAAGGTAAACACTTAGTTCACCTGAGCTTAAACGTGGTACATCACTTAACAAGAACAGACTCTGTTCAAAAGGTCTGTGGTGGGATTTGACAAAGTTTTGGTAGTTTGACAAAGTTTTGGTTGTTCACCAAATTGTAAAGGCTCAAAAAGATTCGAAAGTTACATTTGAGGTAGAAGGACTGCAGGAGTGCTCTGACTGAAAAACCAATAAAATTGAAAAGAAAGAGCACCTTCAAACTATGTTGGGCAGATAAGGTCTAATTTGAAGGCGAAATGAAAGTGTTCAAGAAAAGATGTGTCTGAAAATTAGCTGA
>JAAUXV010104532.1_pt1 | contig 12019 bp, 16 predicted proteins | sample 7278181 | NCBI WGS metagenome assembly JAAUXV01 (sample SAMN14350114, study PRJNA611818) | marine sediment metagenome | isolation source: surface marine sediment (2.1m) | place: French Polynesia: Moorea | collected 2018-08
AAGCCGGTGCTGCTGACTCAGGCTTCCTCCGCTGCTGAAAAAGAAAGAAGAACAAGGAAAGAGAAAGGAAGGAAGAGAAGAGAAGAGAACGGTTGGCTTGGAAGGCGCTTCCTCTTTCCTCTCCTCCGCCAGCGATTTAATCAATCCAGGAAAAAAAGTGCGGAGCGGGCTGACCTCAAAACGGAACCGAGGTCACAAACACGCACCATAGACCCTGCTGAGGTCGATCCCCGGGGAGTCCTGCACAGGAGCAGCCAGCGCAGGCCGCAGGGAGACACACAGAGAAGCTTCGAGAAGGAAATACAGTGAACGAACGAACGAACGTAGTGGGATCTGTCGTCAGCGCTTAGGAGGAGGTCGACGTGGACTCTGAGGCCACTGGCGAGGCTGCCCAGGACAAAGCGGCGGCGGGACTTCCGAGACGCAGAACCCGGTCAAGTGCGCCTCTTTTGGTCTAGGGGTCTTTGTGAGTTGGGCCCATCTCTTACCTGGGGCATCGCCGGCACTCCTCCCCTCCTTTGTGCCCTTTCTCGTCCCGCCCCCGCCTTTTACCGGCACTCTTTGTTCGCCTGGCCTGACCGTACATACGAGGGATCTAGGCCGGCCAGGGGAAAGGAGGCGGAGGAAGACTCACTGGGAAAAGAAGCATCTTGGGCCTGGCCTCACTTCCTGTGTTACGTACCCACCATCGGATCGGTCCTTGCCCCATCCCTCTTTGCCGGCCTTCACCGTCTGAGCATCATCCCATCACAGCGGTAAAAAGGCGAAGACGGGCGGCAAGAAGGGCAAGAAGAGGCGGAGATTCGTGGCCACAAAAAAGTGGTGCCGGAGACGTCAAGCGAGAGCAGTGGGCGGGAGGTGGAAAAAAAGGCCGCTTCAAACGACAAAAAAAGGGGCGGCAAAAAAGGCCCGTCCTGCCCATCCGTGCCTCTTCCTCCAGTCTTGTGTCTGTGTGGGTGGGGACGAACGAGGAGACGGACAAGGAGGAGTGGGTGGGGGAGGAGGAAGGAAGTTGAGCGATTGCCCAAAAGAAGAAGAGGAAGAAGTGATTGGCCTCTTTGTCGTGGAGCGTGAACGGCCATACAACAACGATAGAAGAAGAAAAGTATTTCCAAGTGAGAGGGAGAGAGAGCGAGACAGTGTCTGAGACAAAGCGCCATGGGCAACAACAGCAAGAAGAAGCGTCCGAACCGGACGGACCTGCTGCAGCTGGCTCTGGTCGTGGGACTTTTGAGAATCGACCCCGAGGCGGCATCACTGCTCCTCTTCGGCGGCGGGAGCAACAGCGGCAGCTCCGTCGCTCCCAGCGGCGGCGCCGCGGGCGCAGGAGCCGGCGAGGTCTGGACGCTATCCATCCCTGATCATAGGCATACTAACACATTTCCCCACTACTACGACGACGTCCGCGATCACCTCCCTTTTGATGACGATGCCTTTGACCCACCGCTCCCTCCTCTGCGCCGAAAGGTTGGGCTGATCGAGGAGGAGGAGGACCGCCATGGCGGCGGGGAGTACCGGGCGGTGCGGCGGCTCCAGCGCCGGATCCTGGACGACCTCAACTCCTTAGGGCGACTGAGGGACGAGCTGGCGCCGACGCCGGTGGAGATAGAGGCATACGTGCTGGACGCTCCAGCGCCTGGGCCTTCCAGAATCAGCAGCCAGGTTAGCGCTACATTGTCCATTCACCTTTTCAAAGACAAATTGATTCAATTTTTTGCGAGGGAAAGAAGGCGTAGTTTTTTCAGTTTATCCCTTTGGATCCTTGCTTGATCATAATTATTCTTCCTTGACAGGACAACGGAGGTGACAGCAGCGACAGCGGCATATCCGACACCGAGGGAGGCGGCAGCAGCGGAGGCGGAGGCGGGACCATCCTGGGCCGCGCCGTCTCCTCCCTGTCTTCTTCCTCCGACGATTCTTCCTCTACTGAGGAGGAGGAGGACCTCCTGGGATGCATCTCTCCGGACGTCTTCCGGGAGGACGGGGAGCGAGAGGAGGAGGAGGAGGCGACCACGTCGGTCCTGGACGAGGCGCTGGCAGGCATACTCGAAGGAGAAGGAGATGGAAGCCTGCTGCAGGTAGAAAACTCTTTCACTGACAGGGTAGAAATTTATTTCGATTTTTTTTCTTGTATGTACAGCCTGCCAATATTGGTACGATGTGCAGGGCTACAAAAGGGTTGGGATTGAATTTGTAATGCTCAAGGCTGTATTTTTTTTCCTCTGAAGCTTCAACCCAATTCAAGGCTACCACTTCGTCTTCTGAGGGTAAATCTATTTTTTGACTGATTTACAGGCCAAAAACGGCGATGAAACCCGTGAGAACTCGGCCCCTCCGCCCTTTGTGCTGGACGCCGAAGACGTGGAGAACGAGCTGGTGCACATCGACGACCAGCTCATCACCATCGAGGACAGCCTGGACGTCATCACAGACGAGTTCCTCCACCTGGACGAGCAGCTGGCCGTTCGCCTCAGCGACGAGGAAGAGGAGGCCGTGGCAGCCGCTGCCGTCTCAGCATCTGCATCTGCCTCCGCCGCCGCTCCTGAGATTGACGAGGAGGATCTACTTTTCCTGGACCCGGTGGACTACGAGGCCTCCCCCTTTGACGACTGGGTGGTGGACAGCGACCGGGAGCTGCAGGAGCTGGCGCAGGTGCTCGCTTCGGAGACGGACGCGCACCTAAGCTCGGTGAGTCGGAGATTGAATTTCTTTTGAAACGGCACTACTGCAGTTTCCCCCGGTATCTCGTGACGAAGTGCATTTTGCAACGTCTCGAATATTGAAATATTTATTCCACGGCCGCTCCTCCCCGCTCAATTAGGTCGCGGCGTTGTTGTACCTTAGTAGGCAGTTTCATTTCCGGATGCTGCACCCCCGTCACTCTCTCCTTTGGCGGCCGCGCGATCCCAGCTTGCAAAATATTGGCGGGCGGCGACCTGGATTGTATGGAATAGGGGAGTGGATGAAGGTTTGCACCTCTCAACTCTCGAGGCGATTTTGCTGACTCAGTCATGCCAGCTCAGCCTTTGTTGGAGTAAGGGGAGGGCGAAAGGGGGGGGGGGAGGTTTGAACCCAAGGGGATAATTTTTGCAGTCGGATCCGGCGGAAAGAGACCGGTGGGACGGACGGACGGAAAGGGAAGGGGGTGGAAGAAGGGGTGGAATGCATTTTCCGACGGCATCGGCGTCGTCAGTTTTCCGACTATCGCCGTGTCTGCCGTATTCGGTATCGCGGATATTTATATTGGTGGCGCTGGAGTTTGCGAAATCTTCTTAGTTTGCTCAGAGCAGCACTCCTGTTTGAGACAACACGCAGCTCAGAGGCGCATTTTGTGTAGGGTAGGGGAGAAGAATTCCATTTTTGATCCCATGGCGCATTTCCCCTCGCTCCAGTATAGGTACTGTAGGCTCTCAAGGAGCAGAGTAGAAACGGGGCACTGCTCGAGCCGGAGGAGGAGGAGGTCGAAATAGGAAACCCTCCTCCTCGACTCTTCCCCTCGTCCTGAGGCAGCACTTTTTTCGGAGAAATGCACTACGGTAGGTAGGTAGAAGACAGGCAGGCTCTCCTTTGCCTCTGCCGTGGGGTGGGGTGGGACGAAATATCTGCATTGGGCTTTTGTGTCGTATCGTCTGAGATCATGCCTCGTGAATTCCCCTCCGACGCCGCATCTAGCCAAGGGAGGCATTAGTGGACCTCTCCTTTCCCCTGTTTGTCATTTACGACGGAGGCAACCTTTTCTTGTCGCTCCGGACTCGAGAGGAGACTGCTGCAACGGGACGGCGGAGGCCCGGAGACGTGCAGCATGAAATCTGCTGGACAGGCGGTGCTGCAATTTTGTTTTTCTTTTCTCCTTTCCCATGCACACAATTTTCCTGTCCGGCCTGTCAAAAAAGGGGAAGTCTAAATTGATTTCCGGATGCGGTCTTCACATGCGCTTCTTCCTCTGGCGGCTTGAACTGTTTAGCGGTACGTTTGAAAAGCTGCCAGCAAAGGACACCTTTTGTTGAGGCAGTACAGGGTGCAAAAAAACGAATCCCAAACCCGACGAAAAAAGCCTCCCAGAAAAGTAGTGGCTATTGCTGAAAGTGGGTTGGGATAAAACAAAACTACCTCCCCTTAATGGTTATGATTTCGCTCCTCCCTTTTTTTGCAACCGTCCGTCCTAGACTGTCCGCCCGTTCCTCCTTGTCCGGTGGCCGGTGCCTGATCGTCGTCGGCGCTCTTCTCCTCTTCGCCCCGTAAGTCTCCGCCCCCATCCTTAATTGAAGTGTGCAGAACAGAGCTCTCTTCTCTCCCGGGCTACATTGCGTGTTCCTTGGCACCGTAGACGGTTGCCTTTGCCACGGCGGCGTCGGTTCTGCTGTGCAGAATTAAAGAAATACCCTCTCTTCCTCGCCGCCGCCCACCTCTTTGCGTGTTTTCTTTCCCCCTCCTCCCCTCTGCCGCCGCTGGCTGTGGTATCTACTTTTCCGTAAAACGGAAACAAAGAATTGATGCACTTTTCTGGCGGCAGAAAAAGTTCTCCGCCGCCGCCCCCGGGCCAGGTTCCCCCTCCTTTGTTTGGGGAAAATGCTGCGATATCGAAGCTCTTTTGCATTTCGTCTGCCTCTAGGATTCATTCCCCTATGGCCAAAAAGCGAGAAAGCAGCGGTGGTGTTCTTGTTGTTTCAATACCCGCCAATGACGCATTTCTCCCCTACGGCTGGAAATATCTTTTTCAAAAGTGCGTAAATGTGTGCTGCGGCATCGCGTGCGAACTCCGCTCACAAACCACCCGAGTGGCAAACAAAACCCTTTCTCTCCTTCCCTTTTTATCCCGCTATACGCTACACTCATAGGAATAGTCTTTGTCTGTTTCTTTCTCTCCTCGCGGCGCTTCCGTCTGAAAGAGGAGAGGGGTGAGGGGAGAGCTGTAGTGTACAGTACTGTACAGTTGAGGAGAGTTGGTGCACTTTCTTTGTCGGATAGACGGGGAAAAGGGAGGGTGGCTGGAGGGTGGCAGCAAGGCTGGATTTTTCGCTGCCTTGATCGTCCCTGGGGCTCCAGCGGGAAAAAAGAAGTTTTCCTCTTCCTCATCCCAGACTTCCTTCATGGAATGCATGATTTTTCGCCGCTTGAAAAGTTGCAATATGAGACGTGGGCTGTGCCGCTGTGTGTATAGGCACCGCCGTTACAGGGCGGAGGAGCGAGGGGGATATCTTTATCCTCCTCCTCCTCCCCCGTTCGATCGTCGTCGAGCTAGAATATCTCCTTTTCCTCCTCCGTCCCTATTCTAGAAAGAGAGAGCACTACTCCGCCGCAGAAGCCGCCTCTTCCGTCTCTGTTTTCCACGTAAGCGAGTTTTGCAAAAAGCTGCAGGGGAAGAGGGGGGAAATTCGCGTAAAATGCACCGACTGGCGGCGGCGGCGGAGAGAGGCGGAGAAGGGGGTGGGGAATTCAGCAGCAGGGATAGAGAGCGGGGAGGGGAAAAGAGAGTAGTGGAATTGCACTTTCCTCCCCCTCCTTCTTTTGGCGGCGGCGAAGAGAGGGAAAGAGCCTTCTCCTCCTCTTTGGTCTGGGTCTGGAGGCTCTCCCACGAGCCTTCCTCCCTTCTTCAACTTCTCCCTTGGCCTTAGGGGGAAGAAGGGACGAGACGGGAGAAGGAGGAAATTGCGGAGCATGCTGGCTGCTACTACTGTACTATCAAGAGGGGTGGGTCGCTTTCCAGACTTAGGGCTCCTATTGTCCTTTGTGTGCATCACCCCCCTGGCGGAATGACAAAGAGACCCCCTCGATCTTGGCGGAGGACAGAGGACGACTCCATCCATCCCCTCCTCGCTTTACTAGCTTCTTCCTCCAAGGCAATCGTACGTGGGGGAGAGAACCCCTCTTCCTCCTCCTCCTCCTCCTCCCCCGCGCCCTCTCTCCGAAACTGCAAAAATTTCCTTACGCTGAGGGCTGCGGGCGCCGATAGAGAAGGAGGAGGAGGCCGACCGAGGCAGACTTCCCTCGCCAAAACTCGCTTGCGTGCTTTTCTTCTTTCCCCTCGCCCTTTGTGTCAGAGTGGAGGAGGAGGAGGAGGAGGCGGTCGCCGTCGGCAACAGGAGGAAGAGAAACAACTGTGGAGGAGGAGGGGCACACGCACGCACAAAAAAGAGGCAGGGGTGGGATCGGCGTCCGTCGGCGGCGCCCGCCCCCTTTCGGAACATGATTCACCACCATCTTGCTTGCGCTGAATCTTTCCTTTGGAAAGTCGCTTTGTGTCCTGAGGAAAACATAGTCCCTAATTAAGTAATTTCGCGAAACCGCACCTTCATTATTGCCGCCGTAAAAAAGGGCACTTTGTCATTGTGCTTCTAAAGCGCCTTTTCAAAAGAGGGTGTTTAACTCTACATTAGCTATCCTTATGAGTTCCTCCTCTGCACCATCGGCGAAAGTAGCCCCCCTCTCCGTCTACCCCCTTCTTTTCTCCCTCCCTCTTCCCCCTCCCTTGTGCAATTCTGTCTCTCTCCTCCTTCTCTTTTCTGCGTCGGTGTCTGTGCGCACGGAAAATCTGCTGAGCCGAACTGGGGCGTGGGGGGTGCGCAAAAGCGGCGGCGGACCGACCCACGGTTCTCCGCCCGGCCGAAGCCAGCTTGCAGATTTTCGCACGCCGTTCCTCTTCTTCCTCCCTAGCTCGATCTCTCTCTCTCTCTCTTTGCTGCTGGCGTCGTCGTCGTCGGTGTTGTTGCCGTCGCCGTCGTCGGCGCCGTCGCCTTGGCCGAATGCGCTCTTCTCGTCGCCGTTGGCGGGGAAGGGGAAGATGTGCCGCGGGGAGGAGGAGTAAAAAAAGGGTGCGAGGGGGTCGGGGAAGAAGACGGAGGAAGGGGGGGCGGAGAAATAGTTGCAAGCTGGACTACAAGTCTGCAATATGAGTCGGCAGTTTTTAGACGGACTGCACCGCGTCAGGTTCGTTTTTGCTTCCCCTTCTGCGAAAAAAACGTTGCGAAAAGGCAGTGCCACTACTACTACTACCACCGTCGCGGGTGTTGTTATGAAGAAGGAGGCGGCGGCGTCGTTTCAGCGGAGGAAAGGCGGCCGTGAATGAGACGGCAATCAAAACTGTTGTGCTGACTGGTCAAATTGGTCTCAATCTCTCCCTTTCCCTTCGTTCCTTTCTCCCCTTCCTTCCCCCCACGTAACGAAAAAAATATGCTGATGTGGCGGAACGCGACGCAGCGATTTTTTTGCGCTCACGTCACTGGATCGAGTGAACGACCTTTTCCTTTCCATGACGAGTGAGAGTGGATGAACTGTCAAGACTGCAGGCGGAAATCCTTTCCCTAAATGTGCGAACTTTAGATTGACAGTTAACTTGATGCCCTGCCCCTCCACCACCTTTTCCTTATCCTCTGTCGCCTCCGCCTTTGGCCCCTTATCCCTTCCTCTCTCCTGTCTCCTTGACCACCACCGACGACGACGACGACGTCTCCCTCCTCCCCCTCCTTCACCGTGGATCCCCCTGGGCAGCACCCTCCCCCTCCTCCGCCACCGCCTCCGTCCTCCTCCTTCTACTCTTCCTCCTCCTCCTCCGCCTGCCCGTCCCCGTCCCCCTCCTTCTTCGAGGCCACTTCCTCCCTGTCCCTCATCGGCCGCAGCAGGAGCCTCTCCGCCGGAGCCGCCATGGTGGACGTGATGGCGCCGCCCTCCGCCGCCGCGCCCTACCACAGGCAGCACCACAGCAGCCTGCCCTCCGCCGGACGCGTCGGCGGAGTCGTCGAGGGCGGAATAGCCATGGTGGGAGCTGAGGTTGGCGCCAGCGGCGGAGGCTTAGGAGACTTCCAGTACGCCACTACGATCGACGTAGGCATCCACCAGCACCAGCACTCGCTGGCCGACGTCCTCACGCAGCACCCGCCTCCGCCTCCGCCTCCGCCGCCGCCTCCGCCTCCGCAACTCCCCCCTCCGCCTCCCGACGGGGGGGACAAGTACCGCTCAAAGTTCAGGAAGATGAAGGAGTTCCACCTGCAGAACATGAGCAGGGGGAGGTTCTGCGGCGGCGGCGGCGGCCAGCACCTCCAGCCGCATAACTTGGAAGTGAGCGGTAAGGCGGCGGCGGGCATGAGGAGGAACCACGTCTTGGAATCGCCAGCGACTTCTTCGATGGTGAGAATATATTCTCAGACAAGTCTCGTGATCGATGCCCCCGTCCAGCTCAGCAAAAAAATACTCTGGATGCTCTTTTCGCCTCGTCACAAAACCTTCGTAAGAAAGGACGGAGGGGCTTTTGAGAGAACTGTCGAGTGAGATGCAAGTCTGCACTTTTTTATTCGAAAAAGGGGAAACTGCGGACATTTGTCTAGATCTCTTTGGCTGGCGGGCTGGCGGTAGGGAAGTGTCTCATTCCTCTCTCCGTTTCTTTATCAGATGACGACAGGATTGATGGCGTTGTTCCATTTGGAGCAGGAGAGCTTTAATTGCCCCCACTTGTTTGACGTAAACAAACCATTTATCCCCATCACTTCTGTTATCTCGGGGAAACACATCTTGTGATCCACACCAAGACAGCGTTTTTGCCTTGGTCTCTGCAGTAATGCAACTTAACTCTCGAGGCATATTGTAAGTCGTAGGACTCCAGACGGTTGTGAATAATTGATATGGTCGCGGCGGCGTCAGGCGCCGTTACTCAGAATCGCATCGGAGAACATCGCAAGTCGATTTTCTCTTGGTGTAGGTCTCAGTTTGTTGCTGCCTCCCGTTCCCCCTCCACCGTCTTGTGGCGAATCGAAATCAAACCAGTGAAAGTGAAGTGTTTGGCCCGCTGCGACAAGTACTAATTAACCAAAGAGTGGGAAATAAATCGCCCCGACCAAATCGACCAATTTCTTTCCTTCCCCTTTGAAGAGCGGCGGCGGCGGCGGCGAAGGCGCTCACCCCCCCCTCCAAGGCAAATGCAACAACATGCAGTCCGCCCGTCCCCAGTCCTCCCCTCTCCGTCTGCACAATGCGGGCCTCTCCCCCTCTTCTCTCCGCCTCTTTAATGTCCCGCAATCCAATCGGTGCATTCCGCGCACCGACCGACCGACGGGGCCGCCCTCCCGGCCCTTCTTCTTCTTCGTACGAAACTAACTAAACCGCTCGTTTCCCCCATCCGACCGACCGATCTGTTAGCCAGAAAGGAAGGGATTCTCCCCTGCGGTCGAGCAGGAATAAAAAAAGAATCCCCCCTTCTTCTTTCTCCCCCCGCCAAGGAGAAAGAGATGCAAAAAAAAGAGGAGATGGCATAGGTGCAACGGCCAGGCCTTTTTTCCTCTTTCTCAGCTAGACTTTCCCTTGTATTCTGGCTAGCCGAAATGCTTTTTCTCTCCCTCCTCTTCAACTCCATTTTATTGCTATTCCTAGCGGGCCTCTTGTTGCTCGCGAGAAGGGGGAGAGACCCTTCTCGCCGGACTCCGCCGCGCGCAGGAAGAGTCGTCCGATTTTTCTGATCACCCGTCTTTTTCCGAACGGTTGGCTGTGGTCGGCTGGCTCCTCTTGTCCAAGGGCCCAGGTGCATTTTTGCATGGTTTTCCCTCCGTTCTTTATTACTCCGCTGCCACCGAGTGTGCGGCTTCGCGGCGGCGGCAGCGGGACATTCGCAGTGAATCCACCGCAGCCCCCTCTTCGCCTCTTCCTCGCTTTATGCCTGTTTAATAGGAAGCTGTAAACGGGTGGTCTAATTAAGGAGGGGGGGAGAGGCAGCCAGAGCGAATACCGTAGGAGAGACAGGAGGAGGAAAACGAGAAGTCGAACGAAGACCAAGACTATCTTTTCCCTTCGGTCAACTGGCGAGTTTATTTCTACCTCCCCCTCCGAAAGGGCATTCCTCCCCCCCCGAAGTGCCCAATTGGAGAGACGATCGAGCAGGAGAGACCTCCTCTTCTTTCCATTCCGAGAAAAACCATCCAGGAAAAGAAAGTGTTTCAGACTGAGGCCTCCTCCTCCTCTCTCGGCGGAGACTTTTGAGTGACGTTTAGCCCACACCCACTGGTCAGCCATCCCTCCCCCCCCCCCCCCTTTCTCCCGTCGCTTTTTTGGGGAGGAGAAGAGACGATCCTCCTACTTTTGCACACACCCGACCCACATGGAGTTATCCCTCTTCCTCTGCCATGGGCGTAGCGAGCGAAGGAGGAGGAGGAGAAATTGCAGGCTCCATTGTTGCCCTCCACCTAGGATCAGAATCTTTCGCTTCCCTCCCCCCCTTGCTTGCATGACAAGACAGCCAACGTACGTATATATGTACAGCGTTTTCGGGACCTGTGTTGGGGGGGGGAGAGACTAATTCTCATCCTCTTTCTCTCCCCCTCGCATGTTTCCCCTTTTTTCCTTGCAAAAATCCCAGACGTCGTCTTTTTCTGCTGGGCCTGTCCGGGGGAGGGGGAGGAGGAGGAGCGTGGTGGTTTCGTCTCCGCTGGAAGAGGTGAGGTTGGTGGCGGAGTCCGGAGTGGAGCGGAGAGGAGAGGGTGATGCACTCTGCTCCTCGCCCTCCGTCGATCGCCGGGCCCGAATTCCTTTCCAGAAAAGCAAAAAGTTCTCTTTTTTCCTGCAAGGGGAAAGGGGCAGAAGTATCCCATCCATTGATACGAACGCCGATGGCGTCTCTCCGGCCTCCTCCTGGGCCCGTCTCAGAGCCTCGCCAGATACATAAATTAGCTTGCGTGCATTTGATGACTCCCCCTCTCTCTCCCCCCCCCCTTGCAGTTTTTTCAGCCAGTCCAAAGCTGAACTCTCTTAACTCGGTGTGTTTCGTGTGTCTCTTGGAATGCCACTCTTGGGGGGGATGAAACTATTGACGGAAGAATGTGGGAAATCTAGCCTGGAAAAGGAAAAAGCTTTGCAAAAAATAGAGGGGGAGGGGGAGCACTAATTGGCCCATCATCATATCTATCTCCCCCGTCGGAGGAATATCCTCATGCAACAACACCCCCTTTTCGTCAGCACAGACGCGTTACTATATACTAATCTAATTGGCAGCGGCAGTTTAGCACGGGCGATATTCATCACGGAACGGCTTCCTTCCCTCAGCGAAAAAAATAGTCTGTGGAGAAAAAAGGAAGGGAGAGAGAAGAACAAATTGCGCCCGGGCGATAAAGATAAGGGAAAAGGGGGGAGAGGGGAGGGAGACAACAACAACTGCGGCGGTGGCGGAGGAACAGGTGCGATCGGGGTGGGGAGCAGATTAAAAATTTACCTCTTTTTAAGGGAGGAAGGGGCTATTTTTCTCTCCTGCTGCCTGTTTTTGCAAAGGTTCCGAAAACGGGGGGGGGCGAAAGATACTTTTGCCGAGCCTTTATCTGGCACCAAGATCGACCCCCTTTTTTCACTCCACATCCCCCCCCATCTCATCTCCCCCCCCCCCTCTCCTTGTTGCAACGCCCCCAAACGGCCGTCTGGAAACTGGAGGAGGAGGCGTTTATGCATCATTCCTGGATCGGGGGGGAGGAGGGTTCGTTCCACTGAAAAAAGTTCCTTGCCTCCTCCTTGGACCGACGGACCGTCCAGACAAATGAAATGTCAACATTTCGCCCCCTTTATTTCCCCTGTTTACGAGCGGGAGACACCTCTCTCCCCCTGCTCTTCAGGCATTCCCGAATTGAATCCTTTCGACATTTACGCGTCTCTTCGGCGTCGGTCTCTCTCGCGGGCGGGCGGGCGACCCCCAAAGTTTCAATTCGCCAAGCTATCCTCCTCCGCCGCCCGACTTGAAGTGCACCCAAGCCGCCGCCGCCGCCGCCGTCTTGAGGGAGAAGGGGAAACGTGAGATTGCGAGCTTCCCCCCCTCCCTCTCCTGCCCCCTTCTCCTTCTTTTCCTGATGTCAGGAACATCCCGCGCCCATCTCTCGACATCTAGCAGTGAAGCCGCGGCCGGGTGTGGGGTTTAGGGGAAACGGGGGCGCCGACGACGCCGGAGGAGTGGGGGGGAAGAGTCGGTTTCAATTTACCTCTATTTAATTATAGGTCAAACCCTCTTCCTCCTCTTTCCCCGTCCTTATGGCTTTCTAAATGTGAGAAGAAAGAGGGG
>JAAUXV010215164.1_pt1 | contig 12016 bp, 11 predicted proteins | sample 7278181 | NCBI WGS metagenome assembly JAAUXV01 (sample SAMN14350114, study PRJNA611818) | marine sediment metagenome | isolation source: surface marine sediment (2.1m) | place: French Polynesia: Moorea | collected 2018-08
CGGGCAGTCTCTTCGTCAGAGAGGCTAAAGAAGTGATCCATGGTCTTTGACGGTTCGGGGCAGTTGGTGGTTCCGATAAACTTGGCGGGGATTCCTGCGACGGTCGTTCTGGGTTCGACGTCGCGCAGGACGACCGAACCGGAAGCGACTTTCGCACAGTTGCCCACGATGATATTGCCAAGGATCTTCGCCCCGGCGCCGATCAGGACGTTGCATCCGATCTTGGGATGTCGGTCTCCGCAGGCCTTTCCGGTGCCGCCGAGCGTAACATTCTGCAAAATGGAGACATTGTCCGCGATGACAGCCGTTTCCCCAACGACGAGTCCCGTTCCGTGATCGACCATGATGCCGCGCCCCATGACGACCGCGGGATGGATGTCGATGCCGGCGACTTTGGACAAATGGCTTTGCAGGGTATAGGCCAGATCGCTCCGTCCCTCATTCCATAGGCAGTGGGCAAAGCGATGGGTGCACAGTCCGAGATAGCCCTTGAAATAGAGGAGCGGCTCAAGGAAACGATGGCATGCGGGATCGCGCTCGTAGGTTGCGATCAGGTCGGCGCCGAAGGCCACCTGCAAGTTCTGATCGGTTTGCGCGATGCTTTTTAGGGCGTCGAGGAGGTCGAGGTAGGTTAAATCTTCGCTGGCGACGATGGCACTGACGGCATGGCAGACCGCATCGGTCAGGGAGCTATGGCTCAGAAGGCGTCGATCCACGCGCCTGGCCAACAGAGGGTCATCGCGCGCGAGCTCTTGGGCCTCGGTAAGAATTTTTCCCCAGAGCCAGTCGCTCCTGGTCGCATTTGACCTGGGGTCAGAGAGGTGCGTATCTGAGACGGTCATTGGGTTCCGTAGGTTGCGACGCGCCGACTCAGGCCGGAGGTCTGATAGGGTTAAGGCTTGCGCCGCTTATGTTGCCGAAGAGACTGCCTAGTGTTTTCATTGTCGCTTTTGGGACGTTCCTGCGCAAAGTGCTTTCCGGTCGGCACGTAGCGAACGAGTTCGGCGATGTTGGTAGCATGGTCACCGATACGTTCGACATTCTTTGCAATAAACATAAGGTGGGTCAGGTCACTTATCAAGTTTGGCTTTTCGATCATATAGGTCAAGAGCTCACGGAAGAGAGAATTGTACATATCGTCGAGGGCGTTATCGGCGAGCCAAACGCCGAGGGCATCGTCTTCGTTATCGCTATGGAAGCTCCGCAGTGCTTTTTCGACTTGTCCATCGGCATAGTCGATCATGCGCAAAAGCGACTGGATCAGCGACCTGCTCTTGATGGTTTTTTCCATATCGAACAGGTAGTTGGCGCTGTTTGAGATCAGGTCCCCGATTCGCTCCAGATCGCTGGCGATGCGTATGCATGCGATGACAAGGCGCAGATCGGAGGCTACGGGCTGGTGCTTGAGGATGAAGAGAACCGTTTGTTGTTCGATCTGGCGACAGGTGGCATCGACGGTTTGGTCTTCGTCGCGAGCGAGTGCGGCTTTATCGAGGTTTCTGCTTTCGATGGCTTGTCTTAGCAGGCGCGACATCGCCTTCAAACGCAGACCCATTTCGCTGACAAGTTTGCGCAAGTCGGCAAGGTCGTCGTCGAAGGCGGCGAGGATATGCAGTCCGGAGCCGGTTCTCACCCGTATCGACCTGTGATGTAAGATCGTGTACGCTCTTCTCGTGGCGCGGTAAACAGGTCTTCGGTGGGCGCGAACTCGACGATAGACCCCAGATGCATGAAGGCGGTATAGCGCGAAATTCGGGCGGCCTGCTGCATATTGTGTGTAACGATCACGATGGTGATCGAGCGGGCAAGTTCGAGGACGAGGTTTTCGATTTTCGAGGTTGCGATGGGATCGAGCGCGCTGGTCGGCTCATCGAGCAAGAGCAGGTCCGGGTCGACGGCGAGGGCTCGCGCGATGCATAAGCGTTGTTGTTGTCCTCCCGAAAGGTCGTAGGCAGGGCTGAGGAGCTTATCCTTGACCTCATTCCAAAGCGCGGCTTGGCGCAAAGACTTTTCGGCTTTTTCTGCGAGCAGGGTCTTATCCTTGATGCCTCGCACCTTGAGTCCGCAAACCACGTTTTCGAAAATGGATTTGGGAAAGGGGTTGGGTCGTTGAAAGACCATACCGACCCCTAGGCGGACCATGAGGGGATCGGTTTGGCTTGAGACGATATTATAGGCGTCGGGGTGGAGCGAAATGCGCCCGTGATAGCGGGTATTTGGGTAGAGATCGTGCATGCGGTTAAAGCATCGCAACAGGGTAGATTTTCCGCATCCTGAGGGACCGATCAGCGCGGTTACGCGCCGGTCGTAGACCGGCATACTGATTTGGTTGAGGGCTTGAAAGTCGCCGTACCAGAAGCTCAACTTCTCGACCTTGGCGCGCAGGACGTCTGAGGGGTTGATTCGCGTTTCGGTTGCCGAAGCGGTGGGCAGCGGTGGAGTGTAAAGCGGTGGTGTGGTGTCATGGGGCCCGTCGGACGGGGCACCGTGGGCCGTCTCGTTGCGAGGCTCGTCAGGATTTGGGCCCCTGAAAAATGCGTTCACGTCATTTTCCTCCTTAAGCGATAGCGAATATAAAATGAAAAGCCGTTCATGACGAAGGTGACCGCGATCAGAACGAATCCGGCGGCCGATGCGTTCACGAGAAAAGCCTCCTGGGGTCGGGTTGTCCAGTCGTAGATGCGCAAAGGCAGGACAGTGATGGGAGCGCCCAGCCAGGAGAAGTAGACAAAGGGAAAGGTGGAGGTGATTGGGCTTGGCGGAAAGCGAACATTGAACAGAACGGCGCCGACGGTAATCAGCGGCGCGGTTTCTCCGATTGCGCGTGACAGTCCGATGATAGCGCCGGTAATGATTCCGCTGCTTGCGCTGGGGAGAATAAAGTTTCGGATTGTCTGCCATTTGTCGGCGCCGATACCGTAAGCGGCTTCGTGTAAGGCTCTTGGTACGGCGCGAATAGATTCGCGCGTTGCAACGATCATGACCGGCAGGATCAGAAGTGCGAGCGCGAGCCCCCCGATATAGATTCCCGATCTGAGGCCGAAAACCTGAATTGCGCCCAGAGCGAGGAGTCCGTAAACGATTGAGGGTACGCCGGCAAGGTTGGTGATATTGATTTCGACGAGACGGTTCAATCGGTTATTCTTGGCATAGGCTTCGAGGTAGACCCCCGATGCGACGCCCAACGGCACGGCGATCAGAGCGGTTACGAGCATTACGAGACAACTGGTGACGATTTCGATTCCGATGCCCGCATTTTTGGCCCGGGCCGATCCGCGCCCTGTGAGGAAGTCCCATCCGAGTCGGTCCCATCCGTCGATAAGAAAGCGACCGATGAGAATGGCGAGCACGAGGAAAGCGAGTACGAGGATGGCGATTCCGCACGATGAAAAGATCAGGTCTTTGGCTTGGCTTTTCCTTGCCAGCGCCTCGTGGGTGTATGGGGGGTGTTTCTGAGCTTCGGAGATAGCCATCAATAGGCTTCCATGTATCGCCGACGGATCCAATCGGCGGAGTAATTAAAGGCGAAGGTCGTAAAGAACAGAACGAGTCCTGCAGCGAAGATAGAGCTGTAGACGAGGGTTCCGTGTGGCAGGTCACCGTGAGACACCTGCACGATATAGGTGGTCACGGTGGCGCCGCCTTTGAGGGGGTTGAAGGCCATGACGGCATTTTGTCCAGCGGCGATTGCGACGATCATGGTTTCGCCGATGGCCCGCGACATGGCGAGGATCAAGGAGGCGACGACGCCGGAAAAGGCGGCAGGAAGAATTACGCGGAAGCAGGTCTGAAAGCGGTTAAATCCCATACCATAGGCGCCTTCTCTAAGGTCGTTGGGGACGGCGCGCATGGCGTCTTCGCTGAGGCTGACGACGTAAGGCAGGATCATGACTCCGATGACGAGGCCTGGAGAGAGGAGATTATAGGTATTGATGGATGGAAAGAGTGTAGATTTGAGAAAGGGGGTTACGACGACCAGAGCGAAGTATCCCAAAGCGACGGTAGGGATGCCAGCGAGAAATTCCATGATAGGCTTGACGGTTTCGCGCACGGTTTTGCTTGCATATTCAGACAGGTAGAAGGCGAGGATCAGTCCGAGGGGAGCGGCGAAACTCATGGCGATGAGAGCGCTCATCAAGGTTCCTGACATCAGCGGCAAGATACCGTATCGAGGGTGGTCGGCGAAGGAGGGTGTCCAAACGGTATCGGTAAAGAAGTCGAGGAGGGAGACGTGTGCAAAAAAGCCCAGTGATCCGGTAAGTAGGACGAGGACGATACTGACAGTTATGAGCAAAGAAAGCAGGGACATCGCGAAAAGGCCCCATCGCACGATAGCGCCGACGACGGCGCGTCTTCTGATAAAGTCGTCGTTTATCGTGATACGCCTAGCGCCGACGAGGTTTCGAGATGACGACGGCTCACCCGAAGAGCGCATAAACTTCTCCCACTTCGCTGACTTGAGGATCCGAAAGCAGTGCCGCCGCCTCTTGCGGGTCCAGTCAACGGATCCTCCTTGAGTGAAGCCTCTTGGGGTCATGAGGTCAAGAAGAATCTTTCTTCCACGCCCGGCCCGCTTCCGCGCCCGTTTTGCTAGTTGGTCGCCCCGGTGATTTCCTCCATCGACGCGCCGACTTTCGAGGTTCCGGCGAAGGCGGAGCCATGAGCGCGCTGCGCGAAGCGCTCTCGGATACGGCTGTAGGCGTCTTCGGTCAGGGGCACATAGCCGACTTCGCTGACAATGCTTTGGGCGGTTTCGAAATCGAGGAGGAAGTCGATAAAGCCTGCGACTTTATCCGCGCTTTTGGCGTTTACGTAGATGAATACAGGTCGTGATAGGGGCGTATAAGCACCACTGGCGGCGGTTTCAAAGCTCGGCATGACCGCTTGAGTCGTATCATTTTGTTGGATCGGAACGGCTTTGACCCGTTTGCGATTCTCCATGTAATAAGCCAGACCAAAAAAGCCCAGTGCATTTTCGTCGCCCGCGACGCCGGTAACGAGGACGTTATCGTTTTCGCTGGCCGTATAGTCTCCGCGCGATGAATGCTCCTTGCCGACGACGGCTGCTGTGAAATAGTCATAGGTTCCCGAATCGACGCCGGGACCGAAAAGTACGAGTTCCCGATCTGGGAAATCGGCACGTACGTCCTTCCAGGATGTCACGAGGCGCTGAGCTTCGGGCCGCCACATCGACTGCAACTCGCTGACGGTGAGGGCGTCCACCCAGTCATTGTCAGGATGTACGACCACAGCGATGGCATCGAGGGCGACGGGCACTTCGATAAAGTCGATGCCAGCCGCTTCGCAGGCTTTCCTTTCGCCCGATTTGATCGGCCGAGAAGCGTTAGAAATATCGGTTTCGCCGCGGCAGAATTTCTTGAACCCTCCACCGGTGCCCGAGACCCCGATCTTGATGTCAACGGAGCGGTCCACGGCCAAAAACTCTTCGGCATAGATTTCCGAGATCGGAAAAACGGTAGACGAGCCATCAATTCGGATTTCGATAAGGTCTTCGGCGCCGACGGCTGTTGGGCTGTGCGTTAGGGCTACAGACGATAGGGCGGCGGCGATAATGAGGTGGCCGAGGCGGGCGCGGGGCAACATGGTAGTCTCCGATGATAGACAGAATGGGTGGAGCGACGGTTGTCGTCTCACGCCCGCTCTTATAGAGAGGTCGGGTGAACAATAACAGGTCTTTTTTGTTTTCCACAGCTTACCTGGCCTATCGTTAAGGTCGCCTTGCGCCGCGCAGGTTTTGCGGGTTGGCATGGCCACGAGGGGTCGCTCGTCGGCTCGGTGCCCTTGGACGAGGTCTTGGGTTTGGAGGTTGAGCGCGGGTGGCAAAAGACGTAGAAGGGGTAGGCGTCAGTTAGAGGCAGACATGCAAAGATATCACGTAGCGCTCTTACCGGGCGATGGGATTGGTCCTGAGGTCATGGGCGAAGTTGAGCGGCTCTGCGCTTTTCTTAGGCGGGAGGGTCTGGTTGACCTGACGCTTGAATGTGCAGCGGTTGGGGGCGCGTCGCTTGATGCGACGGGCAAGCCGATCAGCGAAGAAACCTATGCGCTTGCGAAACAGGCCGATGCGGTATTTCTGGGTGCGGTTGGAGGTCCGAAGTGGGAGTCTGTTCCCTACGCCTTGCGTCCGGAAGCGGCTCTCTTGGGTTTGAGAAAGAGGCTGGATTTATTTTCAAACGTGCGGCCTGCTTTATGTTATCCGGCTCTTGCATCGGCTTCGAGTCTGAAGCCTGAGCGCGTATCGGGCCTTGATCTTGTGATCGTGCGCGAGCTTACCGGTGGGGTTTATTTTGGTGAACCGAAGGAGATTGTTACGCTGGAGTCGGGCGTGCGCCGTGCGGTTGACAGCCAGGTCTATACGAGCGTCGAGATCGAGCGGATTGCCAAAAGCGCCTTTGCGCTTGCGGAAAAACGGGGCAAGCGGGTTGTTTCGGTTGAAAAACGCAACGTGATGGTGACGGGCGTCTTGTGGCACGAGGTCGTCCAGCGCGTTCACGCAAACGGCAATGGCCATCTGGAGCTTTCGTCGATGCTCGCCGACAACTGCGCGATGCAGCTCGTGCGCGATCCGTTGCAGTTTGACGTCATTTTGACCGACAACCTTTTCGGCGATGTCTTGTCCGACCTCGCGGCGATGCTGACCGGTTCGCTCGGCATGTTGCCCTCGGCCTCTTTGGGGGCGGCGGATGCGCACGGACGCTTCGCAGCCCTCTACGAGCCTGTCCACGGGTCGGCGCCCGATATCGCCGGCATGGGCAAGGCCAACCCGATCGCTTCCATTGCCTCGCTTTCGATGGCTCTGCGCTATAGTTTCGGTGCGCCGGCCCTCGCCGATGCGCTCGACCGGGCCATCGGTCGTGTTCTCGAACACGGCGCGCGCACCGCTGACATTGCCTCCGGAGACGAGTCGGCCGATGTCATCTCGACCCGGGAAATGGGCGAGCGAATCGAAAAGAGCCTCGGTGAGGTGCTTTCGTCCTAGCGGCGCTTTCGGTTCAGAAGACTCGCGAGATGCGCGGCGCGGATACATCGCGCACCTCTTCGTGCATTGTTTTGCGCGTCCGCTCGACCCATGTCAGCCACTGGCCAGACGAGAGAGAGAAGGCGACGTTAAGCGAATCGCCCAGGCGCAACCTTCGGCGCTGAAGGTGGGTATCGGGCGCCTCTTTGGCGGATATGGCGGGCGCCAGATGGGGGCGGTGATCGCTCTGTCGTGGGGGGGTATCGGATCGGATGCGGTTCGCCGGGCGGGCGGTTTGTTCAAGCGTGGCGGCGGCTTCAAAGCCTTGTTGCAAACGTCGGGCGACATCGCGCAAGGCGACGGCCTTGCCGTCCTGGCTGAAGAAGAGGTCTCGGTTGGCTTTGGCGGCTGAGGGAAAGAGTTCGGCAGCGGGTCGGCTGGCTTGCCCGCTTTCGAGGGCCGTGATGGCTTTGCGTGCGCCTGCCGACCCCAGAAGGTGGGCGAGGTAGACTTCGGCCTGCACGGGTTCACGTCCGAGCTTCTGACGCAAGCGCGCAGCATTGTCGCGGCTCCATAGGGCGGCGACCTGTGCGGCGGTCGAAGGATCGAACCGCAGGTCGAGAATGGCTTTGCGCCGTTCGGGGTCTCGCACGCGGTAGGTCTTCCCGTCATGGTGGATCGACGGAGCGAGCGTCTTGAGACGGGGCTTGTCTTTATGCTTGTGGATGGTTTCCAGCCAGGTCTGTTCGACGAATTGAAACAGGCCCGATGCGCTTGACGTCTTGGCGCGAGCATCGGGGCGCATGGACGATTCTTTTTGCGCAAGAGCCATCAGGTAGTGAAAATCGACCTTTGCGAGGTCGGCCTGCTTCTTGAGAACGTCTTGTGTATCGCCCGCTTGCGCAGCGGAGGTCGCAGCGGGCAGAAGAAAGGTCATCGCCGTCAGCCTTTGGTCATCATGAACGAAGATGGTACCGGGAGGTAAAGAAGGCCTTAAGCGGTCGGATATGAGGGTCAAGACCTCGTCAGGGGTCGCGGCTTCGGGTGAGGAGCGATTGCAGGTGTGACAGGAATGCCCTTTCGGCTTGCTCGGCTGACATGGGTGCGAAGTAGCGTTTGCACAGGGGCAAAAGGTCGTCGTAATCGTTCGGAGGCAGAAAGTGGTCTTTGGCTTCCTCTTCGCTAAAGCCGACGAGTTGGCGCGCTTCGCAGTAGGCGGCGCTCTGATCGGCCTCTTTGATTTTGCGCTGGTAGGTGGGGTTCAGGTGATTTTCCAGTCCGAATTTTTGAAAGATGGTCTGCAACAGACGCTCTTCGATGACGGCATAGGTATCGCCGACGAGTGCCTTGAAGGGAGAAATGAGGTCACCGATGACATACTCGGCACCGTCATGCAGGAGTGCTGCGAGTTGAATGGCGTGGTGGGCGTCGGGGTTGCGCTGGGTAAAGATGGCCTCGACGAATAGCGAGTGCTGTGCGACAGAAAAGACGCAGTTTCCGTGCGTTTGTCCGTTCCATCTTGCGACGCGCGCCAGACCTTTGGCGAGGTCTCGGGACTCGACATCCTTAGGCGATGGGGCTAAAATATCGAGGTTCCGCCCGCTGATCATGCGTTGCCACACGCGTTGCTCTTGTCTAGGGTTTGAGCGTTTTAGGTTTGAAGTCATGTATCCCCACGAAAACGGTATAAGAGCATGATTCGCGTTGGTGCGTCCAGAACGTCTAAGCATCGTCTTATGGACTCATCGTCGTGGAATGGTTTTTTTTGGCTCGTGCTTGGGAGTTTTTTTGCTCTCATGGCTTTGGCGTTTTTGTTGACGGTATCGCTACACTTCTCTTTGAGTCCCCTAGGTTCGTCTAGCGTTGAAGGCTCCCGCGACGGTTCCGTCGCGTCCGCCTCGTTTGTGGACCCTACCGACCATTTACGCCAGAATCGTCGCGTTCATTATGTTCCGCAAGGGTTGGTCCGCCGCGAGGTGCGTCTGCCAGATGTGCAGCCCTCGTCGCTGGGCGATGTGCTTTTGCTTCGCCCCTATTCCTATCTGCGCTCCACCCTCTACTTGCCCCAGCCCTCGGACGGTGCGGCTGCGGAACATGTCTTTGATGTGGGCCGCTTGATGAAACTTTTGTCTTCTTTGCATGTTGCGGATGCGCAGACCCGTGCCCAGGACTCAACGTCTTCGGGGCCTGCCTATCGGCGTTTTGACCTTTCAGAGGCGCTGGTTTCGCGGACGCAGGGGGAGGATAGCCTTAATGAAGGCCTATGGCAGTCGATTGCACTGGGTGCGATCGCCAACGGCGAGGGGCGGACGCTGGACGATTGGGGGCGCGTCGATTTTTTTGGGGAAGCGCTCGATGGAGGTAGCGGAACGGTTGTCGGTGAAAGCCGCGAGCGCCGAGCGGTCAATGCGATTGATTTATCGGCCTTACCAGCATTGCCTTCGCTGCGCACGGCGTCACAACGTGAGGTATGGCTTGATTTGGGCGCCGATGGCCAGCTTTTTGATTTGTTGCGTGGGGCGGGCGTCGCAGAGCGCAATGCGAAGGCGCTGATTACTGCCTTTGGTTCTGCGGCAGATTTGCGGCGCTTGGGGTTGGCGTGGCGCTTGCGCCTGGCGATGGTCGACCGGGGCGAGGCCGCGCCTGTGCTCGTCTATGCGGCGGGACTTTACGAAGCGGACCGGCTTGTCGCGAGTGTGAAGGTCAATCCCGACCGCAGCTATTCGTCTTTTCTGGGCGAGGACGAGATTTTTCCTGAGCTTCATCCTGTGCTTTCGACCGAAAATCTTTCCGACGTCTCGCTTTATGACGCCTTTCATACGATGGGGGCCGCGCTTGGACTTTCGGCGTCTCTTGTAGACCGGATCGTGGCTCTATTTATCTACGACGTGGATTTTCGCCTGGACGTGAGCACGCGCGACCGCATTGAACTCGTGCTTGACCATCGCCTAGCGCCATCGGCCTCGGACGACGGCGAAGATCTGCGGCGGATCGTCTACGCCGCCTTGACACACCGTGGTGAGCGATTTGCTTACCATTTTGTCAAGGACGCCGTAACGGGAACCCAAGGATACTTCAACGAGTCCGGTGAGAACGGGCAGCGGTTTTTGATCGCCAAGCCGATGGCGTTTGGCACGTACACATCGGGCTTTGGCTACCGGATACATCCAATTACGCGCGAACTTCGCCATCACGACGGCATTGATTGGTCGGCTCCGCGTGGGACGCCTATTTTCGCGGCGGGCGATGGAACGGTCCTGTCGGCCTACTGGAACAGCGGCTATGGCAATACGGTACGGATTGCCCATCGCAACGGCTATTCGACGACCTATGCGCACCTTTCGAATTTTGCTAAGGGGATCCGCAAGGGGGCTAAGGTTCGGATGGGCGAGAAAATTGGCGAGGTGGGGTCAACGGGGCTTTCTACCGGTCCACATCTTCATTACGAGGTTGCACTGAACGGCAGGTCGCTTGACCCGTCTCAAATTGAGATTCCTCGTGCATCGGTGCTCGAACCCGCCGAGTTCCAGCGATTTCGTGATCGTCTTGACGCTCTGAGGGAAGCCTTATCGGAGAGCAGCGGCTCAACAGAGCGTCTTTAGTCTTGTAGCGGTCAGAAGTCTTGGAGCGGTCAGATCATGGCGCCCCTTCCGGTACGAGGGTATGGAGCCTCGAACATGGCCGTAGAGCCGTAGTTATCTTCAAGATTCGTTCGACGAGGTCAAAGTAAAGTGCTTTTTTCTAGGCGATCCTGCACAATTTCAAGAGTAAAATAAAAGAACACCCTGTATTGATGTAGATTAAATACTCGTTTTTAATTAAAACTACTTGAATAAGTTAGTAAATAGTCAATAAATTCAAATTATATTCAAATGATATTCACATAACTCGTGATTTTTACGTAAATTTTGAAAGGAGTATCCCATGTCACTATCTGCTACAACTTTGGGCAAGCTATCGACCTATTTCGGAGATGAGTCTGGCGCGACGGCCATCGAGTATGGTTTGATCGTTGCGATCATTGCGATTGGCGCCATCGTCGGTTTTCAAACCTTGAGTGACGCGATTCAGGGCGAATTCACCGAAATCGCTGGGACGTTTGAGAGTGCGACCGCTACTGCGATTGCCGAATGCACTGCGGACGGTTCTTGCTAACCAAGAGTTCAGCCAGGTTTGTGCTGGACGAGAAGAAAGGCGGGAGTTTCTCCCGCCTTTTTTTGTCGAGCGATCTGTAGTCTCGCGCGCAGGTTAGACACGAGGGCCAGCCTTGCGTTTTTTCTCGGTCTCTTATCGTTTAGATAAATACCGCTGAACGAACGGCATAAATTTGCGATTAAACACGATCAAACAAAGTATTATGCCGATTTGTATAATTAATTCATTCGTTAAACTTGGCCTGTATGTTGAAGATCACGATTGGTTGTAAGGCTTTCAGGTTTTTGCCAATTTCATATTTATCTCTATTTATAAGGAGCAGAAAATGTTATTTTCTATTTCTCAGTCCCGTCCGATGGCGCGTTACCTTCGTGACGCTTCCGGCGCGACGGCCATTGAATATGGTCTGATCGTTGCGATCATTGCGATTGGTGCCATTGTCGGTTTTCAAACCTTGAGTGATTCGATCGAGACCGAATTCACCGAAATCTCGGGCGCATTTTCGAATGCGACAGGTGCTGCGGTTGACGAATGCACTGCGGACGGTTCCTGCTAACCAAGAGTTCAGCCAGTTTGTGCTGGACGTGAAAAAGCGGGAGTTTCTCCCGCTTTTTTTTTTATCTACCGGAGCGGGGGGTCTCTCAGGTAGCGAGAGCAGAAGCCTGACCGTGTTGGAAGCCCCGCCCTTCACGCTCGAAGATACCGAAGACGAGCGTTTTACCCTAGACCCGCGCTTGCCTTTCACGCGCGAAGATACCGAAGACGCCCTTATCGACTTTGACCACGCCAAAGAATGGGCGATGGGCTTCACAGTCCGCGAAGATCCTCTCGCTCAATCCACGATAAATCCGCCTCACGCCGCAGGTCTCGGTCGTATGCAGC
>JAAUXV010121920.1_pt1 | contig 12015 bp, 15 predicted proteins | sample 7278181 | NCBI WGS metagenome assembly JAAUXV01 (sample SAMN14350114, study PRJNA611818) | marine sediment metagenome | isolation source: surface marine sediment (2.1m) | place: French Polynesia: Moorea | collected 2018-08
AACAACAACCATTCGAGGAAAAAATGCTTGCAAACGTGAGACGCCATACGCGCAACCAATTAAAAGTAATTACAATCTTCCTTGCTTTCAACAGTGACATATTTTGAATTTGAGCGCACAAGCTTTTAACAGCGCCTTTTTTTCTCGTTTGACTTCCCCTTGTTACGGATTGTTAAAGTCAAATGTGGCGCCCACCCTCGCCCTTTCCTTTTGTTGTTCACGTCCCCCGCGCGTGATCAGCTGGGAAACAAGAACCTAATCCTTTAAAAGTCACAACGGGGTGTGTTTCCTTCTTAATCGTTTCAACTTTTAGAAACGAAGGTTTTTGATATAGTGTTCTTTCGTGATAAAATAGACTCCAGACTGTTTTTTTCGTGATGAGCTATCAATATTTAAATTTGCTCCTTCTTGCTGACATTAACATTTAACAATCATGACCGCGTTGTGCTTGCCGCATAAGGCAAACAAAATGTCAAACAAACGCTAATTGAATTTGATTCATTCCAGTGTCCGGGAAATTGAACTTCAAATTGACGACAGAGATCCAGGACCCCAGGATGACCAGGATGCGCGTCCGCAAGTACTCCTCTGCCGTTTGGTTCGCCTGCGACGCCCTCTGCTACCTGCTGACCTACCCGTGCCTCCTGGCCACCTCCTCGCTCTTCTCCTGCTACCTGACCTCCTCCCAGGAGCGGGGGAGACACCTGCTCAAGGGCCTGCACTACCTGCTGCTGGGCCCCGCCTTCGCCTCGCTCTCAGTCCTGCTCCTGCCGCCCTACCTGGCCGGGCAGGCGCTCTGGGTCGCCCTCTGCCACTGCCCCCTGGTGGGCAAGACCGACTTCGCCACCGTCGACTTTGACGGCGTTGCTCCCGAAGCGGGTCAGAAAGAGTTTACCTTCGTCACCTCCAACCTCCTCCTCGGGCTGGACTTCCTGGGAAAGTTCCAGAACATGGGCTTCGTCTACGGGAGGCTGTGGGCCGTCATGGACGTCATGAAGAGGTTAGGGGTTGTTTTTTAGACGTTTTTGTGTTGAACAAACAGTCTTGTTTTCGTTTTCAGGTGGAGCTCCAGCCACCTGCACAATCTGAAGGCTCTTGACGACGAAGACGTTGGTTCGGAGAGCAAGAAGAATCTCAGCGTGCAGACGGACCTGCCAAATGCGGACTTTTTGCTCATTCAGGTTCCCATAGACAAGTATTCCTTATACGAACAATTTTCATTTAATCGCGAACAGGAGGTCTGGGACCGGTTCTTCGCCTCTGCCCTGATGTTCCGCCTCCGCCCCCGCTTCCGCCACTTCGTCGCCGACGTCTCCAAGCAGTCCTGGGGGTTCAACTTCTGCACGGGCAGCAGCGGGCTCTTCCTGGCCAGCCGATACCCCATCCTGGACGTTGAGTACTTCCCCTTCGACAACCGAAAGAGGAACTGGCAGGCGTTCATCTCATACGGGATGATTATGGCAAAGGTCGATCTGGGGACGGAGGGCGATGGGAAACGGAGGGTGGGGTACTTTGCCAACCTACACTGCATGGCCTACCAGGAGAAGCAGGATCAGGTGATACAAATGGTTCTGTCAGTATTTAAGTAAAAGCTGGAGACAAAAATCAGTATTGAAGGCTCTGTAATATTTTCTTTTGAAGAGGAGACTTTTTGTTTTCCCGCCGATATCTGATGCAAACTACTTTATTAAACCCTTCGTTTTCAGATCGGCGTTGCCCTGAACAACGCCATGGTGGCCTACGACGCCTTCCGCCGCCGGAGCAGCCCCTTCTCCTCCTCCTCCAACGATGAGACCGTCGCCTTCGCCGTCTTGGGAGGGGACTTCAACTGCGACAACCTCTCCCCGGCTGACCGCCACCTCTTCGACCACCCGATATTCAGCAAGTACACGGACGCCTGCATGGAGGGCCCCGGCAGGGACAAGGAGTGGGCGGTCGGCACGGAGCTGAGGCAGATGAAGGTGATTTCACTGGATTTTTTAATAAATAGTTTTTTAAAATAATTTGTCGTTTTCAGGTTCACGACCCCGAGGTTTCCACCCCTGAGAAGTTCCGCCGCGCCCTCTGCGACGACGTCCTCAGACGGTTCTACGTCATAGACGCAGACGTGGAGGTGAGATAAATAATTATCTGTCTGGCAAATTATTGTATGTTTTCTTTTGAAAACTTTCAGGAGCAGACGTTGGACCTGATGTACTGCGACCCCAAGCCCGACCCCTCCGGCCGAATCGCCGCGCAGCCCTGGGGGGGCAAGAGGAGGATCGACAAGATTGTCTACGACAAGGAATGCTCGTCGGTGAGAACACCTGTTTTCCCGTATATAATAGTAGTATGAAATTAATAGATATTTTTTTCGAATTTCAGAGTCGCGCGGTCGGTGCCGCCTTCCTCTCCTGCTACGCCGGCGGACTCACAGACCACATACCCTTCGCGCTCACCATAGCCACCGACTGAAGGAACATTTATGGGCAAAATCTCATCCCCCCACACACGACGACAAAGATACCAAGGAAACAATCAATGCATGCTAGTCTCCCAAAACAGACACACCTCCCTCTCCCACCATATTCTCCAGGGATTCTTTGACTGCTGTGAACTCCTAAACTCACGCCCCCAAACTGTTCGCTATTGTACACTCGTATATGCTTAGAAAATTTGTAAAGTGCTTCCAAAGTTCCACTGGCTGCTGGAGCTGCCAAGAGTGAAATAACAGCCCTGTTTAATGAGTGGCCAGATCAAAGTCTCGGTTTAATATTTTCTTTGCGTGGCTCTGAAAAAAAAAAGTGTTTTCAGCTGCAAATTCCCTCCGGGAGGCGTTTCAAGCACCTAGCGTATGTGTCGGTCAGTACGAAGGGGCGGACTGACTTTGGATAAGATACTTTTGGAGGCAGAAAAATCTCGCCCTCCTCCTCCTCCTCCTTTTGCCGAGGAGGAGGGTTTCCAGGGACGGACCACGGAGGAGGAGGAGGAGGAGGAGGAGGAGGAGGGAGCTACCTTGGAAAGGGAGCGAGGTGCGTACTACGAAAGAACGAACGAAGGGCCCTCTCCTCCTATTCCTCCTCCTTTCTGTGTGTTGTCTGTGTCGACGCCGCTCGGACGTGCGTTCGTACGCGCGTCACATCCGCTGCGTACGTGACGCAGAATCCGCGTCAGCGGACCGAGACACCCTTGTCGTCGTCGTCCCAGGGGTGTCGTTTCTGCTGCTGCTGCTGGAAGACGAACATGAATTACGTTTAGCCGCCGACGACAATTAGACAAACCACGATCCGTCATTTTTTTTCGACCGTGGTCACTCTTCACTACCGTTGTTTGGTAGATCGCATTCACACTCCGTCAACCGCCCGATCCCTCAGCCGCCGCCGCTGCCGCCATCTCCCTCCGTCTGGCATTTCATACATGCTTACGTGCTACTACCGTGCGGTAAAGCATAAGCAAGCAATCATCATTGGACTTAGGCGATCAATCTCCTCGGCCGTCGGGCGGGCGGGCCCTCGGCATAATGTGGTAGCAGTACATTTAAAGACAGACAACGGTGGGTGGTTGCCAACGTACACAGATTGTGTGTGTGATCGCTCAACGCGCCGTGGTCACGACTTCTAAAATATACGCAAGGGCCTCATCCACCCTTCGAGCAACTGTTTAGCCAAAAAATATCAGAGGAATGGCCACTAAAAAGAGACACCACCACCCCAAAAACGAGCATGCTCAAAATTGCTACCGCGTAATGGGCGGCTTCATTTTTGGGGAGGAAAAAGGAGCGACAAAGGAGAAGGGGGAAGGAGGGAAGCGACGCGAATTTTGCGTCTTCCACTGTACACGATCTAGCGAGCAAGAAGAATTTTACGACTGCATGAGCAGAAAAAGGTCTTTGTTCTCATACCCCCCCTCTCTTCCTTAGTCCATGGTGAGCTTTGCGCAGTACATGTCTCGGGAATCTGGCGCGGTAATTGAAGAGACCGAGAGACCGCAAACAAAGGATGTGTCCGACTTTACAAGCTTCGTGCTCTCTGCTAATTACGGTGGCGGCGGGAATGCATGCACGGCACGGGGGAAAAAATTATACACTTCATATCGTTCGTTGTTACATCGGCCCATCCATCCTCCGTTTCGAAGCCAGTTCCCTGCGTCGCGTGAAATGCCTTTAGATATGGGGAAAGATTTCCACTGACTCCCGATCTGGTTGGAGAGCGCTTCTTGGGTGTTGCATGGGGAAAGACACAAAAAAAAAAATCGGCGGACAAAGAAAGGCGGTCGTTCACTTCTCCATTTCTCTCTTCCTGATGAGGGGAATTTAAGCGGAGGGGAGGGGGGACTTTTCTTGGCACAACTGTCGGTGGGAGGGTTTTTTGCTTTCTTAGTGTTCCAATAAATAAATATTTTTTCGTTACATCAACCCTCATGCTTGGTAAGTACGGCACTTTTCTTAAAGCATCAACTATAGGATGCCGAAGAAGTGATATTTACGTTGAAAGTTTTGACAGCATCATTTGCCCTTTTTTCCCAAAGGAGTGAAAAAGGAATTTGACTCCCCGCTGGCTTTTGTTGTTGTAACATGTATGTAATGTAGGCATCATCATCACCAAATGACATTAAAAACATGGTCGCTTTCTTTTTTTCTTTTCTAGAAACTTTGTGCATGCCAACCTTTTGTGGGAGCATACCTCTGTGTACAGAGACTGTCTAACTAAGAAAAGGCCACTTTGCCCCCCCCCCCCTCCCCCCCCGCTTCCCAAAGTTTATGTAGTCCATTTATAGTCGAGGCGAGAAATGTTCTGGTCTCACCTGAAAAGGCGCATGCTATTCTCCCCTAGGAGAATGCCTTCTCCTCTGACTCCTCCACTGCCAAGCGTGTCTCCAGACGAGGTTGGCAATGTCGGGAGCCGGTGCCCCGCTGAGGCCATGGCAAAGGCGTCTTGGTTCCTGGGCAACTGCGGCCTCCTTCCCTTCGTGTCAACTGCCAACTATTTGGAAGTGCCAGATGACAAGATTTTTATAGAAAGGTACAGCTGGAGAAGTAAAAGTAATAAATGAAATTGTTTTGTTGGCCATGCTCAGGAAACTGCCATTCCTTTTGATACATGTTGTAATTCCTGAGGTCTTGCTATTGGGCTGGGTTTTATTCTTCTTTGTGGACAAGGAGGCCATGGATGATATCTTGAATGATATCATAAGCCAGATGAACTGGCCAAAGTGGCTGAAAGTGCCCACCATTGTGTCCTTCATCCTCCTCCTCCAGCTGAATGCCAGCCTTGGTGCTGTATTTGCATACTCCAACAAAAAGATAAAAAAACTGAACCTGGAGATTTCCAATAGGTAACACTTTTGCTTTTGTTTGTCTTTTTTATGTAGGTACCTGGATGTAGGAAAGGAATGAAGCAGCAAGTGACACCCTTATTGTATCCAAGCAGGCTACCCCCCCTGACTGTTGCCGCCACCAAGACACTGAAGAAGAGCATGTTCAGGTTTGTCATGTTGCGAAGTGTGTTGTTTGTTCTCTCGGCTGCGTGCCTCCTTATCGGCTACGCTGTCTTGGGAGTCATTGCAAGAAACCTCCCCCTCCCGTTTGCTCTCTACTACCTCAGCTTTGTCTTTGCCTTTTACCCACTGGGACTGATGTTGTGCGAAGCCACTGTCAAGGTCCACTTTGAATTCCTGCATGCCCACTTCAAGGCGCTACAGGAAAAGTTGGCGACAATAAATGGTGGTGATGGGCCATCACAAAACAATCTTCATAGAGAAAAAAAAGGGAAATTGGAGGAAGTCGAGAGTCTTATGGATCAAGGATTGGCCCTGGTTGAGTGCATGAGAAAAATGGACAGGGCTCTTGGGAGAATGATGCTAACTCAAGCAGGTTGGCAGTCATATTTAAAACTTTTTCTAGCTATGGAACTTGCACTATTTATTTTCTGAATCATTTCAGGAATATACACCTTGAACGAGATCGTTCTTCTCTACTTTCTGTCAATCAGCTACCCCGTCTTTGAAAAACTAACATGGGCTCATTTGGTATACGGGATGGCCAGCGAGATCATAGTTGTGAACAATACATGGCAAAAGTTTCACCTCTTCACCCTGTCTCAGACCCTCACACATTTGAAGCGAAAATGCTGGGGCAGGCTTGTAAAGTTGTAAGGTTTTCTTTTTATTTAAGTCATCTACAACAGTACTACTTTACTGTACATGAATAATTATATAGGCGTAGGGAACCAGGATTCTGGCCTCTGTCTCCATGCTTGTCCTACAAGTTGGACCTCCTCCAGTCCGAACTGGAGAGACGAGAGGGCATTAGACCGTGTGATGCCTTTGCCCTAAACTATGATGCCTTGTGTGGGAGCTACGGGTTGCTGCTCACCTACTCATTTGTTCTTATCCAGTTTACCACAGCGGAGGAGTGACTTCATGCCAATTATTTTGTCCATATTTGTGTACCACATGAGCAATGACATTTTTGAAGTATAAAAATAACATAAGAGGGAAATATAACTTTTTGAATGTTGCATATTTTGGTAAAGTTTTTTTGCAATACGACAATGAGGCTGCCGCGATAGCCGTGCATGCTAGGGCGCGACTCCTTCCTTTCCCTTCTGATTTAGAAGTAGGAGGTTGTGAGTTCGATTCCTCCTCCTTCCCTTCTGGTGGAGAGGGAGGAGGCAGTAGCAGCACCTATTGCTTAAGACCGCACATGGCCCTGCAGTGGGAATGATCCCTGAATAAGGAAAACATCATGAAAATGCTTTTTTGAGACCGTGTTTGTGGATTTCTATCTTAACCCTGGAACAAAAATTATCGGAGCAAGGGGGTGGTGTCACTATACTGTCCTGCATTAGGGGGGAATCGGATTTTTCCCTTCAGGAGGGGGTTACCTTGTGCAGTCAGGTGACTGCAAATCCAGTCACTATAACGACAAAAAATGATATTCCTGTAATTAACGTGAATTTGTCTGTAGAGTCTTTATTTGGTCCCCAAAATGGCTATCAAAAAGTAAAAAAAAGCACACAAAAACAGTGCCTAAAAGTTCCACGGATACCGTGTTTGGTGGAGCATCTGTTCTCCTGCAGTTTTCCACAGAGGAGAAATGATTTCACATCCATTTTCTATTTGCGCGTGTTCGCGTACCAAAAAAGGAAATAAAATAAAACAAGCTCAAACGCTGTTTGTACCTTAAATTTTATCGCAATTGATGTATGTACATCTTCCGACATTTCCACTTGGGGTCTACGTAGGCCTGGCGACGATCCTTATTGATCTCCGCCTCCCTCCCGCCGCCCTCCCCCTCCCCGCTCGCGGCGTCGGACACAGATCGAGGCGTCGGATCGACAGAGCGACCTTTTCTCTCAATTTTGAGGCCGGTTGGACTTTGTCTTCATGCGCAGAACCGAATTATCCTTTTACATCCGCCTTCCGTCTTTTGTAGTCCCGAATCTACGTAGGTAATAAACATGCTCTCCGCGAGCGAGGCCTCCCTTCCCTCTCCTCTGCCTCCGCCGTCCGAGGCCCCATCACCGCGGCCTCTGTTCTCGCTCCCGGACGATATGTCCTCCTCCTCCTCGGCCTCCGCCGGGAAAGGCCGCTGCCCCATGGGGGTGATTGCCAGGATAGTGGACTTCCTTGGCACTGGAGGGATCCTGCCATTCCTCTCCGACGCCAAGAACTGGAAGAGGCAGGGACACAACATCCTTGTCTTCAGGTTAAAAATAAAGATTTTTTGGAAACTAAATCTGCGCCACCCTTTCCCCTTTCCAGGCCAATGGTCCAGGTTGTTGCTGCTGCTGTTGTTAGTGTTGCTGTTGCTGCTGCTGCTACTACTACTTTTGATGTTGCTGCTGCTGCTACTACTACATTTGATGTTGCTGCTGCTGCTGTACTCCTATTACTGTTGCTTTTTTGGTTGCTGCAGCTGCTAGTGCTGCTGCTGCTGAAATTATAAGCAATTCCGTCTCTGTCTGTAGACGCCTTCCCTATCTCCTGGTGAACGTGGTCATCCCCGAGCTCCTAGCTGTTGCCTGGGCAGTCACTTTTGTACTAGACAAGTCCGTCATCGACATCTTCCTGGACAACCTCACCGAGATCCAGGGTTATCCCGAGTTCTTCAAGGGAATAATGGTCGTCTCCATCATGCTGCTCCTCCAGATGAACGTCGTCATGGCCGTTTTCTTTGCTGCCTCAATCAAGGAGCTGGAGGAGCTCAATGATGAGCTGGCATCAAAGTAATTTTTCGGGGGGAAGTAATTAAACGTATCTTTTTCACGCCAGTTAATTGTGCAGACTCCTGCCCATACCGGAATCGGCAACCAAGGTTTTCCAGAGGAAGATGCTCAAGTTCACCGCTGTGCACCTTACTAGGTCCGCCCTTTACGTGCTGGTGCTGGTGGCCAGCTTCCTTGCTCTGGACATGATCCGTGATGACCACCCGGGCATCTTTGTCTTCTTCATCGCCAGCTGCCTCTTCGGATACAGCCCGCTCTGCCTGACTGGATGCGAGGTGGTGGTCAAGGCGCACTTTGAGTTCCTCCAATTGCACCTACGGAGACTCAAAGAGTCGCTGGCAAAGGACAAGATCGGCGCTTCCATCCCGGTGGCGGGGAAGGACGTTCCTCCAGGGGTGGCTTCGGCGGCTGGAGATGTCACGGATCACGGCCTCATCCTGTGCCAGTGCATAAGGAAGTTTGACAAGTCTCTGGGGAGGATTCTGCTCATACAAACAGGTGAACCTCAAACAAATATTGGCATAAAATTGTTTTGCCCAACATCCACGATGCTGTTGCAGGAATCTACACTATAAATGAGATCTTCTTCCTATACTTTTTGTCCCTGAGCTACAACATCTTCAAGAACGTGACCATGGCCGTCCTCATCTACGGCCTGTCTGGCACCCTCGTCATAGGGAACAACACATGGCAAAAGTTTCACCTCTTCAGGCTCTCTCAGAACGTCACCCGGCTCATGAAGAAGTGCAGGGAAAAACTGGTGGAGAGGTATGGGAAAGAGCAAAGCTGTTTTTCATTCCTAACTGGTTTTTTTTTGGACAGGCGCATTTCCGATTTGTTCTGGCAACTGTCCCAGTCGTACAAGCTAGACCTCCTCCAGTCCGAGCTTGGCAACCGCGAGCCCATGCGTTGATGCTAAAGGAAATGCTAGTGCAATGTACCCTGACATGACAGCTGCACCATATTCATGCTGAACTTTGAAACAAGAACAGTCCTCCCTGCGAAACGTACAGGACCTACAACACAAGGCGTAGAAAGGCACATGGCACTGTACTGTAATGTAGTACGCAAGTCAAGTTTCCTCTTCCGCTCATCATTGGGCTTCCAGCGCCGCGCATACATGTGAAAGTTCTTACAACTTTCCAGCTTTTTCCCGCCATAGTTGCTTTGGAGAGTCTCTTTAAAAGAGGAAAGAAAAAAATGCCTGGCAATGCTAGAGGCGGAGGCGCCTAGCTCCCTGTGTCGCTCGGGGCGGGGCAACAGCAACAACAACAACTAAAAAGCGCCGCGTGAGTGTCGCCCGCCCGAAAGACCAAAAGAGCAAAACTTTGCGCAAACAAATTATGCGTTTTAACTTTTTTTTCTCTCCTGCCGCTAACTCTACAGTTTGCCTCCGCTGCAAAACAGGCGGAGCTTGTTGTCATCACGGGCTTTCCATGCTTTCGCATGGCCGCCGCCGTGCTTTGTTTCCCGCCTGTGTTTCTTCTTTTTTTCCATCCCTTTCCCCGTATACCGTACACCCAAGCAAGCAGCAGCCTAAATTTGCATTTCCAAATTGGTCCCCCCCCCCTCTCTCCCCCTCCCCTCCCCACCCCTCTCATGGTAGGCTCGCATGAAATTCCCTCTTCCTACTTTCATGCATTCCAGCACGGGGGGGAGGGGGATTCTTTCGCGGGAAAAAGGGGGATTTTTCTGCTCTCGAGTTTTTTGAAGCGGAAGAAGGGGTAATTTGACGGAATTCCAACCGGTGCAAACCCCATCGCTCGGAAAACCCCTCTCGCCTCACCATTTTCCAATACGGTCGCTGTACTCCTAATAGCAGTTTGGAGAGGGGGAGGTTCTGGCTTTCATGGCAAGTGGCCGTTGTTTTGCCATCATCCCTTTTCCTCCAGTACACACACCGCGGCCGGTTCTCTCTGTTTCCCCTCAAAAGCAAGCGTTCTTGCATTCGGTTGCATCTCGTCTTTTCTCCTCAAGCGGAAATCTCGCCTCCATCCCCCGTTGTATTACGAAACAGTTCTGCACACCGTCTAACGAGGAGGGGTGTTTCGTTAAATGTTCTTTTGGTAGGTAATTGGACTTTTTTCGCTCAAAGGCCGCGATTAAAGCGTAATTGGCAAAAGTGGACTGTTTGTTAAGTCTGTCAAGACAAGGAGGAGGACGAGGAGGGAGCAAATTTTTCTCTCTTTTTTTCGCAACTCTCCCACCGCGAAATTGGTTTCATTATGTGGGGGAACTTTTCTCCTAGACGCCCCCCAAGGGAGGGCGAGCAAGTCTAGGAGAAATAAAGTGATCCCCCCCCCCTGCTTTTGGGTCCAACCTACATTTGTACTTTCCGTGCCTACAGGAGAGGAGGGAACAGCAAAAGGAACTGTGATTGCCCTCATGGACCAGAAGCCGCTGTAGCAATACTGCAATTGCCCCTTTTCAATGAGCACGAGCGGAATGTGTATACCGGACGTTGCTCCAAAAGTCACCAATTGTGTAAATCGTTTCCTTTGAAAATCAGATAACTTTACCGAAATTGTCGATTTTCCCCCTTTTGTCCAGCTGTTGTAGATCGGGCATCGCTTCCACAAAGATCTGTTCCCTTTTCCCCTCTCGGACATTGTCGATTTGTCCGAGGACTGACCCGACCAACCAGGAGGGCTGATTAACATCTCCCTCGGCGAGCCCGTCTAGTTGCCGTCGTTACGCCTTTTGTTCCACTCTCCCCCCCGTCCTAGTCACATGGTCCAATGGTTCCGTCTGAGTGAGTGTGCTAGCTTGCTCTGTGTCTGCACACTTCGTTTGGAAGTCTGGACGGAAAAAAATGGGCTCCCTTTTCTTATACGATATTTATTTTTTGGGGGGTAGCTCCTCCCAATGTTGACGCGTGTAGGGAAGCGTGAACATTCATTGTTGTTGCTGTGTACCTATGCATACACTGCCGCTGCTGATAGCAATGTTGTAATACTTGGCTCCAGTTCCGGGAATCTCTCGACCAAAAAGGAGAATCTCCTCATTCGAAAGCAACAATAACAGGGATCCTTCTATAGGCATGCAAGCCCCTCGATCCGTTCTACCTGGGTGGCGGAGGATCTGGGGTGTTGTTGAAAGGTGAGGGTTTATATGGGATGGCCCTTCTCCCTTTTCTTTCTCTTCTCTTGACGGGAGAGGGAGGGCGGCCAGGTTTTCTTCTTCTTCCATCTTCTCTTGGGAGAGCGAAGAAGGGGTTTACGGTCGGGCGGTCTTTACGTATGGTTTTTACCAATCTTTGTGTATTTTCCTCCTCGATTCATTCCAATCTATCGATCAGGAGTATGACATCATTTCTATCCCTGCAAAATCGGCGAATGTCCTTCCGCGGCTTGGCACTACGCTGCCTTCGTTGAAGAGATGCACAAAAGGCATTCACCCAGAGGTACACCGCGGGTTCGAAAATCCGGCAATCTAATCAGCGAAAGAACTGGGAAATGGAGGGAGGAGGAGATGAGGATTTGAAGGAGGAGAGACAATGACGGCACCCAAGAGAAGAAGAGGCCTTCCAATCTTCCCGGCATTGCTTCCAACTGTATTACAGTATTGGTGTACCGGTAACGGTACTGTACGCTTGTACAACTTTGCAGATTTCCACTGATTAGATGGGAAAGGTGGCTTTTTCATAACCAGGTTTTTTTTCCTGTGGGTATTGTTGGAATCATCATGCCAAGAAAGGCAAAAAAATCCCTGAAAAAAATACCTGCTCGTTCTTCTGTCGGTCCTTTTATTTATTTTTTTCCTCTTTCATCATTAGGTATCACGTAGCAAAAGAAAGGGGAACAGGAAA
>JAAUXV010177631.1_pt1 | contig 11998 bp, 7 predicted proteins | sample 7278181 | NCBI WGS metagenome assembly JAAUXV01 (sample SAMN14350114, study PRJNA611818) | marine sediment metagenome | isolation source: surface marine sediment (2.1m) | place: French Polynesia: Moorea | collected 2018-08
CGCAACCTCCATTAAATTATCTCCCTAATCCTGAAATTTGGATACCGAAACCGAAGACTTGCACTTGCACTCCAAAAATAAATTTGGGGAGGGCTTAGAGCAACAGAATCACAATGTTGTTGCTTTTTTAGGATGAAAATAATCCTTCTTATAATCCTGTATTTGATGCTTTGAAAAATTTGGGGAGAGCTTTTGCCCTACAAGACCTCCCCCTGTCTTGCATATCAAATTTTGTTTTTATAGAATCTTTTTTGGCCATTATCTAGGGGGGCTAGCTGAAACTCATGAAAACCTTCCTCCTACATTCAAGATTTTACTTTACATGCATAAATAAGGTCACCTTGAATGAATTTCGAATATTGAGGAATAAAGAACACGCTGCAAGTTGCAGTACGGTTGGAAGCATTTTTATTTCCTGTAAAATATTACTGCTCAATATTTTCCCCTCCTCTGCTCCTGAACCAACAATCCCAAATTCCATTCGAGCCTTGTAAGGAACACTTTTTTTCAGCCAATTCCCTCCTCCTACTATTCGCAATATTCGCGTAGGATCTTTCTATCACATGGCGTCGGGAGAAGGGAGGGAGGGGGTCCCTCATGCATCCCACGCCGTCAAATAATATTCCATTGTTTGCTTTTTTTTAGGACACTCTCTATCCATTCTTCTTCCATGATATGTTTTATCCCTGTCTTTTCTTTATATCCTGTCTTTGTTGCGGAGACTTTGGGACTGGCTTCTTTCTTCCATGATTGCACGTGAGGTGATATTGACAAACATGATATTGTCGGAGGAGAAATGGGCGTCGTCGTCAAAACTATGGTGCGCTGTGCTTTTCTTTAACAAAAAAAGACTCGATCCAATTCTCCTTTCTTCCTTTTCCTCTTTGGTTTTCTTTTTTTTTCTCACTCGCTCTGAATTAATATCACTGCTGCAGTGTGTGTCCTGTCCCTCTCTGACAAAGGTGGGGGTGGGAGAACAGTTTTTTTTATTTAAAAAAATCGTTTCTTTCTTTGGACGTTGTTGTGCCTGATTGAACACTCATACTACATTACCGACTCGTCTTTCATATGTCCTGAATCACGACGACGCTCCGCCTAGGAACTTCCTCCTGAGCCGCTCCGTTGCCAGCCTCACAAGAGAAGGGGAGGCCCCGGAGGCGACTGAGGTGGGGGAAGTCCTCTCCGGAAGTGCCTGTTGCTGCTGCTGCTGCTGCTTGAGGTGGTGCCGCTGTTGTTGTTGGTGCATGACCTGCGGCGAGCCGACCCTTCCTGAGGAAATGTTGGGACTTTGGTATTGCTGTTGCTGCTGCTGTAGGCGATCGGGGGGCTGCTGCTTGAAGACCTGGTGGTGGTACTGCGAGCCTGCTGTGGGATATGCCGCCAGGGCGGGGGTGGGGAGGTGGGGGAGGAGGCGGTTCTGCATCCTCAGGTCGGTCGACGACAGCCAAGGGCGCTGCTGCTGCTGCTGCTGCTGCTGCTGCTGCTGCTGCTGCTGCTGCTGCTGCTGCTGCTGCTGCTGCTGCTGCGACGATGCCGACTGAGGCCTGCTGCTGGTGCCGGACGGATATTTCTTCTTTGGTTTTCGACTCTCCTGCACCAGCAGCAGGCTGTCTTCCTCTTCTTCTTCTTCTTCCTCCTCCTCGTTCCTGTGCGTCGAGAGGAGCGCCTCTCTGATGTCCCCCGGGAAACTCCCGCTCTCCCCTCCCGACCTCCTCTCCTCCGCCCCCCTCTTCCTCCGCCCCCCAGCGGGCCCCCTCTCCTCCCTCCTGTCGTCCGCCAGGGACTCCTGGCTGCTGAAGGAGTCGGAGGAGTAGGAGTCGGCGTAGGGGATGATGAGCTTCTTTCCGCCGACGCCTCCGGAGGAAGAGGAGGCCCTCCTCTCGTTGTTGTTGTTGTTGTTGACGGCGCCGATGGAGTCGAAAAAGTCCTTGTTCCCCTCCTTGTCCGCCGAGGCCGCCGCGAACGTGTCCTCGTCGAAGGAGAGCGAGTCTGGATCCGTCCTCGCCTCCACTCCGCCCTCCTCCTCCTCCCCCCCTTCCTCCTGCAGCGAGTCAGCCTCGGTGGTGGTGTTGAGGGTGCCCACCGACTCCAGGTCCATCATCATGGCTGCGGCGACGGACGAGGAATGCGCTGCTGCTGCTGCCGCTGCTGCTGTGGCCCTTTTCTCGCCTGCGCCGGTCTCCTCCTCCTCCTCCTCCTCCCGCATCAGGAGGGAGTCGTCGCAGGCGGTGCTGCTCAGGGAGTCGAAGGCGGCGATCGCCTTGTGCTGCTGCTGCTGCTGCTGTTTATTGTTGTGGCGCTGGAATAGGGTCGCTTCTTGAGTTTCCTTCTTTGGTTCTGCAGCGGCCGTGCTTGGAGCCTCTTCCCCTCCGGGCTGGTTGTCGGCCACGCCCTCCTCCTCCTCCTTGATCTCTTCCGTCAAGTAATTGTTCCTCCTGACCTGCTGCTGCTGCTGCTGCAGGTGCCTCTGCTGCGCCACCTGGTGGGTCACCTCCTCCAGCCCGTTGTTGGCCTCCTCCCAGGAGCGGCGGGCCAGACTGCCGCTGGTATTGCTCTGCGGCGACGCCACACCGTCGACCTGTGCATGGGGAAAAAAAGTCAAGTCTTTCCTCTAGTGAACAAGTTTCATGGTTTCCTCGAACAAAAAAAAGCAGGGAAAAAAAAGCCCGAAAACACACCCATAAATCATAATGGACGACAAAAACAGACGCAAAAAAGGAGGGCTTACACTTGCGTGTGTGTTCCTTGGGGTTACTTAATGAGTGCTGATTTTATCTGCAAGAAGGGCACTGGTATTACGGCGGCGTACTGCGGCCAAGAAAGGTGTTGCTTGCCTTTGCAAGCAATGTGTACAGAGCAGACGTGCGGTGTGCAAAGTCACTCGATTTGCGCAGTGCGAATTGGTAGCTGTACGAACGTAGGTAGGCTTAGTACGCCCCAAAACAATACGCACAAATGTGTAAAGAACTACGGTGATGCTGGCATGGTTTTCCAGCCGTGCGTCCGGAAAATGAAATGGGAAAGTGCCTTTGAGTGCCTGGTTGCGGTGGCAGTACCTCCTTCTTCTCGTGCGAGTACTTTTGCAGTATCCCGGCGATGAGGCCCGCGATCGTGTCTCTCCCCATCGTCCTCAGTTCGGACTGGGTGACGGAGGAAGTAGCGGCGGCCAAGGCATCCTGTGTGCAAGACGAGAGATGGGAGGTACAGCGAGAGAAAGGGCGGTCATGAGAAAAGTTTTTTTAGAGAGACTTGGACATGCATAAACAGCCGATGACGCGTAATTTACAAGAAGTGCAGCAGTAGGCTGCATGTAGAGTAGGTTTCGACAGGAAGAGGACCACCGCCCGACGAAGACGACGGACAAGACAAACCTTTAAAAAATATTTCGCTGCTAGACCTACTATAGATTTTTTCGACCAGCTACAGCTTCAAGACCGTCGCAGATCGTCCCGTCCGCCGTCCACAGATGTGTGTCTCGGAGTGGGTGCAGGAGGGACTGTCAAGATTTGGGGCGCGACAAATGGAGGAAAGGGGGGGGGGAGCAGGGGAGATCTGGTCTGTCTGAACTGTGCCAAGTTAGCCAGTGTGCAATCTCGGTTTTGCGTGCATCTTCTCAATTGACGAGTCTCTTGTGAGGTCAGGTGGGGTTGTTAGTCATTGCCGAGTGTCTTGGATAGTTGAAGGAAGTTTCCATTCCCGAGAAAGTGAATGAAAGCAGATAGAAGCAAGGGGGGGGAAAGCCAACCTTGTCCCACGAAATATTCCACCAACACCTCCGCTTTTATTATGGCCAAAAAGATAGAAGAAAGGAGAGCAAAAAAAAGCTTGCTGCGTTCGAGAAGGCAAAAAACTATGGTAGTTATTAGTACCAGAATAGCACTCTGGGTCACACTTACTAAATGACACAGGGCAGACAGACCAGCGGTTTTTTTTGAGAGGTCGGAGGGCGGAACTGATCGGACTTGGCTTCACCACACCGCGGGATCGAGTTGTGGATATGCTCAAACGGCGGTGGTGTTGGTGGTGGTTGGATGAGCGTTGGTGATGGTAGTAGTGGTAGTAGTAGTGTTAGTCACAGACTTGACTCGCAGACTGCTTGGGTGGGCACCGCCGGTCTCAGGCAGCGAGCAGAGAGAGTGTTAAACGAGAGTCTCGAAAATCCAACATTCCCATCATGGCATCTCCGTTTCTCTCCCCCCACTCAGAATCTCCACCAGTTTGCCCAGAAGGAGGACCGCGTCGGGCGTACCTTTCTGCCGTCGTCTGACGTCGACGCCGTTGCCACCGCCGAGGAGGAGGAGGAGGAAGCCGGTGGCAGGGTGCCGGAGGCCGAAGGGGTGGAGGCCACCGCTGTCGGCTGCTGCTGCTGGAAGAGGTTGTTTGAGCTCCCGCCTCCCAGCTGAGACGCCGTCGCCAGCGCCGGGGCGGAGTCGCTCATGTTGTACCTCCCGTTGGCCGAGCTGCCGTTGCTGCTGCCGCCGCCGTTGTTGTTGTTGAAGGAGGAGGCCTTGCTGCCGCCGTCGGACGACCCGTTCGCGTGGTTGCCGCCGTACGCCCTGGGGCCGATGGCGCTGTTGCTCCTGGACACGGCCGCCGCCGCCGCCTTCTGCTGCTGCTGCTGCTGCTGCAGGTGCCTCAGCGTCCCTCCCACCGCCGCTGCTCCTCCTCCCGCTCCAACCCCCCCTCGTCCTGCCGATGCTGCCCCTGCGGCGGCAGAGTCCCTCCTGGCGAACCTGCCCGTAGTTGTGGCGGCGGTCCCACCTGCGGCGGTCCTGCCAGTCTGGTAGTTGCCGAACCTGCTGTTGAGCAGGTCTTGCACTGGGTCAGACCTGGCGGCGGCGGCCGCGGCGGCTGATCCGTTCCTCTGCTGCGCGGCACCGTTGCTGTTGTACCTCTTGATGGCCTCGCTGACGGCGCTGCTGTTGGCCGCAGAGCCACTTCCTCCTCCCCCTCTTCTCCCCGCCGCCATCTCCTCCAGTCTCTTCCTGGTGTCAGGGGGGAGCTGGCTGGAGGAGGAGGAGGCGGCGGAGGCGAGGGCGCTGTGGCGGCGATCGAATTCTTTCTTTGTGTTCTTCAGGTCGAAGTGGACCCGGTTCTCTTGCTTTGGTTGCTGCTGCTGCTGCTGTTGGCCGTATTGTACGTAGTTATCGTCCCCCACCATCTGCTGCCTGCGGGGAGGCTTAGTCACGGTGGAGGCAGCAACAGGCGTTGTTGTCGTTGTAGTAGCTGCTGTTGCTGTTGCTGGGTTGGGAGGGGGAGGAGGGGGAGCGGCCGGGGAGGCCTTGGACGAGGGCACTGGAGATTTCAGCCTCCCCCTCGCCGCCGTCGGCTGTTCCCCATCCGGCGTTTTCCTCACAGCCTATAAATATGAGAGAGAGTTGGGGGGGAAACCTTTTTATATTGACTCTTCAAAAACTTGTCCCACCTTGTTCCCTCCTCCCCTGAGGCCCTCGTTCTCCCTCCTGAGCCTGTGCACCTCCTCCCTGAGCCCCGCGTTGGTCCGCTCGAACTGGCCCACCCTGCGGCCCCACCCGTCGGAGACCCGCTCAAGCTGGGTGCGGTACACCTCGTTCTCCATGACGGTGGTGAGGAGCTGCCGCTGGAGGTCCACCACGGAGTCGGTGCGCAGGATGCGGCCGATGCGCGCCCGGTCGGGCCGGACGCCGGAGAGGAGCCCGGCGGCGCCCGACGCGCCCGGGGCGGAGGGGGGCCGCAGCTCGGCCGGGAGGGAGAGGATGCCCTCGACCACGGAGTCGGGCAGGCGGACCTTCTCGCCGGCGGACAGGCGGTCGACCTGGAAGGGAAAAGGAACAGTATTAATTTGCCTTTGGAAAAAAAACAGATGATAGTTTAAAAAGGTGCAGAAATTACCTGCAGTTCGCTGGTGGCCCCCTTCAGCCTTTGCTGCCTCTGCTGCTGCGATCTCCCCTCTGGCGTCCCCGCCAGGAGCGCGGCCTGCTGCTGCAGGTGCCTGGTGCTGGTGGCCCTCCGAAGCATGTTCATCTCGCTGTTGGCCGGCTTGAGGCCGAGGACGGGAGCGCCGCCGCCGGGGCCCACCACCAGGTTCTCCACGGACCTGGACTTGGAGTTGCCCCCTCCGCCTCCTCCCGACGGCGGCGCCAGCAGCTGGGACCTGGCGCCAGGCGGGAGCCTCACCTTTGGCGGCCTGCTGCCGGCGCCTGTCCCGGGGCCTGCCCCGCCCGCCTGACCTGCCGCCAGGTTGCTGAAGCTCCTGCTCCTGCCGCCGCTGCCTATCCGGTGCTGGGGCAGGAGGTTGTCGGCGCTGCTGCTGCCGCCGCCCTTGAGGCTGACGACTGAGACGCCCTTGCCGCCGCCAGAGCTGCTGGAGTGCTGGCGGTGGAGGTGGTATCCCCTGGCGTGGTACCGCGGCTGTGGCTTGATTTCGATGTTGACGAGGTGCTGCTGCTCCGCTCCAAGCGCCGCTCCTGCTGCTGTTTCGCCTACATCTCCGTCAGAACCAGAACTTCCCGACGCTCCTCCACCCGTCCGTATTTGGACCGAATGAACGATGCCTCCCCCGGCGGCGGTCTGGTGAGGATGCCCCAGCTCGGACCCTTCGGAAATGGCTCCGAGCTGCTGCTGAGATGTGAGGGACAGGGGCTGCTGTTGTTGCTGTTGTGGATGCCCGACCGCCGCCGCGAGTTGGTCGATGGCCGACCTGGAGTCCATGTCCTTCCGCAACCTGACGGTCTTCCTGTGTATCACGTCGAGCAGAGCCAAGAGTTCATCCTGAGGGTTCACTGCCGCCCCTGGCGGCGAGGAGGGGATGTATGGCGAGGTCCCGTCCCAGGCCTGGAGCTGCTGCTGCTGCTGCTCCATGCCGAACTGAGGGTAGGCCGCCAAGGGGTGCTTGGGGCTGAGCTGCTGCTGCTGTTGCTGGTGGTGGTGCAGCTGCGTCAGGTGCATCAGCTGCTGCTGCTCGCTGGTGCAGAAGCCAGAGTCCCCGCTGGTTCCCCCGGCGCCGCTGCCCCCTCCGGTCCTCCGGCGCGGCGCGGTGCCGCCGGAGGTGGAGGAGGTCGTCCCGGCGGCCCCGGCGGCCTGCAGGCTGCTCCCCCCGCCCATGGCTCCGTTCCATGATCCCACCACCTCGTCCGAAACACTGTCCGTTCGCTGGATGACCCCCGCCGTCGTCCCAGGGGGGCGGCTGTGGTGGACCTGAAGGTGCTGCTGCTGCTGCTGCCGTGGCGCGCCATGGCCGGGGCTCGCCAGCAGGTCGCCCTGCTGCTGCTGCTGCTGCGTTCTCCTGACGAGATTGGGGTCCTGCAGCAGCCTGCCCGTCAGGTGCGGGAAGGTCTCCAGGAGGGCGTCGCGGAATTCAAGCAGGCTGCTCACCTCATGCTGGAGCTCCTGCAAACAAGGAAAGGAGAAAGATGAAATTTGGTTTCTCGATTCGTTTGCTTTACGTGGGGAAAAAAATATTGCGATGACGACAGACAGTTGCGAAACTCGGCGGCATTCTCGCCATTTGCTGCTGGCATCGCCTCGTCCGCTTTCTGATCCCTCTCAGACTGAGTCTGAGGCCAAGTCATGCTTTGGTTGAAAAAAAGGGGGGTGACAATGCAAAAAGTGATGACCGATACATTTTTCTCGGGAAGAAAATTCTTTTGAGAAACGGCCTCTTTTTGCACTAGCGGAAAGACTTTTCTCGCAGCGAAATTTTTGAAATACAATCATACTCTTGTCGAGTACTACAGAAAGAGATATTGTAAAAATCGAGGAGAATTTGGAGAGAGCTCTCAATCCAAGGGCTCCTTGACATTTTGAATGCCGAAATTGGGGCCCTCGGCGGGGGAAGGGGAGCGGGAGAGAAGGAATAATTGGATCTGCATTGAGGGAAAAAGAAAGAGACTCGTAGCAGAAAAGCGCATAATAATATTGCAGCGCTACGGAACACGAATCCAAGTCGTTGGGTGTAAGAGAAATGCGAAGGGTGTGACTGTGCTAGCAAAAAGGTATCATCTGCGGCCGAGAATGGGAAGAGAGAGAGAAAGAGAAGAAAGATGAGACACGCAAAGTCGTAATAAACAAACATTTCCTATGCACCGCAGCAGAGCCCTCGCGTGCGGCGGCTGTGGCCGAATGTAACGGAGACAAAAAAAAGAGATGGGAAAATGGAGGGCGTGTGAGGCGCCAAATATCCTGTCTTTTCACATTTTGTACCTGCATTCGCACACGTGTTGTATCGCCCGTTTCAAAATAACTCCCTCCCCGCTTCGGGTACTAAAACAGGCACCTCTTTTTCTGTCTATCTGGCATTGTCCCTAGTCTCTTGTCTGTTTCCCCCCTCATTTCGTAAGGAGCACACGTTAGATGTCCCTTTATCCCTTAGCCCTCGCCCTTTTCTTTCTCTTTTTTGTGAAATTCTTCGAATAATGTTCGTTTCAAGTCCTTTTCTACCTCTTTTTCCTCCTTTTTTGCTCGCTCCGTTGGTCGCATGCCGCCCAGCAATCGGAGGGGGGAAAGAGAGAGAGAGAGAAAGAAGAAGAGGGACAGTTTCACTTTTGGAAAGTGCCTCCAGTTGCTTCCACAGCGGTCTACGGGGGGAGGGCTGGCTTCGCCACAGGGTGCTCCCACCCCTTCCCTCCCTCCTCCTTTTAAAGCGAGTAAGCGACAACAATCAATGGACCAAGCCGCGAAATTTTCCTTTCGAACGAGGAAAGAGAGGGGGGGGGGACGGAGGGAGGCAACCCTGTATGTAGTACGGAATGGCTCTGACTGTCGCCGCCGCCGCCGCCGCCGCCGCCGCCGCCGCCGTGGGAATTATTCGCGTCTCTCGTCTCACCGCCCAGCCAGGGAAAGTTTTCCCCTCCTATTATTCTCTAGCCCCTTTTGCTTGATCCTTCTTCGTTCCCCCAGTCCGTAATTTACCTACAAACTGCCTTGAAAATTGCCTCGGACTGCGGTTGTAGCAAGGCTCACAGGATGGAAGGTTTTTACTGCATCCTAATTCGCCTTTTTCTCTTTCTCTTTCCCTTCATTTCCAAAATATCCGGCGTTTGGCTACGGACGAATATCATCATTACACGAACAAATATTTTTTCCGGCCAAAAAAACTGCACGCATTTTGGGAAAAGAATGTTGCTCGAAATTTTTATGTGCTCTGGCGGCCAACCGCCGGAGTAATCTGGAAAGGGGGGAGAAGACAAAAGCTTTGAAGCATTACGGAGGGCGCCGACGCCCGGGCGGAAAGGAAGTTATGTAACCTGTGATGATCCAACCGAGTCACCGCCGCTTTTTTCCATCATTGGAGGAGAATTTGAGGCGGAGCGAGAAGGATTTTGAGTGAAATATGAGCAAGAGGCAAACAATGACGGTGGTGACCACCACCTCCTCCTCCTCCCAACTCCGATTTCTGCACGCGATTTATCTATACCTTCTCGGCTTTGAAGGGGTTCCGCTCAAAAATGTTGATTGTCCGGCAGAAAATAAAGGCCCTTTGTCCAATTTTGTCCTATGCAGCAGTTACAGATTTTTTCTGCAAAAAAGGGAGAAAACTGCATTCTTTTCTGCAAAGATTGAGATCTTTTTGCACTTTGTAGTTACGTGCAAACTAGACACTGAGAGAGAGAGAAGAAACATTTCTGTCAAACACGGGAGCAAGATAAGAAAGGAGCCCGTGGCGCCTCTCAAGGCTTTCTTTCCACAGACGATGATTCACTCTTCACACTGAGCCCAGAGAGGAAGAAAGAAAGACCCTTTCCTCGCGGCCACCTGTGTTGACTTACTAGGCCTCACATCCTTCTCCAAGGCATCCTCTTTCTTTCTCTCCCGCCCCCCGACCTTTCCGTCATAACTTTTTTTCGTATTTGCTCGTGTCGCCCGTTTGTCGCCTGCTGCCAGCTGTGTGGAGGAGGAGGACGGAAAACTAGGAAGTCAAAAATGCTTCAAGAGAAAGAACCATTTTAAAAAATTCATGTTTCAAAGTCTGCCATACCCCCCCGCACAAGAAGTTCTGCAGCCATAAACCAAAGTCTTAGCTTCCACGCAAAAATGAGAACATTCTTTCCCAAGCCTCAAATGCCAAGAAAAACAATAACGAACATGCGGCGACGAAGAAGGAGACGACGACTTTTGCTGAGCTTCAGCCAAGATAGATATACACAACTATTGTGCAACACTTGGTCGCAGCTCTAAGACTGCTGCTATAATCGTTATTCCCAGCGTGGTTTTTTTGCTAATATGCGACGTCTGTTCTATCGGCCTTTCTGGATTACCGTGAAGGCGTCGGCGGAGGGAGCGAAGCTGCTGTTGCTGCCGCTGAGCTGCTGCTGTTGCGGCGGCGGCTGCAGGTTGTACTGGAAGCTGCCGACATGTTGCTGCTGCTGCTGCTGCATGAGGTGATGGTGCTGTAGAAGATGTTGCTGGCCCTCCATGGCCAATCCTTTCGAGGCCTCTTCTCATATTCGATCCATGACGGCTTTCCTCGAGCGGTGCTTTGGCATGTTGTTTCCGTCGATCACGGGGAGGGGAGGATCATCATCCTTTGATCTCCTTGCTTCCCGCCAGCGGCGGCGGCGGCGGCCTTCGCACGGCGCTTTTCAGGCCCGACTTTTTTTGTGCAAAGTCATGTCAAGTTAAGCCTGCACTTTGAAAACACACAAGCGCGCAGCCAGCTCACATCATCACTCTCCTCCGCCTCGCTTCAGAAGCACTGCTGTAGAAGAGGAGTTCAGAATCATGACCTTAATTCCGCGCCGATGAGTTTCCAGCTTCTCTCTCTCTTCTTTTGCGTTCCCCTCCCTTTTCAAAAAGAGTTTTGGCAAAAAATGTGCCCCGCGGGCCGGAGAAGGCCCTTCCCTCTCCTTTTCTTCCTTTTATAATCTCCTCGCGACTAGCTTGGACTGGCGGTGGGGGAACTCCTCACTTGCGTTTTCCCTTCCTTCCTCCCCCTCTGTGGGTGCAGCCACCGCCAAAATATTTCGAAACCTTAAATTCCTCCCCCTCCTCACCTCCCTTTCCTCCTCCTTGCAGAAAATTGTGGTACTGCACACACCGTCCGAGGCAGTCTGTATGCCACCGCTACAGCTTTGCTTGTGTATGCACGGCGCACTATTGCCACTGAGCTACGCGCTTTACAAAAGTCTTCCAACCTACCTTTTCCCAAAAAAAAACCCTTTCCTTCCCACGGCGGACTGCCGCAGAAGGAGGAAAAATAAAAGGGGGAATGTTTGAAATTCCATCGAAGATCGACACCTCCCCTGATCACAATGCCCAAGGCCTCCTTGAAGAAGCCAGGCTGTGACAAAAGGCCTGTTCCTCGATCCCGGATGTCAAAGGAACAAAGTCACAACAGCTGCTTCTCCGAATCAGGAGCCTCCCTCTCTCACCCCCGTTTTCCACCTGTCAAAGGAGAATCCAAGGGAGTTTCTCACAATCCGATCGACCTATATTTTTCCCAACTGCCGCCTTTAATCCTTTTCCAACCCCTCTCTTAAGTACCTCTAAAGCACAGCGGCAGTTTTGCTCCGTGGCAATGTTGGTTGCGTGATCGAAGTACGTCCACTTTTCAGGTGGTGTGTCTCCCCATGCTATCCACCGTAGAACATAGTGGCTGGTGGCACATACGTAAGTAAAGTAGGAGGAAGGTATCTAATTTGCCAGCCACCGCCACCTCGCCTCCCTTACCCTTGCCGCCCCCCCCCCCCCCCCCCCCCCCACCCAAAAAAAAAAAAAAAAAGTAAATAAATGCCTGATTGGGTCCCCTATTTTTGGATTGCTGGATATGTGCCTGGGTAGAAATGCCCGCATTTCAGGAAATTGTTTCTATTGATAATTTAACTAACAAGAGTGGTTCTCGAACCACTAGTCTCGCCTGCTTCATGCATACTCTTTGGAATCATGAAGCAACTGAAAACATGTGCAATAAAGATATAGGCCTAATTTGTAAATTGTATGATGGCATGTGGCCTGAATCCTGAACAAATATAACTAGCCTGATGAGACTGGGCTTGGTTTATCATACTAACAATGATGCAAG
>JAAUXV010122259.1_pt1 | contig 11984 bp, 7 predicted proteins | sample 7278181 | NCBI WGS metagenome assembly JAAUXV01 (sample SAMN14350114, study PRJNA611818) | marine sediment metagenome | isolation source: surface marine sediment (2.1m) | place: French Polynesia: Moorea | collected 2018-08
CAAGCGAGGGGTGAGACCGGGGGTGCGGTAGGAAACTTTCCTTGGAACTGGCCTCTTTGGCTTTTCCTTCCTCTCCGACCACAAATTTATTGTCGCCTTCGCTCTAAAAAAATAATTACGCGCCACTGCCGGGGGAAAGAGCCGAATCAACTCTGCGCTGCGGTTTCTTCTTGTCTTCTTTTCTCCATTTCTACTCTGTGTGTGTACGGGAAGAGTAGACTCATCTTCTTTCCCCCTTAAAATTCCGCTCGGAACAACGCACACATTTCAGACCAAGCCTTACTGAACCAAGACCTCCCATCCCAACCCATTCCATTCCCCCCCCCCAGACAGTCAGACGTGGAAAATGTTGTCCAATCTGCATTTTCCACCGCCCGCCCGACCCCGGTGCCAAAACCCCTTCCTCTCCTTCCCCCTCCTTATTCTGCCCTCGGGGGTCGAGTTGGAAACACAGGAGGAAAGAAGAAGGGGAGCAACAGTGGTGGGATCTCGTCTGTTCGGCTGTTGTTGTTGTTGTTGCGTCTTGGCGACTTCCCCCCGCGGTGATTCGAGCCAAAAGATGGATCGGGCGAAAGGGTTTGACAGGGGGAGGCAAGCGCAGAAAGAAAGAAAGGGGGGGAAATAATAAGAGAACAAGGTTTTGAGGTAAATTAGTCCGTGACTCATTTTCCTATCCAACATTCTACCTGCAATAAAAAATCCCCCGGCCCGTCGTCCAAGTCCAGAGCGGATATCTTTGAAGGTGGCCGCCGCGCCGCCGCTGACAAGTTGGACCGATGTTCATCCCAAGTTGATTGCCGCCCGCCACTCTTTTTCCCAGAAAACTCTTCAGGGAAAGACGGAGGGGAAAAAATTACCCCCCCCCCATTCTCCCCCACCTGATGACGGAGAAGGGGGGTGGGGTGGATGCACCATGAGATAGATGCGCTGAATTACTGCAATTTGTCCCTCAGATTTTCGCTCCGTTCGGACAAACAAAAGCCAAGATCGGAGAGAAAAAAAATTGACCCTCCCCGACGGGGAATCGAACCCCGGTCTCCCGCGTGACAGGCGGGGATACTCACCACTATACTATCGAGGATTCAGCTGTGAATGAGAAGTTTTTAGCGCTCCTGTTCTTGCCATGTTTATTTTCGTGCATTTTACAATTTGGCTTGCAGGTCCGCTAGATAAGCATCGGCGTCAAAACACCCCGACATATGTTTCGGAATGTTTGGCAACGACGCTCGGACAGAGAGGAAGAGAAATAAAAACAAAAGGCGAATCTTCCCCCTAATACTCACATGAGAGGGCAACGGTTTTATTCGGAAAATGTACGAAAAAACAGCATCTCCAATATAATATTATTTGTTTGAAAAACCAACTGACAAAGGGCGGGAAAAGCAAAAAATGGGCAACAACATCATCAACTTTGAAGTCCCTGCGGCGGCCGCGACTGTTCTGCTCTTGACAAATGGACACGGGAGATAAGGGAGAAGAGGGTGGCCCAAAAAGATAATTTGTAACCGGGCCAAGGCTGCTTTTTTTTTACTCCTTTCGATCGATGCTAAATGGATTCATCGGCCAGTGCCAATTCTTTGTTTGCAGCCCTTTCTTGCTTTGAAGTATAAAGAAAGAGGTGTTTGCAGTATCGATTGGAGAAAGAGAAAAACTCGCATCAGCCGGTCACTTATCACTTCTTTTTTCCTCTCTCCCTACTGACCCACAAAGGTAGACTCCCCCTTCCCTTCATCTTGGACTAATGGGCAAAAAGCAAGCTAGGGACACGGTAGATTAGGGAGACCCTGCCTTACCTACCTTAGGAGCAGAATGAACCCATTCTTAGCCTTACCATGTCCTAACCAACCCCACTCTTGCCCTAACGAGGGACATCTGCCCTAATGGTGCAATTTTGCAAGGAAGGAAGGAAGGAAAAGGGTTGGGTCGTCTGTCCTTCGCTGCCCCAAGACAGCTGCAACTTATTCCTGGGGGTCTTGGGTGTAATTACTACTGCCGGAGGTGGAGTGGAAAAAGGAAAAGACAATTATGACGTTTCTTGCCCGGAGAACAATAGCTTCCTTCTATTTTCCTCCCTCCCTCCTACGGCGAGTATATTTTTTTTCCGGAGAGAAGAAATTGAAACTACTTTGCTACGAGGAAAAAAGATCCGGACACTCTTGGCAGGCTTCCTTCATTCTCCTGGTGGTATCCCGCGCCGATCTAATCTGCGTGATTTCTGCCCGGGCTCATCCCTAACCAGGGCCCCACATTCGTCACTGCTGCGACGAAGGAAACTCCGCGGGAGGAGGCGGAGAGGGAGGGGAGCATTAATTTGATGCTTATCAGGGTATAAAAGGTTGTATTTGCAGAGCGCGGGAGGGGAAGAAGAAGGGAGATATTGTGCAACCGGAGCTCAAAGGAAAAAATCTGCGGCGGGGGAGACTTAGACTGATGGATGTACATACGGGGCCGGGGCGCCGTGAGCGGAGGCAAAGTGGGGTATACCCCCATTGTACTGAACGGCATGCACACCGGTATGCCTACCGTACCCATTTTTTTAGCTCATTGTCCTTGGACTTTAAGGGCAATGTTTGGTGAGGGGAAGAGGGGGAGAAGGAGGCGGCAATTCACGCCGTCGCATCTAGAGGCATCCATCCATCGCTCTTCCTTTCTTCGAGTTTTTCCCCTCCCCCTTTTCTCTTTTTATTATTTTCTTCTTCCTCGTATGTGGGAAGAAAAGGTTGGCCGTCGGTTGCGAAAGTCCAGGACCTTTTTTGTGCGCGAACACATCCCTCCCCATACGCCACAATAACATCCCTCTTCTTCGCAGCTCCTCCCGCCCCCCTCTTCTCACAGACCTTTTTTATTTTCCCGTATAATAAAGCACAGCGGCGGAGAGGAAGGAAGGAAGGGGGCGGCGAGAGGGAGCAAAAAAGGGTCTAAAGAGAAAAGAATTTACAACTATTGTGACCCCCCCTCCCCCTCCATCCGAAGCCGACTCCAAAGCAGCTTGACTGACTGGAGGTCGCCTGGCCGTTATTTCAAGCGACGGAAAAGAGAAAAAACCTCCGCCGCGCGAGAGGGAAAACACGTGAGGTTTTATTTTCTCTCCATCTCCAACTATTTCTTGGTGGTAAAAATAACCGCCGCGTGTTTTTTCCTCCATCTCTGCTGACCCTTTCTTGCCCCTTAATTCTTCTTCCTCCGCCGATGAGAAACGCTTCCATCATCGCCTGGGCTGTCTTCGAGAGAGGAGAAATCTTCTGCCCCCAGGGCGGAAGAGGAGACGGGAGAGAAGGAAATGATCATAGCGTGTGCCCAACCGCAGACAAGAAGGAGGAGTAGGGATCGGCTGGAGGAATGGGTTGAGGGGATGATGATACATGTGTGGATAGAAGGAGGAAGAGGGAGGGAGAGGGATTTTTACCGACTCACCCTGGAAGAGGAGGAGGAGGAGGAGGAGGAGGAGGGAGGGGAAAGAGAAAATCCAAGCAATAAAAAGGGGCCCTCCCCTTTCCCCTTTGCCCAGCGGGACGGCGGCGGAGGCTGAAATGCTCACCTGCTATATTTTTTTCGATCTCCACACAGGCGGAAGGAAGGAAGAGGGGGAAAACCAGCATGCAGCGAAAGCGGAAGAAAGAGATGGAGCATGAAGCCGTAATAAGAAATTCCTCTTCTCCTCAATCTTGCAAAGTCGGCCAAACAAAATTTTTTCGAGAGGAAAGCTCCCCCGTTTGCAGGATGGATATGGCTTCCGGATTTTTCTTACTCTTCTTTGTATTGTGTAGTAGAAGACGAAGAAGCCCTATCGGCTCACGAGGCCTTTCCTTTTCCATATCGAGTGAGGTAATCCGCGTTCTCTGATCAGAGCCTTGTTTCCGCTGGGATACCGGTCGGAATATTCCTTGATCGATAAACACAAAAGTAATATTTGACACCATCAAATCGGCAATTTTGACAGCAGAGATCTGCCTCATTGCATCTTAGGTAAAGAACTCAAGGAATGCTTTCGCCGGCAGATGACTCCTGTAATATTTTCACGACTCCGTGTCACTTTGTGCGAAGCATATTATTCATTATTGGGAGAGTGTCCTGCTCAATGGGCTGTGGGCAAAAGAGAAAAAAACTAAATTAGAAGTAAAATATCAACGAAGTCTTTGTTACGCAAGTTCATTAGATGGAGCCAGCCGGTGCTTGGGGACTGTACTGTACACATTCCACAATTCCTCAGCGGAGCTGACTCATCTGTTTTTGGCCGTTTCGCGTTCCGTTCGTTTTCGCACGCAACAAATTAGTAGCGCCATTTAATAAGGCGAGAGTTACGACCGGCGAAGGAATTCGTCAGCGACTTAAATTTGCCGGAAAATTATTGAGAGACCAAGGCGGGGCCTCGAGGGCCCGACCAAAAACAAGTAATTCTTCTCATTCACACTCAAAATTCTCAGGTATCCTTTAATGATTCGTGCTGCCCGAAAAGCAAGCTGTAATCCAGCGCCTCTACAGTAATTTCCTCCCCCATGTTTTCGTGACATATTCTTTTGCGAGCTCGGTTCGGAAAATGAATGCGAAACTCGACTCTGGATTTGAAAATGAAGGCGACGGTGACAGATAGCGAGGGAGAGAGAAATGAGATGCTCAATATTCAGCAGTGCGTGCGTAGGTGGTCCTGCGAAAAAAAGGGTAACAGTTATGCTGAAGAAGAAGAAGAAGCCATGTGAAAATCCTTCCCACATGTGCTGCTCCTTCCCTCCCCCAACAACAAAGCGGATTACATTTCGAGGCGATTCTCCTCCTTCTCCCTCCCCACGCATAAAACCCAGTGCAAATGATATTCATCCGCGTGAATTTTTCCCCTTCCCCGACAAACCGTTCTTCTTCGTGCGTGCAAATAGTCGGTTTTTTCCCCTCTCGCCCGCCCACCAACTTACAGTGCGAGAAAAAAAGACTCAGCCATAAAGTTCCCTGGGAAGAAGGAGCTTTAAAAGGGAGGAGGGAGGGAAGAGATGCATTATTTGGCGCCTTTGAGGAATCTGGAAGAGGATCCGCCCTTCTTCTTCTTCTTCTTTCCCCAACCACCACCACCCATCATCATCTTCCTCCCTTTTCCCACCCATTCAAGAATTCTCGCCTAATGAAGAAGAGCCGTAAAGAATGGGCAGAGGAGAGGAGAGAGAAACGGGCTTTTGGGCGCCCATGAAACGATGGGTAAAAGGGGGCGCCCATATTTTCAGCATCGTTACCGTTCGTTGAACTCAAGAGGTTTGCAGGCACCCCAATGTGCTTGATCCGGGGGGGAGGGGGGAATCAAATGCGACATGAAAGCTTTGTCGCCCAAATCGCTTTTGCTGCTCATTTCTTTTAGAGGTAGCTGGAGATGTTATTATTTTTATTTCAAATATTGCCTTTTCTGCCACGCTCATTTTTATGATGCTACCACCAACCACGAAAACAACAGTGTCCCGGGGACTAACCCAAATGTTATAAAAGGGATAGAAGAGGGAAAGTACTTTGAAATTTGAATACATGAGGTCCTTTTCACATTCAGGTTAGATTGACCAGGAAAAAGAGAGTACCAGCTGCTGCTTGTCTATAACATTTTTGTGTGGCTTTCTCTATGCCACGTCTTGTTTTAGTCCGCGGACGGTGCGTACTTAACGAACCCTACAGTCTACATCGCCAACTCATTTACAGACAATGGCAATATGCTGCCGCAAGTAGCTATTCATATGAAGCAGATAGGTGGGTCATTTCGGCTAAATGATCGTAGAGAATATGAGCCAGGTAGACAAGGGCGCGGAATTGTTTTCAACCTGGCCTTAGGCCCAAATTGACCAGGTCAGAATCGATACGAAGTCAGTTTAATTTTCCGGGCTGTCCCTCCAGGAGGGCATACAAATGACGAACTGTTGAAGTGTTCAGGTAATTTTCCCCATTGATTTAAAATTTTCAAGGAACTCAAAGTCTACAGAACGTATGTATCTTAAAATATGTATCTAGTACAAAAACTTTGTTCAGTGGTCTGCACCCTTTATCCAAGAAGTGCCCATATATTGCCCTGACAACATAACAAACGCCTGAATAAAAAGTAAATTGACCTTTCGTGAATCTGTCGTCAGCACCCAGAAACACCCTTGGAACCTACGACTACAAAAATCAAACAGAATAATGAGAATATGCGGTCAAAACAGGACAGTACTTTGAATTTCGCCCTTTGAATTCCCATTCATGCTACAGGACTGATGTGAAAAAGGACTGACTACAGTACTTTTGCTGCACCTGTCCTGTGACAAAATACTAAAAAGCCATGATGTGGCTCCTAATTTTGGTGACTCTTGCAGTCAGCTCCCTCACGTTTGCAATGGATTCCATTACAAAGCAGTTCCAAAGTATAACCCTGGAAGCTGGTTTCTCCCTGAATGCAGACCTACTACTCCTAGAGAAAGACTTGTCATTTTCTCCTCCAGGAAAAGGAGTCCTTTTTTGCTCAATGTTCTGTGCCGAGGAGCCAGGTGAACTTTCATAAAAAAATTGAAAAAAAGTTAGAGGCACCTGTTGTTCAATACTTCGAATAATTCCCCATCCTCTCCTTGAAAAGGGTGCCTTACATTCACATTGCCTTTGAGCAAGTGCCGGCTATATTCAGGATCTTCAAGAATATTGAATTCTTCTGTAAGACTCTCTCTGACATAACTAATGTGTTAATATTTCAATCTAACAAAAATTCAAAATACAGGAACTGGAAGACAGAACGTACTACAGTCAAATCAAAAGCGATATTCTTGTCTTGAGGCAAGATGTTGTTGGGGCAGGCGGCACTTTCTTCCCTGCATTTTCTGGAGCCTGGGACCTAAACAAAGGGAATCCTGAGGCTCCCAACTATGCCATCCTTGATGAGCTGCACGATTATGTAGGGCCTGATGGAATTTTTCACTTCCGGCAAGTTTCCTTTACTTCCTTTATTTTTCAATGCTGTTTCACTATGGAGACATGTCTACCTGTAGATTGTGTTACCCCAACCTGCCAGATGTGGGAAATGACAAATGCTTTATCTTCCAACAGGAAAGCGATCCAAGGCGAGTTGTTTCCCACCCTATTTTTACCGGCTGCCGCGTAGCGGCGGAGCCGGTCTTGGCGCCACTCCATAGAATAGGATTTTACACCTCCTTCCCTTACGACGTTAGTCAAGGAAAGAAAATCAAGGTTGAGTGAAAGGAGAAAAATACTTCCCATCATGGTCAACTGATGAAAGAAAAAAGCTAGTGATGTGCACAGTGCACACAATGAACTCGACTCAAAATGAGCAAACTCCAATAAATTCCTTATTTGAAGCAAAGAGCCTTAAAATAGCAGCCGGTATATAATGTGACGCATGTCGCATTATTTTACTCCTTGTTGCACTTGACTCTTGGCAAATCCTTGACAATTTTATTTGTTTTCTCTTTCACCAGATCGGAGCCAATTTCCGGCTTCGTGTGGCACCACCACCCTCCCGGCTTTGGACCTACGATGGACTGCCCGTTCACCGGGTTGGTCTCCGACACGCAGGCGCACGCGTGGATGGACGGATATTCGGAACCGGTAAACACGTTTTTGTGATAATACTCATAGGTAGTCGTTGAAAAAAGTTTTTTAAATACCGGCCGGGGGTGGGGGGTTCATCCATAAAGTGTGTTCTTGAGGGAGGTCGCAGAAATTGGTCTTGAGGGGGCGGGGTTTGCCCCCCTATCTTAACAACTATGACTATACCGTGATGCACACAGGAAAAACTATCTCTTTTTTAAAGACCGGTGGCTGGTTCCCGTTTGCACTTGGCTCTCCCACCTACTGGCTCACCCCTGGCCTGTTCCCGGGCCCCTGCAAGCAGCTCGACGCGAACTCAAACAACGGACAGCTCACAAAGACTGACCACGTGGAACTCTTTGTCATGGAAATGTTCTAAAAGAGAATATGGAATTTAACGAAGAATACAGGAAAATAAAAGAGATATGACACTAAAAAATGTGTCACACAATTCAACGCTACTTATAATCGGTATTCCTTCCTGTCTGTAATCTGGATTGGTCCGCTGAATTTACTAGCCTTGAAGTACGAAAAATCTCATGCACGTCCGAGAAGGGTGACGAACCCCTGTCGAATTATATCAAGTGACTGGGCGAGTTTTCGCAAATTCCCACGACCGTCGCTGAAAGTGACGCCGGTGCCGGTACGCGTGCACTAGGGTTCGGAACGGTTAACCGGCTAACTTAAGATAACAATTTCTTTTGGAAAAACCTGTTAACCCGTCAAGTTTTACTTTAACCGGTTAAATTCGATTTTAATTAGGGCCATTTCTTTGAAAAAAATTTGGGAATTTTTTTTATTTTTGAATAGTTATTGGGATTGCAAATAACATTTCTAATTTTATATTGAAGCAGTATTTGAGCAAGCCATTTTTCCGTGAAAATATATAAAAAAAGAAAAATTCCGATCTCAAAAAATGATACTAGAAAGCAATAAACCAAAAGTTTAGAAAAATACTTGTGGGGTGGACATTAGCTCAAGTTAACCGGTCAAAATCTTTACATACCCTAAATTAACCTGTTAACCGAAAGGCTAAATTTCCACCGAAATCCGAGCCCTTGCATGCACGCACCGACACACGTCTCCCTGCGTGAAATATCGCCGGAAAAGGAGGGAGAATGGCAAGAAACAACGGTACCAAGAGCAAACAAAACAAACCCCCCCATTCATTTCCATATTTGGGTGGGCAGAAAATCCCAAAAATATCTTAATTCCAATCCTGATCGCAAAACAAGCGAAAAAAACACAAATCCATTAATCGACATTTTTTTAATCACTGCAACAAAATAGCAACAGGGAGGCGAAACGCGAAGTTCCCCCTCATCACAGTTTCATTTCGACCTCCATGTTCATTCGTGCTAGGAGGTGCCCTTCTTGGCCGCCTTCTTGGCCGCCTGGTGGATGCTGGAGTCGAGCTTGTCTGAAAAAAACACCCAAAAAGTAAAATTGAGAAATGTCATTTTTTTAAAAAAAAAACCTTTTCTTACAAATCTTGTGCTGGCCCTGCATGGGGAACTTAACGAGGAGCTCCTTTGGGTTGGCGCAGACGAATACAAAGTTGGAGGCGGACTCGCCCTTGGGGTACAGATCGCGATAGTCCTCCTGAAATTATTTTTAGAATTATTTTGAACGATTTCCCCCCCCAAACAATTTTGATACCCAATACCTGGGAAAGACAGTCCACCACGTCGACGCAGCCGAGCAGGCAGCCGGAGGGGAAGGCGGACGGAAACGGGATCTTGTCATCTGGACTCCAAAAGTTTCGTAAATATACAGCATAGTAACAGTATTTTCGCCGATTTCTCACCCTGGTAGTAGTCCTTGTAGAACCTCTTGACCTCGGCCACCTCCTCTTCCGTGGGCACCTTGGCGGCGGCGTGGATCCACAGGCGGCCGCGGACGGGGGAGTACCACGTGCGGCCCTCGTCCCTCTTGATGCCACAAACCTGGGGAAAATAAAGTGTGTATGTAATTTGCGAGGGGTTTGGAAGTGCGTTTCCTCACCAGCAGCGATGCGTACGGCTGGTGCATGCTGAGGCAGACTCCGTCGTCTCCCATCTCCTGCAGCTCGCGGTCTTGCAGCCTCCTCCCGAACTTTGCGCTGGAGGCGACGTTCGACGCCTTTGGCTCTGCCCTCTTCCTCTGCTCCTCCTCCGCCGACGCCACCAGCTGCGGCCTGGGCCAGTCCAGGAACGGGTTCGCGGCCCCGTCGGTGTCGTCAAGGGTCCTCCTGGCCTCCAGCGACACCTCCGGGCCCTCTCCTCCCGCTCCCCCACCCTTCTTCCCCCCTCCGCCCATGATGCCCTTGACTACCTCGTCCTTGGAAGGATCGTAGTCCGCTAAGGCGTTCTCCTCCTCCACCACCCTCCTGCCGGCGAAGTCGAAGGTGATCTTCCTCTCCAGCCTGGACCCGTGCCGGGCCTTCCTCAGCTCGTCCTCCCGCTTCCTGAGGGCGTCTCTCTGCTGAGAGGACAGCCACTGGTTGCCGTCCACCGAGAAGTAGTCGCTCTCGTCGTCGATCACCTGGGGGAAACAATGGAATATGGCAAAATGTAACAGCAAAACAGCTCGCAATATTTCACCTGCGTCCTCTTCTCGCACGTCTTGTCGAACTCGAGCAGCCTCTCCTTGTGCTCCCGGGCCTTTTTGAGGGCGGCCTCCCTCCTGGCCTCGGCCTCGTCCACCTTGTTCTCCGGCCCCAGCAGCTTCTTGAGCAGCTGCTCGGACTTCCTCGAGTTCCTCCCGAGCACCTCCCGCTCCTCCCTGGTGGCCACCAGCGCCCCGCAGAAGAGGCACGGCCCGGACCCCTCCTGCGCGCACACCACGCGTCCGCAGGAGGTGCAGTTGCTGACCAGGTCGTGCCTGGCGGCCTGGCACTCGCAGGGGCGACGGCCCTTGAGCAGGACCACGTCGCGGGTGGCGCCCTCCTCGGAGTACAGGTTGCTGAACTTGGGCTTGGACTTCTCGGCGGACTTTGGCGGGGAGGAGGTCTTCTTCTTGTCCGGGGTGACCGTGACCTCCTTGTCTGGCTTCTTCCTGTAGACCTTGAGGCCCTTCGGCCCCCTGCTCCTCTCCAGGAACTCCCTGACGACTCTCCTGTGCTCTGGGTTGTCCCTGTCGAGCATCTCCATGAGGTACGCCTCCCTGTCCTGCTCCTCCTCCATGGAGAGGACGTACTCGGTGATCTCCTGGGTGGAGGGGAAGCCCAGCAGTTGAGATAGCTGAGCGTCCAGCCAAGAGGACAGCGAAGAATCGCCCGTGGACACAACCATCGTAACTAGAATCACAACAGGTGCACCTGCTGCAGCGATCTGCCTTGTCAATTTTTAGAGCACTTGCACTTCTCTCCGTTTCTTTCTGTTAAGAATCTATTTTGTCTTTCTTCTCTCTTTTCTTTCGCCACTGTGTGTAATGTTCTTTTCTTCCCCGGATCTTTCCGTATCGAAAACGCGCAACCTTTCTTTTATTTCGTTTTCTTCTGTGTTTCCACTTCCAGTGAATTTGGTCCCTTTTACGTTTGAGTGGCTACAGTAGCTGTGAAAACTGCTCATTCATACATTCTAATTTATAATTTCTAATAACATGTCAGTCGAAAAGATTTAGTGTATGTTTATGGCTATGGCACTTGCAGTTTAATACAATCACGCAATGAAATAGAGTTCTTTTAGCGAATCAACATACTATATTGTTAGCACTCAAAATTTTCGCTTACCTGTCCTGCAGTAAAAAATAACCAACCGGGCCTTTTAGAGAGCCGAAAATAGAATAATACCCCCGTACCCAGTTCGCACATTCGTATGTTTTCTATCGACTTCTTCCCCTTGGACATGCAGACGACGAAAATAAAAGGGAGGCACAAGCAAAAAGAGGACGGACACATGATTATTTTTCTCCCTTTCTCCATTGGCGTTTACAGTGTCAATTTGTCACCTTTTCTCTCTCTGGTCCTCCCGCCCACCTCCCACTGAGTATGGTGGCTCGAAAAAGAGAGAGACCCAGCAGATGAGTCGGGCGATAAAAAGCGGAAAAACACTGTACAGTACATACAAACATAGCCAATGCAAGTGGAGAAAGTACGTGCAAGTGTTTGTATGTATGTATGCCCCAGTGGTATACCCCAACAAAGTCTGCCCATGCGTCTGCTTCACAAAAGATTTGGGGCAAAGGAGAAAGAAGAAGGGGGAAAAAGAGCTATTTAGTTTTTTCCCTCTTTTCCCTTCTCTGCGCCACTTTTCATGTTTGTTTTGCCTGGTGGGTGAAAGGCAGAAAAAAGTTCTCCGATATGTTGGGGGTACCCACATGTATAAAAAGAAAGTGCAATATTTCGCGACTTGCTACGACGACCACAACTCTTTTGCTCCTCCTTTGTATTGAAGGGGGGGGGGGGGGGGGGGGGGGGGGGGGGGGGGGGGCGGGGGGGGGGGGGGGGGGGGGGGGGGGGGGGG
>JAAUXV010032055.1_pt1 | contig 11979 bp, 15 predicted proteins | sample 7278181 | NCBI WGS metagenome assembly JAAUXV01 (sample SAMN14350114, study PRJNA611818) | marine sediment metagenome | isolation source: surface marine sediment (2.1m) | place: French Polynesia: Moorea | collected 2018-08
CCCACTTTTCCCCCATCCAGAAGTAGCGGCAAGCATTAACTGAGGAAAACTTTTTTCTCGTCCTCTGCGTCCTTCTCTTGGGCGTCCGGCGCTGATTTCCTCCCCCCCCCCAGAAAAAAGAAGTCAAGTGAGTTTTTTCCCCGTCTTGTTCCCACGGGAGCTTCGTCCATTTCGGCACGTGCAAGCTCGTGTGGCGACCGCCGATAACAGACTCCTCCTCGATGCAAAAAAGGTCCCCCCTCCACTGCACGCACACTCATCAAGGGACAGACGCGTGGCGGCGGCGCGATTCGAATCGTGGGTGGGGGTTTGTCACGTGACCGGCGCCGGAAAATGGGATCCCCACGGGCGCGTGCGTTTCCCCATGTCCGGTGCACATGTGGGAAATGAATTGACGCCGCGAAGCGTCAAAGAGAAAAATATGGTCGCAAGTGGCTCTCCAGCAAACTGTATGTGTATGTAAATGGTTTTTTCTCGGCCGGCGTTTTTACGAGATCGTTGCGGCGGTGGCAATCAATTCCAGCGACCATCGGTGTGTGGCGGTAGCGACGAGTCTTCTTCCTCCTCCTCCTCCTTTCAAAAACTTGTTGTAATTGCCCCGGTTGGTCATGGACCGGTGCCTTGAGTGCGTCATTTTTATCGTCTTGGTCTCTATCTCTTCTTCTTCTTCTTTTTCGCGTTCTCTTTGTCACGCTCGGCCGAGCGAAACCGCTTCTGAGATCGACCGGGGATGAGAAGCATTCTGGAGAGAGACAACGGATGCGAAGCCGAAATAAATTATGTACGATGAGATTTTTCCACGCACAGCACGAACCGAAAAACGATTGAATATATTTGAGTTTAATTTCAAATTTCCTTAACTACTAAATACTTAGCGAAACCCATTTTGGAGCTTCCTCCGTAATATCCACCTTTATTAATAGCAACGTTAGCAGCAAAATTCCGAGGCCGTGGGACAGATGATGAGTCATCGAGCGAGACAATTATCCCTCCTCCGACGATGACAGCAACTCCGCAATAGTAATCATTCCTAGCCAAAGCATCTCATTCGCGGATCAACAAGACATCTGGAGGGAGATTGCATGATGACCTCTCGCCCCCCCCTTGATCCACAAAAACATTGAAAACACACAAGGTTTTCCTCACCTCCTCTACAGTATACGTTGTTGCTCTTCACACCCGAAAACGCGTTTGCAGGAGAGGTTTTTTCGGGAGTGGAAAGGGGGGCAAAGGAGAACAAAGAAAGAGGAAGGGGGGATCTTTTCTTCCTCTCTCTCCCAGGAGAGGAAACTTTCTCATTTTCACCTCTCTTCCCCCTCCTCGCTTTCTCCCAGCCCCATTTTTCCTCCCCAAAAAATGAGTGACGTGGGCGGCCGCCGACGCTTCGTGCCAAATTGGCTACCACGGCCGACGGCCGCCGACACCGGGGGGGGGGAGCAAAAAAAGGAGAGGAGAGTTGGGATGGGAGGATCCGAGCTCGTCATCTGTAGGTGACAGATCCATCCAGGAAGAGAAAGGGGACCGAGGATGAGGAGGGAAAACCTTCAGAAGACGCAGACAGACAGGGGTGGGATTCACCAGAGACGATGACACAATATATCAAAAGATATTAGTTTCGTCGCTAGAACCATAGACTGCTTACTGGTTTCATCTTGCCATACATGCTCAATGTTTTTGGCAAATCGCCCTCCAGTGTGGAAAAAGCGGAAGAAAGAGTGATTCAGCAACCCCTTTCTCCTTTTCTTGCTAACTGGTTACCGAGAAGGAGAGAGGGAAAAGAGGAGGAATAAGGGTTTCGGGGAGTGGGATGACTCTGTGATGCTCTTAATTCACAACGGTCCTCCTCCTCCTCCTCCGGTGACAAAACCAGCGACGCCGGTGAGCAAATGAGGGCGGAGGAAAAAATCGTCCATCAACGTCCGGAGCAACGAATTTACACGCGGCTTGTTAACGGATGATAACCCGATATCCGCCACGCGCGCCCCCCCTCACCCCTCGATGCCATCATACTGGCGTGACTCTTCGGATAAAATTGAATGTATTTTAGGATGGATTCTTCGGTGATGCTCGCAATATGTTATTGCGGTAGTAGCAGCCGACAAAGACGCTAATCGAGGGAAGGAGGGAGGACGGCTCATCAATCACCAACCGAGGCGGAAGAAAGAGAAATAGGAAAAAGCACGATGCCTCTTCTACAACAATAAAAGGGAAAACAGATTCGCAATCTGGAGCTGCGTATGCAAGGTACAAAAGCTGCGCAGATTGAGGTGGCAGATAAAATTTCTCGCGACTCTTTCTTCTCTTGTGCGGCGGCTACTCCCTCGAGGTACCGGTAGGGATGAGAAGAGACCTCCTCCGATTGAAATATCAGACGCTTTAATCTGCCATCGTAACCGACGCTAGGCTCACTTGAAGAGGAGAGAGGGGGGGGACATGCCTGGGTGTCTTTTGCCAATCTGACGGAAATTCGCCAATAGGCCAGCATCTCAAAAGAATATCAAAAGCGCTGTTGCACCAAACTGGTGGCGATTCCAGCACCAAGCCTGGTAGGCCACCCATGGAGAGATTGATAAAAAAAGTGTCGCGTCGGTCTGGAGCTGGGCGGGCGGTGCACAGGTGAGGGAGATCATGAGATGCCGCCGCCGCCGCCGACTCCTCTTTTAAGAAGAGATGGAGGAGGAGGAGGAGGAGCTGATCGTGGAATCTCGCCCCTGGGAGGAGAAGCGCGAGAGAAATCCGAGATGTTGAGGAGGGGTCCATCCTTCCCCCTCCGTCTCATCTCCAGCTTTGATCGGCCGTGAAATTCGTCGCCGACTCCAAGCAGATCCATACTACTAGTGCAGGTCTGCTTGCCCAACTCGGTGAATTCCGCGCAAGACATACTAGATCTCCCTCAAGAGGAGGAGGAGGAGGTCGAACGAGTTATTTACTGTCGTTTTGGGGTCGGAAAAAGGAGTGTCTGTCTGCTCCTCCTCCGAGAGAGGGAACTCGATACGATCCTCCCTCGCCTCGCCTGCATGCCAGCGGCTTTGAAAATGAGTCTCTCTTTCTTTGCAGTCTAGACTCTCGCGAAGGGGGGAAGGAGGGAGGGAACGGCCGTACCCTCAAAACATTTGTCCTCCCACATGGAAGAGGGAGGGAGGGGGCAAAAAATGTGAGCATAACCCTACGTATAGCCTGGGGAAGAGAGGAGAGGAAACGGGAGAAGAATCCTCCTTCCGTCGTCACCCTCCTTTTGCCGCTCAGGGCGATTTTTCACGCCCCCCTTCTGACACCGCGAGGGAGGGAGAGGAGAGACCGAGTGAAAAGAGCGAAATACAAAATGACAGCCATTCGGAAATCCTGCGAGGAAAAAGGGGGAAAGGGGGGAGGGAGCATAAAGCACTTTTCCCTCCCTCCCTCGAGCCATAAAGTGAAGCGAGGAGGGTTGGGAAAAGGGGATCAGTCAGTCACTCTTTTTTTTTCGGGGGAGATCCAAGTGGGAGGGTGAGGGAGGGAGACGGGTGTTGTTGGCAGCTAAAAAAAGAGGAGGGGTGGGAGGCGGTTACCAATATGGAACGAGAAGGGGAGAGGGGGATCTATTGAAGTTCTCCTCTTTCCCTCACCTCCCCTCCTTCCAACTCCTCGCGACGCCCAGAAAAAAACTCCCGCCCCCTGAATTTAAGGTCGTCGGCTGCATATGTGCGCGCCCTTCCCTCTTGGCTGCCGCCGCCGCCGCTCTCAATCCGTCTCTTTTTTTTCTGCGACAGAATCCCCTAGAAACCGCAGCAGTTGCGGTCCCAGATACAAGAGTTGCTGAAAAAAACCACATTCTGCAACGTACTCGTTTTTATTTGCGAATTTGTGAAAACGAGCAATTCTGCATTAATATATCACGATATGGACTTTTCCTCGGTCGTCGGCTGCTGATTCCTCATCATCCTCTGCTGCTCCTCCAGGAACCGTGCGTAGGACGTGGCCATCAGGAAGTTGGTCGATTCGTCCTCGGTCACGCTCCTCTCTTTACAATTCCCACATTTATTATTTTTATCATCCATTTGACTGTGCGTCAATCTCACCGGCCTTTCGAATTCTCCGTACGGTGTCTCGTCCCCCTCCTCTCTCCTCCTCCTTCTCCTCCCCTCCTCCAGTCCCGACGGCGGAGGCACCGCAGTCTCTGTATGGCGATAGGCACAGCACGAAGCTCTTCCACAGGCAACCGGTCAAACAAACACACATCCTTTCCAAAATGAATCAAACTTTTTTTTTAAGTCTTGTTTCTCGGTGGTCTCGTCTCGACTGGTTTGATGGATGCAGGCGAAGGGATCATCGAGGCCGATCCCCCATGTATTTGCACCTGTTAAGAAAAGCGACACAGCAGAGCAAAGCATTATGTGGGCTCATGATCTAGTTTCGTTAAAGGGGGCATCATCAAATGAAATACATAAAATTGCGATCACCTGTCTAGAATTGCAAATTGGGTTCGTCCCATGGCCCAATTTTTTTAAATTTAAAAGGTAGTGCACAGGGTACAACATGAAATTACAAGACCGGCTCGCATATATCGTATTCTTTCGCATACGAGTATTTTTTATGAAGCGTTGGGAAAGGGGAATTCAAAAATTCAAAATCCCAACTTTACCCATCGATCAGGAGCTGCGTCTCCATCGATCCGGAATCAAATCAATAATTGTCATCCCCTCCTAATCCGCCATATGCACATATCGCGTTCGAGGGGGGAGGGACAGACGGTTATTAGACACAAATGCAGGGAAAAGGAGGAAGGAGCCTTCTCCTCCCCCTCCCGTTCCGTGTCGGTTGCCATGTAAGAACAAGCCGTGTTCGGACGTCGTGTAGCTAAGGTAGTTGAACAACTGCTCCTCCTCCTCCGACACAGCGTTGTTGTTGCACTGCCAGTCAATGTAGCAGAAGGGAATGAGAAGGGGGAAGGGAGCTCAGGCGAATATCGAGTTTCCATCTAATTTCTCTTCCCCGCATAATAATGGCCTGCCCTACACCGGACGGACGGACCCTCCCGCTCCGTGCAATAAAAAAGGGCCGCTCTATTACAATAAACGGCTCCGCCACTGCCGGTGCAACTGTTTCGTCTCTTGGCTAATTGCGGCAAATAGCCCTCGTCGTCCTAGTAGTCCGCTTATTTCTCACGAGGCGGCGGAGGGGCGAGAGGCGAGTGAGGCGTGACATGCCCAAATACCGCCAATTGCATGGTGCTGCCCGAGACGTCTCCCCCCGTCTCTCTCCAAACAGAAAAAACCGAGTAGGTAATTTGAAACAATCGCTCCCCCGCCCAGAAATGTGTCTATATTACACTGCCAGGTAGCTAAAGTGTTGTGCAGGCGGATGAGAGCGAAAGCCTCTTAAAGACATGTGGAAGGCCCCTGGAAGTAGGAAGAGGACCGTCTCACTTAACAAGCCCCTCTTTTCCCCCTCTGCGTCTTCTCTCCGTCAGTAGTGATGCCATCCCCTCCTCCTCCTCCCTCTCCACCCTTTCCCTTCTATCCTGCTATGTTTGTTGGCCCCCTCCAAGTCAGTAACTCTGTCTTGTCCTTGTCTCAGCCACCCCTCCCCTCCCCTCTTCTCCCTTGGTGGATTGGCCGCTTGTGCATTGGCCAGTGGGTGGAGGCGAAGGGCTTCCCTCCCTCCCTTGCTTGTCCGTCTGAAGAGGGGGGAGGGCACCTAGTACTACATGGAACCATTATGTAAAGTATCTCTTCTTGCAAGCTTATCCGCTGGTGGACCGACCGGGGCACCGGCCGATGGAGGGAGCCAGGCTCCTCTCTTTCCCTCCCCCCGTCGTCACCTTAATGGCCAACAGAACAGAGGAAAGAGGAGGGGGGGGCTCCTTCTCTCCCGTCTTTGGTCACGCAGAGGAGATGACAGTATAACCGCGCTCTCACGGAGGGGAGGGAAAGAGGAAAAGGGCATCAGAGACCACATATCTTCTTACTTCCACCGCTCGGGCGCTTAAAATTGAGTCTTGATGCGCACATATTTCTCCCCCTCCTCCACTTTAATGCCGCTCAAGTGGCCGCCCGGCATTGGAGGAGAAGAGAAGGCATCTCTCCAGACGGAGGCGGTGCATAGTTTTGGGCCATAGTAGCCCCCATCCCTCCCCTCCTCTTATCCCCCCCTCTCCTCGTCTCTGTAAGCAGACCAGATCACCGAGAAAAAAGGAGGAGGAGGAGAGAGACTTGATTAGAGTAATTTACTCCTTTTAGAAGTTGCGGGCGCGGCCGCCTTTCCTAGCTCCTCCTCCTCTTTCTCCCCTGTCTTTCGGGCGGAGAGAGAGGAGGAAAGAGCCGGCGCCTCCGCCTCCGCCTCCGCCTCCGCAGCCCTGCAGTGGTGGCGGTGGTGGTAGTGAGTGGTGTCGGGAGTAAGAAGAGGCGGTGAGAAGAGACAAGCAAAGTCATCAAAGTGCGAGCCGAGACCGAGGAAAGAAAGAGGGAGGGAGGCGGCTTGCCTATCCGGACGAGGGGAGGGCGAGTAACCTGGCTGTCTGCACACACTCCCTCCCTCCCTCCTCCTTTTCCAGCTAGAGAGACCGAGAAGTCTCTCCACGTGGAGTCTCCGCCCGCCGGTAATCGTTTTCTCGCCCTCTCCCGCCCCCCATTGGCCCTCCGCGCCGCCGTTCGCCGTTCCCGTTGGACGGGGTATTTGCCAAACTCCACGTGGACTTTCTATTCTATCCCGCAGCAGCTTTCCAGAGAGAGGGGAACTGCTCTCCTTCTCTCGCCCCCTCCGCAACTCGGGTTCTTCGTCGTCGTCGGAGCGGCCATATTTGCGTTGAAAATCACCCCCCAGTTAGCCCCCCCCCCTCCCGTCGACCCGACCCGTCTCCCCCCTTTGTTGTGGACAGTTGGGTAGGTTAGGTTGGATGCGAGAGGAGGAGGAGGGGGGGGGAAGCGGAATTCCTCCTTTCCCTCCTTCCCCATCGCCCCATACAAAAGAGGAGAGCAGCAGCGGGATGGGGGATGGGGGAAATGGGGATGGGCGGCGGCCACCCACCAGGGTCACTGATGAACAACAACGACCGCATCGTCGTCGTCGGGAAAGGAGTAGATTGAGCTGCTAGACAAGCGGGGAGGAGGGGAATCGACCCTCTTATGGGATGGGGCTTTCGCTTCGGAGGAGAGGGGAGAGAGAGAGAGAGACTGCTGCGCCCCCTCTCGTCCGTGACACGGCTCAACGAGCTTTGGCGAGGGGGGAAGAGGGGGGAGGCAGATGCTATTAGGCTAACAGGCGAGTGACTGAGCGAAGGAGGGACGAAGAAAGCAAGCAATGAGCGACTCGAGTCGAGAGAGGAAGGGGCTGAGATATTGGGTTCTTCGTCTCTCTGGGGAGCAGAGGAGGTTTAGGAGTATCTCGTGTGGAATGCGAAGATGCTGCTGCTCAATATCTCTCTCTATGAGGGAAAGGGGCGGAGGGAGAAGGAGGAGGAGGAAAAGGCGTAGCCGTCAACATTATTGACGGTCTCTCCCCACCCCTCCTCCAACAATGGGGTTGGAGGAGGAGGAAGAGAAGGGGTTCCGAGACGGAGACGGGCAAAAAAAGGGGGACGAAGAAGAAGAGTCTGGCTGGCATGCATTTGGGCACCACACCGAGATACATCAGATAGCGGAGTCAGTCGCCCTCTCTTCCTCCTCCTCCCACTTCTTCTCTTCTTCCTCGGAGCAATCTGAGGCGCGGCAGCAGTTAGCAGCATCTCCTCCTCCTCTTTTGGGGATGGGGGCGAACGGCACTTGGGAATGAGTGACGACCGACCGCGATGAGCCGCCCAAAAGAGAGCGAGGAATGGGGAGAGGGGGGGGGAGTCACCACCGGGGGTATTTGTTATAGGACGGAGGGAGAGAGGGGTTAGTTGAGTGAGCACACACGCACTCACACAGGGGGGAAGAAGCACTTTTTGGCTGCGTCCGCCTCCGCCCTTTCTTTCGGGTCTCTACGCAGGAGGAGGAGGAGGAGGGGAACGAGCGCCTCTCTCTCTCGCCCTTGTTGGGCGCTACCGAGAACAGAGGGGAGGAGGGAGGATGATACACTCGTTCTGTGGAGGAGGGAAGGGGGGCGACCGCCGCCTCCCTCCACCGACGTTTTTCTCTCTCTCTCTCCTCCTCCTCTTTCTCACTTCCCCCCTCGGTTGCGGCGCTTTGAACGTCGCCACTCCGATTGAGTGTCTGTCGCTCCTCCTTCCTCGGTTCGGTGTCGGAAGGAGAGAGAAAGGGAGCGCATGCGAGGGAAAAAAACGAGGAGGGGGGGGAGGGGAAGGAGTCGGACCTTTTCAGTCATCGGAAGGGTCTCCATCTGAGAACAGCTGAGTGTGAGTGTGTGTGGACCTTACACACATGCCCAACTGCGCCTGCGCATAAGTGTTTCCAAGCCGGTATACTGTACGTAGTATTACACGTACGAGTGGAGAGGAGGGGAAGTGTATTTGCACCATCCACCGCCACTTCGAAACGGTACAGCAGTTTGGTATAAAGTGCTGCTTCGTGTCACTGGGTGTGGCATCGAATCCGAGTGCTCCAGATACCTAAATTAGATACGGCAACGTTAGAGGTATCCCTCCCCGACAGGTGCTCTGCTACAACGGTGCGGATTTTATCAATTACCCGGGGAAGGAAGAAGCATAAAAAGGGCGAGGCTGCCTGAAGCCTGATATATTGCTTGATTTGCCGGCACATCATTTTCTCTCTCCCTCGATGCTGTGAGGAACAGAGGCAGGGCGATGATTTAGGCAAAAGTGTGACTCCAAGAGGAAAGGAAGGAACAAAAAGCGCGAATAAATATACCCCTAAGCGTCAATCATATTTTTCTCCGCGCTGCCCCCCTCGGTCGAGACAATTTTTCCCTCCTCCTTCACGCCTCCCCCTCCTCCGCGGCGGGCGGGGGAGGAGACGAGGTCGCACTCAAAGAAGTCGTCCAAGAACAGCTCCAAGATTCCGGCCGCCATGAACGTGGCCGCGGCGGCGGCCGCGGCGGCGGCGAGGCACCAGGTCAGCAAGAAAATTATATCAGACAACTTAAGATTTCCCATCAAACAATATTATTTTTTATTCAGGCCCCGCAGCCTGCTCCGTTCAAGCTGACGATCGGGGAGTCCATCGACCGGATCAAGGAGGAGTTCAGCTTCCTCCAAGCTCAGTACAACAGGTAAGAAGGACACACAAACACATGAGAAAGAAATCGAAAGAAAGAAAAAGCATTTGACGGCACCGCACGAAACTGAGTGGGAAAGGAGGGAGGGCATCATTTTCTCCCTAGCTTGACCACAAAGGCAACCAACCCTCTTTCCCAATCCTTCTACCCTGGCTGCATTGTGCAGCGACGACCAGAAACCGAAACGATAATGTCCCGACAATCGCGTCAAAAGCCTCCATCCGACCGACCCAACAACGGCTTCTTCCCCCCGTCAATCGCCATTTTCTGTGGCCGCCCCCAAACTGACCGGTCCTTCCCTCCCTCCCCCGATCGGCCGGGTGTTAAATTGCCCTGTCTGCTCCGCCGCCCTTCCTTCCTCTCTCTCTCTTAGTCGTTGCTGAGTGAGAGGATATGGGCAAGATACAGAAAGGGTCACTCTGTTACCCCTCCCCCTCTTCCCCCTTGTCTGTCTGGCTTCCGAGCGAACAGGAAGGAAGAAGAATGACTGTATACACTTCTCCCCTTTCCCCCTTTGGGTCATTAGGGCTGGTTTTGTCCGCGGAGGATCCGTGTCCATTTGGAGGGGGAAAGAAGGGGAGGGAACCCATCATTCAACCCTTTCCCTTTGGACAGACAGTCGCTCGCTGTCCACCAGAGCACGGAAAAGGAGAATGTTTTCTGGCTACCGCAGCATGCAGGCCGACGCCGCTCTGCAGTTTTACCAAAAGTTGGATTCGCCAATGCGTTCAGCAACAAATTTTTAGAAATAATTTTTGATCCTTTATTGGTGAATTCTCCGCCTGCTCAATCCGTCTGCTGGGGGTCACGTTTCCCCTTTGCCATTGGGAAAAGGCGTCCGTTTGACCGCAGCGACGGTGAGAGCGACCACAACTGTCAATCGAGGGGAGGGAGGAAAAGAAGGAAGCCCCATCTGTCGCCGCCGCCGCCGCCGAAACGACCCTCTTGTTGTGACGTGCTAAATCGAAGGGAGGGGAGAGGGGGGGACAGGAATTCGCCAAACAAAGAGAGAACGAGTAAATGAACCCGTGACAACAAGACTAAACAGGCGGCCGCACAATGAACGGAAAGGGGTGGGAAGGATTACGTCGGCAAAAGCTTGTCCAGATCCACCGCTAGACTAGTTTTTGCTGGGAGGCCAAACATTTGGAGAGAGATAGAGAGAGGCGAATTACGAGCGTGTGTTCAGCGGCGCTTTAAAGCATGCCTCCCCCCCATAACATAAAGGCCTCTTCTTCTGTCTGATAGCGCGGCGAAGGAGGGGGGGGAGGGGGATCATCTGAGAAGAGAAGCCATAAAAGCCCCTTTCCTCCCTCTCACACATGCGGCGGGGGAGGGGGGAGTGATAATGCCACCTAAAGATTGAGATAGCGCTCGCTCTCTCACTCAGAGCGAGATGGCCGCGGCGATGAAGGGAAAAGTATGCAATGTGACTCTGTCTGCACTGTACGTACTACTACTCCTCTCGAAACGAGAGACGATCCTCCTTCCTCTCTTCCTTTGGCACTTCAATGTTTTTACTCCCCCTCCTTTTCCTCCTTCAAGTGAGCTCCCGGTTTCACTCCGCGCGGTGTGGGGAGGGGAGAGAAGCATCTGTTTGGTTTGCAGCGACGCGCGAGGAAAAATTTCATTGAGAATGTTTGGCCAGCCGCAGCCTCTCCTCCCCTTCCTGCCACAGAGGGAGTCCCGACTAGCCACTGCAAAAAAAACCTTCCACGCGTCCGGCGGCGGCGGGAAATTCGCCGTCGTCACCGCGGCAAACGAACGGAACCCCCCCTGCCAAATAGTTGTTCTTTTTCTCTCGGCCTCATAGGGCGAATTCCTCCTCCGGAGGCGAATGTTTGCTCTTTCTCCTCCTCCGCTTTGGGTTGGGTTTGCAATGGGCGATAAAGTGTTTGAGGTCCCGCCCGCCCGCTCGCCACGAGGGGAAGGGCGAAATGAGGGTCTTGTTTGCTTGGGAGGAGGGAGCTTTTCTGTTTGCCCCCGTCACAGCCCACAGGATGAGGGCAAGCAAGCGAAGTGTGCTGTCCTACTCTCCTTCCTCACCTCTTCCTCCTCTTCCTCCTCCTCCGTGTACATTTTCCCCCCATCCTCCCAGGCGCCAAGCCAAAGCTTGAGGTTGAGCCGAAGCAGAGGGGGTCAAACTAAAAAGAACACAGATACCGCGCTGTGTATTGTGGATTCATGACACACGATTCTCTCTAAGCCCTGAAATATTGGGGATTAAAGTCTTGCTTGTTCCTCGCCCTTGTTTGCATTTGGGAGGGGGGAAATTCTCCCATCCCCCTTTTTTTCCTTGCCGGCGGCGTTCCCCGCAAACAATTCGGCGGTGGCAGCAGGGAAGGGGAAAGGGGTTTGTCCCACCGCTCTATCTTGTCACCGCAACCCGCAAATGCATTCTTTCCCCTCTTCTCCCAGCTCGCGGTTGCACTTTTTAATACCTCACCCGTCCCCTAACTCCCGCAAAGAGTGCAAAAATCCATCAATTTGTCTCGCTGAAAAAGCGGCAGGGAAGGCTCCCCACTCTCTCCTTCTCCGTTTCTTTAATCTAGTTAAACTGAATCCCCCTCCTTTTTTATAGGGCTCTGTCGTTTTTTTAGAAGTGACGGTTTCAGCACTCAATTCAATCAGGTTGCCAGAGCAACACACAACACGAACTCTTTCGGGGGATGATTTTTTGCGGGCAACGACCGGGCATTTGAGGGTGTGGTCTCTTTTTCCATATCCCGTTCCTCACCCCTACTTGACATAATGTGTAAGTGCAGTAAACATAGCAATTCTAGTTAAGCAAGCCTTGCAGTGATTGCAAAAGCCCTTTGAGGAGAA
>JAAUXV010272634.1_pt1 | contig 11974 bp, 13 predicted proteins | sample 7278181 | NCBI WGS metagenome assembly JAAUXV01 (sample SAMN14350114, study PRJNA611818) | marine sediment metagenome | isolation source: surface marine sediment (2.1m) | place: French Polynesia: Moorea | collected 2018-08
AAATGTCTGAGAAAGAAAATAAGGGACGGGAACAGCAACAGTGACAAGAAACATTGCAAAACTGCAGCAGAAGCAACAACAGCAACAACAGCAACAACAGCAGAAGCAACAAGAACAACAGCGACAGCGACAAAAGCAACATCAAGAGTAGCAGGAGAACCAACAACAACAACAACAACAACAACAACAATATCACCCCCAACAAAAGGAGGAGCAGCAAAAAGAAAAGGCAAGAGCTGCAGCAACAACAAGAACAACAAGAGTAGCAGCTGCAAAAGTAACAAGTAAAAGAGCGGCAGCAACATCAGCAGCAGCATAATCAACAGAAGGAGCTCTATCTGCAAAACCATACAACAACAATGAAACCATCTTTAAATTCAATAGTGGTGGTTATCAGGTTATGGTATTTGAGCAGAAGTAACCTGCAACGTTGACAAAAGCTATTGCAACAAAAAGCAGAAAAAGGTTTTCTCCCTCACCCTGTCCCTGTTCCTGTCCATCTGCTGGAACTTCCACCTTGCCGCCTGCTCCTCTCTTGGCACCAGCTCGGGCCCCGACGCCTTGGTCGTCCACCGACCGGTCTTAGCAGACATCTCTCCCACCAGGAGCTCCTGCAGCTCACGGCGGAACTGCTCCCTCCTCTCCCCCGGGCACTTCTTCCACTCCCGCTCCTCACCCGCCATAGGATCCTCTTCTTCCCCTCCGCCGCATTCTGGTCTCGCGTGCTGGACCGAAGTGTTGGGGATCTGACGGCCGGTGTCCTGCTCGGCGCACCAGCACCATCCGCTAGACTTAAAAATAAATCTCATTAAAACAAAGAAAATAAATATTGCAGCTAGAGGGATTAGCAAAAACAGCAGCAACAGCAGCAACAGCAATAACAGACTGATTTAGTTGCTTACCTCGTAGCACTGCACCCTCTCGAACCTTCCGTCTGTTGCGCATGCCGGGAGGTACACATTGGGGTTGCCAGGCTCCCTCGTCATGGTGCTCTGGCGTTCGGACCAACACGGGCCCTGTTGCTGCTGGTATTGGTGTTGGCTATGATGCTGCTGGATGACGGCGGCGGCGTGGGCGGCGGCGTAGGTGGAGGCCTCGTCGTCGTGGTAGTCTGTACGGTGAACAACAAAGTCTTCTTTTGCACCTTCTTTTAATATTTTTTTCGCTGCACCTTCTGTTTCCGCTTCCTCTCTAGAGTGATCTTGTTGTTGCTTCCTGGTCTTCCTCCGGTCGACCTTGATGTCCTCGGTCAGGGATTGGAAGAGTTCAAAGGACACTGAGGACGGAAAAGGGGAAAATAAAACTCGAAGTTATCGAACAAGGCTCTAAGCAAATATTTATCCACTCACGTCCTACGTCCATCCCGAGACATGAGTCCCACTCCTCCTGCGAGATCCTCTTGTCTGAGTTCCGGTCGCAGTAATGCCAGAAGTGCCTGGCGCATGCCTTGTTACGCGCCAACTGGCGGACGTCCAGGCGGAAGGATTTGAACTCGCGCTTCCTCAACGTACCATCACTGGATAATCGAAAATTGGAAGTTACGCTTCCGATGTTTCTTTCGAAAATATAGACAATAGATAAATCATACCCGTCCTCGTCCAGTCGCTTGAACTTCCAATCCACCGCCTCCTGGTTCTTGTGCCCGATGGCCCCTCCTCCCGCCCCACCGCCTCCACGGTCGCCTCCTCCTCCGCTCCTCTTCCACCGCCTCCTTCCCCCGCTGCCGTGGTAGGAGTTCCTCGCCCTCCCCCTCCTCCTCGAAGCTGCTCCTCCCCCCGTCGAGGGCGGCAATTCCTTTTTCCTCTTATTCTTCTTGCTGGTTCTCCTCCGCTTTGCGTTCCTGAACTCCCGCCCGATGATTTCCAGGACGTCCGAATTGAACTCTGTTCTATCGCTTTGCGTGCACCCGCCGCGACCGACCTTTCTATCTTCGACATCTGAAACATCGTCGCTGTTGTCATCCCGGTGTTGGTCCTCCCCGTACATGTTCTTTTTGTTCTTCCTCCGGTTGCGCCTCCTCCCCCGCTTCCTCTTTCCCCTCCGCTTCCTTTCCCTCTGGCCTAAAATAGGAACCGTCGTGAAAAGGGAAATGCCTGCTGCACTGAATATCGCTCACTCTTCCTGCAGTCTGGCCGCTGGTACTTCTTGGAGGTGCCCTGTATCGGCGCTCCCTGCTGGTCGACACACCAGCAGTAGCCGGTGCCGTAGTGGCACTGCACGTCCGCGAAGGACCCATCGGCGCGGCACACCGGGATCCACACCGGGATCCCAGACTCCTCGCCCTGGCGAAGCGCCTCCTCGCGCTCACGCTTGCAGTGGCCAGAGTCGTACTCTGAAATTTAATCAAAGCACAATTAGACGTGCACAGCAACAAATAGTGACACGCCCATCAACAGTTATCGCGAGTTTTTATACCTTCCGAGCACTCTCCCCTGTGCAGCAGCCTGAGCTCTTGGTCGTCGTTGGAATCCTGCTGTCCGCAGTGCCTGGCCAGGTTGAGTTCGCATTTGCTCCTGTATGTCTTGAGGTCAGTTCCGCAGACTGGCGAATCAGCGGCGGAGGAGCAGTCTCTGGAGCAAGGGTCGAAAGCCTGTATGAACAAATGGTTGGAGGAAAATCATATTGCGTTCATCATCCAAATCCTTTTCGCCACGTGGAAGATTAGATGAAATAGAGATTAAGGCTATCCCGAAAGAAATAGTCGGCATCGTCGTTCTTGCAACGGAGCGAACAAACCAACAAACTTGAAATGCAGTGCACGTGAGGGTTAACGTCTTTGACGTGAGGCAACAATACATTCTCTGGGATGGTATGTAAAAGAAGTAGTACATCAAACACGTTCGAAGTTCCGTCCAAGATCTACTGTATCCATTTCTCTTATTTCTCCCAACATTTTCCCTTGGCGCCAAACTGTCTGAAGACGACGATACCCCTTCCTCCCCAACCCAACAGAACCGCAAAGAAATCCCCTCTCGCCTCCGGCAATGAAAGGACGAAGAGGTCGGGGGTGGTTTTCCGACGACGGAGGGAGGGGAAAATACCTCTGCACAGTATAGAAGGAACGACAACCACAACCGACCCGACGGGATAAGGAGACTATGGGGGCAATTTTCTGGAAACACCTGTCAGGATGGAGGAGGGAGGGAGGGAGGGGAGCCCGACCTACCGACCGCAAGAAATGGGAGAAGAAAGGCACTTTGCAATTTCCCAGAAGACGAATTCCGCGCACAGTCTATCCGACCTTTCTGCGATTTGGGTTTCCTACGTACATCCGAATAACCCCAAACACAAGTTTCAAGAGGGTACCACGGAAAAGTTTTCCATTCCATTGTTCGCCCAGAGTTATAATTGACATGGATTCCCCCCTTTAATCTCTGTTCGAATATTCCAATCAATCCTCCAAAAAGTCAAAAATCCTTTCAATCCCTTGAAATAATTTCCCAGTCCCTCCCCCTCTTCCCAGCTGTTGTAGCAAGAATTTGCAGCCATTGCAATCACCACCTCTTCCTGCTGCCAAACAACTTTTAATTTGAATACAGGCGGAGCTTCTCCCTCTCTATTCGTGCCCGACGGCGACAGTGTTTTATTGCCATCTCTCGCCCCCCCCCCAAAAAAAAAATCCCTGCCAACAGAAATCCGAGATCCCCTCCAGCCCTCTACTCCAAGCTAGTGTTGACCAACTCAGCGTCGGGTTAAACCTTCCTCCATCCCCCCCAAAACCGCGGCCAGTTTCCCCGAGCGTCCGTTCGTTGCAGACAGCTTGGCGCCGACCGGTGTCCCCCCCCCTCTCCCCCTTCTCGACGTCCAGCTGGTTCTTCAAACTCCAATTTGCCGGAGGAGGAGGCGACAGACACTGTGGCGTCGGTAGACCAGGAAAGGGGAGAATAATAGAGTGGGACTCTCTAGAGAAAGAGAGTCTTCCACAAAGATTGGGAGGGGATCTTCCATGTATTTTCTTCCCCCGGAGACAAGTTGGAACGCAGAAAAATGCAGAAAGAGAGTGGAAAGACGAGTTTGACCGGCGGCGGTCGCTTGATGAATACATGAATGTTGTCGCGTGGGAGGAAAAGGAGGGGCAAAATAGATGACGGAAGCATCGCTTTTAGAATCAAAAATAATTGCTGGGAAAATGCAAAGCTGGAAGCTGTTTTGGCCCACCAAGGATTGAAGACATTGGAGGTGTTTTTTTTAAAAAAAATCACATTAGGAAATGCCTTGCAAATATCTAAAAAGTCTATGCAATTTTATCCGCGTCTCTATGGGGGAATAAGGTAGTGGGAGAGGTAGAAAAAGTCCATCTTTTCCTCTTCTTCTTCCTCGGCAACCATCTCCTCCTCCTTCTCTTGACCATCCCCCGGCAATTACTCTCCTCCACCATCGCCAGCCATTCCTCTTCCCCCTTCTCAACCGTCCGCCCGGCGATACCACCTGTGCACCCCCCAGTCCCCACCTCTTGCCCTCACTTCCCCTCCCTCTGAAAGCGAATTTTGACCAACGGCGCCCCCCACTTCTCCTTCCAAAGAGTCCTCCTGGATGCCCCGGATCCCTTATCGCAATGGCCCCTCTCCTCTCCTCTGGAGTTACTTCCTCGCCTTATCTTTACGGGAGAAGGAGAGGCTAGGACGGATGCGAAAGATCCTCCTCCTCCTCCTCCTCCTCCTCCCCCCCCTCCACTCTCCAAAACAAATAGAGAAGGCTTCTTTCTCTCTTGCCGACAATCGGCTGGCGGCATGGTTGGTGACCCAAGGTTTTCCAGGTCGATTCTTGGAAGAGTGATACGGTGGAAAAGGGGGGACAGAGAAGGAGGAGTTGAAATATGAAGGGAAACGTACTGTTGTGACAGCGCGAGAAGCGTAAAAATTCCTGGGACTTCCTCCAATCCCATCGAGAGGGGGATAATTGAAAAGGGAAAAGTTTCGACTCGCCCCGGCAGCTCCGAATTTTTTTTATTCTAACTTGGAAGATGACGTTAAGATGTTGCTGGCACCTAATAATCATTGCTGTACGGTACTAAAATTGCTGACCAAGTAGGTTACCTCATGCTGGAGGAAAATCACGTCAAATAGTCGCTCTGATGTTCCAGAAAAGCGGCTTCGAAGAAACGACTCTCAATCTTGCGGCGGTGCTCTCCTTCTTCTTTGGGCGGGAAAAGAACAGGGGATCGGGAGAGTCTCCCCTTTGCGGCCCTTGAACGAGAGGCATTGAGTGATGTTTCTCCTCTTCCCCTCCCTGTGCGGTCTGAACCCCATGTCGAAAGAGGAGAAGAAGGGCGGGAATTAAGAAGAAGAAGGGTTTTTTCTCCTCCTCCTTCGCAATTACGCGCTGTTGCTGCTAATTTCCCTCGGAGGGAGAGAAGGTGGAGGCGGACCTTAAAGATTCGTGCTTGCAAAACATTTAGACGGGGCCAAAAAATGGGCAAAAGGATGGGATGGGGAAACGATTTTTGCACTTTTGGGCTGCTTTTTGAAAAAAGGCACAGCACCTGGTAGTGCACTCAACACTTGTCTACAACGAAAAGAAGATTTTCTATCTGCAGCATGGTGGAATAAATCTGTTTTTCGGACACACATTTGCGCGTGTCTCTCCGTTCGACACCGATCGACAAGGCGTTTGATTCCCGGTAAAAGGGGAGGGGTAGGTCTTCAAAGGAACTCCTTACTTGCTGCATGCAGAAAAATCGCCAATGCACGCGATCTTTGAGTTCCGTGAAAAAATGTTCCCCAAATCTCCCTCTATTTCTTGTTCCAAGGATTGCCGACATTGAAAAATAATCTCACCTCTGTGGCCGCTGTGGTACCCTCTTCTCTGGCGCCACAGCTCAGTGGGAGGAGCGACAAAAATAGGCAAATCAGCGTGGCGGAAATGTGGGTGCCGAGAAAGTCGGGAGTTCTGTTCCTTCTCCGCCTAATACTATCCGGCCTCGCCATGCTTTCTGCTCTGCTGAAGGATATTTTTTCCGTCTTGATGATTTCAGAGCAAAGCAGCGATGGTTACTCTCTTGTCCTGCAGCATTAGCATCACTGTCTTTAGTCCTGTTCCTATTGGCACTTCTCAGTTACTTCCGGTGGTCAATGATTTCACACGCTCACGCTAACTGCAAAACAGCCGAGCCCCTTTGCCCGTTTGGCTCCGCGATACCGACTGCCGGCGAGTTCTTTGGCGAGCGGAGTGGAAAAAGATTTCCCCCCGATGGGCGTGCTCGCGTCTTCTTCTTCTTCCACCTCCAAAGATCCACCTTTCGTACGCCGCCCGCCGCCCTGTGCCTTTGCCGTGATCGCCCGTTGTTGCCCTTCCCCTCTCGCCGCTCTCCCTCCGCCTCCGTGGAAAGCTCCGTGGAGAACCCGGCGGCGGCTGGCCGTGGCCATCCCGCGGCGTTCGTTTACTTACACCTTTGCTGCGCCGGAAAAATTGCTTTTGGGTGGATGGGGGGACTGGGGGCTTGCCCTTCTATCGATCGCACCGGCGGCGATGCATGGGAACGAAAATGAAAGTTGTACAACGACCGCCTGTGCACGGACTTTGCTGTTCTCACCCAAAAACTTGGGCTATGAACACACTGAAGCATTATTGGGCTCGGAATATTCATAGCAGGATTTCCCCCAACATTTCCGCGCTAAGACCAGTTGCGTCTCTTCTTCGTCATCCAGCGCCCAAACAAAGTGTTCACGAAAATTCATGTGCAGCCATACGGATACGGTATCAAAGCAAAAAGTGCAGAAAAATCAGAACTTCAACTTCCCAGCTTTGAATTATTTTGCTTTTAATTTCAACTGAAAAATGCAAGTTCGATAAACTGGCGTTTTGGAAGTAGCAAAAAAATCGCGGCATTATTTTCCCCCGTTGAATTCAGATTCCTTCCTTTTTTGCGGAACGGAATGTAGGCAGTTCCCATGCATCGGCCGAGAGAAAAAGAAAAAGATGTGAAATATGATCATGTTTTACAACCAGGGTTACGCTCGCTCCATGCCTATTACTCGGATATAAATTCAGCTTCCCTTTCCTTTGACTCATACTGTAGATCTTTCAGGCGTCGATTCGGATCTTCATCATTCTAGCATTTTGCCTACTTTTAGTTTTGACGTCGCGACCGCATATTTGACTGAGAAGAGGGAGGCACTTTTGCGAGTGATTTTTCTTCACCTCCATCATTGATCGTCCATCAGCCTCTTTTTCTGCGAAGCTGTCTGAAGTGCAAGACTCCCGTCCGAAAATAAAATGCACGTGAACCATCTGTGGACTCTGCCTGGTGTCCTGTTCCTCCTCGTGGCCCCGCCCGTGTGCCCCAAGTTTGAGAGAGGACACTATCCTCTAGGGCCTCCGAAGAGCCACCAACAACAACTCTTACATCAACAGCAACATCAGCAGGAGCTGCAACAGCAGGACCGTGCCCAAAGTAACAATGAGAAACCGGCAAAGAATTCCAAAAAGGGCGGTTCGTCCAGCGCCGCCGCCGCAAAGCGAAAGAGGCACTACTACTTATCCAAGAGGGGCGAGGATGCCTTCACCGTCCGAATCGTGGGGTGCACCGGAACCCTCATATCTGATGACTGGGTACTGACGGCCGCTCACTGCTTCAGAGGCATGGGACCGTGAGTGAAAAAACTCTGGTTATTCTTGAACATGCGAATATGATGATTTTTCTTTTTCCCGTTCCTCCAGTGGAAAAGCCAACGAAAACGGCGATAGGGAGGTGACAATTGGCGACAGCAGCAGCTACAGCTACGTGGACAAGCCCGTGGCTTCCCGTCTCAAGAAGTCCGATCTCTGGACGGAGCCGATTTCAGCGTCCGTGCAGCAGCAAGGGATGGTGAACAGAATTGCAGTGGGGGATGGTGAGGAAGAAGCAGAAGAAGAGGACCTAGGGGAGTGGAGGAGGGCTGAGAAGGTGATACTGCACAAGAAGTTCCAGGGCGAGGCACTGAGCTGGAAGGGATATGACTTTGCACTGCTCAAGCTTGCACCAAGAGACTCCAGTGCCAGCAAGAGCAAAAAGGATCCAAGAGGAATAATTGCCCCTGCTTGCCTGGCCAGCCACAAATACAATGCAGGAAGGCACTGGAGAAACACTTACTTCTCTGGCTATGGAAGGAGGTACATCCCACATTGCCTGACAAATGGTGCTGGCCCAGTCAAGTATGGTGTCTGTGGTCGACCTGTCGCCTGCACTAAGGATCACCGGACCAGGGAGTGTGGCCTCAACTTCCTGTACCAGGGCAAGAAGCACAAAAAATGTCTTACTAATATAGACACCCCAAGCGCCACAGACCCCCTGTGTTCTTCCTTGAGGAAAAGTCACCCCAAGCTACATGGCGAAGAAAGACTAATACACATTCTGCAAGGCAAGCAAAAGTACCTGACAACCTGTTATCCCAAAAGGGCACCCAAGGGCAGCCGTGGCTGGTGCACAACACGAGCACCTGGGGTCGATGATGATGAGGAACCAGGACCCACAAAAGGTTGGGGGTTCTGCTCTGGTGAGGAGAGTCAGAAGCACTGCAATGAAGAGACACCTGAAAAGCAGAACACAACAGCATACAGATTGGGCATTCTGAATTCAGCCTTCTGCAAATTGCAGCTTGGCAAGAACTTGAGAGTGGAGCAGCCAGAGGTGAAACCAGATGAATATGTAGACATTGAGGGAAAGGCTGGACTCTTTTGTGTTGGTCGTAACTACAGTCATCACTTTGAGAAGGATCTCTTCTATCAAAGGACAGGAGATGGGCACTTTTCCAAGGTGTCATGGTCAGATAAGCAGGTTGAGGATACCTTGCAGCACCACTCCCATGTCCAGCAGCGAGCTGTTAGTGGGGGACCAGTCTGCTTTGGGGATTCAGGTGGGCCCCTCTTCCAGCTGGTATATGAGCCAGCAAGGAACCTGGTGAGACCTGTCCTCATTGGAGTGTTCAGCTTTATCCTGTGGGGTACCTGCCAGGGGGAGGATGAACCTGGATACTTTGGCCGAGTGGATTTTGCAGAGAACTGGATACGACAATATGTGGGAGATAGTGTTTGTTGGGCTGGAAACATGTAAGAAAATAGTAAAGAAATCCACGAAAAAATTGTAAGGCTGTGCAATACATGGAATTGTGTTGTTTGGATGAACTTTTGTAGCTTTTTTTATGTGTTTTTTAATGTGGCTCCAATTGTTCTACAATATTTGTTGCTATGTGCCAGCTCTGCACGTATATATAACGGTAAGTAAGGCTATCTGCGTTCTATATACAAGGGCATGGGGTCGGCCGCGGGGTGGGTTTGGGTAGGGTGAGGCAACAACAGTAAATAGGACCAAATTTATTGCAGACGTTGCTACATGTAAAATGAAACTCAACGTAAACCCCCATACTCCCTCTTTATCACAATATGAGGTGCAAGGTACCCATACAAACTCCAAGATTATATAAATACTCCCCAGGAGTACCTCATAATTATTTTACAGGAAGAATGTAGATTTTTTTTTCAGATGTGGACTCTTGCTTTTTTGCAAAGAAAATCCTTTCCCTCTTGGCTCCTGCTTTCCGTATACCCCGCCCATTGCAGTTTTTGGGATTTAGGAATGTTCTAGAATGCATCCTTCCGTGGCATCGGTTTTTATCTGAGAACAAGTTTTTTTGCGCCACCTCTTGCATTGATAAAGGGTCACCTTGAAATATATAAGTTTTCCTCTTTCCCCACTGCATGTACCCTAAGGTAGCAACTCGTACGTATAAAACGCCGCTGTTCCTGCAGTTTCTACGAGTTAAGGAGGAGTGTTGAAAATGAGGGTGCCCAATTCCAACCTTTGGACGTTGGTCCACGTCCTTCTCATGGCCTTGCCGGTTTGTCCTGTAGAAGGACGGGGAGGGGCTGCCCAAAGGAACATCAGATTCTACTTGTCCAAGAAAGTTGAAGAAGCCTTTGTTGTTAAGGTTGGACCAGGCTGTACTGGCATGGTTATCTCCAATGACTGGGTGTTGTCTGCAGCGCATTGCTTTACTAGCTTGAGTGGGTAAGATTTAAGAAAACAACTTATAGGTACATACCTATTTTTCCTTAATACGTGCATTCTTCTCTTTATGACAGATTTGAGACCACAAATGCAAATGGTGATGCAGAGGTTGATCTGGAAGAACTGAAGCAATACTTTTTCTTTAGGGACTACAGGAATGTATATAAACCAATGGCCTCACAGCTGGATGAGTTCAAGTTGTGGACAGAGCCTATTTGGATGTCCACAAGGAGTGGAGAGAAAAGTGGAGAATGGAGGACAGCAGAAAAGGTCATCTTGCACAGGAAGTTTCAGCGTGGGGCATTAATCTGGAAAGGCTATGACTTTGCACTTCTTAAGTTTTTACCAGGAAACTCTGCTGGCAGCAGCAATAGTGGAAAAGGACCCAAAGGGACTGTTGCCCCAGCATGCCTGGCTAGTCGCAAGTACAATGCTGAAAAACACCAGAAAAACACCTACTTTACTGGCTACGGGCGGCGCTACATTCCTCACTGTCTCACAGATGGCACTGGGCCAGTAAAGTATGGTGTTTGTGGCCGTCCAGACTATTGTAATCAGAGCAGCAGGACAAGGAATTGTGGCCTAGACTTCCTATACAAGGGCCAGAGGCACAATGTATGCCTGACAGATGAAGACACTCCTAGCGCTGCAGATCCTATGTGTGTGTCCTTGAGGAAAACATCCCCAGAACTGAATGGAGAGGAGAGGCCAGTCCATGTCCTGGATGACAAGAAAGAGTACCTGACAACCTGCTACCCACAGCGGGCACCAAATGGCTGGTGCACTACTAGAGCTCCAGGCATTGCTGATAGAAAGGAGCCAGGGTACACTGAGGGGTGGGGCTTCTGTTCTGACAGTGAGAGCCAAAAGTTTTGCAATGAGTTTGTACCTATTAAGCAAAACTCTACTGCATACAGCCTGAGCATTCTAAATCCTTCTTTCTGTAGGAAGCAGATAGGCAAAAACCTTAATGTGGAGCAGCCAGATGTGACACAAGATGAGTATGCTGACCTTGAGGGGGAATATGGAGTCTTCTGTGTTGGTCGAAATTACAGTCACCAGTTCCAAACTGACCTCTTTTACCAGAGGAAGTCCAGTGGCCACTTCTCCCAACTATTCTGGTCCAACAGAGAAGTAAAGGAAACCATGAAGTATAATTCCCCTGTTCACCAATATAATGTCAGCGGTGGACCAGTTTGCTTTGGGGATTCAGGTGGCCCTATCTTCCAGCTTGTGTATGATCAAAGGAGGAAACTGGTTCGACCAGTCATTATTGGGGTGTTCAGCTTCCTCCTCTGGGGTACCTGTGAAGGTGAAGATGATCCAGCATACTTTGGCCGGATTAATTTTGTGGAGGACTGGATCAAGAAGTATGTGGGGAATGATGTGTGCTGGGCAGGGGACATCTGACATTTCATTTTTAAGTTTCAAGGGCAGATTCTGAGGAAAACAACAAGTCATAGTTTTACCTTTATGCAAGGATCTATACACTCTGCTATACAGAATGACAGCGTTGCCAGACAGGCAAAATTTTCACCATAATGCAAAAAATGGCACAATTTTGACCATAATGCGAAAAATGGCACAATTTTAACCATAATGAGAAAAAAGGCAAAATTTTGAAGGCCCTGGCGAAATTTTGAAAGTCTTGGTGAAATTCCCATTTTTTTCAAAATTTTGAGAAAGCTAGCGGTTTTTGCATTTCTATGCACTGAAAGAAAAAATCCAAGAAAAAAAAGAAAATATAACTCGGGATTTCGGGATTTAAAAAAATATTTTCGTTACTGAAAATAACATAAAAACTGTTTTTATGGTTTGGCGGAAATTGGCGAATTTTTTTATAGAGGATTTGGCGAAATTTCGAGTTTTTCGATCCGGCAACCCTGCAGTATGAAAGGAAATGTTCTGTAATGTACTGTACGTACATGAGGATAGAATTCCGTGACACATTTGGACCATTTTATTATTGTGTGACATACATATAATGTG
>JAAUXV010023109.1_pt1 | contig 11973 bp, 21 predicted proteins | sample 7278181 | NCBI WGS metagenome assembly JAAUXV01 (sample SAMN14350114, study PRJNA611818) | marine sediment metagenome | isolation source: surface marine sediment (2.1m) | place: French Polynesia: Moorea | collected 2018-08
ACCCGTGCCCCCCCTTCGGACTACACTACTGTGCATATCCGTACTTTTACACTGCAGCCATTGAGCTGCCAAAAAAGAGGAAGAGGACTCGAAAACGCATTCGTCTCTCTTCCCCTTCTCCTCTTTCTCTCTGGTATCATTATCATCATCCACTCAGCTTTTTTTTGTGTGTGTGCGGGGCGGCAATTTATGTGGCTTTTTCCCATAAGCCAGCGGAAGAGAAGAAAGACGAAAGTGGAGGAGGAGGGGAGGGAAGAAAAGAAGAAAGAGACTTCTTCTTCCCCCATCCCCCCCTTCTTCCTCTTTTACAGTACAGTGCAGTATGTATCCCCGCTCCCCCCCACCAACAGTACAAATGCCTCTGTTGCTTCTTCCCCCGCGCCCCTTGAAAGGGGGAGCTGAGTGGTGTCGCGGAGAAAAACCTCCTTTTCCCACATTTTAAAAGGGTTCCGGTGGCTGCCTGAGCGGGAGGGACCCCACACTCTCACCCCGATATACGGCGCCCACAGTATATATATGGGCGGGCATTTGTCTCCTTTCCCCGGCCTCCCCCCCTCCCCCTTTCGACCCGTGGGTAAAAACTGGGCCTTTATCTCAGGAAGAAAAAAAGTCACAAAGTGTTTCTTCGGCGCCCCAGACACATATTCCCTCATTGCCTAATGGGCACAACGAATGCTAGCGGGTGTCACATTTCGTGGGAAAGCAATTTGAGCCGCCCAAAACGGACGCTCCGCGTTGGTTGGGCGAATCCGCGCGCGGTTTCCTGCGCAAAAATTGAGACACATTACCGGGCCGAGGAAGGGTGGAGGGGAGGGAGGGGGAGACGGAGGTTTCAAGGCGGCGCACGGACATAAATTTATGCTGCGTCAGGGAAAGGAGGAGGAGGAAGAGGGCGGGAGAAAAGACGCCGTTTCACATTTTTTGTCCCGAGGTTCTTGAGCCGGAGGAGGAAGAGGAAAGGAAGATGGGTAAGGGGGAAAAGAGCATGAAATATTGAACACTGCCTGCAGTCAATCACTCCGCCGGCTCCTTAGCTTCGCCTCCGGAGCCGCGGGGCAAAGGCAGGGAAAAGAGAGGGACGGAATTTAGAACCCTTGAGCGAGAATCCCCGCTCTTCCCGGCAGGGAAATCCGAAGAAACTTTTTAAAAATTGCCGTCGCTAGACATATTTGAGCCGCCACACAATGAAAGAACGACGATCTTCTCCAGAAGGAGATAGAGCGGATCTACCACAGTAAGAAAAGATTTCGCATCTTCAAAGGAAAAGCCCAGCTAAACGCCAATTTTCCCATGGGGAAGATTCGATGCTTTCTCTCTGTCCTGAATTAAATGCCTTCGAGGAGGCATCCCCGTAGCCGAATAGATACGAACAAAATGCACCGCTCGATCCCAGTCTCTTCCCGCCTTTTCTTTCCCACAAAAAAACTATTTTTCTCGCCCCCGTCTCGACGGACTGAGAAGCCTCGCCCACCCGGCGCCTATTCCTCATTTTCCGCGACCGGCCGCGTGCTGTATCTGGACGCTCCTGCCAAGGTCGGACGTCGGCCAGTCTGGGTGGCACGGACGGGGATCCTGCCTGACGCGACCTTGCCTTCGTCGGATCTGTCTCTGTGGCTTGGCCAAACAATGAAAAGCAAAAGGAGCTAGGTGTCTATCCCACCAACACAGCAAATACTTTTACCGGCATTCTTGCGCATACGGGTGAAAAAAACACCAAAAGGTTCCTAGCTAGGTTAAAATTTAAGTTTTCTGTATTTATTTCATAATCATATGCATTTTCTGAGGAACGATTTGTACATGAAGACACTTCATGTACACTTTTGTCTCAAAAGATGAAACTCCCTACTCCACATTATAGCCCATATCCCTCTTTATCCTTCGTTCCTGTCTCGAAACTCCTTGAAACCTCCCAAGGGTCCTCTCCTGCTCCTCCTCTTCCTCCTTTGGAAGTCTCTACCCACTTGAATTTTCTTTAACGCTTGCCTCTATTAATAGACACTGCAACATCATTCATGCCAAAATTTAAGACTATTTTTATCCTCGCAGTTCCGACAGTCTCCTCGTCCACCGGCCGCCTTCCCCCGGGAGCTCCTCCTCCGCCGAACCAACTCCTCTCCCCTCCGGACCCGGGTTCGACTACCTGCACCCGGCGGGGGCGCCCGGAATCCCTCTCGACCCTACGGACCCTCCGGGAATCCGGGTCATAACTGCCAAGGGTGACGAGGAAGCTCCGTCGCCGTCTTCGCTGCGCTGGTGGCCCGGATCCATCATATCGGTGGAGGAGGGGGATAGCGAAGAGCGGCGGCGGGAGCGGCTGCAGCTGGAGGCGGAGGAGAACGAGCAGAGGAGGAGGCGGAGGAGGAGGTGCCTTTCAATCTTTCACGTGGGAAAGCGTGGACTAACTAATCGCCCATCTTTTAAATTTTTAACCAGTTCGGGCGATGGTGCGAGAGTTCGTAGAAAACGCGAGGACCTGAGCGACGCCCTAAGCAAGAACATCACCCTCATCCTGGAGGACCTACTGCAGGACTACGACAAGACGGAGAGGCCGGACTTCAAGAAAGGTACGCACAATTCAGAATACAGGCGCTCACCCCGGTTTCCCCACATTCCCGTGCAATTTGCATGGGAAGACGATAAATCCGGAACCCTTTTCCTCCTTCTCCTCTCTGCAGGCGGCGCCACCAAGGTGCGGATCAACATTCTGATACGGAGCATGGGGCCCATCTCAGAGGAGGACATGGTGCGTTAACCTCCCTTGCTCCCCGCCGAAAAAAAGGGGGAGGAACGAAATCCGATTCCGGGCGGGGCAAAAGGAGGAGGAGGAGGAGGAGGGTTTCAACTCTCCGCGGCCTTGGGAGGGGGAGGGAAGAGATATGAAGGAGGGGAGAGAATCGAGGAAAGGCTTTTTAAAAGGTCGCCCGGCAGCATGGGGAGACCCAAGACCTTGCTGCCTTTCAGCAAAGTTCGCAAATGGAAACAACTGTTTTAAATAATATACCATGCGGCCCCATTAAACTTGTTCTTATGGCACACTTTTGCTCCGGGGCTATCATTCATGCTCCATTTCACCAGCCCAACCCACTTTTTTGCCGCTCCGATCCGCCCATACGTCCCCACTTAAAATCTCCCCCCTCCTCCTTCTCTACCGACGACCGTTCTACTTTCCCCTCTCTATCTCCTCGCCCCCACCTTTCCCCCCACCACAATCAGGCATGCAAATGAGAAGAAATCCCGAGGGCGGACCAGTAACAGAAAGAGGACGTGACTCCCGGGGACCTCATGTTCGATCGAATGACTGAATGGCCGTCTCTCACGTCGTACCTTTTCTTTCTTTGCCACTGCAGTACTACTCTATGGACTGCTACTTCCGGCAATACTGGAGGGACGAGCGCCTCAGCTTCACGGGGCTGAGGAAGGGGTCGAGGTCGCCCGGAGGGGCCTCGAACGCTGTCAGGTGATTAAACTAATTTCTACTCATTTCAGTTTGGTACAAAAGCTTTTTTTTATTCCATCATATGCAGGCACCTGAGCCTGGACATCAAGATGTTGGAGAAGATCTGGAAGCCTGACACTTACTTCCACAACGGGCTAAGTTCCTACCTACACACCATCACCAGGCCCAACAAGCTGCTTAGGATCTCGGAGCACGGAGACATCATTTACTCCATGAGGTACAATGACTTCACCCTACAAGATTCTTGACAACCCCTGTTTCTCCTAATTTTCTAGGTTGACAATCAAGGCCAAGTGCCCCATGGTGCTCAAGGACTTCCCGATGGACTGGCAGTCCTGCCCGCTCGTTTTAGGGAGCTGTGAGTGCTTTTTGAATGAGAGAGGATCGAGAAAGGCAACCGTTGCCCCTGCAACTGTCCCCGTGTGCATGCGACGCGGTTGTTTGCGGCCCATTTCCATCCCCTCCTCTGACCAGAACAACACATCGCCGCCGCCGATGCAAGTACGGTACGAGGCTCCCCCGCCTTCCTCCTCCCCCCGACAGAAAAAGAGGATCGAAGGCGAAGTACACATTTCGCACACATTCGCCGTCTCTTGCCAATAACCACCCCGAAAAGAAAATCTATGAGCTTACGAGCAAGAATACGCCAGCATGCGAGATGCTTTTCCAAACCGTGCGAATCCCGTACAATGTGCTTTCCCCGCTCTCCCCTAATGATCCCCCAGAGAGCCTTTCCCCCCTCTCGGCTAATTGATGGCTCTCGATGCCCGGGCGGACGGACGACGACGACGGACGGACCAAGGAGGAGATGCCCCCTCCTCCCCGCCCGTCCAAAGCCATTTGTTGTTGCTTCCTCTCGATCCCCGCATAAGGGAGGAAAAAAGAAAGAGGAAAAGGCTTGAGCAGAGCAGAGGATGGCCGAAAATGGGGGAGGACTGTTTCCCCTTTCCCGAGTATTTTTTTTCTGGCCACTGCAAGATGAGGACAAATGATCCCACGATTGACGGATTGATTGAAAGAGAGGATCCGAGTTATTCGATCCTATCGGTCCCATCTTTGTCTCCTTTGGGTCGGAAACTCATTTTATGCCTGTCTGTCTCCGCGGGATGCATTCATTCATGAGGACGCACTTGCCTCTCCTCTTTTTTTTCAAATTTAGAAGAAGAGACATGAGTACGGTTTTTCTTCCTCTCTCTTCCTCTCCTTCCCCTACTTGCCTTTTTTCCTTTTTCGTTTTCCCTGCGATCTTCTTCATCTCCTCTTTCTCTTTTCTTCGTCGCACGTCGCCTTCCAAAGATGCACATTTCGCGCTGGGACTGAAGCGCACGGAGAAAGAGAGAGGACAGACGAAAGATGAGAGGGAGGGAGACGTGACAAACAAGATGGAGAGGGGGGGAGGAAAAGAAAAGAGGGCGACAAAACAAGCAGGAAATTGGAAGAGGGACGGAAGAAAAGATATTTCCTCCGGACTGTCTTTTCCTTTTCCCTTGTCAGACAAGGATTCGCCAACTTTCTCCTTTGCTCCTCTCCAGAAAAGTTGGAAAAGCAAGTTCAACGTACGTAAGCAAAAACTACCGTATATGCCAAAGAAAGGTAAAATTTAGGTGAAATTTCGATGCAGCGTTGACGCTCACCCCCCGTCGTCTTTTTATGCATCACTTTTTGTCTCCGTTCGCTCAGAGCCTGTCCCACGTACGTGCCGGAGTAGTAGGAATATTGCTGCGTACATCCATAGCAGCGTACGTTGGACAATCTACGTTGCATGCATGTCATCTCAGTGGGACATCAATGCTATCGAAGGCCATCTCTTGTTGCATCCTTTGCTCCGCCATCGCGAAATGACGGCGCCAGGATGTGCAACATTGATGTAACAGTATTTTCGCGAAGTTCGCCAAAAAAAAGTGCCCCTACAGGAAGCTGCACACATTGGAAAGCATTGAAGCGAAACTTATTTCACGGCTCGACTTTTCTCAGCAGCCGCGGCTGGCTACAAGAAGCTTGGTTTGACCAACGAAGAAAAGGCGAAAGTGGCGAAAACTTTTCTGCGGCGCCCCTAAAATCCCAAGACGGTTTTTTTGCCAAAGCATACGCGAAACTGCCTGCTGTCCCCCTACACTGTGTACGTACGACGTCCAACCCCAGGAGGAGTAGGAGGAGGAAGGAAGCGGGGCGGGCGCGTGGTGGTGGTGGCTCCCTCCGGCCGCTCTGGAGGAGCGACAAAAGATTCCCTTTCTCTCGGGTGAGCAAGGATAAAAGATGGGTGGGGGAGGAAGAGAGGGGGGAGGGTGGAAGGAGACCGAGTAAAGAAGAAGAAGAAGGGAGAAAACGAGATAGTAACAGGATAGTAAACGATCAAGACTGAGATCCCCCAGCCAAGGCCAAGAGGGGGGAAAGTAGAAAATACGCCAAGCCGCAGCTCCAGCCCATATTTTTTCGGGGTCATCATACGTATCTATTGGTATGTATGCACGGGCCCGTCTGGACGCATTGCTCCGCTACCCCTCCCTCTCCCTATTCACAAGTACAATGCTTCTTATTAATGCCGCCCTAGTATACGGTACATGTATATGTAGGCCGCACGCTGTTGGGCCACTTATGAGCCTCCCCTCTCGCGCCCTGGAATGTTCCCCCAACAATACAGCATGCATTGCGGTTCTATTGGGTTTATTCCGTCTTCCGTCTGGGCCCTCCCGCGACAATGTAGGAGGATGCAACATAAGATTTAGCCCGCTTTTATCGCCCCCCCTTGGGGCAGAAAAAGGAGCAGCGACCGCCGCGTGCATTCTTCAAAAACTTTCAGACCCAATCCTCTTTCGTTTTCCTCCGCCGCCCAAGGAACAAGCGTGTGTGTGTGTAGTGGGCTACCGCTCTCCTCCCCATTCCTCCAATCTTCCTCCTACCCTACTCTCCGCTTGGGCCCCGGCGGCGGCGGCGGCACAGATCAAACGGCCACCGAACATGGGCAGGAAGAGGGAAGACAAGGATTTGCTTTTATTCGACCGCCTCCTCCTCCTCCTCCTCCTTTCCTCTCGCGTTAGTACCGCCGATGGGGCATCGAGGCCTGTCTCCTTCCCACGTCCGATTTGCACGGCTGCGGCCTTCGGGAAATATGTTGTCGGCGGAGCAGGCTGCTATTGAGGCCGGGCGGAAATAGGAGGTTCCCTCCAGGGGGAAAAATGTGCTTCACTTTCGTACGTACCCCGAGATTTTTTTCCCGTAAGGGCGGCTGACGAAGGATCGAGAGGGAGGGGACACGTCTCTTGGGAATTCCATGCGTCGAAGGGTTGTTCGTTCCTTTCTGCGCCGTTTCTCCCAATAAAATGTGGGACTCTGTGAATAGCGGATGCCAAGAGCTTCACCACTGAATTCTTTTCTTTTTCGAGAGGTCGGGAATTCCTCTTAAGCGTTCCTTTTTTTGCATTTCAGTCGCCTACAAATCAGACGAGGTTGAGTACTCTTGGAAGGACGACTCAGCCGTTAACTACGAGGGGAGGCTGCAGCTCTCGCAGTTCGACATAAAGCACACAGAGTTCAGGGGGCTCAACTACTCCAGGAGGACCGACGGTGATTCTTCCAGACAGGCTTCCTGCTTGCAGTACAACTTCAAAGTTCAAACCTTTTTTTTCTTGCAGCCGTGGGATACTCGGTGCTGCAAGTGGTGATAGCCCTCCAGAGGCACACGGGCTACTTCCTCATCCAGGTGGGGGTGGACCTACGTATATATGCGCACAAAATTATTTATGAAGTGACATTGCAGATCTATCTCCCTTGTACCCTTCTGGTGGTGCTATCCTGGGTGGGTTTCTGGCTCAACCGCGAGGCCACATCCGACAGGGTCGGGCTGGTATGTGATTCAGCAGTCATTTTAAGAGGAATGGACGACCCAACAGTCTTGTCTTTCCCCAGGGCATCACCACCGTGCTGACGCTCTCGACCATCTCCCTTGAGAGCCGCACGGACCTGCCCAAGGTCCACTACGCCACCGCCCTCGACTGGTTCATCATCTGCGCCTTCGGCTACTGCATCGCCACCCTGCTCGAGTTCGCCGGCGTGCACTACTTCACCAAGGTGGGCAGCGGAGAGAACTTTGGGCTGGAGGAGAACGCGCAGGAAGACGAGGAGGAGGACGAGGAGGAGGACGAGGAGGTATTTTCGAACGGTGCCTGGAAGTGAAAGCGTTTTGCAACATCCTTTTTCAGGACGACGTTTTTGCCGACTTCGAGGACGAGGAGGACGAGGACGAGTGGCAGGACCTGGAGGTGACGGAGATCCCGGCAGCTCTGAGCCATCACCACCAACTCAGGAGGAACGGTGGCAACAGCGGGGGAGCCGCCACCGTCAACAACGAGGCCTCGACGGCGACGGCGACGGCGGAGGTCACCAACAGCTCCTCCTCGGGAAACGTCATCCACCTGGAGTCCTGTCCGCAGTACGGATCAAATAGTCAGGTAATTAAAACCGAGAGAAAAACTGAGTCGAAAACTGACAAAAACAGCAGAAAAATGGTTTTTTAATGCATGCAACAATGTTCCGGTATACTTTTCTCTTCAGATTCTCCTTGGCGCCCACCAGCAGCACCCTCCTCCCGCCCTCCACCTGATGTCCTCCTCGTCCGACTTCCCCCTCCTTGAGCAGCGGCTGGTCCGATGCAGCAGGGAGAACCGAGGGCTTCCGCGGGCGGCGGCGGCGACCACGACGATGGCGCCGTCCTCCTCTGCTCCGGCGGCGGCGCCGCCGGGGAGGAGGAGGAGGAGGAACGGAAAGGCGCCAATGACGGTGACAATCAGGGAGGACAGTGGCGAAGGGAGGAGACAGCAGGTGAGAAAAGTACAATGCCCGAAAAAGAACTTTTTGAGAGGGCCTTTCTTTTTAGGTAGAAATGATTAGAAGCAAAAAAGGAGCTCCAATTTGTGCGAATCCTTTCGAAGAGAAGGAGGACGAATCTGTTAATGGAGTTGTGCCCCCTTTCCCCCCTTCAGAGCTGGGTTTGTTGGGTGCAGAGTCAGCCTGAGATAACGGGCGAAAAAAAAGGGTGAAGGAAGCGGATACACTTCCGCTTAGCGCAGCAACCCTACATACGAACGTGCCGTTCGCTCTCCCTTCCGCCTTTGGAGACGGAAGAGAGCGGAAGGAAACGTGAGAGGGCGTAAAATAATGGCAAAAGGAGGAGCCAGCCATCCCACCTTGGCTACGAGGAGAGGAGAAATTCAAGAAATTCCAAGAGTGCTGCTATCTCACTCCACTCTCTAGGATGGTATGGCCCTCCTGCCCGCCGCTGCGACATTCATTTCATGCACAAAAAAGTGGAGCAGGAGGAAGGAGGCCCCATGCCAAGCGCATACAGGGCGCCCCGACCTCTTAAGAGGCAGAGTTATCCCCCCGAGACTCCAAACTATGTGGGCGGGTGAGTGAGCCCCCCCCCTCTCCTTTTCTGGGGCTTATTTAGGGCGATGGGGAGAGACGCGCGGAGGAAGAAAGATCAAGACACATCGTCCCCTCCCTCCCTCTTTTCTTCTTCGTCGCCGTCGTCGCTGTCGCTTCCCCTCTCCTTGTCCTCCTCGTCGGGATCACTTTGGCCCAACGAAGGGACGAATAAAGGAAGCGAACGGAAGCCAATGTACGATAGAGCCGAGGGAGCGCATAGCAACCATTTCAAATGGAGGCAATGTCCCCCGTTGTACCTACCTACATACGTACGTACACAGTACAAAGTACCAATATACGCAAGTGATCTTGACTTTGGACTCCCCCAGACTTCCTTCTTCCTGTTTCCCTTCGAAAACCGGCTGCGGCGACGGACGGACGCGACGGCCGAGGCCGACCCTCCTTCGAATAATCCTTCGGTCGGTCGGTTCCGCCCCAAAGGGACAGAGGCTCTCCTCCGATCCTCCCCGCTTGTACGTACGCTTGGCCGGTCAGGGATGGTTGGAGGGGTGTGGCATTGCATGGATGCTAGAGGCCGCCACCGCCGCCGCCGCCGCCGCCAAGGAAAGACTGATGGGCAAAGGTGGAGGAGGAGGGGGTTGCCCCCCAAGAGCGGGGACGGGGTCCGGCGGGGGGGGGGACGATCGACGATGTTTGAGAGGCAGGAAAAGGAACAGAGTTGGGACGTTGGGGACGAATTCGCCGAAAAGCGCCGAAAGGATCCGAAGGCCATGTTTTGAATTCAGGGAGGCGATTGTACGGAGATCGAAGAACATTGGACTGCGGGGTGAAAAAATCAGTCTGGGAACATTGCGGAAGTGAATGCATGGCATATCGGTGATTTTCGGGCGGGCGTATCCGACCGACAAAGTCTCTCCCTCTCCGGTTCAAGGACTCTACCGTTACGTTCGTCGTCGCTGACTTGAGGAGGAAAGAAAGGGAAAAGGCGGAACACGAACTAGAGCCATTTCCGCTACAAAACATACTTTTTTTCTTGTCCATTTGACAGGGCGCAGTCCCCAGCAGCTTCAACCCCGCCTTCAACCTGGACCGGCGGAAAGGCGGAGGCGGATGCAAGCTGCACCCTTCGCCCTACTCGGACGAGGAGGAAGACGAGGACGAAGAAGAGGAGGAGGAAGAGGACGACGAAGCCACCAACACCAGCCTGGACCAGAGCAACCTGAGCAAGGAGTTGCCGGTGGCGGCCTCGTCCAATAACGGAGGCCAGGGCGGCCTCCACCACCACCACTACCGGCCGTGCGGCCTCGCCCCGGCCTCCTTCAGGCACTCAATGACCTCCATCGATCAGGCGAGAAAACATTTCATTATTCTGGAAACATTCCCAACCTGAGAACAAGACTTTCTCCCTTTCTAAAACTTCGGTCGTCTGCTGCAGTTGCGTTTTATTGTCGTGGAACTTATTCTCCATAAGAAGTATTCTCACGCCATGTGGACTTTTTCCTATTCAATCGAGAGGAGAAATGAGGGACAGGGGTGGGCGGAGGAAGAGGGGGGGGGATCGGGGAAATTGTGAAGTGGCTAGAGAGCGTGTGTCCTCCCGGGGTCTTTTGTTCAAAACTTTTGGTTCTTCCAAAGTCTAGAGTTTCAACAAGGGGTCTTTCGCTGCTCTTCCAGCCGGCAGCAGTGAATCCATTAGAATGAGAAAATGAAGTTCACACACACACACAGCCCTAGCTCGTACGGCGTCGCGCGGGGCCTTAGCAACTAATTAAAGGAAGGAAAGAAGGAAGGGGAGGAGTGAGGACACTTGAAACCAGCCGCTTTCTCTTTCTCACTCCCACTTGAACAAAAGTTGCCCCCCTCCCCCACCCTAAGTTCGGCATATATCTCATTTCAGCCGGGTACCAATATGAAAGGGCCCTTTTTCTTCAATGTTCTTTTTCCATCTTGCAAAGTCCCCAAGTGCAATTACCCCATTCAGTGCAGTAGCGAACTCTTTCACAAAGTTTCCCTTTTCCTTCAAATCAGTTGGAACATCTGGACCTGGTCCCCCCTCCGCCTCCCCCGACCTCTGCCTACGGCCTCACGGCGGCGCAGCAGCAGCAGCAACAGCAGCAGCAGCACCGGCGCCTGAATGGCTACTGCGGAGGGGCGATGAGGTAGACTACATTTTGTTTTCACCGCAACTCTTTCCATCTAAAAATGGGAGATTTTTTTAACCTATAGGATGCACGACGGCCTCCTCCTCCACCAGCCGGGCGGCGGCGGCGGCTTCGGGGGAGACCCGGTGGCGGCGGCAACAACCGACAGACTGGTGAGACGAGGCGGAGGGCTTTTATGCGAGAAAACAACTGCTGCGAACCCCGATTTTTTTAGAGGGCCATAAGACTCACTTTCTGCATCGTCATTTTCCCATTTGAATATCAAAGCGTGCAACTGTAGCTATACCGTATAAGCGGAATGCGCGGGCGATTCAGATGAAAGGGAAGTCTAGAAATAGCGTATGGTCCAACGTGTCCAAATGGGACTTATCTGCATAGTCCGTTTGAGCTCCTGTGTGCATGTGGGGAAAGCATATTTCTATTTATGGACACCAAGCTCATGCACCATTTGATTAATCGCCCTCGGGACTGCAGTGTCGATCTCATGCTCAAAATATCGCTTTGATTCTTTTTCATTTTCTGCACACATGCGTACAGGTGAGCTCCTTCTCCCTGCCCTCTATGGTTCCCCCCGACGCCTCAACCCGCCGCCACCCGCTGTCTGCCCTGGAGCAGGGGGCGCTGGAGATGGGCAACGTGGCCTCGCTCGCAGACAGGGCGGGGGAGCAGGGGGGAGGGGGAGGGAGGCGACGGTCCAGGATGGGACCCAGGCCGCCGCCAAAGTACAGGGAGAAGAGGCAGTGGTGGTGGCAGCTAGCCTTCTGCCTGCTGGCGAACCAGGTGAAAAACTGTTTGGAAACGCTGCCGATTTCCCCCAAAATTTATTTGCAATATCGATTTATAGGAGTACCGCCGCGAGCGGCAGCGTGAGGCGACTCGCCAGGGCTCGACCAACAGCACCTCCAGGATAGACTTCATCGCCAGGATCTTCTTCCCGCTCTCATTCACCTTCTTCAATCTCACCTACTG
>JAAUXV010111627.1_pt1 | contig 11973 bp, 17 predicted proteins | sample 7278181 | NCBI WGS metagenome assembly JAAUXV01 (sample SAMN14350114, study PRJNA611818) | marine sediment metagenome | isolation source: surface marine sediment (2.1m) | place: French Polynesia: Moorea | collected 2018-08
AAGTGTTTCTTTTGCCTTGAAGAGTGAGAAAGCCTTCCACAGCTATATATTTCCAGAGTGAAGCGGCCACTATAGCATTCTTGGGCATTAAAAAAGTGAAAAGTGAGAAACCGTTGGATCTTATTTTTGAATACTGCAGTCAAGCAAGCACAAGTGTATTTTCTTCATCATTTTTGATAACCGAGTAAATATATACCGGTATGTATATACAGTATATACACGTGCACGTTGAGAAAATCCGGTGTCATCGCCGTGGATGAAAAGCAAAAATCCGACGGAAAGGGGTGAAAAATTGAGCCGGCTTTGCGCGGAAAAATGAAATAAAGCTGCACCTGTGAGAATTGCCCGGGAAACGATGGCGAGCGGCGGCGGGATGGGGTTTGACTTCCGTAATAACTCGAAACACAACTGGAACTATGTGCGGCAATAGCAACCTAGGGTGGATGGCTCCATATGCTTGCGTCTACCTACACAGCTCAGACAATCGGCGCAAAAATAAAGTGACACTATAGCGAGAAGTAGCGCATCCTCCAGGGACCCAGCAATGAGGGTTTTGCTGCAGGGCCTGGCCTCCGCCGCCGGTAACAAGGCGCTGCAGGCGAGGAAGAGGTGCAAGGTGCAGTTCCCTTTGGCGCTACATTTCCCAGATTTGGACAACAAATCAAATTACATGATATTTTCCCCCAGGTCATTGTCCTGTGCGCGGGCCTGATCTCCGCCGGCGGGCTGCTGGCGGCACACTCTAACCTGATGACTGCCACCACCACCGTTCACACCACCAACAGCAACAGCAGTTCTCTTTCAGCGGCGGTGGCGGCGGCGGCGGCGGCGGCCGGCCTGAGGGCGTTCGAAGAGACTTTAATGTCTCGAGAAACCACCGCTCAGCCCACCCAGACGGAAGAAAGAGATGAGTTCTGCACCTCCCTGTCTTCCTGGGGTGAGGAGGTTCTGTCTGCTGTGTCGGGGAGGGAGGACGCCGTCTTCTTCACTGAGACTGACATCGAGGCGGAGGCGGTGCCAGGAGTCAAGATGTGCGCATACGAGAGCGCGGCAAGGCAAAACCCAAAAAGGCCTGTGGTGAGATATGCCAACTGCTTTTCCCGCAAAAAAATTATATTGCACTATTTATATTTTAAATGCCCCAGGTCGTTCTTATAGACGTCAGGTCCAAAATCAAAGACACTGGAAACCTTGGTGAGTGCAAAACATTGTTCTCAAGTGCATTCCGATTCCAGCTTCTCAACGTTTGCCCGCGCCCACTACAGACCTCCCCAACCTCCACTTTGCCCGCTCCAACTTCACGGAGGTGATCCGGTCCAGCCCAGTCGAAAAGTACTGGCTGTCGGGCACGGCGAACGACCCGCAGAAGCACGTCCACTTCGGGAATCAAGTAAGCAAATTTGTTTCGGGAAAAAAAAACAAAGAAACTTTGGGGGAAAAATATTTGTGTACATTTTGGAAAGTTAATTTGCATGGTTTATACCTGCAGATCTATCTCATGATTCCCCGTAAATATAGATCTGCGGCGAAATGATATATTTTTTGGTGTCTTCCCCGGGTGCTTGGCTTTCAGTGTATACCAGAAATGATATAATACTAAATTAATTTGTGTACCGAAATACATTTTGGGAAACTAATTTTCGCCAGTTAAGCGACGTCCTTCGTCTGTTGGTTTTGGAGCGCTTCGGCGGCGCCTACCTTGACTCTGACACGGCCTCCCGCGCCCCGGTGCCGACCGACCTGCCAGACTTCATCATGAGGGACCGCCTGTACGAGATCAACGGCGCGGTGATGCAGATGCGCCGAGGCAACCCGTTCCTCCGCCTCGCCATACGGGACATGGGGAGGGGTAAGATAGACTACAGGAAGAGGAACGACCTCGGGCCCATACACCTGTCGGCGTTGAGGAAGCGGTACTGCCCGAAGCCCAACAGGAAGGACCCGGACAAAAGGGTGGAGTTTGCCTGTCCAGGTATGTAGCCATGCTATGTGGAGATATAAAAACTATGTGTTTGCATAACTGAAGGTCTCTTATTGGTCCCAAAGATTTCAAGGTGCTGAAGATCAACCAGGCGCACATGTTCCTGCTGGAGGAGTACGCCGGGCGCAAGGGGATGACGCTGGACAAGCTCCGGCGGGGCGTCCAGACCGGCTTCGTCATCCACTACTTCGGGAGCAACCTCAAGATCCACCTGGGCATCAAGTTCAACCCTTCGCTGCCGCTGTACGAGCTTATCCGGGAGCAGTGCCCGGCGTCGGACGAGGCAATGCAGAGGGACTTTGTCGAGGACAAGAAGAGGGAGGAGGAGGAGGAGAAGGCCAAGGCGGAAAAGTCGTGATTTTTCAATGCCTACTAGAGATTCACAAAAGGGCTGTGAGGCCGAGGTGATAGCGGGGAAGGGGACGCTCTAGATGTGATGGCGGGAAAACTTTGACTGCCGGATCGAGTCGCGGGGAATGAGCCAAAAGCCAACGAGATTATAGGTCAAATATACTTTACAGTTTGCAAAAGTGACTTTGATTGCTAGAAATTGAAATAAAATTGTCTATCTGAAAACCCTCATGCGGCTTCGTGGTAAATCAAGCAAAGATGTGCCAAGAAAGAACCTGGACTCCTGGAACGGAAAAAGCAAAAAAGGCATCAAATGACCAATTCCTTGTGTGCCGCCTACTCATGCTATTTTTTTCTATTTCTATGCTAAATTCATATTTTTTCTCTATGCCACTAGCGATTTCCACTGTATTCTCCTCCACCCAATTCTCGAGGGCACGGTGAGTGATGCGGCGAACTGACAAGTGTGTGACAGCATTGAAGCCCCCCCCCCACATTTACGAGGGGATGTATAATGCATCGTGCGGGCGTAAGACGGGCGGCGGGACGGGTTCTCGAGCGGGAAAGGGTGATAGGATGATTGCGTAAAATCCAGATGTTTTCCCTTTCTAAAAGGAATACGTAGAAAACAGACGACATTTACTGTGTTTCTTCCGCCCCTGCGCACAAATATGGAAACGACGTGGCAAAGAATTGGGAGGTCCGTCCGGGGCTTTGAATTCGGCGGAAGCCGACGCACACACTAGTCAGCCTGATCGAAACGCGGGAGGGGCAGCTCTCTCTACTCCCCCAAAGTTGTGAAAGGTGTGTGTCAACACGACACCGCTGGGCGGGCGGCGGGAGGTTACACTACCATTGCGATCCACCGCGAAAAATCGATGTGGACACTACTCCACCTTGCTCGCCTCCGAACGCCACACACGCGACCGACACATACACACACGAATTAAAAGGAAGCACATTTCAGGCCCTTGGTATTCGTATCATGGGAAAGGGGGCGGCCACCGCGATCAACCTCCTCCCCGCGGCTACTAGGCCGAAAATCGTGAGCGAATTCTCTTTTGCCCTTTAAGAAACAGGAAGCGATAACGAAAACTGGGCCGGGATCGTTTCTTTTTTTTAAAAGGCGTTCCTCTTTTTCGCGGCTGTGTTCTCCTTCTACCTCACGCTCAGCATCATGAGCAAGTACAGCGTCACCAAGACGACGGGGGACGGGGGCCAAGCTGGAGTAATCATTAACGAAGTCTTCTCCAGCCCCTATTTCGCGGACACTGGAGGGACGGAACCGGAAAGGAGGCCGACACAACAGCAGGGAGGCGACGGCGGGAGCCTCGCCCGCGTCTCCAAGCTAGTAGAGGAAAACAGCAGCATCTTCTTCACGGAGACTGACCCGAAGCTGGAGTCCTTCCCCGGGATGAAGCTGTGCGCCTTCGAGAGCGCCGCCAGGTTCAACCCGGCCAGGAAAGTGGTGAGCAGGAACAGGAGGTGTGCGAGCAATCAAGGCTCCGAATTTTCCATTCCAAACCCAGGTCGTCCTAAGCGACGTGGAATCGACAGCCGTAGCACCGGACGAGTTTTGTATGTACACTGCCAATCTTGCAAATAGTTTCCGACATATTCCAAAAAACAGTGCTCATTCCAGCGCTCCCAAACCTCCACTTTATCAGGCTTAACTACAGCGAGCTCATCGCGTCCAGCGAGGTGGCCGACTTCTGGTTCGGCAACAACATCAGCAGCCCGAGGCACCAGTTCTACCGGAACCAGCTCAGCGATGTGGTCCGACTCATCCTCCTAGATCGCTTTGGAGGGGCGTACCTTGACGCCGACACGGCTTCGCGGGCGCCCGTGCCCACGGACATCAAGAACTTCATAGTGGAGGGTAATGTTTAAGCCCACAAACACTGCACAATCCTGATTCGCGCCTTTCGCCCATTGGAAACAGACATCACCTACGAGATCAACGGCGGAGTAATGCAGTTCGAAAAGGGGAATGCGTTCTTGCGCTTTGCCGTGAAGGAAATGGTGAGAGGCACTACGCAACGCCTTTTAATGACCCTTCTCATGGTGGGCATTCTCGTGTTGCAGGCCAAGGGGGAAATAGACTACATGAAGCGCAACGACGTTGGGCCGGCTCACTTTTCAAACTGCAGGAAAAAGCTGTGCCCGAAGCCAGTCATGACGTCCCGGGACAGCAGGGTCCTCTACACTTGCCCGCGTAAGCACATTGAGCGCTGCACTTGAAAAGTCTCCTTTCCTCGATGGACAAACCTTTTCAGAATTTTCAGCGCTCAAGAGGGACCAGGCCCACATGTTTGACACCAGGGAGTACATAAAGGAGAACCAAAACTCCCTAGAGAAGCTCAAGGCTGGCGTTTCGCACGCCTTTGTAATCCACTACTTTTGGAGCAACACGGGCAACAGGGGACTGGAGGAGAAAGACCCGCTCTACGCGCTTATGAGAGAGACCTGTCCGCTGGCGGACAAGGTCATGCGGGAAGAGTTCGTGGCAAAGAAAGGAACGAAACAAGGACGAAAGTCCTTTTCTGGACGATGATCTCAAAGACTAATAAACATCAGGGATGTCATGAGTTTGAAAATTCGGGTTCTCCCATCCTGTCCTACCTTGAGTTTCCCGTGTAGGTCCGCCAGGCTCTTCTCGAATACCTCCCCGCACTCCTTGAGGCTCCACACTGCCTGGTCGTGGATCTCTGCCGTACGCGTCTGCTCGTCCTTGTCCGGGAGCGCCTCCCAGTCCAGCGGCTGAGGTGCCCGCCGCTCCGCCCAAAGCTTCTCCATGGAGAGAAGGTAGCGCACGTCGTCGCCGAAGAACTTGCCGAAGAGCTTGGAGGCGTCGTAGCCGCACTCGCGGGCCCACTGGCGGGTGGAGACACGCTTGGAGGCGGCGTCTGCCGCTGCCGAGGCCGCTGTTGCCGCCGCTGCCGAGGCGCCGTTGTTGCCGTTCTTGGAAGCTCCGTTCTCGCCCTCGCCGTTCTTGTCGTTGGCCGCCGCCTCCGGGTCCTCAGTGTCGGGTGAGACGTCCTCGTCGGGATCCTCCTCGCCGAACAGTTGGCTGGAAGACGAGAAATGAAATTTTAGTGGTCATTGCGATTAGAACAACGTTTGGAGCCATACTTGAAGAGGTGCTTCGCCCACACGATGCAGTGGATGGGCTCCGACGGCGTGTTTCTAATTGTGCACCCTGGGAATGTCTTCTGGTGGGGCTTGGGCTGGCACTCGTAGCACTCTGTCATGCCCTTCCGAATGACGGTGACTTGACCCAGGTATCCCGCGCTGCCGCTCTCCACCAGCGGGACGTCGGCGGACAGGCACATCCTGTTCACGTGGCAACGGGCCTGCACAAAGAATGGAAAAGGCATCATAGATGTCAGAGGAAAGCCTCCCAAATGGTCGTTCACCTGTCTGTTGTCCAGCGCGTTGAGCACCAGGTCGAACTTCTTGAACCAGGTGACGCTGTACTCGGAGGTCATGACCGAGTCGTGGATGGCCACGAGTTTGGCGTCGGGGTTCATCCGGACGAGGGCCTCCCTCGCCGACAGCGCCTTGGACTTGCCCACGTTGGACTTGTTGAAGAGGAACTGGCGGTTGAGGTTGCTGACGTCCACCGTGTCCAGGTCGATCATGGTGAGGTCGTCGAAGCCCGAGGTCACCAGGTTCTTGAGCAGCTCGCATCCGATGCCGCCGCAGCCCACCACCAGGATCTTGGCGCCGGACGCCAGGCGGGAACCCTCCAGCAGGGCGGAGGTCACCTCCGCCGACAGGGACGAGGCGGCGGCGGAGGCCATGGCAGAGAGGGGGAGTGACCTCGCAAGGGGAAGAAAGGTCAACCTCGACTACAGCCACAGACCGCCTCCAAGGCTCCAAAAAGCGGCCGCAAAAACTGTGCCTGAAAATGTTGTTTTTTTGGACGCTTTTGAAGGGAGAAAGAAATGCGCGCAACCTCTCTTGTCCTCCCCAGCTGTTGACTGACTTGACTCGGCGGAGGGCGAGTGTACTAATACTTTGGCACTTACGAAACGCACGTCTCACCATCACATGTGCGTCACAGTGTGACACCTGTCCTCCTCGCCCTCCGCCGCCGCCATGGCCTCCTCTTACCGCCTGGGCATGGACAGGCTGCTCTCGGGGGTGGTGAGGTACAGAAACACCTTCAAGGGCCAAATGGTCAAGGAGTTCGAGCGGGTGCGGGACAGCCCCGACCCCTCCGCCCTCTTCTTCACCTGCGTGGACTCCAGGATGCTCCCGTCAAGGTTCACCCAGACCCACGTGGGAGACATGTTCATTGGTGAGCGGTGCTGGCGCTGAAAATACGACGAGGCTTTGCTCTCAATGCCCATGTCATCTCGTGTCTCTTTTCCAGCTCGTAACGTGGGCAACGTCATCCCGCACTCTTCCCGGTCCCTGGCCCAGCCCATGCAGTTCCCCTCCACAGAGCCAGGTATTGAGGAGAGTTGCATTAATTTTCATTTTTCATCATATTTTTCTTCCTTCATTTCAGCCTTGTTGGAGCTCGGAGTGGTGATGCAGGGCATCCAGCACGTCGTCGTCTGCGGGCATTCAGATTGCAAGGTATGCATGCCGCATCTTTCCTATACTTTCTTGAAACAGCGTCCTCTTCACAGGCTGTGAACCTCTTGTACACGGCGCACGAGGACAAGGGCGGCGAGGCGTGGGGCCAAGAGTCCGTCGGTGGATCCCCGCTGCGATCGTGGATGTCCCGACACGGGATGGGGTCGCTGGAGAGATTCGAGAGGCTCAAGGAGTCCAAGTTCCGCCAGCCCCTTGTCGTCCAGGGGGAGTCGCCGGGGGTCACGCTCAAGGCTTTCATAGACGTAGACGACAAGTTCAACGAGGCTGACAAGCTGTCGCAGGCATGGGGAAATTCTTTTTCTCAAATTTTTTATAAGTTTTGAAACCCGTCGTTTTCTATATTTTGTGCAATATAAATTGCCATGCCGTTCATTTGAATTCGAACTCAGGTCCACGCGCTGGTGCAGGCCGAGAACGTGGCCTCCTACGGCTTCCTGCGCGACCACATCCGCGACTTTAAGGTCCACCTCCACGTCATGTGGTTCGACATATACACCGGGGAGATCTACTACTTCTCGAGGAAGAACAAGGTCGAGTTTGGTCGCATTTCATGAGCTTAAGAAATCGCGGTCGGCAGTTATGTTTGGATGGTTCGAAGTGCGCGTCACAGAAGCGGAATTTCACACAGTTCCTCGCCTCGGCGAGGTTGGCACACTCGACCATGGCAAATATTTTGTCAGCCTTCTGCAATTGTTCAAAAAGAGCTGTTCCAAGAAGAAGGAGAAGAGCAAGAAGACAAGCAGTCTTTTTCCCTGGACCCCGCTGGAAACGAACAAAAATATTGAATGTACCACCGCAGTGCTTCGTCCCGATCACTGACCGCAACCACCAGGAGCTTCTGGACGAGCTGGAGTGGAAGTACAGGAGGAAGAGGGAGCAGGACGGGGGGTTCGAGCCGGAGAGGGACGCACAAAAGGTGAAATTGGGCGCACTATTCCCACTTTTTTTTTTTCGAAGAAAAAACCTATATATTTTAATAGATCATCGAGGTTGGGAACCGGGAGAAGTCTGGGCATCGCGAGGGAGGCTGCAGCGGCCATGGCCACGGCAAATGAGCCACAGACCGATAGCCATCTAATTTGCGCATTTCTACCCCCCCCTTCCCCTCGCTCAGTCGCAGTCATTAGAGTTTCCTTTCGACGCGGGTGCAAAATGCAATTTGAATAAAAGTAAATAATAATAACGACCGTGCTCAATACTCGGGGTTTTTTTGTGGGCGAAAGTGTGTCTTGTGTGTATTTCATCGTTTCGTTTCCATAACTCTCGTAGCGGTTTCATCAAATTGTTTCCTCTTCATCTTCTTCCAACCTTTCGACGTTGTTTCTTAGAGTCGTTTGAGTCTCGATCGTGTTTGACAAAAAAGGTTCTTGTTTCTTGCTGTTTGTTCCTCCTAACAATTTTCTTAGTTTTTTTTTCGACGGTAGTATACGGCAAAAACAACGTCGCTCGATAGGGTTTTTTTCTTGTTCACGTTTCCCTTGTGTGTAGTAGTAGTAGAGTCGATTGCTTTGACGTGGGGTCTTCTTTGACTAACTTTGGTTTAAATGCTTCTTGCTTGCTCTTGAGTCTGGGGAAGGGGGGATGCAGTACGTGCGCTGAAGGGGGGGGGGAGTTACGAAAAATCACTTGAAAGGGACTATCATATATGTACAGCTTAGGAAAACACACAAAGTGCGAAACAAACAAACGAAAAAGGAATTTTTCTCAAGTGCGAAGGAGAGGGAAAAGCGGGGTGTCCTAAATTATAGTTGCCCAAAAGTTTTTTTCGTGTAGTTTTCATGTAAAAAAGTTTCTATTTGCTTCCGTTACATAACGATTTTTTTCGGGTTTTTTTGTTCTTTTCATATTTTTTGGGATTTTTTTGATTTTTTGTGTAGTTTCACGCTTGGGAAATTATGCTATCTTCTTAATACACAAGCTTTTTACAAGTTTCTTTCGTGTTTTTTTTGTTTTAAAATAAGAAAGGGCGCAGTTTTGCGCTCAAATCTCCATCATCTCAAATTTCTCTCGTTCCGGTTTTTTTCGTTTTGACTTGCTTTCATTTCGCGGACTTTTTCCCTCTTCATCATTCAACATACAAAATGGGCCCAAAAAACGGTGCCGTTGGGTACACTTGTTTTTTTCCACTTTGGCAAAAGAAAACCTCCACTCATAAAATCACTGGGACACACACACCTAACACCAATACGGCTGGAAGAAAAGCTTTATATGTATTGAAAGTCACCAAGTTGCATTTTTTCCCAAAATATTTTCTTAGTTCTTTTGTTTGGCAAAAGTTACTTGTGTACTCCGTGAAAGAATTATTTTTTGGGAGGGGTAGAGGGGGGGGGATTGGACTTATGGTTGTTTTCTTTTTTGTTGCCTTTTTTGCTTCATGGAGCTGTGAGCTCCTATTTTATGGGGAGGGGGGTGTCAAAAAGGGGGATATCAATTCGCCAAGCATGTTTTTGTTTTTCTTCTTCCTAGCAAATAATTTACGCGAGATCGTGGGTTTCTCAATTTCAATCAAGGAACTTTCCTGGACTTTTTTTCATTGTCACAGCGGAAAAAATGACGGGGGTGGGTTGTTGTTCTTTTTTTCTTGTCCCTTTAAATTTTAATTTACAGAAGATTCTTTTTTGTCTTTAAGAGTGGGGTGGGTGAGGGTCTCAACATTCATTACTCCTTGCAGTTTTTCGCAAAGTGTTTCATCAAGTTCACACCAGAATTGGTATACAAGAGATTTTGTTTCGCGGGGGTATAAGACCGATAAGTTGCTTGCTGTATTCGTCAAAGGAAGGGGGGGAAGTTAGAGGCTACAAGAGAGGTTTTTTTTCTTTACAGCACGTCTTGTTTTTCTTGTTTTTGACCTTTTTATAACTACATTGTTGTTGCGTTCCGTTCTTTTCATTTTTTAAAAAGTGTTGTTGTATGTAGTAGTAGTATGCACAGCTTGTTTCCCGTTCCAAAAGAATGTTTGTGTCGAAAACCAAACCACAGAGAGAAAAAGCATTACTTGTGTGTACGCACTGTACGTGCGTAGATCCATACAGGGAGGGGTTATTTTTTAAAAAAAAAGAAATGGCGGGCTTAAAAGCAACCGTAAAGTGGGGTAAGGGTGGGGGGGGTGGATGTTTATTTAAGGACATTTTTGGGGAGGGGTTGGGACGAGAAAAAAATTCTACTCATCCTTCGTACTTGTATGTAGTAGCGTAGCGTATAGCAGTAATAATCGCAGTTTTGCTTGGATAGTCGCGATATATTATTATAGGCATCGTCGTTCAGAATTTTTTTTGTTTTTTGTTTTCTTTTTTCTTTTTTCGTCGTTCGATCGAGTTCTTTTGTGGGTATCACAGTGCTTTGTGGCATGTAAGGCCATTGGTCGGGAGGAGGGGCGACGAACAGTACTAGTTAGCTTTTATCCCGTCCATACACACCCCTTACACCCCTGGTTTTTTCTCGCCACTCCAAAAACACGAGCACAAGCTTGTTTCCCTCACATAGAAATCACCCCTCCGACTCGGGAGAATCTCCAGCGCCCGGGAAACTTTTAGCTCACTTTCGCGTCTTTGGTGTGCGGGAGTGTAGGGCGCGGGAGTGCCTTCTCTTCAGAAAACTAACAAACCGTCGCCGCCGCCTTGCATTGCTTTCCGTATGCCTAGAAAAGGGGGAGGAGGGGGAATTGTTTCACATTGTGAATGTCAACAAAGTTTGTGGGTAAGGGGAGGGCGTTTTTTTCTTTCCCTTAGACATTTCTTCCCCGGTCTGGTCCCCCCTGCTGCCCTCCTGTTTTTTTCGAGTTTCGCGTTTTTTTGTGGGGGGGAGGGGCAGCACGGGGGAGAGCGGAGCGAAAAGTCTGGAGAATAAATTCTAAATAAAAAGTGCTTGCCATTTCGTCCATTGCGGGAATTTGGGAGGCGTGCTTGGAAAGGTGTGTTCTTTCGGAAAGGAAGAGAGAAATCACAGTCGATCAGACAGCAAAAGTGTCTTCTCTAGTTGTTGGGGTTTTTTTTGGGGGGGGGGGTTTTGTTGGGGTTGCAGGCAAGTATTTTTTGTTCCTTTTCAGTTTTCTTTCTTTAAAGCGCAGACAAAAGAGGGTGTTTCGTTCTTGTTTTGATCCTTCTGAATCAAGAGGGGGTCTTTCTACCCTTGCTAGAAGGGGGGGTTCAATCATGGACAATGATGATAATAATATATGTAATAATATTAAATTGACAGCAGGAGCGTATCACATAATAGTTTGGCATGTTGTAAAAATTGTTGTTGTATATGATAAAGTGTGTTGTTGTTGCTGTTGTTGTAGTTGTCGTATGCGTGCTTCTTTCGAATGGTGATGGTGGGTGGGTGGGCAATGGGTCTTTCCTAAGATATTTTTTCGTGTGTGCGTCAGACGTGCCTTGTCATTTTCTTTAAAAAATCATTCGTCAGTTCCATGTTTGCTTGTGGGGATTGGTGTGAGGCGTTTTTTCGGCATTGGATGCCGCCGCCTTTTCCATCTTTCGTCGAGGGTCTTGGCTTCAGAGTTGCAGTTTTGCGTACGGGAGGGAGAGGGGGGGGGGACGAAGTGCGTCCTTTGAATTGCTTTTTGTCTCATGCTCGTGGTCTCAATTCGCTGCAGTTTAAGCAGAAGTGGTCGCCAGCTAATTCTTGTTACTTTTTTATCTTCGAAAGAAAGACTTTTTTTTCTTCGAAAGAAAGGGTAACGCCACACGTGAAAACGAGAAAGGGCTACTATCTTTGCGTTTTTTAATGTTGTTTGCTCGTTTTCGGGTAGTAGCGGAGGCGAATCAATAAGGTAAAGGAAAAAGGAAGGACATAACATGGTTTGATATGCTTTCTTCGGGCGGCGAGAGTAAGGGAGGCAAAAAAATGGATAGGTGAATCCTGTCTGACTGTTGGGGTTTCGATGGGGGGACGAAAAGATTGCTGGACTCTGGGGGGAGAATGAAGGAGCAGCAAGAGGGTTTTCTTTACGCAGTTTTGTTCCATCTTCCCAATCCAAGTTTCGCAACATTCTTGTTCCTTTTCTTCTTTCTCTTTTGTACCTCCTTCTC
>JAAUXV010144545.1_pt1 | contig 11961 bp, 5 predicted proteins | sample 7278181 | NCBI WGS metagenome assembly JAAUXV01 (sample SAMN14350114, study PRJNA611818) | marine sediment metagenome | isolation source: surface marine sediment (2.1m) | place: French Polynesia: Moorea | collected 2018-08
CTACTAATAAAAGTAAAGCACATGTGACCAAGCCATGCATGGGAGGGAGGAGGAAGAGAGGGCAAACCGCAACATCTGCTGCGGACGAGGAAAGGAGGAGAGAGCAGACCACAAAGAGGAGAGTAAGGCGACGACGGGCATGCAACCCGCCGTAAAATAAGAAAGAAAGAGGGAATAAGTCTTTCTCTCTGTCGCTTGCTTTAACTGTCTCCCCGGAAATCCAATCCATGGTCGCTGCATCGACTACGCGTGTTCTAAAGTGACAGGAGCGTTCACCAACACAATGTGCATGAGGGGCCAGACAGTTCAGACAGTCTCCACATCAGACAAAAATCAACCCTTTGTTCTTTTTCAGTTTTTTCACAAGAAAATCCGTTTCGGTGTCTGTCTGAGGGTGCCTTGTTTGTTGCGTGAAGATAGAAAAGCATTAATTCCACCTTCAAGTTTTCCCTTGTTTTTGCCATATCTACCGTATATGAGGCCTCGATACACTGAGCCAGGATATAAAAATGGAAACAGTTTGTAGCGATCTCACACCCCGATTAAGTAAGAGGAAGAGGAAGTCTCTGACACGTCTCTCAGTCCTTTGGAAAAGGAGGGGGAACGGGAAGCGGGCGATGAGTGCATTAATTGCACCTTTCCTCAGCGCCGTCTCCTAGCTGTTGCTTGCATGATGATGAGGAAGACTGTTGACGACAACTGTGACCGGAGGGGGGAAAGGGGAAGGGGACGAGGTGTTATCAGCCGCCATCATCATTACTCGTCTTTTTCATACGAAAGGCGGCGGTGGGACGTGGGGAAATTTCGAGTCCTCCCCCTTTCCTCTTGGCCCTGTCGACGCCTTTTATTAGACGGGGCCGGATGTCATAACGTGAAAGGGCTGGTTGGAGGGAGGGAGAGGGGGCAATGGGTGCACTTCTTCGAGTCTTTATTTCTTCGGGCTTGGGTTATTTCTGGGCCTCACGGAAGAAAGGGGAGGAGGGACGCCAAATCCCTGTGTGGGAAATAAGGAATCGGGCGTCTTATTTTCCTTTTGGGTGGCTGAAACACTTCCTTACCGTTTGTGGCAAGAATACCGTAGAGTTGTTGGCAAGTTAATAACTCAAGAAAGAGTCACTTTATTAGAAAGAGTAAAAAAATTATCTCAAGCTTTGGCGCTTTTCGCCCCGCTTTAGTCTCTGCGGTAATTACGATATAGCCTGACCTCAAAGACAAAAGGAAAATTAGGATTCGTAATTAGTTTTGTTGGAGGGGCGCCATGGAATGCGAATCATAATTTGGAGGATGTAGGGTTTCACTCGGCTAATATCCATACTTCAGATTAAGAAGTACTTTTTTCAAGTCATTAAGTTTATTGAATTTGCAGATCATGGTTAAAAAGTTTTTCCGGTATATTCAATTCGTACGCTATATTTAAGACAAGTAAAATACGATGTTTGCAAAGACAAAGTTCGGGAAACATGGTAAAGAACAAAAACAATCACCAAGCTACTTAGTTTGTTTTAGACACTTGTCATTTAGCGTCAATCATTGTCCGACAAAAACCCAAATGTAGTATTCGACCACCACCCACCACCACTATTTCAGCGGTCGAGATCGAGGTTCGGCCACACCCACCCGTGTTTTCCCACACTATTTCTTTGTCGGCCAGCCGACGCTAGTCGACAGCCCGTCGGTCATCTTCCTCCTCCTCGTCGTCCAACGGTCTTCGCGCGGGAGAACCAATCGCAGCGAGATGCGAAGGAGTACAAGAGCAAAAATGTAAAAAAGAGACAAAAAGCGCAAGAATCAGATCTTAAAGACAGGTGAAATATCGGCGGAGTTCATCCTCGATCGCCATTCGATCCACGGTCGAGCACCCGACAACAACATCCACCACAACTTCGTCTTCAGCTTTGGGACAGCACCGAAAGGTAAGTTGAGGTTCTATATACAGAGCCCGTCGTCTACTGTTGTCGTCTTACTGCAGTATTGTACTACAGTATGTGTATCGAGTCGCTTTTTATCTCGGGAAAAAAGGTTTTTTTTGCGGAAATACTAATAGATCCCTTTTGTCAGTCTAAAAAGCACAAAGATACATTTTGCGGGTCACATGAGCAACTACCGGGTGAGTTGCTTAGGGATGATTCGAGGAACAGCCAGAAAATTTGCCATTTCCTTGGAAAGCCGTTTAAGAGTGAACTTTTTAAATGTAGAAGTGGGCCATTGAAAATAGGTTTTATTTTCTCCCAACTAACAGTGTGCCGCCCGCACACCTAATTTGACACTCCGTCCCAATGAACCGTTCTTTCTATCTCGTCCTTTGCAGCAACCCACAATTTCACTTGAAAAACTCACCTTCCAACCTCCAGGACAAGTACCAAGATGGCTCCCAACAAGGACAATATCAAGAACAACAACAAGAAGTTCTTCTCCGTTGACGAGATCGTCAACAAGACCGCAGCGGAGGTGGAGAAGGAGCTGCAGAAGAGGAGGAGGGAGAAACTGGACAAGGAGGAGGAGGAAATCGGAGGTGCGGCCGCCGTTGTGGTCAAGAACGAGGAGGAGACGGAGGGAGCCGCCAACAACAACCAGCAACAGGAGCAAGACCTCCAGCAGCGCAACAACGACGCCGTCAACGCCGCCCTCGCCCTCACCCAGAACGAGCTCTACTCCCTGTTCTCTGACGGCGCCCCCCCGCTCCGCTCCCGGCGCTCCACCATCACCGACCATGCCCCTCGCCGCACCCCCGCCCCTCGCCCGCCCACCGTGGCCTCGGCCCCCAACGCCAACATCGCCTCCTTCCGCCTCCGCGACACCACCCGCTACGACATCGCCGTCGCCGCCCTCCCCGACCAGCTGCAGCACATCCACAGGTGCGTGGCGCAGAGGAACGGCGGCCGCTGGGCCGAGATCAAGCTCTACCACTACCCGGCGTCGGTGGCCAGGGCCATCATGGAGTACATCCTGGACGGGACGGTGCCCATCGTCCACGCCAGGGCCGTCGGACACATCGGCTTCATGTCGTACGTAGGGGGAATCCTCCAGGCAGCCAGAGAGTAAGTAAAACGGTATCTTTCTTTGTCCCAATCAGTTTTCATTCAAAATGGCGTCCCAACGGTCAACTCGTGGTAGCCACGTTTCAGCTGCTCTTGAGCTTTTTTATTTACTGATGCTGCTTCAGCTGCTCCATTTCCGGTAGTTGAATCGAACGTGTTTCCTGTTGTTGTGGTCAGACGCATCAGCCATGTTGTTTCTTGCTGCTGTTTTCCTCTTATCTACCAACGGGATGACCTTTGAAATTTGATGATGCTTCGAATGTTGTTGCTTTTATTGAATTAATGTCTCCTCTGTCTGCAGCATTTGCAGTAACTCCATTTTCCGTCTTTTTCCCACCAAAAGGTTCTGGCTGGATGATCTGGCCGAACTCGCCGCCGCGGCCCTCAAGGACCTCTGCCGCTTAGGCGACTATGACCGTCTCTACTACCTGGCCGACGACGTTGGCCTCTTTGACCTGATGAACTTCGCCAACAGCAACCGTACCCCTCCGCGCGCCCGCTTCCTCCGTTCCGTCTTCCTGCCGCTCGCCGGTCACGAGGATGACCTGGTGGCCGTCCACTGCAGCGCCAACGGCCGCACCGCTGTCACCGCAAGCGCCTCCGCCCTCGCCTCCGCTTCCCGCCGCCTCTCAGACCTCGTCGACCTCGCCTTCTACGAGGCCGCTCAGCTCGGGATCCGCATTCCGCGCGTCTCCCTCGTCGGCTTCCCCGTCTCCACCACCATGAAGCTCCTCTCATACCTGCACGGCCTGGATTCCGCCGAGTCCATCCTTAACAGCACCACGGACATGGGAGATGTCCTGAACGTCCTCCGTGCCTGCCACGAGGTGGGCATGGGCGGCAGCGCGCTCGCCGACGCCGCCGTCCACAGAGTGCTTGACCTGGTGGGCCTCGCCTCCGACGGCAAGTACCACTTCAACCCTGTGGTCGACGCCTCAGAGGAAGCCCGGGCCGAGCGCAGGGAGATGTCGGCGGCAGACGCGCTCCTATTCGTGCTGGGCATGCCCGAGGCCGGGGAGCAGCTCATCGTGCCCCTCTTCAACTTCATGCTCTGCTACAGCAATGCCATGGTGGAGCTGGGCTACCTCATCGGCGACGACACCGAGCTGACCGTCACCATGGAGTTGATGTGGGAGGCCTCGACCATGTCCTCGGAGAGGCTGAAGAGGGCGGAGGAGGAGCGGCGCCTGCAGAGGCAGTACGAGGAGTGGAGCGGGGCGGACCAGGGGGCGGCGCCAGTGGCAGTGCTTCCCAATGAGCAGGACCTGCTTGACCAGGAGGAGGAGGGAGAAGACGGGAGGCAGCAGGGATAGTTGAAGAAAGAAGATCGAGAAGAAGAGGAAAATTGTACATATTGAAGGACGTTCCAGCATTTGGAACGCCTGGTACTCTTGTGTATACGTAATCTCAATGACGTTTTTGTATGTCGTCGCTAAAAAAAACCGTACAAAACCCAAAAAAAGTCACAAAACAGAAAACACATAAAAAGTATAAAAACATAAAAGACAAAAAAAGATAGAAATACAAAAAGCAAAAAAAGAAAATATTTCACTCGCGCATACAGTATTTTCAGCCCTTTGCTACTTTTGTTACAGTTCGATCGTTTTGTTCTTGTTAGGAAAGACTCTTCTGCGGTATGTACGTATATTTCGAGACATGCAGTTCTACGTTTCGCAAAATGTTCTTTTCATCCTGTTGCATGCGTCTAGTAAATAAGTTCATACAGTACAAAGAAACATTCAATTCCTCCTCCTCTTGCTGCAATAGCGTCCGTCTGACTATGCAACTCGCGCGATTGATTCAAGTGGAAATAAGGACTTGTTCCCATCAAGGAGCAGGATTCGCCGACGATTTTCCCTGGTGCGAACAACATTCGTTCGAATTAGGTGGAAATGGTAAATGATGCACAGCTCTGTCGGTCGGGACAATACGCACAATACACTGAGCGGCATAAAATGGTGAGAGGGCGAGAGGTTTTTAACGAGGCTTCCTCCTCCCCGCTTTTCATTTGGACAAATGTTCTTCCGCTTCTGTGACTTTGTCGCTCTAGAACCTGAGCGTTTATTTGGGTCTCCCTCGTTTAAATGCCAGGATTATGTCGTGGAGCTTATGGGCAAGGATACAGAAGTCTCGTCGCTTTTTCCCACACTCAAAATATGCTGGCATTTTTTGCGACATACTGTGATCTGTTTTTAGCGGGAAACAAGTTGCGATCGGGATCTGCTTGCGGTGTCGTCGGAGAGGCAACAAAGATGGGAAAATTGGCGTCGTCGTGTAGCTAATTTTGCGCCCCAAACCCAAACTCTGCGCCCTCACCATCCTGTCTTTCCAGCTTTTATCTCGTTCAAAGATCTCTCCGACAGAAAAAATCTCATTCCTCCCTCCCCTTTTTCCCCGCCGTACATGACGGGACAGAAATGTATCTGCCACAAGCAGAACGGAGGAAGAAGCTAGGAGGAAACGAAAGGATAGAGTTTTCTAATTTAGGGGAGGTAGGTATACGTAGGAAGTTCATCATCAAAAAACCAGAAGCCAAAGTGCTCCCAAAAAAGTAGAAAGTTCACTTCCATTTTACCGTCGGCGCCTCTCTCATCCTGCCTGAGGATACCAATTGCTAGATTTTCCCCTGACTTTTGGCGTTAAAATTTTTAGAGGGAGTGAAAATTTTATTGCCGGCACTCTCATTTTCTTACTTTATCCTCTCCTCTCCTTCTCTTCACTTTTGGGGTCTTGAACAAAGAGAGGAAGAGAGAGGAGTCGGGAGAGTCAGCGAATGGGGAGGGGGGTATTCCCTTGGGGCGAAATCTGCAAACAGGAAAAGGGAAAGACGAGGAGGAAGAGTAACGTGAGAAACTCTATCTGCCAGTGGAATAAGTTGGTGGAAGAAGAAAGAAGAAGGGGGGGAGAGCTTGCCATTCCAATTTCTGGGAAAGCTTCTTCTTCTCCTCCTCTTCGCCCGGACTGATCCTTGATTTTCTTTGTTTGAAAACTTGGCTGTGCGAGACGGGGGGAAAGGGAGAGGTATCTTGGCCGTCAAGGGAAAAGTGCACACGATACAAGACTGAGGAGAACCCTCTCTCCGTTTCTGCACAGTTCGGTTGGTCTTCGACGACCACAGGCAAACGAAAAAGGAGAAACAAACCAGACGTCTATGAAAGTCGCTGGGTATTTATGCTTTACACAGCCCGACATTTGTGCACACGAGGCTTCGCTTTTCCATTTCCGCGGAGCTGGGATGGGGGTGTAGGGGGAAAACTATACTTCTTGCTCTTTCTCCCTCCTATCTTTTCTCACACATCTTCCTCTTTCTCCATTTCCCTTCCAACTCTGCACAAAAAATCCTCCTCTCTCTCTCCGTTCGCGAGATAGTCTCGACAGTTCTCAAAGGCCTCCCCTCCGCTCCTCCCTCTTCCGCCTTCTCCGCCTCTCATGCATAATGGATTCGCCACCGTGTGAGGAAGGAGGAGGAGGATCGGGTTTGCACACGTTGGCGAAAATCCTCTCCCGTCCTCGAAAGGGAGGGCAGAGACAGATCCAATTGCATTAAGTATTAAGAGGAGAGACGGCGGAGGGAGAGAGGGAGGAAGGGAGGCCCTCCAGGCAAAAGAGGAAAGAGGCCCTCCCATCCCTCCTCTGTCTGGGGGCCGATGACCTCTGAAGATCCGCTCCCCCTCCCTCCGCCGAAGGGCATCATCCAATTTCGCGAATTCGCCGCCTCCGTCAGTCGCCCTTCGCCTCGAGACAGAAAGAAGGAAGAAATAGGAGTGAGGGGAGCTTATTGCATTCTTCCGGCCTCTTCTCTCCCTCATCGTCCTCTCTTCTCCTCTTCCTCCTCATCCCCTCCAGACATGCAAATCCGACAACTCTGAGGCTCCCCTTTTCCACCTCCTCAGTCGCTCTCCCTCTTTTTCCACCCCTTTTTTTCGCTTTGTTGTCTGCTTCTGTCTCGGCCATCGACCCCTGTCTGAGATTCAACAAAATAACAAACTTCTCCTTTTTTGATGCGCCTGCAGCGAACAACTGTATTAACACAAGACTCGAAATATACGAAAGTATGAAGGTCGACTTAAAAGTTAAAAAAAGCCGAAGCCGAATTTCAGGCTTTTTCTTGCTTCTCCCACTGCTGTTTCTTTGCTTTAGTCCCTTTCCTGAAAAGGGCCTTCCGCTGGAAACTGCATCGCAGAGGGAGAAGAAGTGTTGCGAGAGCTTGAGAACCATGATGACGGATGGGAGACACGCGCGCATAATATAATGGCCTGGTGGCTAGTTGTGCACACTCTCAGACGGCGTGAGAGAGAGAGAGAGAGAGAGAGAGAGAGAGGAAACTTTTTGGCTGTCTCTCTTTTCCACTTTTGAAAAGGTGCTGACTCACCTGGTCTGTTCCTCCGTTCGTTCCGAATCGAAAGCCGATTTTTGCACCAATTTCGGGAGGGAGGCAGTGCAAAAAAATATGACTGACAGGCGCCACTCGTTGGCTGTGATTTGGGACAAAGCTGAGTGTCTGTCTCGTTTTTCTACTTTTTTCTCTTTTTTGCTCAACCCGGAAGCAAAAGGGGGTTTAACGAATCCCAATTCATGTCCCAGGCTCCGAAAAAAACTAACCAAAAGAGCCCCTCCCCTGTTCGGGCTTAATGCCAGCTAGTCAAGGAGGGAGGGCGGGAAGAGGCCCCCTTAACCGGCCTACAAAAAGTTACTCCCCCGGGTGCGCAGCCAACTTTTCCTTCTCCGGGCGGATGCAATTTTGGGGCTCCTTGTGTGCGGGCACAAAAGGGGAGGGAGGGAGGTTCCAATCTAGCGTTCCCTTCTGCTGAGGTTTTCCCTCTTCGTCCCTCTCGTACACAAGCAAAAAAGTTCTTGCCTAAGCCTCCCTCCTTTCCTATATACCCTCCTCTTTCAGGACAACCACCCTTTCTTCTCTAAGGGCCTCTTAAATCTCTTCTAATTCCCTTCCCGTTTCTCCTCTATCTGAAGTATGGCTTTCCGCTTGTGCACCAACTTCCGCTTGACCACAGCATCTTTTTCTCGGTTCTCAACGACCTACTCAGTCCTCACCACAATATTGCGAGAAAAGAAGGAAAAGGAACTCAAGGAGGCCCTCCTCGCTCGTTCGTTCCAAAAACATATCCCCGCTTCATTTCCCGGCTTTCCTCTCCCTCCCTCGTCGTCGTCGTCGTCCGCACAATGTCTGCCATCCTTCTTCCTCCCTCCCTCCCTCCTCTACAGGAGAAAGCAAGTCCCCTCCTCCCTCTTCCCCTCTCTCAGCAAAGTCCCTCTTTCGCAACCGGGGAGAGAGAGGAAAGAAGGTCATTGAACCTGAGCACCCTTCTCTCCCCTCCTTTCCCTTTGCGAAATTTCTCGCAAAAAATACCTCTCTTCTCTCTGCTCACTCCCGGAAGATGGAGGAGGCGCTCCCTCTACACCAGTCTCTCTCTGCCTTCCCTCTTCGCCCCAAATAAAGGATTTTTCTCCCCCCATCTCAACTGAGTTCACCACGCCATGGTACGTACACTACTACGCACTGAACGACCACACGGGGGGCGGAGAAGGATGTGAGAGGAAAAGTAGGTGCTGCGTCTTTTCCCGACTTTTTGCAAATGTCGCTGCCGAACTCTTGCGATCCATTTCCATCACTTCAAGGAAGGAAGCAGGTCACTGAACTCCCACGATCTTACATACGGAAGGAATGGGGAAAAGTTTTAACAGATTCCGTCTCAAATGTACCGTGCACATCACTCAGGTCTAGTCTCCTTTCCTGGAATAAACTGCCTTTTTTCTGGCAGTGGCTTCACCTACATACATTACTCCCATGATGACTGCAGCTGCCTTGGTCTTTGTAGGAGAGGTGTCACCACCACCACGCAACGTACTTTTCTGTCTCTCTCTCCTTTTTACAGCGGCCCGACGCAATAAAACCAAATTGCCCTTTATCGGTTTTGCATTACGTCGGGCGACGGCTCCACTAAATTTAGTCCCCTCTTCCTCGTCCTTTTACGACCTGCCGCCGCCGACGCCGCCCGTTTCCCTCGATCTGAAAACGCGCTCCGATTTCCTATTGAATACGTAATATTTATTCGCGGGGTTTTACTTTTCGCCGTCAGAAAATATGTGTGTGGGAAATCTTGCTCATAGCGTCAGTTTTTAAATATGCGCGCATGGAGGGAGGGAAGAGGGAGGCATTGACCTCCGCGCCCAAAAAGGGCGTCGTCGTCGACAATAGGGCAAGCAGGAAGGCATAACTTTTCCCCTCCTTTTTTGAGCAGAAGGATTTCTCCTTCTTTATTTTGGGCAGGAAGCTTCCTTGTCCGTTGTTGGACGGAGAGGGCGCATAAATTAAATTCCCCTCAAAATATCGCCACCGACATTCCGCGGACGTTTTATGCGAGCGTATATTGTGTACCCGCTTTCCCAGAAGAAATGCAACCCAAAATTTAAGGAATTTTCTTCTCCTTCCTCCTCCTTCCCACACCAGCGACATTTTTCGAAATAGGATTTTGCAAAAATCTTCCTTCTGTGTTTTTGGCTTTTGGCGTTCCGGGAAGCAATGTTGTGGAGAAGGAGCAAGGAAAGCGGTTTCGCAAAAATAACGGCACAATAAAGCTCTCCCTCCCACTTGGCATCCAGGGAGCCAGGGAAACTTTTCCCCTTTTCAACCTTCTTTCCCTACCCCCCACCCAAAAAAAGTATAGGCCGAATTTTGGTAGTTGGCATCGCCTCCGCTCCTCAGGGAGAAATTTGCGGGGGAAATATTGTCCATTTTTAGTGGGAAAATGGGTTTCCACTCACCGAAAACGAACCGAAACTTTCTTTTTAAAGCCTCCGACAGCTTCCAGAAATGGCGAACACAGTTGGTCTTCCTCCTCGGCTGTTGGGGTAGAGAGAGGGGGGGGAGAAATTTTATTACTTGTTAATTTTCTACAGCTCACTCCCAAGGAGAATGGGGTTAAGTGGCGAGAAAGGATTTTTATTATTTTCCACTAGCAGCAGCGTCGGACCTTTACGTTCCAAAAATGTGGAACCAAAACCCAACACCCAAAAACACACGTGTGGGTGTACGAAACCTCTCTCACTGTTTCGGTTAATTCGAGGAGCGAGGAAGGAAGGAAGGTCCGTTGGGACTACTGGATTTTTAAAACACAGGAAGGAGAGGGGAGGAGAGAAGCATGACGTGACGGTTTCGAATTTTTATGCGCTTTAAAACCCATACACCCGAAACGGAAAGCAAAAGCTCACTCGTCGGTGGCAGCACGAAAGATCCACAAATTTGGAATCTATGAACACTCGCGCAGTAGCAATTAGGGCTTCACTCCGGTCTCCGCTTCCACTCCTGGTTTTTATAACCGCCGTGCTATCTGCACCGGATATCATTCCACATAAATCTGCCTCCGCCGCCACTCGACCGACCGACCGACCGACCGAGGTCTGATCAATTTTCGGGTGCAGCAGACACCTTCTCTCCTCTCCTCTTCTTTTTGTTGTCCCTCCTTTTTTAAGGGGAGCAGGTGTTGGATCATTCTTTCTCTTTTTTTGGGAGCGATCAATTTTGTTGGCGTGCCCGCGTCAATTTCTGCGCTGCACCTCAATGACGAATTTGGGACTTACAGGGTGTTGTCAATGACATTTTTGTTAGTTCATCTTGCTTCAATATCCCACAAGGAAATTATTTCAAATTCAAATTCTTTTGTTCGAAACTTTTCGGAACGAAAGCCACGCCCACGATTGAGGCGATAATTAGTCGGTCGCCATTTCGCCTCCTCTCCAGAAGTGGCAAAGTGTTTACACACCTGTCCGCTTTCCTAATTGAATCGCATTTCGCGGACTCATTTCCCGCATGTGGAAGATTGGAAAAAAAGAGAAGAAACCCTCGCAGGTGCATCTGACACACATTTATGCGGGAAGAATAGAGGAGGGGAGACGCTAATCGAATTTGGAAGCGACACAAAAAAAGGAAGGAGCGTTTATGACGCACAGGAGAGAGAGAGAGGAAAGTGAATGGAAGCCAGAGTAGTGCAGTTTGCAGTCATCTAGCTTCCATAAGGAATGACATGCCAGAAAAACTAGACTGAGTTGAATTGATGAAAAGGAAAAACCTTTGTGCCCTGTGTGCATTTGGCACGAAAGTGGGTTATTTTTACTGCGTATCAATTCACCCAGGTGCCGCGTTGCATTTGATATGGGGCGTGGGGTGCAATTAGACTTTCGTCGCCTCCATGCAACAAAGGAAAAGAGGGAGAGGGAGAGAAGCATACAATGTGGGGAGGGGTGAGATAAATTATTTTAATTGCTCTTCTTTTTCAGTCTGGGAAAAATGAGCGGCCCCACCTCGATTCCTCCCAATTTGTCACCTTGTCCGAAGCCCAATCTTCTTTATTGTGGTTTTCCTTGAGACAAAAGGTGCCAACAGCGCGGTGCAACAAGACAGGATGCACTTGTGGCTGCAGCGGACCTCATTTCCAGGTGTGAAAAACCACTAAGAGACCTTGGGAAAAATAGAGGGAAGATCAAGAGCATTTCCTTTCCCTGTATGCGGTAACTTCTTCCGACGAGGGAACAAAGGATGGTGGTAAAATAGAGTACAAAGGGGAGAAAGTAGAAGGCGTCACTTCCTTTCCCGCATGATTTTTTGCTACTCGCAAAACCCTTTTAATTCACTCTTTGAGGGGAGAGGAATCCGGAGGCAGCTGCTCCCGAGTTTATTTCCCAATTAACCTGCTTCCCCTCCCCTTACTTTATTCACGTTAAATTAACTTCGTCGGCGCTGAGGCAAAAAAAGCCTCCTTCCGGTTTAGATTTCGATCAAGATGATGTGAAAGCGGATATTTTCCCACCGGTACATGACGCAGCCGAAGTGAGAAAATGACGGAGAACGCTAAAAAATACTAACATGCTTTCTCACAGAGAACATTTTCGGCGCCATTTTTTGCTC
>JAAUXV010026679.1_pt1 | contig 11958 bp, 19 predicted proteins | sample 7278181 | NCBI WGS metagenome assembly JAAUXV01 (sample SAMN14350114, study PRJNA611818) | marine sediment metagenome | isolation source: surface marine sediment (2.1m) | place: French Polynesia: Moorea | collected 2018-08
GAGGCCTTCAGCTGCAATTTGCTAGAATTGAACATACAATGCCTGCACGCATGGTTTTTTAAAGGATTTTACTTGAAAGGAGTGAATCTACTTTCAGAACCCGTCGACCTCTCACAACATTCAAATTCCCCCGACTGGCGCTTTGGACGGGCACAGGGACACGGAGAAAGTCCTTCCGTTCGAGATCGTGTCCGGCGAGTCCTATTCCATCACTACGACCGAGCACACCAGCGTCATCACCTTCACCACCGCGGAGGTCCCAGGCAAGGACTTCTGCCTGTACAACGCAGAGTGCAGCGCCACCGACAACCTCTTCAAGCTGGACCACGAGATATCCACCAATCACTCCAACTACAACATCACCGGCTACACGTACTACAACTACGATGCCATGGTATGAGATTGAGACAAGAATAACAAACACTTGCTTTTATCCAAATTAAATTGTTAGATCCAATTCAGCTGTGGCCGAGCAAGGTCTTTCGCCAACAACCCTGGCCTGGATGAGGTTCAGAATTTCACATGTGACTGGGACAGGACATGGAAGCCCCAAGAACCTTTGAAGAATTGTGAATGTAAGAAATTACTTTTGTAGATTTCCTTCCCCGAGAAATAATAACACTTTCCTTTTCAGGGACTCATTGCCTGGAACCTTATCCACCTCCAGACGGATCGGGCCTAATCCCAGACAGAAATTATGACGGTCAAGTCATAAACTTCACCACAGAATTCCTGTACGAGTGTGACAGAAGAATGCACTTTGTTGCCAACTTTGATCAGGAGAACGTCAATGCAACTTGCACAACCAACAATGTGTGGGAGCAACCCTGTGGAGGCACATGTTGGGGAAACTGCACAGACAGTAAGTCATGTCTAATATTTTTTTAAAAGGAGACATTAACGTAGCTCCCCCCTTCCAGCCAAATACTGTCCTGCACCACCAGATCTGAAAATTGATGGAACAGCTCATGCCAATTCTATTGGTACCCGCTATGGTCCAGTTTGTCAAGAATGGGCCGTTGGTGCAATTGCTTCCCCATGTGATTCAGTTGGGATCACTTTCGAAGAAACTGCCGCCGGAATACAACGATTTCACATTGAAGTTCAAGGAGAAACTAGTGGCATCAATCAAGTTTTCTTTTTCATGCAATTATCTCTTCCCCTAAACGAGACTGACATACAGGTATTCAGCAGAAATTATTTGCAACATAAATAAATGTACATTCAACAAAACACATACCCGCCTTTGCAGACTGACACTAATCCACTGTTGATTCAATTTCTGGACGTCCGAAAACTAAAGGCAGACAATACATTTTTGGTTATGAGTGAATACCGTGAAACTCCAGTTGGAGTGAATGAAACAAAGTTTGGCAAACTGACCTTTAATTTTGACAAAGAAAAATACGGATATGCATGCATTGAAAATGTGCAGTGTGAATACTGCAGTGGAGCAGACTGTGGATCTAAGAAGGGGGATTTCATAAACACTTGGACACCAGTGAGAAGACTATTGTCTTACATTCAAACTGCTTTTTGTAACTTTTAGTTTGAAACAGGAAACCTTCTACAGCAATACCACCAGTATCCAATATCTGTATGAAGCAGAACTTGTCTACGAATGTGGACCAGCAAGACAGTTTCTTGACCCTGATGATAATTCCATAACATACCAGAACCAATCTATCACATGCTTGTGGAATTCAACATGGTCTACAGATCAACTTATGAATTGCAAATGTAAAGACTTTGTGAAGTTGTCCTTTTCACATTTATGAAAAATATATATTGCAGGGACACATTGTCTGGAGCCACCATTCCCAACAGGAGCTCAGAATGCCTTGCTTTTTAGAGACTGGGATGGGCTGCCGATTGAATTCAATGTTGATGTTCCCTATCGTTGTGAAAGGGGGCGAAAGTTTGACATTGAATTTGAAAAATCTGAACACAATGTGACTTGTCTGCCAGGAAATAACTGGGATGAACACCTGAATCTCACAGGGGATGTGTATCCGCAATGTGTTGAAAGTAAGTTTTTACAACAACGTGTCAAATCAATCATACTTTAAAAAACTTGTTTCAGCTCACTATTGTCCTGCTCCTCCGGGTCCTGTGGAAGAAGGAGGGAAAGTAATTGTAGAAAATGCTGGTATGATTTATGGAATGGTTTGTGATGGGACTGATGGAAACTGGATTGATATTCCTGGGACTGGCTGTGACTACAATGGCACCAGGTAATATACCAGTATTATATAAAAATGTGGAAATTATACACATTCTGTTTTCTAGGCCACAAATCAGAAGAGTGTCAGAAGTGACTGGAGAGCAGCTGCCAGAAATTGGTATTGGAAATGCAGTACACTATGAAATCAGAATTGGCAGTGACACGGCCAAAACTGCAGCAGTCCTCATGTCATTTTCCCAACCTGTTAAACCTCAAATTAATGTGAAGATTACCAAGGCTGTATGTAGCTCAAATAAACCTGCCACAATAACCTTTATAACAGTTTGTTTTTAGGGGACTTCACCTCCAGAGGCAACAACAAGTGAAACATCAATAATGGGACTGGTCCCTGTTCTTGCTCTTGATAATGTCACAAACGACTGGGACTACTTTGCTTTGGGAATAAATCACGGACAAAACAACCAGGTATACCACAATCAAGTGAAACAGATGAGCAATTGTCCATACCTTGGTTCCAGGAGCCATGTTTGATTCACATGACCTGCAACTTTTGTGACGGGGCAGAATGTGATGATATCAAGGCCACCAACTATACCAAAGAAGCATATTCTTTGCAAGACATTAACAAGCATGGTGCCACTTTGACTTATGAGTGCAGCTTGGGGAGGGAGTTCTATCTTGGTGAAACTTTGGATGCCAACAATGAAACCGTGCCTGACACAACACCCAACATGACATTGGCATGTACCTGGGGTTCTGCAGGAATCAACAATGGAGTGTGGGACCCTTCTCCACCCCTCCACAACTGCACCTGTAAATTTTTGCGGAAAGTTATTCCTTTACACTTAAGCACAATATTACTTTTCAGGGGTTGCTTGCATCAATCCACCCACACCAAATTTGACATCAGATGGAAATGACAGATACCTGGAAGCTCAGTACACAGAGGGCGAAACAGTTGAATTTTACCACAACGTGACCTACAAGTGTCAGTCTGGATATTTCTTTGAGGAAGACTACTTCATGACTGGGTTTGAAATAATGTGCAAGCCTGATGGATCTTGGACAGAACTGCCAGATAAGTGGTGCTTGGATCCTGCTAGTAAGTTTTAAATGTATTTTCAAATGCTATTATTTAGTTGTAGATTGTCTGTCGCCTTTTTCTGCTATTAAGCCATTATTTTTCTTTTAGAACGATATTGTCCAGACCCTTCTCCGCCACCACTAAATGGAGGACAACGTGACTGGAATGAATCACTCAGTACTATTACTCCATATCTCCATGAAGTCACGTATAACTGCAGTGCAGCAAGACTGTTGCAAAAATTTGTTGAAAATGTGGACACTGGGGAAATTGAGGAGGTTTTGCATGAGACTCAGACATTCCAGTGTCAGTGGGACCAGACATGGAGTCCTGCAGAGCCCGTAAGTACTCTTTTCTTTCTCTTTACAATTGATGTTAATGTTTTTGTCTTAGGTGGAGCCATGTGTGTGGATACAATGTCTCAATCCTCCATTGCCTGATGGTTTAGGACTTGCATTTGATGATCCAAACCAAGAAACACAACCAATTGAATTCTTTGACAATGTCACATATGTTTGCTCCAACAATGCCTTGTTCTTTGAAGAAGATAGGAATATTGATTCCTTTGAAATTCAATGCTATGATGACGGAACTTTTGATGCACCAAATCCTTGGCCTCGTTGCATTTCAAGTAAGATTATACATGAGGACAAAAATATATACTTCCTCTCTTTATATTCTCTTTTCCAGACTCCGATGTGCAATGTCCAGAACCCCCTGTAAAACCTATTGGAGGAACTAGAGCTTGGACGGGTGATTACGTGTATTCTACTTCTATAGAGTAAGTATAGACAAAACTACTATACTTTATATAGAGGACGGTGTGCTATAAAAGAGTGGTATTTAAATACAAAAACACTTTCAAAACAGGTACACCTGCGGAGCCTATGCATCTTTCCAACTGGATGGTACAAACAACACTTATCCAACTCTTTCCATTGAGTGTCAGTGGAACAGGACTTGGACCAGAGATACATTGGATGACTGCCTGTGGACCCAGTGCATATTCCTGGAAGAGCCTCCGCCCGAGGCCAATATGTTGTATGCGCCGGATGACGCCTTCCAACTTCCGCTTCTCAAAGGTACTTCTTGTATCAAAAAGAAGTGTTTACTAAAGACCTCCGGCGGAATGCTTCATCCTAATTTCTTTTCTCTCAGAAACCGCCAAATACTTGGCACCTATCCCGTACGAAGTGAAGGTCCACGAAGACTTTGGCTGGGGCCAGGTTCTGACCATCGACGCCTACATCAACGACGATGTAATCAACCTCCCCAAGATTACCCTGTTGGCCAACAACTTTCCCGACGCCGCCGACCCCAGCGGCACCCAGGAGGTCTTCACCATCTCCATCGAGCCCAGCTTCAACCAGGCCTTCCTGAACAGCCCTCTCGCGGTACTTTTGAGCAGAACTTGAACCGAAAGACACGATGAAGCACCCTCTCTTTTTTTGCCGCAGGACAACATTGACTACTCTGCCACCGTTAGCGCCGACTACGGCGCCCCTGTCCGCCTCTACCTGGACTACTCCTTCGTCGACTACGAGTTCAGCCTCATCTTCAACGGCGCCGAGATCCAGGCCTACGCCATCCCCAACGCCGAGGGCAACCCCGACCTCACCTTCACCGGCGTCAAGATCGAGGGCGACGCCAGCGTCAACTTCATCGGCTTTGGACCGAAAAGTACAGCGTTTTAACATTGATCTAAGACTGTCTCTTGTTTATCTTTAAAACTGCCCAGACTTCAACCCCGCCGTGCCCACCGGGACGGTCATCAAGTTCGAGTGCCCTCAGCACCACGTCTTCGAGGACGACTGGCTGCGGCAGCCCATACTCAAGCTGGAGTGCTCCCCGGACGGGTTTTTCAACGCGCCTAAAAACTGGTCCACATGCGTAGACCGTGAGATATTGGAAAAATAGTTCGTGGCCCCTTGACAAGTGGCTGCAATCAATTGTGCTGTTCTTATTTTTTTCCAGCCCTGTCCACCACCACGACCCCGAGAAACAACAACTCCGTCGACGTCACGACAAGTAAGTATCAAATAATTTTTTTTATTTAGTTGCATATTGATGAAGCATCATGGAATCCAATTAAAAGTAGCAGGGGATTTTTTATTTGCAAAAGTAACATACATGTGGTATTATAATTCCGGTAAATAGTAAAGTCATCTTCCATGCCGTCGTGCCAATACAGCTTTCAGTCGCATTAGTAAAGTACAGTGCATTTAGATCGAACAATGAAAATTACACGAGTGTATCGAGAAATAAAGAATAAATGACCCTAAGCAAGAAGTTCCTTTCGAATTCGAATCATATCGCGTCCTTTTTCCCGCTTCGCGAAAGAATATCATGTTCAATTGTTCATACAAAGCGACATTATAGCGAAGATTCTTCCTCTCCGCTTGGTCCTCGCCCTTTGCCCTTCTCCTCCGCCATCGCCACCGTGACCACCACCGAGGGGATGTTCACCGCCTTGCCCCCTTCCTCCTCCTCCTCCTCCACGAACGGGCCCTGGTGCCCCTCCATCTCTTGCTGCTGCTGCTGCTGCTGCTCTCGTCGCTGCTGCTCCGGCAGCTTGGCCTTGGGGACGCAGAGCACTGAGAGCCCCTGCCTGGTCACCGTAGAGATCTTCTTCTTCTTTGCCTCCCTCGCCCTAGCCCGGAACAGCGCTCTCAGCGGAGCCTCTCGCAGCCCGTACACCACAACCAGGAAGTGGATGAACAGGCCTGAAAGTTCAAGTAAAAAATACATCGGCAATTACGTTTTTTGTTAGCTATTTCCGCTCACCTCCCAGCGTGAATGGCATCACGAAGAAGAAGAATATCCCGTGTTCCCCCTGCAGCCTCGGCACCCCGTTGCTAACCCCGCCGAGGTAGACAGGGCCAACGAGGTAAAAGGCTGTCCTCGCCGCCGTCCACAGCAGCCAGGCGAGCACCATCCAAGCCCCCGCCCTCCCCTCCAGGTTGAGGCCGGCGAGGAGGAGGAGGGAGAGGACGACGGAGACGGCGGATATGGCAGCCTGCGTGGAGCAGAGGTCCATCAGCTCGCCCTGAATAAGTAAATACTGTAATGATCTCTGACAGACTTTTTTAATTTAACTTTTTCTTGCCCCGATGTTGACCGCGCATGTGCAGAGGAGGGCGACGTTGAGGACGAAGTCGAAGGCGCAGATGAGCCTCCCTCCGTGCGGGTCCGCCTGGACGTAGCTGCAGCACTTGGGAGACGAAGACATTTCGGCGCAAATTTCAATAGATATGGCATATGGCATAGATATGGCAGCTTTTTTTTCGATCTGTGCTGTAGTTTTACAACAATCCCCCCCGCCAGATTGACCGCCGAAATTTAGGGAAGAAGAATCGTTTAGGCTCGAGGGTTCTTCCTGGCCATAACTTTGACTTTGGCCGATCCCCTCGCCTCTTTGAGAGTGAATGTACGCGCCTCGAAATTGCCCCCCGGCTCTGCCGAAGGAGGGGGAGGTGCGGGCGAAATTGTAAAAGGGGAGGAGGGGCGGAGCCCGCGCGCTCAGGTAGTACGTAGGTGAAATGAATTTGAGCATCGAGGCATAGGCGGGCGGATTCGCACAATTTCGGACTCTTTTGCAAACAAGGAAGACGTCCGTGAGTAGGTATGCGAATTCTTTTAAAAACACGACAGATTCCCATTTTGTAAGCCGCGCTGCGGAAGGCGTCGAAATCTGTTGCTTTTGGAATTGAGCACCACCAGAAAGGTATTTGGTGTTTAAGTGTAAAGTTTCACCATAGCTACGTACAGTACTTTTAGCAATTCTAGTGATGGTATGTGTATGCTCATTCCATATTAATGTTCCATAGACGAAGACCCCGTGCCGTGCAAAACCACCCGCTGAATGTTCCGACAATGGGAACCGGTTTTTTCCTCTCCTCCTCACCAATCAGGAGACGGCTGAGGCCCAAAAATAGCCCGCTGCTGCTTTGGGCATAGGAGGAGGAATGGTTGCGAATTGGGTTTATGTTTTTGTCGTGTTCTCTCCTCCCGCCTTCACTCCAATCTGAGTGACCAGACGTTGCCGGCGATATCTCGATTGAGTTGTAGTTGCAGAACTAAAAATTGTTTCTTCGATGCCCGTTCGCCCGCCGCGACCATTTTGTCAGGAAGGGAGCGTGTGGGCAAGCGATGTCAAAGATGAGATATGGAACTTGAAGAAGGAACTTACGGTTGCATAGAGGAACCCTACTGTTGCAATGCTCAAAATCAAGTTTTATTTTTTCTTCCGACAAGAAAAAAAAATTCCCTCTCGGCAAAGCCCACCGCGCCTCTCACTGCTGCGGCCAGTTGGGCGACGCGGCGGCGGCGGCGGCGGCGATGGCCACCTGAAATTGAGAACAGCAGTTCAAGACTGGGTCCCCCCCCTTGTGGAAACTCGAGTAACAATACCGGGTCTCCCTCGACCACGTCGATGAGTTTCTCGTCCCCGGCCACAACCTCCCCGGATTTCACCTCCTATTCGGCGTCAATAATATGTATACGTTCTAAACAACAATTATGGAGGCCTTTCTTCCCCCCGCTACCAGCTGGCTGACCCTCATCGGTCCCAGCTGCCCCAGCATTGCCACGGGGTCCAACACAGGGCGGGACCTGCCCAGCTCGCCGTCCGAGGCGGCCACCTCGCCGTAGGCAACCTGGTGAAGATATTTGCACGACAGGGGAAACAACGAAATTTAGGCGCATTCTTCACCTCCACTTCTTCTTCGGGAACCCCCTCCCTCCTCAGTCGGCGCTCGATCTGACGCCTGCAAAAAGCGTAGAATTTTATACAGAACCAATTTATAGTGATACGCCCCAGGGAAAAATAATCCTAAGTTTTCTTTTTCAAAATATACCACTAGACTGACCTGTTGTTTGCAGCTCCCAGAAGACCTCCCTTCAGCAGTTGGCCCGCCTTCTCCTCCTCTTCGCCAGAGTCGGGGGTGAACACGGCCTCCCTCTTCTTCCTGGTATTGCCTGCGAGGATTTCGACAGATTGGAAAAGTTTTTTTTGCAAAAATATATTTCTTTTCTTACCGCTGATGATCTTGTTCATTAGCTCGGTGGCTGGGTCCAGAGCATCCTGCAAAAAAGCCAGAAAACCTTCTTTAGTATTTTTTTTAAATTTTACACCCCAACCTTCTGTTCGTCTTTCTTTTCCGCCTCCAGCGGCCTCAGCGCCGCCCTCTTTGCCCTCCAGTCTTAATGGTTTTTTTTTCAAAATAATAATTGCGCCTATTTATTTATTTCTGTTCTAGTTTTCCTTACTCAGCTGCTTGGGTGACTCTTTCTCTTTCTCCTCGGTGACTTGGGTGGGTTCGTCCTTGCTTTCGACCAGCTCCACTTTGGCCCCGGACATCAGAGGCATATCGTGGAAGATCTGTATTCAGACAAGACCTGATTTCCGAGGAGTGTCAGAGCGTTTCTAATTTCTTCATACGTCTCTCTTGGTCTTGGACCCCGTGTAGAAGGGCGGCTCTGACCACGGGGATCGGCGGAATATCTTCCTAAAGACGGAGGTATCATGAGAAATAGTTTTAGTAATTCTGTTTGGCCTTCTGTAACCTGACGACCTCCCACCCCGCCTTGTTCACCGCCTCCCTGAGGGTGAACGGGCCTCCCACCAGGCGCCCCTTCACCTGTCAGAAAAACGTTCCGCAATTTTCTTCCAACTGACATGTTGCCACTTTTGTTTTCACCTCCTCCACGGGCCTGATGTTCTTGAGGTCCTCCAGGGTGTTGAACCTCCTCGTCACCATGTTGCCCCTCAGGAGCCTCCTGTCTGCAAGGGGGGAAAACTGAGTCCTGTAACATTCTCTTGATTTTTGCACTGCTCAGTGCTCACTCACATAGAAGAGGCACAAAGTCCGGCGGGGGGTTCCAAGGAATGTTCCCCGGATTAACAATGATGTCCCTCTGTTGTAGGTTTGTGGGAGACAGATATAAAAAAGAAATCGGTGCAAACATCTCAAAATTTTAAAAAATCTAAGTATCACCTGCAGTTCCATCGGGTCCGGCTTGGGCGGCTTCCAGGGCAGGGGCTCTATGGGCGGCGGCGGCGGCTGCGAGAGCTCGTGCGGCGGCGGCGGCGGCCAGCCGCGCTGGAACTGGAAGGCGGAGGCAAGGGGAAGCAGGAGGAGGAAGGAGGTTGGAAGGGCCTTGCTAGGTTTCACGGGTAATAGTCAGCTTTCACGCTAATCGGAATTATAATATTCTCCGACCTCCTACTGACCATATCGAATCCTCCAAAGTTGTTAATTTTGGAGGTCTGGACTTTACACTCCCAGATTCCCGCTCTTCCCCTTCTAGCAAGAGACACACGGGTGAGATGAGGAGAAATTCGCCTTTTTCGCAATTCCTCAATCAATCAGAGTCTTCAGTTTTCCACAAAACAGCCACAAAAAAAAATAAAAGGCCTCTGCCTCCCCCCTCTCTCACCCCTCTGACCAAATCGATACGTGTAAGAAATTCGATACACCGTAGGATGCCGCAGTATGCACGAGAAAACTCAGCTGTATTTCCTTACGAGCAGAAACGCAATGGATGCAAAAGCCTCCTCTACCAAAAAAATTCAGTTCTCCTCTTCCTCTTCTTTTTTGGTTCGTCCAAATTCCTGAAGGCAAAGTTGGAGCTAGCCTTCCCGCCTTTTTGGGCCTCTTTTTCTCCTCCGACCTACAGACAAATTTCATGCTATGAACATTGCAGTATGTGGAATAAAAAAAAGTGTTGCATGTTCCTCTTTTGCGTCCTTCTCCTCCTTCGCCATCGCCTCAGCCTCCGCCTTTAAAACCTCCTGCGAATACACAAAAAGTGTCCTAAAATCCCGTTGTTACACGAAGAACCTTTTCTTCGGCCTCCAAATCCTCTTCTTTGTCCTCTTCATCCTCCTCCTCCTCCTCCTTCATCACGGCCTCGGTCTCGTCCTCTATGTCTTCCTCCCCGGCCTCAAAGACTGAGGCCTCCTCATCGCCTTCCTCCTCGGAAGCAGCCTGGGAAGCCTGAACGAAAAAAAATGCAATTGACCGCAAATTTCTGCAAATAATTACTTTAGTTTGATCGGCTGCAATTTTGTTGGCTGTTGTTGCCCTTGCTGCTGCATCCTCCACCTCTTGCTCATCTAGCAGAGGTCCTTCAACTCCATCGCCTCCTCCTCCGCCTAGCAACAACTTTTGCACCCCTTTAGAAGCGGCCAACACGTGGCCTTTCACCACCTACGGGGGAGCATGTTTAAAAGAGTCGCGACCAACGTCAGAAATGGCAATCACAAGAACAATTTTTGACACCCCTCTTACTAAATTCTTCGTACCTGAGGAGGGGCACCTCCCCCTTTCATGGCCTTCCCGATCTCAATCCCCGCCTCGTCCGCCTCCCTCACGTCCGCAGAAACCTGAACACAAATAATTGAAAAAGTTTATAGGCAAATTACTGTTCTTTTTAGCTCCAACAATCATTTACCATTCTTCCCCTGACCCTGCGGAGATCCCCCAGCGCCTCCAGCGCCGCGCCGTCCACAGAGACTTCCCCAGAGTTTTGGTACAGCTTCACCAGGCGGCTCATCACCAGCGTAGGGACTTTCCGAAATTAAAGTTTGGTAACTATATTATGTGCTGAATACTGGTCGATTTTCGTACTATTTTTGGCTCCCGCCGGCGACGAGGAGGCATAGTAAATCAGCAGCAGCGCCGAGAGCCTCCCCCAGTTCCTCCGCTGCTTCGGCCGAACAACGCTGGCCGCCATGGTCGAGCTGCATTGCGTGCATTTTCCAGAATCGAATTTTGTCAATTTGATGATTTATTGGTTGTCAATCTTCGCAAGTGAAAGGTACGGTAGGCGTGATGCAGAAATTGCTTTATCTAGAGACAAGAGCTCATTGCTACATTCTTACCCAGGCCGAGTCGACCCTAGGGCTGACCCCCCTGCGCATGTGCTGGGAATCCATTGGGGCGGCGCTGGCGCTGGTATAGAGGAGGGTGCGGCCGAACTCGCTAGGTTAGGTTTCATTAACCTTTTAAGAAGACTCTTAGCAATATTCCTTTGTTAGCTCTTTTTTCATAGACTTGGAAAACATCATCTTATTGTTTTTTCCTTCCTATAGTTTGAGTGCATGCGGAGGTTGTGCATATTTTTTATCAATTATACGAGTGCAGCAATAATATTAACCTAATTGAGACAATGTACAAGAGGTCTTTGGCTTTTGGGCAGCAAAAACCTTTAAATGAACAGATGAGAAACTCTTTTCCTTTCATTTTAGGCGTTCTTTAACGAAGGGCTGACGGGGCGGACTATGCCAGGCAGCAGGAGAAGCAGGAGGTGCTGGAATACTTGGAAGGAAAGAGGAAGGAGGATGCAAAGGCTCAGTCAGCCACGAAAAAGGTCTATTCCTAACAAACTTGATGGAAACAAGTTTTGATACATGTATTTTTGAATTTTCTCTAGCCGGCTGTTGTGCAAATTATAAAATTATTGACACACGCCTGTAAGCAACAAACATGATTACACCCTGCTAAGAAAATGCACTCACTCTTGTTCGCTCCAGCGCCTTGTTTGCTGTACTCCTTCTACAAAAATACGTTCTTTGAGTAGGGAAATGAAAGTGATTGCAAATAGATGTGTCTGAAAATTAGCCAAAATGGCGGAATCTGATATCCAACGATTTGCTGGTGGCCTAGGACCTCTGGGGAGAAAAAGA
>JAAUXV010058332.1_pt1 | contig 11953 bp, 5 predicted proteins | sample 7278181 | NCBI WGS metagenome assembly JAAUXV01 (sample SAMN14350114, study PRJNA611818) | marine sediment metagenome | isolation source: surface marine sediment (2.1m) | place: French Polynesia: Moorea | collected 2018-08
GAGAGAAAAGGAACCCGCTTCCGCCGCCAGCGGCAGTGGGAACACCGCGGAGAACTTCGCCACCGCCTGCTTCAACGTCGTCGTCGTCGTCGTCCCCCTCTTCGTCCCCCACTGCCCGGTCTTCATATTCGGAGGCCCCAAAGAGGCCGAGGGAGCAGAGGCAGGGAGAAGGAGAGGAAGGGGCGTCGTCGTCGTCGGCCAGCGAGAGGCTCCCTCCGCAGTCAGACGAGGAAGGCCCAGATGGAGAGAAGAAACGGAGGAGGAGGATCGTGGCGGCGGTGGCGCAGGAGGAACGGGGAGGGAGAAGAGGGGACCTCTGATCTACTGTAGCGCTACCGTTTCTCTCCTCCTCCTTCGCCCTCAATATATCTCACGTGTGAAGCTACCTATAATCTATGTGAAAGAAACCTCATACCTTATAGTTCCAAATTATTTTTGTTGCGGATTACATGATTGAACGATCCTGGTGTGATTAAGAGCTGTGCCCTAAGCATCTTATGGGTGAAACAAAAAAGAAAGATTCTTCCCCCCCTCACTCGTTTCCTCTCGTCCGCCGACCGAAACGTGGGGCCTGGGTCGAGCGACGGGGAAAAAAAAGGAAATTTCCGTAGGGGGCGATCAAATATGAAGCTGCAGAACAAGAGAAAAAGGTTACCTGAGAAGAATTGGTTGGTTGGAGGTCAAGAAGGGAAACGCAAAAAATAGATATGAAACGTGAAAAAATGATCAAGAATGCTCATCAGTGTTGGATTTTTTCTGAGAGATGTTTGTCTACTACTTCTACCACATAATTATTCTCTTTCTTCCGTACTTGCAAAACAACCGGACCCCTCGTGCATATTTTGTGAGTATCAGCAGAAGAACACCAGAGGCACAACAACACCTTTGTCTCATTTGGCATTTCTGCCCTCGAATGTCGAAAGTCGGAAAGTCAGAAAGAGTCTCCACCCACCCTAAATTGATCGCACCTGCCCCTCTTTTCTTATTCTCCTCCCCTCCAAGTTCCTTCCTTTCACACCAAGATACATTCTACTTGTACTCTACGTACAACAACAATAACAACAACTACATCATTCCTCCCACTTCCTTGGGAAAAACACTATTATACTTGCATGGTTCAAGTGTGTCACGATGTTAACTACCCCCCCCCCCCTCTTCCTCGCCCCCCGTCGAGTCGACCAAACGTCGCCGTCGTAACTCTACAAGAAAAAGCACAAAGAAAGGCATTACATTATGTGTGCATACACCGGGCCCACGTGCGGTGTGGAGGTTCGAGAGGAGCATTTTTCGGTTTTTTTTTCGACACCCTGTCACTACTACAAATACGGTACTGCGATATACGAAGCACTTCATACTTTTGGCCACCTTTTGTCGGTGCGCGGTGCAATTTGGCGAATTCGGAGCGGGAAAAAAAATTTAAAAGCGATCTGCAGGGGCAAAAGTGAGCGGGGGACGGGGAAAGAAGAATTATTGCGCGAGAAACAGCATTATTACAGTTGCAAGAAGAAGCAGTGTTGTCTTTCATTGGAAAACGTTGTCATTTGTGCCCGCCGCCGCCGAAGCCCAATTTCCTCCTCCCCCAGGTATCGACGGTGATCGTTCCCATAATCCCATCCCCCCTTTCTCCTCTCTACTGTATAGCTACTTGCCTTTGGCCACATTTCCCATTCCTCGATCATTTCCTCCCCCTTCCCGATTTGTTCCCGATTCCTCTCCTACTCAAATCTTCCTTCCGACCGAGGCGATTCCGTGTGCCCCTCTTACAATATTGAAAACAAAATCTGTAGTTCTCGGGACAGGTTTCCTCTCAATCACTTTTCGTCTCGTCTGTCTGTGCCCCCCCTCCACGACTTTGATCAAATTTGGGGGGACCCGTCTACCCGTACGAAAAACCACATAAATATTCCCGGATCCCCCCCCCCCCTTCGATAGCGAGTTGTACTCGCAGAAACACAACGGCGCATAAATATTATTATGTATCTTTTTTCTTTTTTGATCGTGGAAATACATCCATGTATAAGCAAACCCAAGACTTCACTTCCTCGCGCGTGACATTTTGACTTTTTTTCGAACAAAGTATTTCAGGCGTGTGTACGGTACGGACAGGTGCAACCAGACGGACATATTAAACAACCTCAATCCTCTCAGACCCTAGGTGCAATAGGCGACAAACACACACACACGAGACAATTTTTGGATAGTTGAAGAGTCTGTACACTAGACTCAAATAGTGTCAATGTGTGATATTTTGCTCTAGTCAAATGCGCATATTTTTTTGACGTCTGGAGTGACTTTACGATATTTGGATAACCGACGTACGTATCTGTCGGCAATTGCGCATCGCAGGTAAGAGGAGGCCTTTTTTCTGCCTCAGAACCCTAGCTTGCTTGTGAAAACTTTTTAAGCAGACAAAGACCCACCACCGGATATTGAAAGGGAGGCTTCATTCAAATCACTGTGGTTGAGACACTCCCCGTTGAAACAATATGTCATCAAAATGATTGGAATCGGAGTCAATGACTCTGGTGAAACTAGCCGACTTTTCGTGGTTCAGTGACAGTTTCCAGCGCCTCACAATGCATGGAGAGCGATGTGACGCGAGACGCGACAGACGACGAACGAGACCTCCATCACAAGGCGAATAATATTCAGCAGCAAAGGCGCAGGAGGAGTTCCAACGGTGACAAAAATTAGCGTTCCCTCTCGTGAGTTCTTACGGACGAGACACCTTTGGAGAAAAATCAAAATTTCAGCACTTGACGGTATTGAAGGCTACAAATACGCCTCGGGCCGACTACACTTGACAATTTCGTTGGTTCTTTCTCCGGCCGTACCTACACCGGCGGCGAAAAAAAAATGCTGGGGAACGGCGACAGTAGAAATGGCAAGCAATCGACATGAGAAATAGTGGAGCGAGAGTCTCCTACTAGTCGTAATAGATTAAGGTCTTTATTTTTTTGCTTACTTTTTTTCCTGGAACAACTGACTGATCAATTACAAACATCCTCCAGCTCTAAAAAGTTCTAAGAATACGAATGTTCGGGTTCGCACATTTCATTTATTTCCTTTTTCCCTCTTGAACGCAGCTTTTCCGGGGTCCATAGGAATAAGGGACGAGAAATCATTCTGGTGGAAGTGGGGATGGCGGTTTTAATAATGGGGGAAACGTGGGGGGATGGGGGAGCAGGTGATGAATCGCAGCTGCAGCAGCCTTAATATCCAATCTCGTTCGTTCTCTTACAGTAGTGGTTGGTGTGGAAGAATAATAACAATTATTCTCGAAAAACTGATGTTATTTACACACGTGGTACAATCAGAGGGCCGCGGGCGTCGGCCCCTTTACTTCGATCATCGACTGGCGACTTTTTCAGCGGCCATCGTCAAAAACAGAATAAAATGAAAGCGTATCTTGCGTGTTTCCAAGGTTCTAAGAAGTTCGTCTGAAAGTCCCCCCCCCTCCTTTTTGTTCCCCTCCCCTCTCTTCGTAGGGGGGAATGGCGATTCTTTTTTCGACGGGAGGGTCGGGAAAAGGGGTAACTTTCGAATGCAGTGGAAAGGCGCTCGGTCTCTTCGACAAAAGACAACGGCGCTAGTGAAAAGAGTGGTTGGGGATAGGGTGGGGGATTTTACGTTGCGCATTAGTTAAAGATCTTGACGATATCACAGCAGAATATTGTTTTATGAACTGTGTGCGCGACGAGCGACTTTCCAAAAGAGTTCCATGCGTCCGTTGTCTCTCTTTTTCCTTTCTCTCCCCTGCGCCTTGTTCATTTCATTAAGTTCGTCTTTTGAGTTCACTTTTTCTCGCCGTCCTCTTCCTCGCCGTCGGCAGCGGGGGCGTCGGCGGCAGCAGCACCGTCGCCCCCGTCCTTGGCTTCCTTTGCCTCTTCGGCCTGTTTGTCGGCTGCGGCGGATTCTCCATCTCCATCTGCGTCGGCGTCGGGAGAGTCTCCGTCGGGGGTAGCAGCATTCCCCTCAGGTTCCTTCCCGCCGTCGTCGCTGGCACCCTTCTCCACCTCGGCAGCCGCAGGGGTATCGGTGGCTTCTGGTTGTGTCGCCCCTTCGCCCTTATCCTCTGCTGGCACGATAGCGGAGGTTTCTTCCTCGGCTTCCTCGCCTGTGGCCGCGCCGGCTTGCTCCTTCATCAGCCTCTCCCTCTTTTTCTCCCTCAGCAGAACGCGCTCCTCGCTGGTAAGACCCTTGTGGGACTCGTCGCCTTCCTTGGCATCGACGGCTGCGGCCTCCTCTTTCTCGGCGGATTCGGCGGCCGCGGCAGCCGCAGCCGCACCCTCGCCGCTCTTCTTCTCCGCCAGAGCTGCCGCCACCGTCCCGGCCTTGGGCTTGGTGGCGTCCTTGGGCGACGGGCCGTTAGCGGCGGCAGAAGTGCCCGGTAGGCCCCCCATGGAGTACATGGCGGCCAAGGTGGGGTCCAGGCTGGCCAGTAGCTTGGGGTCCATGGAGGCGAGGGCCTTGGGGTCCATGCTGGCAAGACTGGCCATCGTCTTGGCATCCAGCCCGAGCAGCTTGGGGTCCATTCCGGCCAGCAGCTTGGGATCGAAGGCAGCCAAGGATTTCATCGGGTCCATCGCCGCCAAGGTCTTGGGGTCCAATCCTGCTAGCGCCTTAGGGTCCAGGGCCGCAAGGGCTTTGGCGTCCAAACTTGCCAAGATTTTCGGGTCCAGCGAGGCCAGGGCCTTAGCGTCGAGCCCGGCCAGGGCCTTCAATTCGGCAGCAGTTTTGTCAGAAGACGACTTTCCAGGGTCCAGTCCGAGCAACTTGGGGTCGAGTCCTCCGAGAAGTTTGGGATCCAACTTGGCCAGCTGCTTCGGGTCCATGCCGTACATCTTCGGATCGAAGCCGAGGAGCTTGGGGTCCATTCCCAGCAGCTTGGGGTCCATTCCCAGAAGCTTGGGGTCCAGCCCGGCCAGTGCCTTCATGTCAAGTCCGGCCATCGCCTTCGGGTCCGTCAGTCCTGCGAGCGCCTTGGGGTCTGTCAGCCCAGCCAGCAATTTGGGGTCAAGGCTGGCCAACGTCTTTGCGTCCAGACCGTACGCGGCCGCGATTTTGGGGTCAAGTCCCATTAGTTTTGGGTCAGGTGTCGACTTGGAGGATGTCGCAGTCCTGGAGTCCAGACTGGAGAAGGTTGGTGTTGTGGTGGAACTCATCTTTGCCGTTGTTTTAGACACAGACTCTTTTCCACGCGGGGTGTCAAGGAGGCTGGCGACAATTTTGGGATCAAGGCCAAGACTTTGGAGGGCTTTTGAGTCGAGACCTTGTAGCATCTTGGGATCAAGACCCAGAAGCCTTGGATCAAGTCCAGCTGTTGAAGAAGCGATGGAGGCTGCAATGGAAGTCTGGGGTGATGATTTGCTTGTCTTAGCATCAGGCAGTCCAAACATCTTGGGATCGAGGCCTAGTTGCTTGGGATCCAGTCCTCCAAGAAGCGCTTTAGGGTCCAATCCTGCTAGCATCTTGGGGTCCAATCCTGCTAGCATCTTTGGGTCCAAACCAGCCAGTGCCTTTGGGTCCAATCCTGCGAGTGCCTTTGGGTCCAATCCTGCCAGCATCTTGGGATCCATCATCCCCAGCATCTTGGGATCCATGCCTGCCAGGAGCTTGGGGTCCATTCCGGCCAGGAGCTTGGGGTCCATTCCGGCCAGGAGCTTGGGGTCCATTCCGGCCAGCAGCTTGGGGTCCATTCCACCAAAAAGTTTGGGGTCCAGTCCCAGCATCTTGGGGTCGATTCCAGAGGCTTGCAAGGTTTTGGGATCCAATCCCAGCATCTTGGGGTCCAGCCCCAGAGTCTTAGGGTCTATGCCAGCAGCTTGCAGGAGCTTGGGGTCCATCAACAGACTGGGATCAAACCCGAGCTGAGCAGCCGTTAATCCACCGAAAGCTGTTGAGGCGGTGGAGGTCTTGGGCGTCGGTGGAGCCGAAGATCTGGGAGAACGTCTCTCATCGCTCTTGGAGCTGGCTCTTGACGGAGGCCTGGGAGACGGAGACCCACGGGAGCCACGGGGAGAAGCGGCGGAGCGAGACTCCTTGGCGGCCTGCCCCTTGTTCTTGCCCTGGTTTCCCAGCCCCTGCATCATGGGGTTGTTCATCCCGGGCACGCCGTACCCGTACATGGCAGCCAGGGAGGGGTCCATCGCGGCCATGGCGGCAAGCATTGATGAGGAGTTGGGATTTTTGGGGTCCAACCCGAGAGCGGCCATGGTCTTTGAGTCCATTCCTAGGGCGGCGAGAGACTTGGGGTCCATCCCGAGGGCGGCCATCGACTTGGGGTCCAGGCTGAGGGCGGACAGCATGTTGGGGTCCAGCTTCTTGGGGTCAAGGCCGAGGGCCTGCGCGATCTGTTCCTGCTGCAACTTTGCGGCGTCTGCCTTGGAGCTCTTTTCCTTGCCTTTGCCAGAGGGACTGACGGCCGGGTTGTTCTTCTTGGGGTCGAGCATGCCCATCGCCTGCAAGGTCTTTGAGTCGATACCCATGGACTGGAGGGTCTTCGCGTCCAATCCCATCGCCTGCAGGGACTTTGGATCCATCCCCATGGCTTGAAGCATCTTCGGGTCCAAGGCTGGCTGGGTTTGCTTAGATTCCATGCCGAGGAGCTTCGGGTCCAGTCCCATGGCCTGAAGGGACTTGGCGTCCACTCCCATCGCCTGCAGAGACTTGGCGTCCATTCCCATACTCTGTAGCGTCTTCGAGTCCAAGCCCAAACTCTGCATTGCTTTCGCGTCGAGCCCGAGAGCCTTGGGATCCATGCCGAGGGACTGGAACATCTTAGGATCCATTCCCATCGCCTGCAGGGTCTTGGCATCGAGGCCGGCGTTCTGAAGCATCTTCGGGTCCATCCCAAGCGCCTGCATCGTCTTTGAGTCCATGCCCAGGGATTGCATCATCTTCGGGTCCAGCCCCATAGACTGCAGCATCTTTGGATCGAGTCCCATGGCCTGCAGCGTTTTGGAGTCCATGTTTATCCCCTGCAACAGTTTGGGGTCGATGCCCATGGCCTGAAGAGTCTTTGAGTCCAGCCCCATGGACTGGAGAGACTTGGCGTCCATGCCCAGGAGCTTGGGGTCGATGCCCATGGCCTGAAGGGACTTGGCGTCCAGGCCCATGCTTTGGAGAGCCTTCTGGTCCAAGCCGCCGCTTGCAGTGGAGGTTGGAGGAGTGCTTGGCAGAGTCTTGGGGTCGATACCCAGGGTTTTGAGGTCGATTCCCATGTTCTGAAGAGTCTTGGCGTCCATCCCCAGAGCTGCCAGCATCATGGGGTCCAACTTTCCGGGGTTCTTGGGATCGCCCATGCCCAGCATGGCGGCGGTGACTGGGTCAAGTTTCTTGGGGTCCAGGCCGTAGAGGGCGGCTAGCGACATAGGGTTCTTCGGATCAAGTGAGGTCAGGGATGAAAGTGGATTCTTGGGGTCGACTCCCAGACCAGCCATGGTGTTTAGGCCGGAGGTGCTGTAGGAAGGACCAACTCCACCAGGCGAAGAAGTCTTTGAAGTCTTGCCTTGCGGTTCCCCGTCAAGCGGCGGCCGGCCGGGCTTTCTCTTCTGGCCCGAAGAGCCGGACGCCGCAGCCGCCGCAGCCTGCTCCAGGAGGGGTTGCTTGCTCTTGACCAACTCCGCCCACTTGGGGTCCACCTCGAACATAGGGTTCTCGATGAGCCACTGCGCGAGGTACTTGAACTTGGGGCCCTGGGTGCCGGACAGCTTCTTGCCGGTGAAGCGATTGAAGACGGTGACGTGCTCGTCGCCAGAGAGGTTGCTCATCCACTCCATCGGGTTGCCGCTGCCGGGGGAGGCCGCTCCGGGAAGAGCGGAGGCGGCCCCCTTGCCCTTGGGGGTGCTGCCGGAGGTGGCGGTGGCCGCCGAGGACGGCGTCGTCGGCCTCTCCGGCACTACTCCCATCTGGTCGGCCAGCCACTTTTGCACCTTGGCGTCGGTGGGGCCCCCTCCCAGCATCTCCTGCAGCTTGCTCAGGTCCATCTTGCCACCGTCCTTGACCAAGGCGGCCTGTTGCTGTTTCTTCTCCTCCTTGTTCTTGTCGAGCTGGACTCCCTTGGCCGCGCCGAGGCCGAACATGATATCGTCCAGACGCTTCTTCTTCTTAGTCTTGTCGTCGCCGCTACCTTCCGGTAACTGAAAGGAAAGTGAAGAAAAAACAATAAAAATCACCATTTTACTCAGGAAAAACTAAGTAATAGCAGTACCTTTCTCTTCTGGGCACCGAGTTTGTCCAGCGCCGACTCCAGCTTTGACTTTGGAGTGTTGGACGAGCGCTTGGGAAGATCGAGGCCCTGCGCAGATGCCGCGATGGCGTCCGCAGCGGCGGCGGCGTCGCCGTTGACTGGGGTGATCTCCACGCCCGGCCTCGGGTTAGCCCTGAACAAAAAGTGTCCGAATAAATACCAGCGTGTAATTGTATAGCACTCATAATTGATACGTTCAACTAAGCTAAAGAAAATTTAAGGAAAAGTTTGAAAACCAAAACCGAGAGCAGGAAGCAAAAAAAAAGGTAAGTAAGAGTTACCCTCCACCAGAAGAGAGGTCTAAGGCTCCCTCCACCGCCGAATCTTCCAAGGGGGTGATGGTAACGCCCCCCTTCAAGCTCGCGTTCAGCAACGACTGGAAAGTGTCCCCGGTCATCGGAGATGGGCAACTAGGCTCTGAGGCAAGGGAAAGGAGAAGGGAGGAGGACGAGGAGGCGGCGGCGGCATGCGGGACTTGAGGTGGCGGAGGCGGAGGGACGAAGGTGTCTTCGCCCTCGCCAAAGCATCTAGACAAAATTGGGAGGGAGGAAGCGAGCGAAAGTGAAACGGAGAAAAAGAGAGGGAAAGAGAGAGGAAAAACAGAGAAAGAGAAAGGGGAAACAGGCTTACTCTATTTACTGGTAATCTAACTAAAAAACTTTTAAAAACTCTTTCAAACAGGGTGGTTAAGGGGGGCATTGTACTTACGGGACGGCCGACGAAGTCTTCTTATCCTTGCTGTGTTCGTTGTACAACGACTTGATGTAGTTCTCCCACATCTCTTTTTCAGCCAGGGCCCTGCAAAAAAAGGAAAAGATTGAACAACAAATGTTTGGCATTACATTCAAAGCGAAGCTCATACCTTGCATTTTCAGACTTGTGCTGTTCCTGGGCTGCCGACAGCGCGGGCTGCTGGAGGAGGGACCTGATCTTGGACTTTTCCTCGGGCACCGCGTCGAGAGGCCGCCTTCCCCTCCGCCTACCGCCGCGGCTGCCGTGAGTCAGCACGTTAGGGTCCTCCATGGAGACGTCGGAGGACTCCGACATGGGAGTGGAGGCGCCGTCGCGGTGCTGTGTAGCCGAGGCCGAGGACTTGTTCTCCTCAGGCGCGGCGGCCTCCTCCTTCTCGGTGGCCAGGTGGTTCCCGAGCGGATAGTCGTGCGGCACGGGCCAGATGCCGGTCTCCACGCATTTGACGATGTGGCCGAGGCGCACCTCCAGGATCTTGTCTTTGGGCCACTTGATGGCTGAGGCGTACGTCTGCGCCATAAGATCGTTCATCACCTCCATGTCGTAGATCATGCCGCCCTTGGCCATCTGCTCCATCTGCTGGATGCTGATCTGGGGCGGCGGAATGGACACTGCCACCTTGCGCTTGGGGGTGGGAGGAGGGGCGGGGGTCGAAGGTTCCGGCTCAGACTTTTTCTGCTTGTCCTCGGGCTTCTTTTCGGTCTTGGGCTCGGAGTTCTCCTGGACTTCCTCCTCTTTCTTGACGTCTTCTTTGCCCTTGCCCTTCGCCTTGACAGCCTCTTTTTTGTCTTCGTCCTTTTCCTTGTCGTCGTCTTTCGTCTTCTTCTCCTTGGTCTTGGCAGCCTCCGCCCTCGCCATCTTAGCCTGCCCGATGGCCAATTTGGTCGCCTCTGTTGCGTCCTTGGTTGATTTCCTCCTTGCCCGAGTCTCTGTGACGACTTCCTCAAGCTTTTCCTCCTCAACAACTTCTTTCTCCTTCTTCTTCTTGCTTCCTTTGCCCTTGCGGCCTCTGGTTTCGCGCTTCTCGCTGGCTTCCTCTTCTTTGGCTTTTTCGTCGGCCGAGGACTCTTCCTTCTCCTTTTTCTCTTCCTTTACTTCCTCGTCATTTTCTTTCGTCTTCTCGTTGTCCTCCGTGGTGGGCTTCTTCTCCTCCTTTACTTCATCCTCCTTTTCTTCAGAGGGAGGCTCTTCCTTTTTGGGAGAAGGCCTCGTCTTTTGAATCCTCTTCAGAAAAGCATCCATGTCCTTCTTGTCGACAAGGTCTTCGCCTCGAAGGTGACGCGTCAGGATATCCTTGAAGCAGAGGTCGGGATCGTTCAGCACGTAGTAATCCATCCTGGACATTCCGTGCTTGGCTGCCCCCAGAAGGAGGTCCCGGTCGTGCTTGCCCGGGATCCACCAGGAGGGGAGGTCCTGCGCCGTGTCGCACACCTTCATCTTCTCGTCCAGGTCAGCTTTGACGACGATGTCCTCGCGGAGGTGGTTCAGCAGCTCCACCCTCTCGAGCACCTTCCTGGCCTTCTCCTCGGAGACGGGCTCCACGGTGGTTTGCATCAGCTCCTCCTCCGCCGAGATCTTCCTTCCCGTCTTGCGCTTACACATGGCGACGAAGGCCATGAAGTGCTCCGTCAGCGTGTCGTCGAACTTCTTCTCCAGCCTTGCCAGCTGGCGGAAGCGGTCCCACACGTAGCGCCTCTCCTTCCTGGAGTACTCCACGCCGAAGGCCGCCAGCGTCCTCTGGAAGTCGGACTCCTCCCTGGAGCTCCACTTGCGCTGTAGGGCCTTCTGCTCCCGCTCCCTGATGGCCTGCTCCATTCGCTCTCGCCGCTCCTCCCTCTCCCGCACCGCGCGCCTTGCCTCGTCGCGACGGAAGTCCCGCTGGTAGCCGGCGATCAGGCGGCGCAGGCGACCGTTCACCTCCACGGCGCTGGGGAAGGGCTGCAAGTCCTCAGAGGGGACCTCCTTGGCGTCCTTGCTGTCCTTTTCCTTCTCCTTGCCGCCGTCCGCATCCTCCGGCTTGACGGAGGAGGCCCTGGACTCGTTGGGCGTCTTGGAGCTCATGCTGTCCTCGTCCTCGTCCTGGTCTAGCATGCGGTACTGCTTGATCTCTTCCAGCTCGGCCGCGCTGGGAGGGCCGCAGCGGCTCAGGTAGCAAAGGTCTGCGTCCAGGCGCATCATTGCGTAGCTGTTGAAAATAGAAAAATACGAAATTATGCTGCAACACAACAGGGTCAAGATTTCAAATTTATCTTACCGTTCGTATCCGTGACGGAAGGTGCCAATGATGAGGGATTTGTCGGCTTCAGAATCCCACCAGGCGCTGGGCAGTCCGTCGCACAAAGGAGTATTCAGTGGAATATCGCTGAAATATCAACGAAAACTCATTAAAGCTCGAGCAAAAAAAGAAACGTCCGCATAAGCTGAGGTTCATTTTCTTCCCAAAGAGCGCTCTTCGTCTAAAAGCGCTCTCTTTCCTTCTTTCACCCCTGACCAGTGACCACTAACCAGCAAGAAAGGCTCTTTCTCTTGCTAGAATAGAGGGGAAAGTAAGAAAGGGGGGAAACTGCTTGAAGGGAAAAGGCGGCGGGGAGACAGCAATGGCGCCTGTACCATACACAACGCCCGGTGCTTGCCGTGGAATGGAGACCCGGGGAGAAGAGGGTGGAGGGGAGAAAGACCCTCTTCTTCTCCCCTTCTTCTACTTCTACTCCTTTCTAAGGAGTGAATTACTGAACGGGGAGAGAAGGGTGGAGGGTGGGGGCGACGGAAAGTCGACTTATGAGAGGCTCAATTTCAGAGATACCCTTGCCGTGGAAGGGAGAAAAAGGGGGAGAAGGAGAAGAAGGGGACTTGAAGAACTTTTCTTCCCCTAGTCCCCAAGTTCTCTCTTTTCTCTAGTCTTTCCCCATCCTGCGCGCTGCTGCTCATTGAGAGAGAAGACGAAGGAAAGGA
>JAAUXV010155996.1_pt1 | contig 11947 bp, 16 predicted proteins | sample 7278181 | NCBI WGS metagenome assembly JAAUXV01 (sample SAMN14350114, study PRJNA611818) | marine sediment metagenome | isolation source: surface marine sediment (2.1m) | place: French Polynesia: Moorea | collected 2018-08
AAACCGTTTGAAGGTCTGCTTCGAACGCAAGCTCTATTCACAGCTAATCCCGCTCTCTCCAGAGTTGAGTAAATGTGGGAAAATTAGACTTCTTCCGTCTGACCTCCTCTTTGATGTGGCAAACAGAGAGCTTTTCTCCAGCGCCATCGATACACACGAGTTTGTGTACAGGGAACACTGGGCGGGTAACTCAAAACCCCGCGGGAGAGAGACAACATTGGTTGGTTGGGAAGGGAGGGGAGTTTCCGCTGGGGAAAGAGTACGTAGAGAAGGGCTTTCCAATGGCAAACTGTCCGTCCCCTTTTCCTATACCTATTTATGCCAGCAGACTCTGTTAATTCGGATAGCTCATATTCCCTAATTTAAACGAATAATTATGTTACTTTTTCATGCAGGGTGACGCAGGCCAGCGTGAAGAACTTCCAGATCGTCCACGACAACGACCTGGACTACATCATCATGCAGTTTGGACGAGTCGCAGAGGACGTCTTCACAATGGACTACAGATACCCAATGTGCGCGCTGCAGGTGAGAAAAAACATTTCGGTACATTTGATAACTGATTTGGTGATTTTGCCAGAAAAATGGGAAAAATGGCATATAACAAATTATTTTCTCTTTTTTCAGGCCTTTGGTATCGCTCTCTCCAGTTTCGACAGCAAGCTCGCCTGCGAATAAAGAAACAGTCAAACGGAGGGGAGAATCTCGGAACTCCAAAGGGGCGGGAGGGGAGGAGGAGGAGGAGACAGATTAGACAAAAAAATCGCCGCCGCAGTCACCGTTTAAAACAAGACACTGACGCATGGGGCCCAATTTGCACACACCCCGACGTGCATACATTTCCCACAAAAGAAGATAGTGGGGGAAAGTGCTGCAGTGAAGTTACGTACATTCTCGAGTGGGGCGAATAAAAAGGAAAGCCAGATACATACCAAAGAAGAAGGAGAAGAAGAAGCGTGGTAGCGGAAAAAACATGTTTTGTCTCTTGCCTCCATAGAAGAAATCTCACAACACAGTGTGACGAGAAAGCGTGGATACCAGTGTCATGGTTGGGAAATAGAAAACAATGATAGCGCGCTTTCCCACACACAAAAATAAAAACACCGTGAAAAGAGTGAACAATTTCCTCTTGTTGTTTCGACAGTCATTCCTTCAGTTCGTAATTTGAATTTTATCCTCCGTCATTTAGAGCCGAAAAAACTACCACACACCCTTTGCCGAAAAGAAAAGAGCCGTCCCGAATTTCGATCCGACCCTAATGTCGATCTCACACAAAGAAAAAGGAAATAATTATTATTCATTTTTTTCTCCGAAAGTCCGAGAGAGCGAGAAAAGCAATTGTGGTCTGTGGTGTTCCGAAGCGAGAAAGCGAAGAAAGACATGATAAATTTCTTTGCTCCTTCGTCGGAAGATGAGGAGGAGGAGGAGGAGTCGAATCTCTCGCATGCACGTACCTACTACCGTATATACCACAACAACTGCAATCCCGCAAAAAACAACCGAATATTTGTTCATTTAATGATCGAATAAACACGTGCGATAAAACATCTTGTGTGTACTTCCAATGGCGAGGGGCTTGGCCCTTCCCGCACAATGCGGGGAAAACACAGTGCCTGTGTCCTAGGTCCGACAATTTCCCGATTTAGCTCAACACGTGAAAAATTGCGTCAAACTTGTTTTCGTGTAGGACTTTCCAAATGCGAGCGAATGCTCCATTTCCAGCAGTTGACAAACGATGAACAATCGATAAATTTTTCCCCGATTTTCAGTGAAAAGACTGCGCCTAGACGATAATTGTCATCAATCATTGTCTTCCCTTTTTTTCTTATCACAATTGCAAATCAACACCTTCTGTGTTTGGGAATGCCAATGTTTCGTCAAATCTGTCTGCAATGTACCATTATGGGCCCCTCCTCTAAAATTCCAGTCTACCCTAACGACATTGTTTAGAGTTACAAACTGTTTTCAAAATCCTTCAGCTCAGGTAAATTCAAACCTAATGAAAATACCTTGTCTCTAGCCAAATGTTCAAACTAGAATGAGAAAAAAAAATAATTTCACAAATTTCACAAGTTATGCCTATTTTCAAAATTAATAGTAGAGCCGCCATAAAATAAATACCACTAAATACATATTTTTTCAGTTTAAAAATACCTTCATTTTTTGTTACATTTTTTGGTCTCATTTTTGCTGTAGGAGGTTTACAAAAGCCCACAATGGCTCATTTGTTTCCTTTATCATTCTGCTTAAGGTCAAAAGTTGTTAAAACCTTCTGCACTTGCAAGTGCACCTGCAGCAGGTTTGGCTTTTCCGCCTATTTTGAACATTGACTAAAATTGTTATAACTTAGTCAATATTTGTGATAATTGGGAAATTGTTTTTTCTCATACTAGCTTGAACATCTGGCTAGATACTCAAGATATGTCATTAGGTTTTATTCTACCTGAGCTGCAGGATTTTGAAAACAGTTTGTAACTCTAAATAATGTCGGCAGGGTATTATTCCCTTGTTTGTCGTGAGGAGGGTTCCTGTTTTCCTCCCTCACGATGAGACATGCTCCAATATCATCGATTGGAGGGAGAAAGAGAGCGAAGGGTTCCTAAATGAGGCTATAAACACTCGAAAACAGTATCTTGGGTACCATCGTAGTCACAAAAGGCCTCTCTCTTCTTCCGTAGGACGATCGACAAAGCCAATCACAATTCTTTTTTCCTAGAATAGCTTCAAAGACCGCCCCACTCTGTTCTCAAACTTTGCCACTGTGAGCGTTTCAAACATGGCTCTGGAGACACGGATATTTCTCTGCACTTTGGTAGCGATATGGCTATCAAATTTGACCGTGGGTAAGAACGGAAAGAACATATTTCGTGCGCCAATTCTTTGCTCACAAATTGTGAATTTTAAGTGCACTCGATGCGAGTGCTGACATTCGCGCCCGAAGACACCCCATCTTGGAACTCCCAGGCTCACTTGAAGACCTCATCGGGGGGATCCTTTCCTGCCGCCAAGGGACTGACGGTCTGCTACAGGCTCAAGATATTCCGATTCCTCCCAGACATTTATTGGGTGGACGCATTCAACTATTTCAACGAGGGGGAGGAAGGATTCGTAGCGCCAAACGAAATCAGGAGCCGTGAGTTTACTTCCCCCAAAAATCTTAGCAATTATTATTTTTTGTATAAAAAATAACTTTCTATACATGCTAGTATGGACGGCCACAGGACCAATCTTTGCTCTCAGGAACCAAGTATTTAAATCAAATCAAATAGCTTATTTTTATGGGAAGATGCGAGTTTCCCCCTTTTCAGTTCGTAACTTTCTCCACGATTGAGGTCAAGGTTATGCGCTGGTACCACCACTGCTTCTCCTTCGACTACGAGAGCGGGGAATTCGCGTTGGCGCTGGACGGAAGAGTCCTCAGCGAGGGGAAGCACCCAAAAAATTTGGGGGCGCTGGAACGTGAGATATTTTTTTGCTAAATTAAATAGATTTCCCAAGTCAATCTAATTTATATTTTGTTTAGCCGATGGAAGCCTCGTTCTTGGAGCCTACAAGGTGTGTTCACTCCTTAAATGAACCCATGGAGAATAAAAATTATTTTTTTTTGCTTTTTTTGCCCAAGAATCTCTGGTGCGAATCCGAATCTGACTGCCAGGGGATCCTCTCCGGAGAGTTGGCGGACCTGAACATCTGGTCGAGGCGGTTCTCCTCCGACGAAATGACAAGATTCACCAAGTGCGAGAGTAAGGGAGAGGGAGACTTGCTCAGCTGGGGTTCGGCAAAGTGGGACTTTTACAACGTGGGGTCGGAAGACAAAAACTTGCAGGTATGGAATTTAGCACTTTTTTGATAAAACTCAAAATAATTTACGAATTTAAGCAAATATGCGACGAGAAGGAGGCCAGCTTCATCATCTTTCCCGAATTGAGATCTTACAATGATATTTTTGGGTTCTGTCGTTCGATGGGGGCGGAAATGGCAACTCCGAGGTGCGGAATTCAACTATTTGCTGATGAAAAAGATTTATTGTGTTTACATTCGCACATAGAACCCCTGAGGACCAAGAGAGCCTGTTCAATGACACCAGACCATTTGTAGGAGAGGTAGATTTGAGCAACAAAATGTGCAACGCAGTGCCACAAATTGCTTTGCTATTTTTTCCAGACTTGCCAGAGGTTCTTCCTTGGCTGGACGGATCTTCATTCTGAAGGGACCTTCATCAGTGAGAACTTGTTCCAAGCGGGGTCAAGCCAAGATCATCTTCCAGAAGTCATGGAGCAGTTTTGGAGCAACGGGGAGCCAAACGGGGGAAGGCTGGAGAGCTGCGCCGAGATGAGGGCAAATGGATTGTGAGAAACACAGAATATGTTCTCATTTACAATTATGACAACAGCAGTGTTTCAGTTGGAATGACATGCCCTGCACGTTTGACACCACCTCCTGCACCGCCTGCTTCTTCCAGCGGAGGCCGCTCCTTACACTCAGGGGACTCTGCAAGGGGACAAGCTTTGACACACAATACATCATAACTACCAAGTACCCGATAAAGCCCCCTACCCAAAATGCAAAAGAAATAATTAATTTATTATCAGATACTCTGGCAACAAGCCGACGATCCGCGGCTACTTCCACACCACCCTGAGCTGGAAGGGCAAGTCCAACTCCCCTCCGATGGGCCCCGGTTGGTACCTCACTACGGTCAAGAGCAACGAGACTTTTGCAGTCCTCCTCTCCAAGAGTGACAAACAGGTCTACAAATGGATGAACTTAAAATTTGTTTCCTTTTCTTGAACAAACATTACTTTCCCCAGTACCCCACCGGCCGCCACGAGTGGAGGATCGCCCACGACCCATGCTCGCTGGGGGAGGACCGCGTGCTGAACCTGACCCTCACCGCCTGCCCGGAGGGGCACTTCACCTGCGACGGGGGGAAGTGCATTGACGTGGACCAGGTGTGGGGAAACAATAACCAATATACTGCAATAATCATAAAAAGTAAATATTTCTTTCAGCGGTGTGATCGCATCGAACAGTGCGACGACGGGAGCGACGAGGCCGACTGCAGCATAATATCTTTGCACGGTATTTCAAAAAGACGAAATCCTACGTCGAGCAAAAATTACTTTTGTCATATTTCAGAGGGTTACCGCAAGGCCGCCCCACCGCCCCCTCCGTCCTCCAACTCCTCCTCTTCCCTCCCCGTTTTGGTCCGCACCAAGATCTCCTCCTTCGCCGACGTGGACGTCGCCAGGATGAAGCTGGCAGTAGACTTCACCCTCACTCTCACTTGGTTTGATGCCAGGTAAGTCATTCCGTATTTTTTGGCATTTAGCGGGAAAAACAATAACTCCGGCCAGGCTGAGCTACTTCAACCTGAAGCCGAGCGTGGCTCTGAACGCGCTCTCCATGTATGATCTCGAAGGGATATGGATCCCGGAAATAACTTTTGCAAACACGGAGGGAAATCAGGTGAAAAAGGTAAAATCAAGTTAGTTTTTTTGCATAATAGTTTAGTTTATCCAGATGACGGTCGTGGATAGCAGCACAGAGGCGTATGTCATGCGGAACGGGACACATCATTACAACAGTGTGGAGGAGAACAAGTAGAAAAATATTCAAGACGCAATAAATGTTCACATTTAAAACGTTGCCAAAATGAATTTATTTCAGGGAGACCAAGGTGTACCTGGGTTCCAAGAATCCCCTGGTGCTGCACCAGAAGTACACAGTCGAGTTCAACTGTGAGTTCCGCCTGGAGAAGTACCCGTTTGAGCTTCAGCGGTGCAACATGACCTACCAGTTCATCAAGACGACCAGCCAGGAGGCGGTGCTCACCTTTGAAGACGTCCAGTACGTGGGCCCGAGCGAGCTGGTGGAGTACAAGGTTGTCAACGTGACTGGAGGGCAGCCATACGACTGTGGCAAGTTGGATCAACTTAAATCTTTTGGTTTCTCTTTTTATAAATTTGCTGTCTTTCAGGCCGAGCAGGGTTGTATTCCTGCATCCAGGTCTTGGTAGAGATGAAGAGGAGGGTGGGAAACCAATTGCTGAACACCTACCTACCTACAACGTGCATTCTCATGATAATCTATCTCACACACTTTTTTAAAATTGAACATTATGACACTAGAATAATGGTTGCACTTACTGGTAACTACTACAAAGGACTTATTACAATGAAAAAAACCTTCAAATGAGGTAGATTTCTTTTTTTTCCAGGGATGCTTGTGATTGCATCTTTGTTTGTGTCAACATCAGCCTCCCTGCCCAAGACCTCCTACATGAAGATGATTGACATCTGGATGATATTCTGCTTTCTCCTCCCCTTCTTTGTGGTAATTCTCCATACCATCATTGAGTACTTGGGAGACTACCCTCAGGAAATGTAAGAAAATACATCAAACCTATCAAAGTTGCTAAATACTTTTTTTTTTCAGAAGTCAAGAATACCGGCCGCGGGCCCGAGTTTCCCCAGCCACTGCGACCAAGAACGGCCTAAAGTCAGGTATCGGAGGAATTAATTATGTTTGCACAATAGTGACGTGCCCACTTGAGAAAGTTTTTTGTGGGAAAACCACGGACGTGTACGCGCTCATTTTCCACTTCAAAAAATCAGGCAGGGGAGTCTCCTTTAATTTTCAACACCAGCAGCAGCAGGAAAGGAAGAGTAGGAGGGCGCAGTTGGCGGTGGAGTATTTTGGTCGGGTGGCCGTTCCCCTGCTCATTGCCGTGTTCAACATGTACTACTGGTATGAAACTGAAATAGGGAAAGTGAAAAAGTACCCTTGATGTTACAGACTTTTTTGCCTTTCAGGAGCACGGCAATGTTTCAGGACGGAGGTATCGCAGTCTAGTCTAACTTGAAGAAACACGGTTTTTGATCAATATTATTAACATTCTGTATTTAAAGTGAGTTTCGTACTAGTTACAATTTCGTTGTTTTCATCGATGGTTGATGAATATACCGTGCATCTCTTGCTATTGACCAATACGTTTAAGGAAAAAAGGAAGAAAAATGGACCCATGAAAAAGTGCAGCGAATTAGAAACTTTTTCCTCTCTCGTGTTTGCGCTCTTCCTCCGATCTATTATTTCCTCCTATCGTCAGATCCTTGAGCAAACGGCGGAGGCGCCGTCTTTCAATTCGTACCACGAGACCTTGTAGGCTGACCTTACGTCCCTCCCCTCCCTCACCATGTCTTGTCTAGATACAAGAGGAGGGAGGTGCTTTCCAACACGCCCCCCCCCAAATCAAACGGTGGAAAAACAAACAGCTTTCTTCCCCTCCCCTCCTCCTTTCCACACCCTCCCACTTTCCATACCTCACCATGCAAGTTTTAGACCCTAAAGTATTTTAGTCTCGTCCTATATAGGCAAAATGCATTTGTTAGCACGAGAGAAAGGGTTTCAGTTCACAAGAATTTGCACCACCCTGTTGAACAGAAAGTACCTAACAAGAGTGTCCGTCTATGTTCAGTTCCGAAGAGAGGAACGATCCACTTGGCAAGCCCCTCTTTCCTCTTGAAATCCCCCCTTCTCCTTCTTGGGCGAACGTAACCAATTCCCGGTATCGAATCCTCCTCTCCTTTCCAATAGGCAAACACAACAGTCGGTTCCCCGAATTACCTTTTGAAAAGCCTCCGGTTTTTTGAGCGTGTCACGTGGAATTTTTATCGGTTTTTTTCGTACGTTTAAGGTATGGGAAAATGTATTGCGCGTCAAAAAGTGTTTGGACATTGGGCGAGAAGGGGATTGTTCCATCTATGTCGCTACTGATGTCATAAGGAGAGGACCCAGGTGGGTGGATATACGACAAACAGTCCCCCCCTCCCCCACCTTTCTCTATTTCCCAATCTCCTCCGCTCAGTTTTCTCAATCTTCCGGCGATGGTCTTGGGATCGAGGCGTAGGAGGGACCCTCCTACGGACTGGGGTTCATCGAACGCCTCCGTACCCTCGGTGCTTTCAATCATACTCATGATTGTCTGCTCAAGTAATAAGGAATGAAATCAATGTTGCGATGGTTTGTTGCTGCTGCTGTTTTCCATGGCGTCTGACAGTGTACTGCATGTTTCACATTGAAGTTGTGCATATAGTTGAAATAGAATAGTGCCTTTGTGTCGAGAGCAGTTTTGCTTCTACTGTTTTCCATGATAATAATTTTTGTTCTTATGGTATAAACGTGAGTTTCGTCTAAGACTTCTTTTTTTACAGCCTCCTGCTCCTCCCTGGAAGTATTGCAATTCTCCCCCGAGGATGACGCCGGCGGCTGGCACTCCCAGGCCCTCCTGCTGTCCCCCGGCGACGCCTTCTCCTCCCCCTCTCGCCAGATGTCCCTCTGCTACAGGATCAAGATCTACCGGTACCTCCCCCACATCTACTGGGTCAACGTGTTGGAGTACTTTCGCAAGGAGGACAAGGTCAACAACGAGATCAGGATCAGTGAGAACAACAGTAGAATTAAGATTTTTTAATTCTACATTTTTGTGGGAAATGTTGGTGCGGTCGTTCCTGCTAGTAGGTATACGAATTTTGAATTTTTTGAAAAAACTAATTTCTCCATTTTGTGGCAAACTTTAGAGCGAACAATTTCAAATTTCAAATTCGATTTCAGAAAATGTAATATTTTTTTAAGAGGGAAATTTCAGATTTAAAATTTAAATTTGAAAATGCGTTCTGTGTTTGATTTAATTCCTGTGACTTTTTCAGTGTGGACCGCCCAGGGCCCCTACGCCGTCGTTCGCAACAACTTTGTGGCCCTCTCAGACATGGAGGTCAAGCTCATGCACTGGTACAACCACTGCTTCTCATACGACTACCAGGTAGGTTCAAAACAGAATGGTTTTTTAAAAATGGAAAAAAAGCTTGGCTTTTAGACTGGGTGGTTCAAAATGTTCCTGGACGGCAAACTGATTCAAGAGGGCAAGGCGGACAAGTGGCTAGGGGAGCTAAGACGTAAGCTAGATTTCCCTTAAAAACAATAGAACAATTTAAACTCTATTTAAATGCCCAGCCAACGGTAGCCTCGCCCTGGGCACTGCCAGCACCCTCCTTTGCGGCGAGGGCGATCCCGACTCCTCCTGCGACAGCGTTTTCTCGGGGGAGTTTGGGGACTTCAACGTCTGGTCGAGGGTGTTGGACGATAGAGAGATGGAGGAAATCACCCAGTGCAAGAGACACGTAAAGACACAGGATTCGCAAACAACAAAAAGGCAAAATAAATTTAAAAATGCTATCTATTTCAGGGAAACGGCGACATACTGGACTGGACCACAGCGCGGTGGAGCAAGAGAAAAGTGAGCCATCAAAAATGAAATACTATTATCTTGCCATTTGACACTTGATGTTACGGAAATTAGATTCACAACTCAACATTCTTTTTCAAAGAGAAAACACCAACAATAATTTTAAAAGAAAAGCGAGTCATCGGAAATGACAGTCTTCCATTTTTTAAAAAGTCTTGTTTTCTCGAATTTATCAGGTAAACACAGTGACGTACCCCTCGCTCTCCTCCATCTGCGCGGAGAGATCGGACGGCTTCGCTGTCTTCCCCGAGCTGAGGCACTACGATGAGATATTCCGATTCTGCCGCTCGCTAGGGGGGGAGATGGCAACGCCGGAGACGCCGCAGGAGAACCAGAGGCTGCTGGAGACGATAAAGTAGAAATAGAAACGTACATATAGGAATTTCCCTTCATTTTTTGTATTTTCAAGGCCCTTCAAGACGGCTCCTTCGGGCAAGGTCAGCAAAGGAATCAAATTTCTGCTAAAATAGAAACATGATGCTTATTGCTTTTTTTCCAGTGCCCAAGATTTTTCTTGGGCTGGACGGACGAGCACTCGGAGGGGACCTTTGTCAATGAGAATGTGTTCCGCGCCAACGGGACGCTCTCACCGCTACCGGAGGAGATGGAGCGCTTCTGGCGCGTTGGGGAGCCCAACGGGGGCAGGCTGGAGAGCTGCAGCGAGCTCAGCGACCATGACATGTGAGAATATGATTGAACAGTTATGACATTCCCTCAAGAGAAGGTATTTTTATCCGCTCCTCCCAGAGGGAGGTGGCGTAAGTTTTGAAGACATGTTTTGGAGCACGTGAGGGCTTCGGGGAAAAATACCAGCCTTTCAAGGGAAAGGAGATATAACCTTTTATGCAAAAAAATATCCAATTAGATGACGTCATGTTATAGTTACATTCAAAATGGTTCTGTTAGGTGGAATGACATGCCCTGCACTGAGGTGACCAAGTCCTGCACTGCCTGCTACTTCAGGGAGAGGCCAATGTTCACGCTCAGGGGACTCTGCAACGCGGCGCCGTTTGACACAAAGTAAAACAAATGAAACTATAATTCAAAAGAAAAAAACAGTATCTGTTTTTCCTAAGATACATCATGACCAAGCAGTACTCAGAGGACAAGGTTGTAATCAAGGGATACTTCCACACCATGGTGAGGTGGGAGAGGGAGGAGGAGGAGGGGAGCAACAGCTCTTCCTCCTCCTCCGGTTCCGACAAGGGAGGGTGGAGGCTAAGGACAGTCCAAAGCAACGAGACGTTCGCCCAGGTCAGTAATTTCAGCAAAAATCCCCATTCATGGAGGAAATTAGTGCAAGTTTTCTAGTTAGATGTACGCAGAGCGTGACTATGGCGCAGGAAAAAAAATAACTTTCCGGTACTGAAACATATCTTAATGACATATTGAATTGTTGTTGTCTACTGTTGGTTGGTACATATTGAAAAGAATGAACACAAATCTTTTACCCCCAAAAATTATGTTCTGTTAATGCAGCTCCTCTCCAAGAGCGAGAACGCGTACCCCGCCGGTCGCCGCGAGTGGCTGGTGCACTCGGACGTGTGCGCGTCGGGGGACGCCACCGTGCGGAACCTCACCCTCACCAGCTGCGTCAAGGGGCAGTTCACCTGCGACAGCGGGGACTGCGTCAGCCTAGACAAGGTGGTGATGTATACTGCATATTAGTTCTGAAAACTATGCGGCCTTTCGAGTACTAGGACTAAACTGACATAAATTTTCATCTTTGCCCCACACTTAAAAAAACCCAAATATTTGTTACATTCAGAGGTGCGACAACGTGGGCGACTGCCCCGACGGGACTGACGAGGTTGACTGCCGGATCGTATCTCTCCCTGAGGGATACAGGCAGGCCGCGCCCCCTCCTCCACCTATTGCCAACGCGGAAGACGGAAAGAGGCTGGAGGTCCTCGTCGACGTCACCGTGCTCGACTTCTCGGAGATAAACGTCACGAAGTAAAGACATTCACTAAATTTTATTTTTAGTATTTTAGAATCTATTTTTTTGCAGGATGAAGATGCGCGTGGACTTCATCCTTAGCCTGACCTGGTTCGACCGCAGGCTGGAGTTTAGAAACCTGAGTCCAAGGTTTATTATTTATAATCTTTTTTTACATTTTGTGCAAAATTGATGCGTGTGTTTAGTTTTTCCCTGAACACCCTTTCCTCTCTGGTGGACCTCCGGCGGCTGTGGGTTCCCGAGGTGAACTTCCGCAACACTGAGGGCAACAAGATGAGCAGGCTGGACGAGAGCTCTGAGGGGTACGTCCTCCTCAACGGGTCATTCGAGTACAACACCATCAGGGAGAACAGGGAGGCCAAGATATACCAGGTGAGGGGGAATTAAAAGTGTATTATGCCGTGGAGTTGAGTTCTGCAGCTACTGGTAAAATTGCTCTTGTTGCTGCTTGTTGCTACTGATGCTGGAGCTTGAATCTCTGTTCTGTTCTGCAGTTGCTTTTTCTGTTGTTGCCGCTGGATGTAGTATTGCTGCTTTTTTGGCTGCGAAATATAAAAATTTTATGTTTTCCCAACATTTTCCACCAAGGGCTCCGAGAACCCCATCGTGCTTCACCGGAAGTACACCATCGAGTTCATCTGCAACTTCCAGCTGAAGAAGTACCCGTTTGACCTGCAGCGGTG
>JAAUXV010050991.1_pt1 | contig 11945 bp, 9 predicted proteins | sample 7278181 | NCBI WGS metagenome assembly JAAUXV01 (sample SAMN14350114, study PRJNA611818) | marine sediment metagenome | isolation source: surface marine sediment (2.1m) | place: French Polynesia: Moorea | collected 2018-08
CGGCTTCGTCTTTTCGCGGGAAATGATATGCGCCGCATTCATCCATCTTTATCACCACGATCCCTTTTAGTACAAAGCAGCAGCTAGGTACGTCCGCATGCAATAAACATCGAGGAATATGCCATCATTCGTACTGTCGTAGTCTCCCTCCCTCGGATTGTCCAAAGTTGTCGGAAGACTTCCAGGGTCCAATGCACACCAAAAGAAACTTTTTGGCCACGGTGACAACTGACAAGTGACACAAGTACTACGCCCGATGAAGTAATAAAAAGGTATGCAAATGTCACATAGGAAACTTGGGTGTCTCGTGTGTGTATTTCGGAGATCACAGCACGACTGAATATAATATGTACTACGCTACATACTGTATCTTCTTCTCTCTCTTTCTCACGCGCGCGCGGTAACTTGACTACCGCCCTTCTTCTCTCGATGTCGTGATTCTTCGCGCACGACAACTGCAGCAGCAACAATAAATATGTCTTGAGGTGCGAAACTCTCCTTTCGATTTAAGAGCTATCTGCAGCACAACGGGCTCGATTAAGAAATAACGGACGCCGTTTTCGTTTCTTTTTTGTTTCCCGTGTCGCCTTTCTTCTCTCTGTTGAATGTGGGAAAAACACGTGCGTTGACGGCGGAGAGCGAAAAGACAGTTGTACTACAAATTGGCGGTATGAAGAATCACGGAGCTGTGGTCACGGTCCAGGGGATGCGGATAGCATCATCGTCGTGAGTCTCTCCTTCCTCCCCCTTCTCCTTCCGGTGTTGCGAAACTCTCGGTTTCCCTCTTTTCTCAGGACATGCAAACAATAAAAAGCCGTTCCTTTCTTGCGGGAAAATTGTAGGCGGGAGAGGGTGCCATTTTGCGGTGGCGACCATTGCAGAGGAAAAGAAAACTTTTTTCGAAACATCCCTGCCCTCACTTGTTGCAACACTCGAGAGACAGCGAGGAAAATACCTGTGAGATTCTTTTGGAGAGGCCTATTCTCCCATGCGAATAGAGACAAAGACTAGAGGACTAGAGAAATCCTGAGACGCATGATAACTGTATGTCGACTTTTTTGCTGCAACGAAGGTGGTGGTGGTCGTCGAATCCCTCCTCGCGCTGTTCCGTCCTCTCACGCAAGAGCTGAGAGAGCTTCTCCTCCTCTTCCTCATTTTCCTCCTCCTCCGTTTTCCCACATTTTTTGACGATGATCATCTTCCTTCTCCTTAAATGCCGTTCAAAAAAATCTCCAGGAAAAAAGCGGGAAAGAGATAAAGGAGGAGGAGAGGAAGAGCATCGCACCTCTCTTGTTTCGCCAAATGTGTCGCAAGAGAAGAAGAAATAAAAGATGGGAAAACGTATTTGCTCCTTCTCGTATTTTTTCACTCTTTCCCATTTCCTCCGCCGTATGGGGTAGGCCTCTTCGAACGGCGCGGAAAGCGATAATTTCGTAATTGTCCCTCCCTCCCTGCTTCGCCTCCTCCTCCTCCGATTTCCCTCAGGCCTTTCAAGAGAGAAAAAGAGACACAAAAAACCAACTAAAGTGTCGACGACACGAGAAAAAGAAGGGAAACATTGTCCATTCGTCTTGCCGCCGCCACCGTGGTTGGAAGAGAGTCTTAGAGAGAGGAGGGAGGCCCCTTAACGGGATCTCGATTTACGACCAAGAATTACTACACCTCGCCGCCCCGCCGCGCGTCTACTACATTTGTCGTCTGCGAGGAGCCAAAGATAAATTTCATTTCGTCGCCTCTTTTATTACCGCATTTTCTGGGAAATATGTTAGCATGTAAATTGCTTTTCCTTTCCCCGCTCACACGCTCGCCCTATCTCCTAGCTTCATCTGAGGCTTAAAATCTCTTTTACCCGCGAGGATGCGACCCTCACTTTCCCCCGACATTCCATTAGGCGTATACATTTTCTCTCTCGCCGGGAAAATTAGGAGACAATTAATTCGTATGGGGGAAGATGAAGGATGCCGTTGTCTCCCTCCCCACATCCCAAATTAGCGCCCCCAAGACGATCTCACGGAGTAATGGCTTTTAAAAGCCGCCGTAAGAACCTTGACTGGGGGTTAGAGAAATTCAAATTTACATCGGAAATGTGGAACCTGCTATCGTCCACTTTGCTGGAAATCAGGGGCACGCCCAAAGCACTACATACACTCTGTACTCACTCCCACGTTACCTGTTACTCTTCTCGTGCTAGTAACTCGGAAGAGTGACTGGGGCCAGGCCAGGAAGATTCGATTTCTGCATGACTTTCCTTGTTTTAGAGTTGGCTTATCCGTGGGAATAGTACGAGATGGAAATCCTTCGATGGCGGTCGCTATCCAATTGACGCCGGGATGGAAGGTCTCCCTTGCCCATGAGAAGGATTTTCCATTGTTTGTTTTTTTGGTGACGTTTCTTTCCTAGATCGGCGCCGATTTCCTTGAACCTCGGCTGTGTACCACTACCATTATTATTTGTGATGTGCGCTGGGGGAAATCGTGCCCTGCGTCTTCTTCTTCCTTTCCCCCCGTCCTCCCTTTTGGTTTTCCCGTACGGTATTTACGATCACCCCAATCCTGCCCCGCTCCATACCCACGGTCTCCCTCCCCGAAAATCCTCGGTCGTGACATTTTGGAAGAAAATAATCCCTTAGCGGCCCGAATTGAGCAGAAGTAGAAGGATGATCGGAGGAGGCGCCTCTGCAGACGCTCGACAATGCGTCTCGGCATATCCTCGTCCTTGACGCGCAAAGGTTCGGAAACATTTGTTTCCCTTATCTTCGTTTTATGCTTGAGCCAACTTTGGTTTTTTGTCACATTGCCTACAGATTTAGCTTCAGAAAAGTAAGCGTCAATACATCCAAAGGAAATGTGGCGAACCTATCGAGTAGGGTATTTTCTTTCAAAGTTGCATTGGCGAAGTCCCGCCATTAGCCCTTCTTATTCCCAAGTGGTAGCATCAGATCAGAGGCGAACGCACGCCGCCGGCAATTAAAGCGACTTTCGAGAATGCGTATAATTGTAGGGACGAAGACGAGGAGAAGAAGCCCAATTGAAAGAAAGAAAAATCCGGGAAGTCAAGGTGAGCTGGAATTCGAAAATTGCGACAGGAAGGGGTTGTTTCTTGCCTCCCCCGGCCAATGACACAGAGCGTCGCGCACAATCACACAAAAGTGCATTATTCATTCTTTCCTAATTTCCCTCCCCCTTCGATGGTTTCCTCCTCCTCCTTGTCGGAAACGTCCATGTGGGCCTGACAGTCGGAGGAGGAAGAAAAGGCGATCTTCATCTGGATGGAATGAAGCAACCAATTGAGCGGGGAGGACCTGTTCAGAGCAGGCAGAGAGAGGAAAAACCGGTGGGGCTGCAAAAAAGGTGGAGATTTCAAAAGAAAAGAGCTCGACTGGAAGGTAGAAAACTATTTGATATTTCTCCTCGCCATGCCTTGCCGTGAGGGCATTGCTTGCACGGTTAAATCCGATCCGGGATATTTCCGCCGTCGTCCGACCCCCCACCGGCCTGATGTGATTTGGGAGGAGGGAAGCGCATGGGGGGCGGGGGCACATTTGTTCTCGGGCGCCCTTGAAAGTCAACGGCAGCAGGACGTGCGGGGATGTGTCCGAGAAAGGAGAAATCCATCTGTGCCGCCACCTTATGAGAGAGGGCGTCCCACGTACCATGCCTAGGGAGGACACGGATGTTTCGCCAAATTCGCCCCAAAGCTACACTCGTACTTGAAGCTATAATAATATGACTCCCATAAGGGATACACCATGAAAACTACAGTATCAAGTACCAACAACAGCAGGACCATACAGCATCATGAGAACAGAATAGAATTCTTTTGAATATACAGCATGATTTCACTAAAGTGCAAAAAGTATGTAAAGTACAACTCATGTCTTGTCCACTTTTCCGTGCGTAGATACGTCGACGAGATATCGTCCTCCTCCCCGTCCCTCGATACCAGTTCGCAATTCGTCTTTATCTCTTTTTGGGCGGTAGGTACAACAAAAATGGGGAGGGGGCGCCTTGGCTGGCGGACTCGTCTTCTTCCCTTCTGTTGCCGTTGCCGCAGAGGCGACGATTAGAGGAGTGGGCCGGGGGGACGGACGGCTCGAGCGCAGATCGAGGACATGAACACATGGTTACAAGACCACTGTCCAGTTCAATAAGGAGAGCTTCTGCCAGCAAATGTATTTAACAAAGGTGATCCATCAAGGCCTAACAAGAATATTGTAAAAATTTCCCTGCAGTAGAATAAGCAATAAGCAAGAAATTAGTCGTTTCCTTGTCGCATCCCATTGCGTGGGATTCTTGGAAACGGGAGGGGGACGAGACGACGACCTTGAAATGAACGTTGGTCGAAGAAAGAAACTCGGTAATATTGGAGGCTCTCCCAGTTCGTCAAGATACCGCTAGTAAAATATTCCCGAAAATAATATTGGTTGATACGCGAGAAATATTGCGTTCTTCCACGGAAACAGAAGGGCTTTTATTGACAACTAAACAAAAAAAGTATATGTCCATCACAAGGGCGCTTTCGTAAAAAAAAATCTCGGTGTCCAACCGTTTTCAGAGTTCAGACAAGAAACAATGTGCGAGCAATGTACGTTCATACCTCGTACGTAGTGCCAAAAAATAATACAGAACTATAGACTTCCTTCGATCTCTGAAAAATACGTGGAAGATCACCACCATCCCGGCGCCATACTTCCTTCACATTTCATTATTGTTTCTTCCCCGCTAAGTCTGTGGAGAGGGCTTGTACCCCTCGGTAAACTTCATCATGTACTTTCTTACGTACTCTTGAGTCTTCTTCTTCACAGATTCTGAGCATCGGAGGTCCTCGATGCGATTGCAGTGTTTTAGCTCCTTTGACATGATGTAGTTAGTCAACTGCGAAAGAGATAAATAAACGTTGAGTATGTAGAGACAACAGGCTATTATTATGACTTACCTTTTTAGCAAGATGCTTGAAATCTTCGTTGTTCTTTATACGCCCGTGAGACACGTCGGGTTTCCGATAGGGATCCAGCACCTTGACAATGACCCTCGAAGTGTCTTTCTTGAACTTTTCCTTGATCTTTTTGGCTACTTCGGAGCTGGTGTCAGCCGCGGCGGTGGTCGTGTCGTTGCTTGCGGTGACCGCCACCGCCTGCTGTTGCTGCTGAAGTTGCTGCTGCTGTAATTGCTGTTGTTCAAGCTTAGCCGCTGCCCTTTCCTCCGCGCGCCTTGCTCTTTCCTTCAACATCTCCCTCTCCTCCTCTGCCCTCTCCTCTATGACCTGCCTCTCGCGGATGGCGTCACGATTGGCAAGGCGCTCCCGGATCTCCTTGAAAGTCATCAGGTCAAGCTTGTCCTTGTCCGTCCTCCGCTACAAAATGACGAAACAAAGAGATTCACAAAGACGTTCTCTGAACAAAATCACGCACATGATATAAAAAGGACACTTACGGGGATGAGATGCTCCTTGACCAGACCACTCTTCCGGTGCTTGTGATGCCTCTCGCGCCTCTTCTTCCTCTCGTACTCTCTCTTCTCTCGATCCCTCTCGCGCTTCTGCCTCCGCTCCAGCTGCCTTTCCTTCTTGGACCTCTTCCTCCTCGCCAGGAGCAGCTCCTTCTCCTGGGCGCTCAGGTCGGAGGACAGGATCTCGATCTCCACCTGCCTCTTCTCCGCGGCGTCCTCCCCGTCCTCCTCCTCGCCCTCCTCCTCTTCCTCATCGTCGCTGTCATCTTCCTCCTCACCGTTGCTGCCGTTATTCCTCGGACTCCCTGCCACCAGGCTGGCGGTTTCGCACTCCACCAGGTTGGTATCCATCTCCTCCGCATCGCCGGCCTCCTCTTCAGGTGGATCCCACCGAGATTCCTTCGTTTGAACATTGTAGAAGTAGAGTCGCCCCTCCGCGTCCCTGGCGTGCCTCCACCTCGGGGGCAGCCTCACAACCAGCTGCTGCTGAGTTCTCGACCCTCCACCGTTGTACCCGTTGGAGGAAGAGGTTCCCCCAGCGAAGGAGGTCGAGGGAACGGAGGACGCCGACGCCGACATTGCCGGGTCCGCCGCGCTGCTGGGAGGCCGCGGACTCGTAGTCCGGCTGGACAGTCACCGGCGCTCCGTTCCCGTCGGATCCGAGGAAGGGTATGTCGTCCAGGGGGTCGGAGCTGAGGAAGGCGAGGGAGGCGGGAGGAAGAGGCGGAACCTGTCGCGCCCGTTCCACCTCTTCATCTGCGCGCCGCTGCTGTTCCTGCATCATGTCGCGGACCGCCTCCTCTGCCTTCTCGCCCAAGGGGATTCCGTAGAGATAGGAGACGGGTACTACGCCCGGCGGGTAGAAGTAGGCCGGGTCCAGGTACGGAGTCATGGGAGGGTCCACCTCCGGGTTGAAGGCCTCGAGCGGAAGCCGAGCCATCCCCGCGAAGCCCCAGGTCACCTCCACGGGAGGGTAGGGCTCCGGCATGGGCACCCACTCGCCCGAGTTCGGATCGAGGTAGAACTCCGGATATTGCTCGAACATGGGGGTGATTGCGGCATCCATTCCCAGGTAGTAGCACTTGTTCTCGTGTTGTTTTTGCAGATCGCTGCGCTTGGCGCGCTCCTCTTCCTCCGTCTTGGCCTTGAGCATAAAGAGCTGACGACGGTGCTCGCGGCTGAGGGTGGGCCGGTGCAGCAGCCCGGTCTGGTCGTCAAACCTGGAGATGCGCCGTTCTCGGGCCTGGTGCGGCGGCCGCGGCGGCGGCGTGGAAAACGAGTGGGACTGGTGGTGGTAAGAGGCCCCCGAGGAGGAGGCGCCCTGGGGAGAAGGGGGGCGGCCGAAGCCCGAGCTCCCGCCCAGTGACGAGCCTCGTCCGTAACTGAACCTGCTGGCCGGTGGCTGTTGTGAAGGCGGCTGCAGGCCCATGCTGCTCGAGGGTCCGAAGGCGTCGCTTCTCCATGTTTGACGCGAAGCCGCAGCGGCTCGGTCTGCCTCGCGCTCGTGTTTAGCACGGAGCTTCACAAGCTCTTTTTTCGGGATCTTGAACATCTCCTGTAACGTCTTCCAAGACTCCAGGAGTTCCGCGGCCTTCTCCTGCACCGTTCGGATTTTCCGGCGAATTTCGTCATCTGCCTGCTGTTGCGAGGTGACCTTTGCCTTGGCGATAGGAGTGACATCGGGGACGGTCTTCTCATCTTGCTTCTCGTTGGTCTGGAGGGCTTCTGAGGAATCATCTACGTTCTGGGATGAAATTATGTCGACTATCCGTTTCAGTGTCCCGCTCACCGCGCTGAGGATTTCTTCGTCAGTTTCTCTTTGTATGATAGGTTTATGGTCGGCAGGAAGGTCGTCTACAAATTTTCCTTCGCTGGACCCGAAAACTTTTTCTTCCTTGATTTCACCATAACCATCTTCTACCTTCTCTTCTTTCATGGATACTTCTGGAGAAACTTCAATAGACCTATCACTTAGGAATGACAAGTCCATGTCCTCCATCCCTGGTGGGCGGGCGTCATCTTCCACGGGAGCCTCAGCAAAAGGTACGTCGGTTGTCTCTCTCAAGCTCTGTCTATTGTCTGGCAAAGAAGATCCTTCCACCACACCGGAGAGCCGCTCAGTTGAAGCTTTACGTGTATTAAGGAATGAGGTAGTTACAGAGGCGGCCGTTGTGTTTGGAGGCGTCGCGGCCCTTGAAGACAATGCTGGGTGGGGGCTGTTGGACCTTGAGCTATCGACCAGACTTTTGATGTCTTCTTCACAAGAAGCCTCGGCCCAGGCAGTGACGGTCTGCAGGACGTTGCTGTCTTTCAGCATGGTCTTGTGCGGCACACTGAGGCCGTCCAACACGTCTTCGAGCGCAATCTTCAAGTCGAGGTCTGCCGAGGAGAATCCAAGGGTCTCCATCCACCCGTGGAGGATCTTGAGGCCTCGATAGTCTAGGAAGAGGCGCTTGCAGGGCTGGTCGGCGTGGCGGAGGAGACTGACCAGGGTCAGGCGAGTGTTGCAGTCGGTCGACCGCACCATGAGCCGGCAGAGGCCAATGGTGTGGGGTCTGGTCCGCACTCCGGTCGCCTTCAGGATCTCCACCTCTTCCTCGTACTCATCTTCCTCGTAGTTCTTTATCTTCCGGGGGGACTTCCTCTGCATCCGCCTGATCCTTCTTCGCCGCCGCTTCTTGGCCTCTTCCGGACTTCTCGCGACTTGCTCAACCACTTGGGAGCTCCTCGGGACGACGACGTTCCGTTTTTCTTCCTCCATCGCCTCCATAGGACCCTCCGTATCTTCGGACACTTGTTTTGTAGTCGCTGCCACTGCATCCTTGTTGGTCTTTCCAGCTTTCCTTGCGACCGGCTTGAGCGAAGCCGCCTCTTCCGGCTCTTCCTCCTCTGACGTGTCAGATGACCAGTAGTCATCCTCCTCTTCGTCCTCATCCTCCTCTTCGTCTTCGTCGTCTTTGTTGCCCGGCTCTCCCCCGAGCCACCCGCGGCAGTTGTCAGAGCCACAGAAACACTTTTGCGCCTCCTGCCCGTACCTTTCGTACTTGTAGTCGAAGGTGACCTCCTCGCCCTTGCTGATCAGACGCTTGCTGAAGAACCCTATCCTCAGCTCACCGTTGACCGTCCACTGCGAGCAGAAGCAGGCCAACCAAATTAGAGATAGATTTTTTTCATGAAGCTTTTTTGGCACCTACCTTTTGAGTCTCGGCGTTGGGCTCGCAGCTGTGGTTGATGAATCTGGATATGTTCCCCTTCAAGGACGCGTCTATGCAGTATTCGGTGGTGAGGGCCATGAAGTAAAAGTGCCTGACGTCGTCCTTGGAGAACTGACGCGCGCGCTTCCGGAACTGCTTGGGGTCCAAGACCTCGCCCACGTACTCCATGATGAATTCGTCCCTATAAAGGCAAGAAAAAAATATTGAAAGCTTCAATAATGGAGCGAATATGCTCAAAAAAGACTCACGCTGGGATGTCCTTTACGGCTCGGAGACCGAATCCCTTCATCGTGGTCTTGAACACTTCTACGGGAGCGTTTTCCAGGTTCTGGAACTTCTTGTTGCCGCAGAGCTTTCCGAGCGAGCAGTGCTTGTTGCACTCGATCATGAGGAGCTTGTTGAGACAGTCGTCTCCGCAGCCCTTCTTGCCGGAAAGCACGTCTTGCTGGGAGATGGTGCAGTCACACTCCATCTCTCGAGATTGCTTGTTGAATTTCCTGAAAGACAGAAGGGAGGCCAGAGTCAGGTACTTGATTTTCGATGAGAAAGGCAGAAGAAAATTCTAAGGAATAGACTATTTAGCAAGATGGGACTTTGACCACATTTAAATAAAGGGCCAAACTGAAATCCTCGGTACTTTGGTTTCCTCACCTTTCGCACTTGAAAGCGTTTTCCTTGATGTGATGAAACTGGGCGAGCCTCTCGTCGATCTCCTTCCTAGTTTTCTCGTCCACTGTGAGGTCCACCGTGTCTTTCCTTCTTCCTCTGCGAAGGACGGGAGAGCCTCTGCTTCCTCTGCTGCCGTCCCGTTCCGGCGAGGAGGAAGAGGACCGCTTCCGCCCCCTCATCTTCTCGAGCACCTCCCGGTCCAACGCCAGAGGCTCCAATTGGACCATAGGTTGGCGGAAGGAGCCGTAGCGCTTGGTGGCTTCCCGGCGGAGCTGCCTCGTCGCCCGGGAGGCGGACGCAGAGTCGGAGTCCGGGGGCGAAGTGCGGTGCTGGATGGGCACCAGGGGCTCGTCGCTGCTCTGGTCCTCCTCCCGCTCCTGCCCGACGTTTTGATCATACATTTCGTCTCGCAGGAAGTGTCCCCGATCTCCTTGGTCATCAGTGTCATGTGCTGTAGGAGGTGCCACCGATTCGTCGGCTAGGATAAGGTCCCGCACTTGTGAGGTAATTCCGTTGGGCATTGTTTCAGGCACGTTGGACTTTGATTCTGCAGAGCTGGCATCCTCCTCCTTCACGGCCGCTCCTCGCGTGTTCCTCCCGCTGTCCCTGCCTCCGCCTCCTGCCCCTCGACCCTTGGAGGCCCCCGTTCCTCTCCTTCCGCCAGAGGGGGAGCTGGTCCTGCTGCTCGTCCTGCTGCTGTTGGGCGAGCTGCTGGCAGTGCTGGACACCTCCGTGGGCGTCTCCTGGCGGCGGAGCCGGGTCAGCTGCTTCTTGATGGGCAGGATGACGGGAGCCGGGGCAGGTTCGAACGCCGCCAGCGCTGCTGTAGGGGGGAAACCCATGAGGGAGCTCTCTGAGCTGTCGCAGGGCCCCAGGTCTTCCTCAAGGGGGTCCCTGTGCCCGTTCTCCTCCACCGTGGTGGCGGACGTGGCCGCAGACGTGCTCTCGTCCGAATCCTGCCCCTCGCTGGTGTTGTGGCGCCTCACGGCCGGACGCCCGCGGCGACCACGGCCCCTGCCCCTGCCACGGCCCCTGCCACGGCCGGGAGAGGAAGAAACCGATGAGGAATCAGACTTTTTGTTCTTGTTGAGGCTGCCCTTTGGCCTGCCTCGGCCCCTCTTCTCCGGACTGACCTTGAGGGCAGGTATGTCTGGGACGACCTCCATCTCGTCCGCTGGAGTGGAGGCAGAATCCCCCTTAGACGAGTCCATTGACGCCTCCGCCATCTTGTGTGCCTAAGAATAACAACAGCGCGTTTAGGACAAGCTCTACTGCCGATCACTTTGTCCTACCTGCTCGTCTTCGGCCAGGCAAGGTCCCTCCGGGTCCCCCTGCCCGACGAGCCCGGCGAGCGCCGCCCGGGCGACCCCGGCCACCAGGGGCGCCGGAGCCACGGTGGAGGAGGGGGAGAGGACGCCGCCGGAGCTCTCTGCGCGGAATACACAACCCGGGTGCGCCTCAGGGCCGGTCTCGGGGCGGCGGGTCCCTTCAGGGCGGGTCAGGGCGGTGGCCTCGGGAGCGGACGAACCCGAGGAACCCGAGGATGAGGTCGAACGCGACCACGCTCCACCCGGGCCGGAGCGAGGACTGATTAGGGATGGCGCCAAAACAAGCCCAGCTTGAACGGTAGTTTTCGTCACGTAACTGTTTTAATTTAAAGAACAAAGTATCATCCGAAGAAGCGTTTTGATGCTACTTGAAAGTATAATTCATGTCATTGCAAAAATGTTTAAATGCTTATTACAGCTTGACTCGGTGCCTTCAAACTCCCTTGTGCGCATGCCTACTCTCCAATGCTTTTTCTGGATGGATGGCCGCTGTCGTCGCCTCTTCTCCCTTCGCTCGGCGTCCCTCCTCTCTTCTCCTCCTTTGGCAGCCGCAGTTGGCGTTTTCCGCGGAGGAGAGACATCTAGGGGCGGGAGAAGAAGACAGCGGGACCAGACGGGAGGACGGCGGAGCAGAGGGACTTCAACTGGAAGTTGTGCCTCTCCCGGGTGGAGGATATCTGCAGCAACAGAAGCATCGACGAGGAGATCCACTTGTACACCTTTTATATGCAGAGATTTTGAGATAGTACGACGATTTAGAGGGGGAAATAGTATTTCCACGCCGGCGTTTCGCTGGCTTTCCCCATTCCCGACTGTACCTATGTCAAATGGGCAGGAAACTGATCTGCAATTAAATATCGCCGTGCGGAACAAACTTGACATTTAGCAACATATGCTACAGCTCTTCCCGTTGCCTTCTTCAGTTCTTCAGCTCGCCAAGTCTGGCCAGCTATCCTCCAAACTTGGGCTCCTGGATGCTCGCCTCACGCTTTCCCCTTCCCGGAGTACTTTTTCTATTCCAATATTTTTTCTTCTCATATTCATTCCAAACGCGGCAATCGAGTGAAAGGGCAGTAGTCCTTTTACTAAGCGAAGTACGGAATTGCGGCAAGCTCGAGAACTCCATTCGATTTATCAAGAAACTTACGAACACGCACGGGTTCCCACTTCCCACCATCTGGACTTCTCTCGTATTAGTGCCAGCACTTTTCCGGCTGCTCTACCATGACTGTCTTAAGGGCCGCAGAGGACCACGATGGTGGCGAAGAGGAGCACCACAACCAGGA
>JAAUXV010041197.1_pt1 | contig 11938 bp, 13 predicted proteins | sample 7278181 | NCBI WGS metagenome assembly JAAUXV01 (sample SAMN14350114, study PRJNA611818) | marine sediment metagenome | isolation source: surface marine sediment (2.1m) | place: French Polynesia: Moorea | collected 2018-08
CCACCGGTAAATTTTATTGGCCCCTCCCCCCCGCACAAAATGACAAATGCTAGTGAATATCTGGAAAATGCAAAATTTCCTTGGAAATATAAAAATTGCCCAAATATGGGCTCTTTCTATGCAAACCATGAAAAAACCCTAATTTTCCCTTTAAATTTGTCATTTAGCTCTGTTTTCTTGTATTGGTCCCATAAGAAAGTCATACGGGTCTTGGAAAAAATCTAAAGCCCACCCCCCCACCACCAAAAATGATTTACCACCCCCTACACCACTGAGACCCCTTGCCCAAGTATGGTGGGAAGCACTGCTCTTAGTTTTCACGTTTGCTCAAGCGTTTTTGCTTCTTTTGCTATTTCCCAGGCTCTCCAACTCCCTGGGCCTGGTGTCCTTCTCCGCCCTTGCCCCTCAGCACCTGGCCCCCTCCCTGCTGCTGGCATCGGGACTGCTGGTCGTCGCTGGCGTGGCCTTCCTGCTGGAGCTGGCCTACAAGAAGTCCAGGCGGGCGATGGACGCGGAGAACATGGCTTTGGAAATGGGAGACAAGGCTTGGTCGTGACGAAATGTCAAGTATAGCCAAGCTAGCTTCGTGTCTCACAGACTACGAACATTATTCGGCGTGCGCTTAGTTTGCCACAAACATAATTGACACGGAAACGAAACATCGCCCTAGGAGAGACTTAGCAATTTCGTAACGAACAATTGCAGAAAATACTTTTTTATGAAAGCGGTCAGTCGTCACTAGATCTAGTTTGAGCTTCAACAAAAGTAAAGGATTGCTGACTTCCTGTTGAACATGGCCACGTACCCGTCGTGCCCGAGCTCCAGAAGACAACCGCCGTCTCCTTCTCGGCATCCTCCGCGCTGTAGGCCTCGGGTGCCCCGCCCTCCGACACTTTGCCTGCCATCTCGACCAGATCTGGGCACCAGGAGCACTCTCCCAGGCTGAGGGCGCTGATTCTGTCTGAGGCGGCAGCCTCCAGGGCCGCCCTCGCCAAGGAAGAGGTGGCGGGGGTGCAGATCAAAACCTTGGCCTTGGAGTCGGAGAGCTGGCACAACAAAAAAAATGCATAGATTGCTCATTCATTGATTTTTCAACAACACCATTTGAAGGACACACAATTAAGTCTTTCCCCAGAAGTCTATATCCATTCTGCTGTAAATCCCGATTTAATTACGGTAAGGCTCCTACTCTTTGGAGAACCACAGCGCCGCATACGCAATTACGCACATGTGCTTCTGTTACCGACATACGTACGGAGTTTCTATCGCTTTTTTCCACCCCGTCTATACCTTAATTACCAATTCAATTGCTCTTGTCCACGTATGGCAAAGAAGTCTCACTTTTCAATCTTCCCTCACCTGCGCCGCCACCGCTTCAGGGTCCAGGTTCACGTCCGCCTGGCTGGCTGCTGCGCCCAGGCGCCAGGCCGCCAGGGAGGCCACGTAGGACAGGGGGTGGCTGCCGGACAGGATGTGTGCCACGTCACAGGGGTCGACGAAGCCGTTCAGGACGGACGACATCCTGCAGGAAAAAAACAGGAATGAATATGTTCGAAATAGTAGCAAAAGTAGAAAATTTTCCAAAAAGAAAACACTCTAAAAAGGGCAATCGGTAAATACCCATACAATTTAAGGAAAGATAGACTGGATCCTTGTAGACTTCCGTACGAGCCACAAATTCTTACTTTTCCGCCAACTTGAATGCCTCCTTCGCCGACAGAGACACCCCCTCGCTCTCCTCCAACTCCTCCACCATCCACCGCCAGTCTCCCCCCTCGGCCAGGTGACTGTCGACCGCTCTCTTCAGCGTCTGGTAGATCGACCCCGTCACCTCCAGCGGTTCCCACGATCCCGCCGGGGAGCCGCTGGCCAGAAGGCCGTCCCTAAGTTTTCGTATAGTGTGTGTGGCGTTGGTGGCATATTTCTAAAGGCATCATCATCATATCAGCGTTCCGACTGTAGGGTAAAACATACCTTATTAGCGGAACTACTCCTCTGTTAATAATGGGTGTTTGAAATTATGTCATATATTTTGCACATCTAGACAGGTGTGGCAAACGGTACTTCCAGGTTTAACAAAAAAATTAGCAACAAAGATGGAAATATATGCTTGCCAAGGCACTTTTTAAAAAATATGGTTTTTTTTGCTTGCCATGTTCAAAACGCAATCTAAATTCAGATGTACCGCTAGGTGGATGTCTAGAAGACGTAGAAATGACAAAACTATTTTAAAATGTCAACTTGTATAGGATGAGGAGTAGTTCTAAAACCAAGTATGAATTTGTTGTTGTTCTCTCCGTGTCGGATCGCAATTAAGGTGACGCCTTTAGCAGCTCTATATTCAATAATTCGTTTTTCGTACCTACCTTAGCGTGTTCTTGGCAGTGTATATATCCGCAACCATCTTTCCCACCTTCTCCCGCGCCGCCCTTTTCTCGCCCTATAAACCACGATTCACGATCGAAGCAGAGACTCGAACTGAACAGGCAATTTCTAGGGAAATCGAAAAGTATTTTTCAGCAAAAAAAAACCTCATGGGGTTGTACAGAGAACACAAACCGTCGTCGTCGTACTCTGAGCCCTCCTCATGCGCAACAATTCGTTGGCCGCATTTCGATTTTGAACTCCAACAATTTCTCGTTTTCACGCTTTGACTGATGACAGACGAAGCGAAAGAATTGCAGAAGCCTTGTTGTTGCTAAGACTCAAAATCCAACTATTCAAACAAAACAAGGCTGAAGGGGGAAACTATAGGGGAAAAGAAATAAATACAATATGAGAGAGAGGAAAAAACCCCTTTTTTTCGGCCAAAAAGAAAAGTCTTGCGGCGAAGACTGAAAATTAGCAAGGGAAATGTTATGAATTAGTGCCTTGACCCCCGCCTGAACCCCTCGCGGAGATGGCTCGCGCCGGACGAAATGGGGGGGGAGCAAATTTCGCCCCATTCTTTCCTTTTCTCACGACGTCTTCATTCTCTTCCCCCTCCCCTCCTCATCCCGCGGATGCGTTCGCTAATTGCGAGTAACGTACGTACAGTACGTAGGAGGAAAAAAAAGGGAAAAGTCAAAATATGCAAGAGAAGAAAACGCTTGATTTGTGCATTGCTGAATCTGCTAGGAAGGCAGACTTTCCCTGAATTGGGTCCCCGCAAATCTGAAACTGATAATACTATAGATGGCGATGCTTTTCCACATACAGTAAATGTGTTACACACCCTCCTTCTTTATAAGGGCATTGCAGCTCATTGTTTTTCCCTCGAGCATTCTGAATGAATCAGCCTCCACCACGGTAGGTGAAAATATCGTTATTCCCGTTCTTTCCAAACTCAATTAGATATTTTTCGGGAAAATGTCACTCACGCTCTCTCCCTTTTGATCCGGTTTACTTTTTTACCTAAGCCTTGTATTTCTACGGCCAGAATATTTCTTAGATTCTATTTAGGAGCCAAAAGCCATTCTTTTATTGTTTCACGCTTTTAAAATTCTAAAATAGTTTGCGTTTGTGATGCCATGAAATTTACCTTGTACGTGATACTTACGATCTACCGGTATTTGTAACTATATGTAGTATACATACGTACCCATGCCCGCAATCGAACGGAATCGCCTCTGGCCCAGTCATGTACTAATTGATAGCACGTGATCAATGTGCTTCCCCTCCTTTTCGTTCCCAAAAATAGATTCGTCTCGATCCCCCTGTGCTCCGCCTCGATCTCTCTTTTGGATGATACACAAGCAGGAGAGATGTATAATTTCACCGGGAAATTATCAATATCAGCTTTTTTTCGTACTCCATACTTCAGGTCTTCTCTACGTGCCTACGAACACGTCATACATAGCCAAGGATGGATTGTACAACAGAGGGTTCCTCCAATTCTATCCAAAATTTCCTTACGAAAAGTCAGATAAACGAGACGCAAGTGCATGGGGCATTACAGCTTTACCGTTGAGTATCTACCACCTCTCAAAGCCGTGACTCAGTGCCCCAGTGTTTGCACAATTTCGAACCAGCCATGGGAGTCTCCTACCTCTTTCGATTGGCGTTGTTGATTTCCTTGCTGAACGTTGCGAGGCTCTCTTCGGCCAAAGGCAGGGATTGCACCCATCGTCTAGTCCTGCTTTCGGGGTAGGTTTCTATGGTACGGTCGCTGCGGGATATTTACTGTTCTAGCGCACTCTTCTTGCACTTGCATCTGTACAGCGACAAATCTTCGCTCTCCCTCCCCGACCCCCCCGACGACTCCTGGCGGCCTGTCCTGCACGGTGGCGTCTCCCACTCGTCCTCTCTGCTCTCCGCCGGCCTGCCCTCCGCCAGCCTCCAGGCCTACCCCTCCCTGTGGGGCAAGGCGGGGCCCTTCCTCCTCTGCGTGGAGCTGCCGGAGGCTGGGTCAGAGGGGGACGTCAGGGAGGCGGTGGAGGCGGTGGCGGGATCAAGGTTTGGGCAGATTTTCAAGTATCTTGCGCGCGAGTAGGAATTTAAGGGAATATTTTTCGGCACAGGACGCCAGCGGTTCTTCTCCTATCCACCTTTAACTCCTCTTTGGCAGTGGCGGCGAGGGACGTGCTGGACGAGAGGCCAGTCACGGACGCGGAGATTAGGATATTGGGCAGCGATGGCATGGATGAGGAGAGGGAGGTCTTCGTGGCCAAGCAAAGTCCCAGGTTGGTGCAGCTCTTGGGATTTTTTTCTTACTTCCACAATTATATTGTGAAACTTTGGTTAGCTTAATTTCCCATTTACTATGTATCAAAAGGTGGAGGACCATGAGAGTGAACCGGGTGTTCATCCTCCCCCCTTTTGGCTTTGAAGTGCCCGGATTGGGAATCATCGGGGCAGACGTTGACGTGACACACCTGATAGCAGGGGTTCGTTTCAGCTATACGTGAATGTTGGATTATGCAAACTGTTTGTCGTTGCACGTATAGGATCTTGGAGTCAGTCTCAAGTTCGACCTCTGCAAGACATTCGAGGAACTGTCTGTAAAGGTGATGGCTACATAAATGCCCCTGAATAATTCTGGCGTGATCATATTGTAAGCCTACCCGGGTTTTTCATCTCAAATTCAGCTCCTGGGGGGCGCGAGCGACCTGAGCGTGACCCAGCCGGCGCAGGTGGTGCAGCAGCTGAGGCTGGGGCTGGAGGTCTCCACCTACATATCGAGGCCAGAGTTGGGCTTCAGGTACCTGCTCCCAGGTGAGCAAATTAACCGCGACATGACATGATTTTACAAATAGAATAACAGTTTCTTTTTCCAAAGGCCGTGTCGACCGGTACCTCACCCTGGTGGCACCCTTCACGCGCGCGGTGTGGGTGTGCTTGGCCCTGTCCATCCTCTCCGTGGCTGCTTTCCTTTCGCTTGCTGGGTTCTTCGGACACACGTACGTGAGGAAACGAAAATTTCCTTTGCTTCTTTGCTTTTAAAGAACCTGCTTTTTAGGACCTCTACCTTTTACAAGCTTGCCATCGCCGGAGTTTCTCTGATAAACGAGAGCATGCCCGAGCTGTACCTCTCCGTCCGGCACGCTCACAAAGCCGTCTACATCGCCCTGTTTGCCTGGATCATCCTCTCATCTCTGCTCTCCAAGGCATACAAGTGTGTAAAAAGTTTTTCTTCTCGCAACATTTGCAATCAGTGCAAAATGTGTCCCTTATTTTTTAAAGCTCCACTCTGCTGGCAAGCCTGGTCGCCGTCGGCTATGAGGAGCCAGTGGACACCTGGCAGGAGATCCTGGACAAGGGCATCCTGCTACCCATGGCAAAAGGTACATTCAGTCTTATATATACCATATTATAGTCCGTCAAATCGGGAAACAATTTCATTGTTTAGGCACCACCATATCGGACAGCCTTCAGTTCTCCGACAACCCCGCCCTCCGCCGCGTGTACAGGGAGCTGGTGGTTGACTACGAGACCAGCGCTACTCCTGAGTTCCTGCTGGAACTCCAGGAGAAGGGGGAGGCCATCAGGTGTTCACTTGCTATCTAACATCTGGGAAAACACTTGTTTATGCAATCAATCCTTTTTTAAAGTCTGACCACGGACTACCTCATGGTTGGTTTCCGCCACAAGATGCTTATGGGCGTCGATCGAATCCCCTTTGGCTACTCTGGCTTCCTCTTGTCCCTCAAGTACCCCCACAAGGAAAGGATCGACAGCCTCATTTCCACCTTCCACGAGTTGGGCATATACCAGGTTTGGCTTTTATTCAATTATTGCTGGCACTTGAGCATGTGCGGACAATCTCTTCTCCCAGCACCTACGGTCAAAGTACGAGTGGATGATGGCCTTGCCGGAAAGGACCCACGAGAGGACATACTCGGATGTTCCAAAGAGCGCTGAAGGGTAAGTTAGAGGTTTTCCCATCTACATATGCAAGAAAACAACTTTGACCCCAATTCTCAGTTTGTCCGTCTCTTCGGACGTCTCCTTCTCACCCCTTGCTCCGCAGCATCTCCTGCCGGCCCTCCTGCTGGCCGCCGGCGTGGGGGCGGTCGCCGCCGCCGCCTTCTTTGCCGAGGTGGCCTCGGAGCGGGCGCGGCGGCTGGCGGCGGCCGCGGTGGACGGCTGGTGGACGAGCTCTACGGAGATGGCGACCAGGCAGACGGGGTGGATTTGAGGGGCAAAAATAAAACTGACATGTAATTGAAAGACTACGCACATGCCATTATGTTATGCCAGGAAAAAATAATGCTGCAAAGGTGTATTTGAAAGATTGACGCGACTAGGACAGCTACTTAATGAAGTATCGTGTCCAGAGGAAAATATACAGGAACCAATACTGAGGATTACTACTTGATATATTTTTAATTGAAATGTGTACATACTACATATAACCTCGAATTACTGCGCTCTGATATCAACCAGCATATCCTGGTAACTGATCACAAATCCGAGTAGGTCGTCCCAAGGAGGATCAGGGTAGCCGCCATACCCCTAAAATCAATTTCAACGACCTTCTTCCATTTCTACAGCTTTTGCAAAATCGTGATATGTACCTTGGTGAAATCTCCCTTGGACAAGAAGACTCTGAACCTAGGCCCACCTTCTAGGGTGTCTCCGTAGGTGAGGGGTACTTTGCTGCAAGAGGGAAAAAAACAGTTTTATGCAGTGATTGACTACTTTTTAATACTTTCTACCTGTCGATGAGCTGCGTGGCGACGTACTCGTACTCCCCCGGCTGCCCTGTGTAGTCCCCGGCAAAGATGGCCCCCGACTGGACGGACGCGGCGTGGATCTCCTCCCCTTCCATGTCGGCCTTGAAGTCGTTGTACCTGACGTCGGTCCAGGCGTCCAGGTCCACCACGTCGCCGCTGCTCAGGTAGTGGGCGTACACGGTGTCTATCGACCAGTAGCTACAATAAAATACAATGAGGAGTTATTTTTCTGTAGATGTTACGAATACAGTGTTGGGATGATGATGCTACCCTACCCTCCTAAAGAAAATATTCCTACCCTTGCGCCAGCCCCACATTGGCCCTGCTGACATCGGCAAAGTAGACCCCGTAGGTGCCGAACACCTCCCCCACTGGGTTTCGCCCGTCGAGGTCTGAGGTGATCATAAGGCACGTATCCTCGTCCACGCCCATCCCGCGATCAGAGCCAAGGTTCCTGTTGGAGGTGTCTGAAAGGAGGCGGATCATCCTGCCTTCCCTCCCTCTTTGCCTGCTCAAAAGGATAAAATACTCTGAATGTCTTCACTACTTGTGGGGAAGTCTAGCACTGGCGTGAAGTGGGTGTCGAAGACGTATCCCGGCATGAACCCCATGCCCCCGTCCGGGTCGTACACGAGGTCGGCGTCGTCTCCGGTATCCTCCGGGTGGGCCCCGTCCAGCAGCGAGTTGTAGCTCTCCCCGGACACGGGCATCACGGATCCCGTCAGGGCGGTGCCGCCGGCGCTGTCGCCGCCCACCGCCGCGGAACCATCCTCGTACATCTGTTTGGAATTTTTCAAAACCAGGTATGACAACCTTCTTTTCAGAGAAGAAGCTGTAATATTCCTGTACCGTTCGTAGTGCCTCCATGAGCGGCGTCTCCCTCCTCTGCCCGCCCTGGTAGTAGAACAGGGATTTCAGGATCCTGGTTTGGTCGCCCCCGCTGAAGAAGATGCCAGTCATTTCCCTCGTCTGAAAAAGAAAAAAAGTTTTAATGTAAGTGGTTTCAGCGTACAAAGTAAACGGCCTTGCCCGTTCAATGACTTCGTCGTCGTAGGCTGCGTCCGTGTTGAACATGTGCACCGGGATCCAGTACGTCTCGCCCGCCCCCGCGTCCTGCCAAACCTCCTCGTAGGCGTGGCCGCTCTCCTCAGGGGTGCTGAGGAGATTTCACCCAATTAATAGAAGCGGAACTTTGAGTTGGGCGAATCCCGTACCTGGAGGCGGCGGAGACGATGCCTATCTTTGCCACCCCCCTCCCGCCGGCGGCCTCGATGAAGCGGCTGTAAATCTGAAAACGAAACAAATTAGTAGTAAATATTATTTCGGCTACTTTCAATCGACTAATCCCATATACACCTGCGGGTTGTAGTCGCTCCTCCCGCCCATGACGAAGAGGGCGCGCTGCTCCCCAAGTTGGGCATTGGAGGAGGAAACCGCCAACGAAAACAGCAACGGCAAAAGCACAGTCGACTTCATCTTATTGGGCGAAGCCTTTTCGACCAGCAATTGACTGAGCTAACTGAGCTGGGGCGGAGGTCCTCTAGTGTCGTCCACTAATCTCCTTGTCTCTTCGAACAAGAACTATTTGCACGAAAAAACTTTGAAGTGTTTGTACCTTGATCTAGACATCAGGCATCAGGAACCTCAAGACCTGACGTAAGAAATGTTCTCGCACGCAAGCACCGGATCGGAGCGTTGTTTTAATAAATTTTGATAGCCGTAACAGACTGTCGAGTGAACAAAAACTTCAAAACACCAATAGTTTTTTTTTTGGGGGGGGGGAATCGTTTTTCGCCCACGCTGGATACTTTTTGTATTGCATCTGTTGCATATTTAACTATTCCATACATATCCTAGTTTTTGCCTCATCCCTCGTCCGGCCCAATGTCCACGCCCATGCTCTGGTAACTGACCCTGTACTGGTCCTCGCTTCCCTCCGCCCCCCGCCGGTAGAAGGAGGAGGCGGAGAAGGCGTCTCCGAAGGCGGTCTCGTCCAGGGTCACGACGTAGACGGAGGGCGAGGACTTGGCCGTGGCGCCAAACGTTTCACTCTCAGTCCTGGAATGGAGATGGAACAATTATACAGGCAGTTGCGGAGCCTATAAATTGGAAAATAGCTTCTATTTCTTCAGAAATTTCTTCAGAAATTTAGTTACTTGACCTAGGGCGAATTTCCCAAAACTTACATTATTACACTGATGTAATTTCTTTTTAGTGAAATCTATATTTTTACACTATACATTTTTACATGTTTACATTTCTACATTTCTACATTACATTGTGAAATTCGCCCCTGGCATCTTCTTTTTTCCGATATGGGCATCCTAATGATTCATTTTTCTCACGAGTCCGCCAGGTGCCCTGCTATCCTGGCGTACTCCCCCGGGAGGTCCTCGCCGTCCGGGTTCCCCGCGAAGACGGCCCCGGTCGTCGCCGCGTCCCCGTGCCGCTCCCTCCCCTGGGTCGACTCGCCGGCGAACGACGCCGCCTCCCACCGGCGGAGGTCGATCCGGTCGCCCTCGTTCAGGTAGTGCGCGGAGGCGCCGTCCAGGCTCCACACGCTAGGACAAAGGAAACATCCAATTTGAGCTAGGATCGCAATCTCTCTTTATTTTATAGAACCCTTTAATGATATATTCTTATGTTTTGAATTAAATTATCCCTTTTCTTTACCCTTCGGTGTCCACTCTAACCGTTGCCACGGAGATGTCTGCAAAGTAGACTCCGTTTGTGCCCAGTACCTCCCCCTCAATGCTGTCGTCCTCTGTGTCCCAGGTGACAACGAGCGAAGTGTCCTCGTCCACGCCCAACCCGAACGGGGTGCCAATGTCGTTCCCCAGCAGAGTGTCGGAGAGCAGGCGGAGCATCCTACCCTGCCGGCCCCTCTGGCTAAAATGCCATCAATGGATAATCCATTTTGTTCAGTTTCGGAGCTTCACATAAGTGCATAATACGTGCAGTTTTTTTTTCATACCTGAAATGAGTGTCTATGGCGATGCCTGGCAGCAGCCCCATTCCTCCCTCTGGGTCGTAGTAGAGGTCCAGATCCAGAGGGTTGGACGGAGGCTTGTCAGAAGCGGTGGCGCCGTTCGTTATGGCCTCGTAGCTCTATAATTAAAAAACCCACCAATTTGCTTTTACCCATAAAAAACTTTTTTATTCATAAACATTATTCCTCACTTGCCCCGAGAGCACCATGACGGCTCCCGTGATTGCATCCGCGCCGGCGCTCGTCCCCCCAACGGCCGCTGTCCCATCCTCGTACACCTTGTGAAAAGGAATTCGCCAAACAATTGCCACAACTCTTTCTTACTGCTTGATTGGCGAATCCCATGTACGTCATACCTGCCTGATGGCGGACATTAGCGGCGTCTCCGCGCGCCTTCCCCCGTCGGTGGAGTCGGCGATGAAGAGGGACTCGGTGATGCGGGACTGCGCAAGTTTCAATGCCGAAACAACAAAAGGAATGTTGCTTTTGGTGAATTCTTTTTTACCTGGTCCCCGCCGCCAAAGAAGAAGCCGGTCATGTCACGGGCCTGAAAAAACATTTTTCGTTCGGCTTTGCGGGGAAAGAACGCGGAAGTTTATGTGGATTTTACCGCCAGGACTTCCTCAGCGTCAAAAGCTGCCTCCTTGTTGTCGACTGAGACCGGGAACCAGCGGGCGTCGGCGGCGCCGTAGGACAGGAACTGGGGCTGCAAGTGTGCAAAATGCATTTTGAAGGCAAAATCACGCATCCTTAATATATAAATTGCCAAGTTTAGCAAAAAAAAACTCACGACGTAAAAGTCCGCGCTGTCTTCCGGATCGCTCGACGCAGCGGTGACGACGCCGATCCTTGGTGTGTTTTTTGTTGAAAAAAATAGCCTGATATTTCCCTATTTTTTATTTATATTATATCAAATTGCAAAACCTTGCGACCCCCTGTCCGCCCGCGAGCTCCACCATCTTCCCGTAGATGTCGTCGTTGTCGTCCGCCAGAGCGCCCCCGACGATCAGGAGCCTTCTCTCCACCGCGGAGGAGGAAGGCACTAGGAACAACAGCGCAAAAATAAGTAGAGACTCCATGGCTATTATTTTTGGGCGGGGGTTAGGAGCCGTGTGGGATTCTATTGCAACAGCAGCGCCGTTTTCAACCGATGTGTTGGAAAATTCTGATCGAACAAACACGATAGCGACATTGAGCTGTGACTGTGAAGAATATCGGGCTGGGGAGGTGTAAGATAATGCTGATGATAACTGCCCGAGTACTTTGACGAAACAAGAGGAGGGGAGGAGAAGGCTCATTCCCAAAAAGAAAACGCCGAACGTCTCAATCGGGGATTTTTTTTTCGCCTCCTCGTTTTCGTTCCTCTTCCTGTTGTGGGTCACGACAGGCGCAGGACGCCGCCTATAACGGTATGATGACCCAATGTGGGTAAAGATGACGGTGCAGCTCGTGCGCTTTGAAGAAAGGGGTAAATTTGGCATAGGGAAAACCGTATATTCAGAACGGCACACTATTTAACACAAATGAAACAACATTTTTGTTCGTCCAGTAACGTCCTCACTCTATATATGCGGGCTCAAAAAGAAGAAATACAAAGGTACGTTTCCTCAGTATTCATAGTTTCATGCCTAATTGTCTGCGAAATTTTCAAGAGCCCCGCAAATGTAAGTATGGGAAGGGAAAAGGAGGAGAGAGGGGGGGGAAAGAGACCTTTTGACCCCTTTGATGGGCGGCGAGAAATTTTTCTTCCTCTCCTTCGCTTCGCGAAGAGGGGGAGTTGATGATGAGGGGAGAG
>JAAUXV010033006.1_pt1 | contig 11933 bp, 12 predicted proteins | sample 7278181 | NCBI WGS metagenome assembly JAAUXV01 (sample SAMN14350114, study PRJNA611818) | marine sediment metagenome | isolation source: surface marine sediment (2.1m) | place: French Polynesia: Moorea | collected 2018-08
CCCCCCCCCCCCCCCCCCCCCCCCCCCCCCCCCCCCCCCCCCCCCCCCCCCCCCCCCCCCCCCCCGCCCCCCCCCCGCCCCCCGGTGGGTTGTGCCGCAAGGCTATAGCCGAATTAAAATATTGGCTTCCTCGATCGTTGTCTTTTGTCTGAGAACTTCTAGGTTAGTGGGAGCGCTGGTTTTCTTCTAAGACGCGTCCTGGAATTTGGGCGGGGAGAGGGGAGATCGGGAAACCGGCGGGCGGAGCGTACCTACCGCACTTGTGGTAACGAGTACAGCCACCAATACAGCAGCGCAGGACAGGTGAAATCGAAAGGGAGAGAAACCAATAACTTTATCGGAGGTAAAGTTTTCGCCCAGAAGTTATGAGCAGCGTGGCGGCGGCGGCGGCGGCGGAGGCAGGAGCGGGCGGGAAAGGGGCACGCTTTTTTCCCGCGCGCAGCTAAAAGAAAATCCCAAGAAAGTTAAGTGCAAAAACTAAGCGGACCACCACTATTTGTCGCCGTCAACTTCCCCTCGGCAGATCACCATGGTGAGGCTGGAGCAACACCGTTCCCTCCTGGTTCACCAGTGGTTGGGGGAGGCCAATTCTTCGGACGGGGAGAACCACCGGGACGTTCTTCTGGTTTGCCGAGATGGAACCTTGGCATGGAGCGGACTTTTACTAGCTTCAGAGGCCGTTCCCGTCCTTGCGAAGGGGCTGAAGGGACGGTGTTGCCAGTGCTCCTTCTCCACTGAAACGAAATTGATAATATTACGTGAATTCGGGTAAGAATGGTAATTTGTTATATGTGCCTCAAAAATATATTGATATTTCTATAAATGTCTTCTGCAGGGTCTCCTCCGTCAGGGCATTCCTCACCTTGCTCTCAAGTGGAGAAGTGGAAATTGTGGGAGAGGAGGAAAAGGAGGAATTCTTCAGCCTTATCAGGACATTGGGGATCTATGAAGGGAAAGTGACAATGAACCAGAAGATTGTAGTGCCAAATCCGGATGAACTTAACATAGACTTGAACTGCGACGAGGCCCTGAGAGATGCCGTTGAAGACGACTGGGATGAAGAGGAAGAGGAAGATGGCTTTGAGCTTTGCCAGCATGTCACTGATGCCTCTGGTGATGAGAAGCAAAAACAGGTTAAGTGGAGACTTCCTAGGGCAGCCACGGATCTTGCCAAGGCTTTGAAGATAAACAGGAATGGAAAGATAGCCCTGCTCCGAGATATAGCCAAGAGAACCCCTCATGGAAGGATTGCTTGCCCGCTGTGTCCAGCCAAGGATTTCAGAGACATGTCTCGCCTCCTTCAGCACCTCTGCTCCACCAGTCACTTTCTTCACAAGGTTGCAGCCTTACGGCGCAAGGAGCTGAGGGATTTTCTGCAACTGGGCACCCCAGAGTGTCCGATCTGTGGGATGCAACTAGTGGCCAAAACGAGAAACAGCTTGATTCGGCACTTTGGCAGCAGCCATGGGGACGCCATTGATCTAGCACTGGAGGCTGCTGAAAAAGCAAAAGGAGTTCAATCAGACCATCCTCCTGCACCTAATTCTTGTCCTATTGCTCCTGCTTCTCCTGCTCCTCATCTAGCTTCTCAAACTCCTCCTGCTTCTAAACCTGGGGCTACTGCTCCTCCCCCTTGTGCTCATGATCCTGCTACTCCTCCTCCTGCTCAAACATCGCCTGCTCCCTCTCCGTATCCTGACACTTTAGCTACTCCTCCCCCTCCTCGTCCTCCTGCTCCTCACCGTGCTGCTCAAACACTTGCTCCGGCTCATTTTCCTCTTCCAGGTTTTCTTCCTCCTCCTCCTCATCCTCATCCTGCTCCTGCTCATTGTACTCCTTCAGGTCCTCCTCCTCCTCTTGTTCCTGCTACTCCTGCCCCTCGTCCTCACACCTCTGCTCCTCCTCCCGCTACTCAAACTCCAGCCTCTGTCCCTCCTCCTCCTCCTCCTCCTCCTTTTCGCCGTCTCGTCCCTGCTGCAGCCGCCGCTGATCCCAATTTTGCTGCCCCTCGATACCCCAACACCTGTCTTCTTCCTATCGCTCCTCCTCCTTCCAACCTTCCTCGTCACCCCACCCCCTCCAATCAACTTGCTCCTCCTGCTTCCACACCCAACGCCTCCTCCTCGTCCAGGTACTCCTTCGTCCCCGGCCCCAGGCCCAGGTGGACGTTGAACGGGCGCACGTTCAACACCTTCAGGGTGACACAAACGACTTCCAACAGACCCTCTGTGTCAATGAAGCGAGAAAAATGGGCAGCGATCAAGATTGGTCGTTTTGAGTTATAGTGTTGTGCAGCACTCCGTGTTCCATACCGACCTCGTACTATTGTCAGTGCTCATCCATTGATAATTGAACAAAACGAAATAAAGGATTTTTAGACAAAAAATAAGTTTAAGGGAAGTCTCTTGTTCGTAATCCATCATCCACCTTTCAATTCGAGAAAAGTGTCCCTTCCATCCTCTCCCTCCCCAGAGCTCCTCCAACTTCCTGCTCCTCTTCTCTCCACTCGACTCTTACTCTCCAGAGCAACGAGGAATTGTTCGGGATTCGCCGCACTTGGTGAAGGGACTTCAACTAAATAGCATTAATGAACATCTTGTGGGCCTTTGGGTTCAGTATAGTGTTGTTGGTTTTGTTGCTTCTGCTCTTGTTGTTTTGACTTGGTTTTCAGAAAGGTCGCAGGTGCATAAATCTTCGCCTTGCGACAGTCATCTCAAACATTGGCGAGTCCCAATTCGGGTATTTATATTGCCTCTTCCGCGCGCCACTTTAGACAGACGAGAGAGCATCCCCGACCCTCCCCCCTTCGCTCGAGTAGAGAAAGAATGGGGGGGATCAATTGCCTGGGAAATCTCTTCTCCTTTCCTCCCCACCAAACATGGGCACAGACGGGGGAAAGGGGAGGGAAGAGTTTTTTTAAGGGGGAGAGGATCGAGCTACAAAAAGCAATAGAAAGAAGAAACATAATTAATCACAGGAGTTAAAAAGTTAAAAAGTGGGTATTCTTGCCCTACAACCCCTTGCCCATGTACCGGGTGATCCAAAAGTGGCCCGAATTCCCATTTGTGAATTTTGGGCTATATCTCGCAATTTTTCTGAGGCAAACAAGTATACACAAAATTTGGGGAAGGGATTTTCGACAGAATATTAAAATGATTTTTTTGAAAACCACAACTGGACTGAAAGCTTGAACAATAAAGCCCGCTGGTAAGACCCCACCAGTGCCGGTAAATGTGTCCTACTGCATCAAGTACAAGTTCAGCAAGTTCATTGATTGTGTTTTGGAGAAGTAAGACATATCTTTGACCAGATACCCATCTAACTTTGGCCAGGCAATCTTCAGTTTCCCCCTCATGTCCCCAAAAATTAAAAATAAATAAAAAAATTAAAATTTCAAAAAATTCGGGCCACTTTTGGATCACCCGGTATATAGATTTGGGTAAGATTGCGTACATCAATTAAATTTAGAGTGTAGTGCCTGTGATTACACTTCTTGGGGCCCCGTCGGCCGTCCGCCAGTTGTTTGGTCGATACGGACCGATTTGGCCGTCGCCGCCGCCGCCGCCGCGGGGAAGGTCGTCGAAAGCACAAACGACGCAGTTAGTCCCTGCAAGGGGAAGGAGACCCCTTCCTTAGGAACCTTTCGGAAAGTTTTACTTTCAATCTTGCCTTGGTCCAGCCATAATAAGTGTGTACCACATAGAGCGATATTGACCTCGGGGACAGGGCTACGATGATGCGACGGTAAGGAGTCGGGTCTCGTAAGTCTTGACATCTAGAATTGACGCGCTTGATCTTCGAACCTATTTTTGTTTCTTTGCTTCTGTGACCCAGCTATAGCTAATAACGAGACAGAAATCCGTACACCTTAAGGACTGAGAAGGGTACAGTTCCAATTGTGCACCCCGCACCCACGGGCGGCACCCACGAGGATTGCACGCTTGCAGCATGTGTTGTTGATATCCCTCGCACCTAGCACGTGCAAGAAACCCGACTTCGACCCACAGAAGTCGATGATCGATCCGACATTGCTGCACTTGCACAGCACAGCAAAAAAAGCGCGATGGAATAATAAAACATTGCGGCTGGATGTTTCATGGCATGGCAGGACGAGTGTGTTGCTCACCGAATCATGCGTACAGAAACGCACACGAAATTTTTTTACCACGCCTTGACCAAAAATGGGGGGCCGAGAAGAAGGAGCGCGAGAGAGTGAGGGGAAGGGAAACCAGTTTTTATGGACTTTCGAGTCATGCCCTGCAGCCATTGTAGCCATTGTAGCACGTACGTACTGTACGAGACAACAGTCTAAAGAGACAGACACCCAGGAGAAGCCAAATCACCTTTCAGTTGGAGCAATTAGAGCCTCACTCACCCCTTTCACCCAAACCGAGCCTCCTCCCGCCTTCGCCCCCGGGGCATCATCACGTTACGCAACGAAATAAAAAGCGGCTCTTTAGCTCCCCGAGCGACAGACTGTCTCGAAAAACAACTTTACCTGGTGTTGGCCTGTACTACACTTCCCCTTTCCCACTCTCACCTGTAATACAACAGTACGCACTAGTAGTGCAAGAACGCTCTCCCGACAGCCAAGCTCCCCGAAATATTATTGCACCTCTTTATTTTTAGTGCACCTCAATTTCGTGAATAAAGGAAGAGATAAAAAAGTTTTTTCGCCCCCCCGGAGTGAGATGTGTACAGCGGCAGTGCAGAGCAGTAGTTCAGTGACTCTTCAACAATGAACTTCGTGCCTCACACCAGCTCCAACCTGCGCGTCTTTGGCGGCTCAAGCCACCCTGAGCTGACCAGGGCGGTGGCCAAGAAGGTGGGGGTCAGGCCGGGGGAGCTCAAGCTGTGCAAGTTCGCCAACAGGGAGTCCAGCGTGCAGATCCTGGAGAATGTCAGAGGGGAAAACATCTATCTCATACAGACAGGCGGGGGAAGGTACGAAAATTTTGTTACGCCAACAGTTCCGGGGATATTTTTGTTGTTCGTAAAGACGTCCGAACGATGACCTCATGGAGCTCTTGCTGCTGGTCAACGGCTTCCGCCTCTCCGCCGCAGGGGTCATCACCGTCATAGCACCCTTCTTCCCATACAGGTCAGAATATCGAGGTAATTTTAGTGCAATCAATTCGAATCCTTCCTTTTCCCGTACAGCAAGCGCGACAAGAAAGGCGGCAGCCGCGTGCCCATCTCCAGCAAACTCGTTGCCGACCTGATGAAGCGAGCGGGGGCAAACAACGTCATGATGCTGGACCCGCACACGCCGCAGCTCGAGGGATTCTTCGACCTACCTGTAGACGCACTACAGGTAATTAGAAAATATGCTTTCCAATTTTTGTGTCACCGCAAAAAAACATACATTAGAATTTAAGTAAAAAACATAATTTCCCGTTAAAGGTCAACCCTTTGTTCTGCGAGTGGATCAAGCATCACGTTCCCAACTGGGAGGATTGCGTAGTGCTGAGCCCTGACGAGGGGGGAGCGCAGAAGAGTGCCTCCGTGGCGGCGGACCTGGGTCTGGACTTTGCGCTCATCCACACCAGGGACATGAGCAAGCACAGGTATCACGCCGCCAGAATGAACGGAGGAGGGGGAGGGGGAAGCGGGGGAGACAGGTCAAGGAGGAGCCACACGCCCTCCATTAACGGGGGTGAGTACAAACCCACCAAGTTTACTTTGTTGCTGCTGCTGTTGTTGCTTTACTGTAGCTGCTGTCTAATTACTTTGTTGCTGCTGCTGTTGTTGCTTTACTGTAGCTGCTGTCTAATTGACGCGATACGAATTCAAAAATAACATAAAATTCCCTCCCCCATGCAGACGACTCGGCCCGCCCTTCTGAGGGCGGGGTGGTCCTCGCCGGCGCCACCGGCCGCAAGAAGCTCCACTGCCTGTCGGGCGACGTCCGCGGCAAGACGGTCATCGTGGTGGACGACATGATCGACACCGGCGGCACCCTCAAGCACACGGCAGAGGTGCTCAAGCGGGAGGGAGCAACGGACTTCTACATCCTGTCCACCCACGGGCTCTTCTCCCACGGCGCCATAGACGCCATACGCTCCATAGACAGGGCATACCTCAAGGGCATCGTCGTCTCAAACTCCATCCCGCAGGAGGCGAACAAGGAGGCGCTAAACGACGGGAAGCCTGACGGGAACAACCTGCTCAACGTGCTGGACATATCAAGTGAGGATTATTTTTATTTTTTTAAAAAAAATATAATTGTTAAATTTTTTCGCCAAAGGCCTGGTCGCCGAGTTCATCCGGCGCCACCACTACCGCGAGAGCATCTCAGTCCTGAGCCAGTTCATGCCGATGAGGGACGTCATCAAGGCCGGGCGGGGCATGGGGAGAGGCAAGAGGGCTTCTACGGTGGCGGCACCGGCCGCTGCTGCTGCTACCGAGGCGGAGGAGAAGAGGACGACGCCTGAGGGCGAGCTGCCGGTGGACGAGATGGCTGACCTGATCGTGGCGGAGGAGGGCGGACTGCCGGCGCCCCCGCTGACAGAGGAGGAGAGGGCAGAGGCCGAGGAGGAGCAGGAGGCACAGGAGAGCAACCACCCTGAGGCGGTGGCGAGGGACGTGGCGGCCGCCGTCGCCGCCGTCGCCGCAGCCCACGAGGAGGGAGGAGGGGGCGAGAACGGCGGCGGCGAAGGGGGGGAGGAAGGGGACGAGGAGGACGACGTCATAGACGGCCCCACGGACCAGAGGCTGCAGAGGATGAGGAAGGGCTTCAGGCTCAGCTCAATGTGCTGGGAGGAGGGACCCTGATCCGAGGATAAGTCTGTCCAAGCTCAGGTCCCGGAATATCAGGTTCAACAACAACAGCAGCAGCAGCAGCCTCTACGGCCGCTGCAGCAGACTTGGATTAGCCGAATCTTGACAATTCTTTGGTCCTGCCGCCGGCAACCGACATGAGCCTATCGGAAAAATTCTCCTCAAGTGAAAAATATCTAAGCTTACAAAAAGTGCACAACATGAAGTAATATACATGGTAATGGTTAATCTACAGAAACAAGAGAGAGTAAACGACACAAAATAAAGAGATTTCTTACACTTCCCCTTGCATCTGTTAACTTCTGTTAGGGTATCGCCGTGTCATTGAAGGACGGAAGGTTCTGCAACTGGAAACAATGATTCACACGTATTTTATTCGTCGTTGCACTGTACTGTACATGTCTGCACGTCGCTCCAGCAAGCAGAGGTCGCTCGCAGAGTTACTCCAATCGTCATCAAACGAAAGAAAAAAAATCGGGAAGAAGATCGAAAGTAGTTTTCCCAGCAACACGAGAAACAAAAACCACGGATCAAAAAAATCAAGAATGCCTTACGTTTGTTCGATGCACACAGACAGTGCTGTTATGTCCCTTGTTCACATGCGTCCATACCATCCATTCATCTGGCAGAGTGAGTCCTTCCTCTTCCTTGGTCTCTTCATCTTGAAGAAGATGAGCTGGAGGATGAGGACCGCGAGTACCTCCTCCTCCTGGCGGGGGATCGCCTCCCTCCGCCGGCGGGGGAGCGGGACCGTCGCGGGGAGCGGGAGCGGCGGCGGTTCGGGGGAGGGGAGCGGGTTCGGGAACGGCCGCCACGGCCTCCTCCTCCTCCTCCCCTGGGGGGCGGGCTGCGGGACCTGCCTCCCCTGCGTCGTGGGGACCGGGACCTGGATCGGGACCTGGAGCGTCCCCCGCGCCTGCGACCGAACCCTCCTCCTCCCCTTGGCGGCGAGCGGCCTCCTCCGCCCCTGCGCCTGGGAGGAGACCTCGCCCTCCCTCCTCCGAATCCCCCGGAGGCCGGCTGCGGCCTGGGCTTCTCCACCAGCACAGGCCTTACCACGATCTCGTGTCCGTCGATCTGGCCGCCGTGCATGTGCTTGACCGCCTTGTCCACGTCGTCGGCCGACTCGAACTCCACGTAGGCCATCCCGCGGTTGAGCCAGTTGCGCTGACGCTCCGTGTCCACCAGAACGTCCTTGACCTTGCCAAAGTGGCCGAAGATCTCCTTGAGGTGGTCCTTGTTGACGTTGCGGGTGAGGTTCTGGATGTGCGCCTTTGTGGGCTTGGGCGGCGGGGAGGCCTCCTTGCGACGCCTGGCGGGAGAACGGGAGCGGCTCCTGCTGCGAGAGCGAGACCGCCTCCTTCCGCCGCCTCGGGACGAGGAGCGGCGGCGCCTATCCCTCGAGCGGGAGCGACTGCGGCTCCTCCCGCCGCCGGCGCCGTTCTTCTTGTCCTGCTTCTTGTCGTCCTTGTCCTCCACGTCCGGCTGGTCCAGCTTGGGCTTCTCAGCGGCGGCGGCCGCCGGGGCAGCTCCGGGCTCCTCGGCCTTCTTCTTCTCCTCCCCCGGTGGCGCCGGCTCGTCCTCTCCCGGGGGGGGAGGCTCCGACCCAGCCGTCTTCGCCGACTCTGCTGCAACGGCGGTCGCTGGCGGCTTGGATGAGGACGCCTTGTCCTTGTCGGAGGTACTCTTCTTGGTTCCTGAAAGAGCAATCAACTTGGCCGTTAAATCCTCTCCTGATCCTTCTCCCTTGGCTTTGCCTGATTCATCTTTTTTGCTTCGCCTTTCGCTTCCCTTGGAAGAATCCTTGCTGGGATGAAGCTTATTCCCCTTGCTGCCATCAAGTTGCTTCTGCTCCTCCTTGGAACCCTTGTCCTTGCTAGAAACTTTCTGCTGAGCCTTGGCAGATTCCTTTTCATCCGACTTCTCTGCCTTTGCTGCTTTTTTGTCAGGAGCCTGTTTGCCGCGTTTACCCTTATTATCTTTGCTAACATCCCCTCCTGCCTTTTCCTCCTTGACCTTGTCGGCGACAGCCTTTTTGCTCCCTTTCTCCTTCTTGACTAACTTTTGGCCGGCCTTTTTGGTGTCCGAAGAAGGCTTTTTCCCGCAGGATTCATCGGCTGCCAGTGACAGAAAATTGCGTATTTCTTAGGAACATCAAACCCCATGCCAATGCAGCAAAGAATGATCCCTAATTGAACTGCACATTTTGCTCTAACAACATGACCAACTCTAATATTTCTGCTAAAACAGCAATCTTCCTCACCTTTCTTGTCCCTTGACCTGGACCTTGACGACCCGCTGGAGGAGCTGGACGAAGACCTGGAGCTCCCGGACGAGCTTGACCCGCTGGAGCTGCTGGAGCTCCTTGACCTCCTTCCCCCTCCCCTTCCCCCCCTGCTCCTTGCTCTCCCTCCTCCTCTCCGGTCGCGCTCCCTCTCCCTGTCCCTGTCTCCCCCCCTGCGGCCTCCCCTGCTCCTGTCTCCCGACCTCGACCTCGACCTCCTGCTGCGAGACCCGCCCCCTCTGCGCTTCTCCGGGGAGGAGTCCGACGAGGAGCTGGAGGAGGAGCGAGAGCGGCGGCTTCGGCCGCGGCCGCCGCTGTCACGACCCCCGGGCATGGCGGAGGAAGATAAGGGAGTCCTCTTCAAGCGCTTGTCGTGTTCCCGCTGGACTCGGACTCGGCCACGTTGTACCCGACGATGACGACTTGGAGAACAGCGCCGCCGTTGCCGTAGCGGTCGGTGGCCGACGATGGATTTGTTGTGTTTTTCTCGGTCGATAAAACAAATGCTTCTTGCGCAAAAGGGTGAAAATCGCAGACGCCAAACCTCCATTCAGGAGAGCCGCCAATAATATCTTTTCGGTCGCCTTTTTCGCCAACGAAACTTGATACTAAAGCAAGTACCGAGTAGCTATTGTTCGGAAGTCATTCTTTCCAATATAGACTTGCATAATAAAGCTACACATAGGAAAAACAGTGAGAACCAAGAATTATCTGTCCGTGTGTGGCACCCTCGAAATGGCAATACAAAATTATGCAACCCGACGTAATTTTTTAAAAGCGTATTTTATCGTAACAATTTTTGACCGCTAGTTGAACATGCAGAAACTGTATGGACAGTAGCATACTGAAGTAGCGTAAGTGTACCTAGGTATGAGCATCAATTGCCCGCCGGGAACGCACCTCTCTCCTTTCTTTCCCCCAGGTGGGCTTGAGGCAAAGAAAAAAATATATACCTGGATCGGCCACTCCCGCCGCAGGTAGGACAAGAAGGCGTCGCCGTCCGCTGTTGTTGCTTTTCAAAAAGAGGTGTTGTCTCCAAAACCGTTCCATCAGCACCATGTCCTACGTGGTGAACACTGGCGGCGGCGACCGCTACCGCGGCGGGTACGCCTCCGGCCCCGGCCTTAAGCCGGACGAGCTGCGCGTGGCCACCTCAACCTTCGAGAACTACATCGAGGGCACCATCGCCCTCGTCTTCCTCGTCCTCGCCTGCTTCCTGTTCCTCACGTTTCTGTCCTTCCTGCTCATGTGCTATGCGAGGTGAGTCTTGTTTCAAAAAAAGTGTCGATAACAACATTTTCCCTTCTTCCCGAAGCAAAAGTACCTCACGCAAAAAAATCCAACCACATTTTTTTAAAAAATGATTGTAAAAAATCATCCATTTCAAGCAGTGTTGTACGGTATAGGCAATTGTTGTCAAAAGCAGTTTTCTACCAGCATCTTGATTTGCCAAGTGCGTTACAACACTGTCCGTTGCCTGATTCCTCCTTGCAGGTACATGAACACCCGCCAGCCCAAGTCTGGCTTCTACAACCCTCCCCCGATGCTGACCCGGTACCCGAGGAAGAGGAACGGCGGGACGGGCACGGCAGGATACGGCAGCACAGTCTCCAGGTCAGACTACAGCACGCTTCAGACGAGGCACGGAGCGCAGTCGCAGCAGAGCGAGATGCTGTGATGAAGGAACACATCTCTATTGACTACATTTTGGATCTCCATTATAAAGCGTCATTTTTGCGTAGCGGCAGGCATTACAGTAGAAATATATTATTTTGCATGAATGTGAAATACACCGCATCACTATGCTGAAAACGGTTACAGGAGGTTCAACTACTGTACGTACAAGCGATCATTAAAGAATCTTTCCGCGATAGCAGATAATCATTTGACGACAAATTTAATGGAAAAGGAACATATCTGGTGGAAAACCTCGAAGACCGGAGAAGAAACTGTTGCTGTGCAAATAGTCACCAGTTCTCCTGGATGCGAGCGATCATGTTTCTCTTAAAGTCACACAAACGGATCGTGAAAAGAGAGGAGGAAAAGTTTCTTTGAGCGCAGTATTGAAAGAAAAGGGGAAGGAAAGAAGAAGAATGGGCCGCGCGCCGCCGCAACTCTCTCTTCCTCCTTTTCGCTTTTGAGATATGTGTTCGCCATTTGACGCAACTACCTGCGCCTCCATACTCAGCACAAATCGGACGCCGGCACCTTTGGTTGGTCGAGGAGAAACCGCATACATTGAGTACATTGCCCAGAAGTACCAATGTCATGTCGAGAAACATAACGTGTGGTTTACGGAGCAACTTTTTGATCCATAGGTGATCCTTTAATTGTGATAGTGAGGATTTAAATAAAGAACAATGGAGGTGCCACCGGCATTGTTATTGTTGTGGTTAGCCTTGCCGGCACTATTAATAGTATCGGCGGAAGAGGACAAAGACCCCAAGAGCCCCACCGTGAGCAAGACCTCCGACAATGACGATGATAAGTGCTCCGGTCAGGAGGAGTGCGCAGGTCTGGAGCTCGAACGGTGGTTCGAGTCGGTAAAAGACCCGAGGGCGGGGCAGTTTGACGGGTGTGCCAAAGATGGGGGAAAAGACGAGGTACGGGATTTGACAATATAATCTTGGTTTTATATACGTACACGTACGTACTGTAGATAGTATAGCTATTCCAAACTCAACTACAGTTTGCTAGTCGTATGGCAAATGGTATGCCGCCATATCGTTGCAGCGAAAGGCCAAGGAGGGGACCCTCGCCAAGTGCGAGCCTGTGTTCCGTGTTGCCAAGAGCTGCGATGCCAAGGGGGCCATCTGGCACTACAAGTACAGCGGGCAGAAGGGAAAGAAGAAGGCCTTCAAGGGGAAGG
>JAAUXV010235789.1_pt1 | contig 11927 bp, 9 predicted proteins | sample 7278181 | NCBI WGS metagenome assembly JAAUXV01 (sample SAMN14350114, study PRJNA611818) | marine sediment metagenome | isolation source: surface marine sediment (2.1m) | place: French Polynesia: Moorea | collected 2018-08
CAGGGGAGACCACATCGTTCCCAACTTTGAGGAGATCTGGCCTAGCAAGAAGAAGCAGGAGGAGAAGGACAGGAGGAGGGACGCAAACTTCAACTACTATCTCGACGCCATGAAGAACGGGCCCGAACTGCCTGGTGAGATCAGTATTCCCAACTGCAATAATGGAATTTTTTTACTTTCTTTGATTCTGCTCCCATTCATGTACATATACGTACGTTACAATGGGCAAAAAAAAAGAAAAATCTCAGGAGAAATCTTTGTCGCCGGCACTGACGCATATTTATGCTTCTTTGTACGTCTCTCTAGGCCACCTGCCTATCCCGTCTAACTTCACCACCGTGGGCAAGCCGCAGATCTTCGTCAACCAGTACGACTCGCCCATCGAGGTCTACTCCGAGGCAAGTCTTTATTGGATTGCATATCACAACGAAGTCATTTTCTTGTTTCTTCGTATGCAGGAGACGATCGAGGAGATGAAGGAGGAGCGCCTGACGGCCACCAACCCAGAGTACGCCGAGAGGGCTGCCATGAAGAAGAAGGATCAGGGAGGAGGTGACAATATGGGCAAAACAATTGCTGCTTGCATCAATGATTAAGAAATTATGCTTCTTCTTCATTTTATTCGTAGCTGCAGGAGGCCGCGTGGCGCTTCAGGAGCACCCCTTCGCCAAGATGAACGCCAAGCAGTTCGACTCCAGCAAGTCCAGCGTCATCAGCATGATCGGAGGGGACTCCAGGGGAAAGTAACTTGATTCCTCGACCGTCATTGCAATACTCGGGCAAAGTTGATCTAAGGAAGAAGGAAGAAACGTTGGAAACAAGAACAGGCTCTGTTCAAGGTCTAAAAAAACTGTTTGATGACAAGTTCCAAGGTTTGGTTCTTCTTCCAAAGGATTCCCGAAATAACTTTGATGAAATTGTGAGAAAAAGGGAGCAATGATACTATAAATGTCATACTATAAAAAATATGGCACCCAAAGGAGAGGTCACAGAGGCAAAGGAAAAAAGTAATGTCATTTGATCTACACTGTTCTCTTTATTTTAACAATCATACTTTCCAAAAAAGATAGTTTCAAGAAGAAGAAGAAAAGAAGAAAAAAGAAAAGGCTCTTCTGGCAAAAAGGCATATAACAAGAATTTTTTTTCATGTTTCATCTCATAATGCAGCAAACTCCTAAGATTTACTTCGCAAACATCCCATACATGCACAAAAAAGAGAACCATAAAGATTGGCATTAGGGCTGAAACGACATGTCAATAAAGTCGAACCTGATGTAAAATTCATAATTGTTGCAACGCCTTTCATTCTCCAGTTAGTTATGATGACTTATGCGGTCTTCCCCAATATGAAATCCTCCTCCTCATTGTCCGAGTTTCCACAGGCCTCGTCGTCGCAACAGGCCAGTTTGCTACGGGAAAATTATTTCAGCACTATTTTCGGAAGTAACGACACGGCATAATGATTGTGTACTTGTATTCTCCTTTCTCCCTCGACGAATGATTATGCGTTTTCGAGCTGCAGCAGAAGTAGACCAGCGCGCCGGTGGCGACGGGGGACAAGGCGGCGGCGCCAATGTGGAGGACGAAGAGGAGTACCAGGACCATCCTCTGCTCGTGACTGTTCTCCTGAACCTGCCAGCCGGCGTCGCCACCAAAGGGAGGGTACAGGATTGAGCCTACCTGGACAAACCAGGTGCCTGCAGAAAGAAAGAACAGGAAAAAGTTGTCGGGTAGCGAAAATTCGTCGTCATTGAAATGTTCGTTGGAAAAAAAACCGACGTGATATTAGAACAGCTCAGAAACAATAGCAACAGTAGAAAAGTACCTTGTAGAATGAAGCAGCAGCAGCGAATAACGCCCAGGATGACTTCGTAGGGAAATGCCACTTCCAGCGCCATGCAGACCGCTCCTGCCAAGACCGCGTAAAGGAGGAAGGTGTGCACCTGCACGTCCAGTGGCGACCTGCCGTGCAGGTGCCACGCGAACAGGAGCCCCTCCACCGCCAGCGCCAGCGCCATCAGCAGCGAGTCCGCGTAGCGGAGCGACGAGAACCGCCCGCCTCCGTCCTCCTCCCCTCGGCAGTGACGAGTGATCAGGCTGGCCGCCCCGGCGGCGCAGAAGAAGGCGTACATGGAGACGTGGTGCAAGTTGTGCAATCCCACCATGCCCTGGAGATTGAAGTCATCATATTACTAAGAAAACTTTCGCTTTTGCTCCTTGCCACCTTCGGCTTGTATCCCGTGATAATTTCCATGGCCATCCCGGTGAGGGAGAGCAGGCAGGCGGTGGCGGCCGGCAGCGGGCGGCCGGCGGTGAGGTAAAAAGCGCGGTTGGAGAATCTCTTCGACCGCTCGTGAACGCGAATTCCCGACTTGGAGCTTCGCGAATCGGGCAATTCGTACCTGAAAATTTAATAATTGAGTATATTCCAAATTCTTGCTAGGTGACCCTGCTTGCGTACGAGAAGTAATTTTGGAACAGGTGCACGAGATGCCACGCTCCGAAGAAGATGAAGAAAGAGCCGGGGGCAAAGTGCCCGAGAAAGGAGCCCATGTCGATTGTTGCAAGCAGGGCACTATCTCGAACTGCGCGAGTGCACGTACCGGTACGCGTATGCGCAAGAGCACTGACTGCACGCCACTATTGCCACTATGACAGCGGGAATCGAGAAAGGTGGTTTCTAAGGGCCAAGCGAGAGCAGACGTGTGCTCATTGCTCAAGGAAAAGTACTCTATAATTAAGCATGCGGCGGTAGTAATTTTACAAGGAATTAAATAAATATTTAACATTTTAATCAGATGTTTTAGAACATATTTTGACAACCTTTAAATATAACTATGTAGTTAGAAGGGAATAATGTGTGGATCTCCTGATGCCCTGTAGACTTAAAAGTCTTTCCCTAAGCTCCCCATGTGTGCTTTCTGAAGGCGAGCTAAATGAAGGCCGGGCAAGTCTATTTCAGGTTTTTCAATTTTGAAAGTGACTTTCTCCATTCTTCGTACGGAGAGTGAGAGCCCTCTCTGCTGCATTCACCTTGACAAGTGCAAAATGGTTGGTCCAGGACAGAAGTCATGCTTTTGAAAACTCAATTTCCCTGACATCTGCTTCATTGCATGTTTACAGTTTGAGAACGCTTTTTTTAGAAAGTGCTTGCCGCTACAAATGCCCTAAAGTTTGTTGTTTGATAAATTATGCAACATTGTAGGAACTACATTTCCCTTAATCGGTACCTCCATTAAAAGGCACGCTTCGCTCGTTTGTCAGAACTACGCTCTTGTCCCCAAGCTTATTCTAATTTACTCGTGTACGTACAAGCAGGCAATAAAGAATGGGTGCACAGCGGGTACTCTAATTTGGTGGTCGCAGCAGGAAAAATCGAAAGAAGCGCACGTCGCTTTCGGTCCGGCTAGCTTTCTTAGCCCGATCCGATGTATCCGGCGCCCGGTTGATCAAGAAAAATAATGGAGCCCCCCTCGATGATTTGTCGCGCGGCGTTTTTGTAGCCGCAAGTCATCAAGAAAACTTGCAAAACCCAAAATACTGTTTTATTATCCGTAGCCAGACTTCGAAACTTAAATAATTACGTAGTTGCGCACGTGTCAATTTGTTGCTTAGGAATAGGATGGGTAAATTGGCACCGTGCTTGACGGAAGCGAGATGCTCAAAAGCTTGTGCTATTCTACGTCTCTTAGCAGATGTGCTAATTAGCAAGCCGGTGCTCCAGCAGCTGCTTCTGACGTGCGCACACGACACCTTCGGTATATTCTCCATGTTCGTCACTAGTGTACGTACAGGAGTGCAGAGGGAAAGGGGAAATTGGCCGGCTGCATCTGCTCCCCTCTTCTCTTTCCCTCCGACGGAAAAAGGGGGAAAGCGTGCCCGAAACTGCCCTACAAACGAAAATTTCACCTAGATTCAAAGAGTTATTTTTAGATTGAGAAAAGAATCCTGAGCGGATTTTTTTTTGCCGCCCACTTTGGTTTTTAGCGGCAAAAGAAACGGTTTCTTTCCCCGCCTCCTCCTTTCCTCATTCCTCCGCGGAAAGAGTCAGGTAGAACTTTGGAAGGGGCAAAGACGGGGGGGGGGAGGGTAGATGACTTGAGATTTGGCGGAAAGAAGCGAACGGCCACATTCCTTACCCAAACCAACGGAAGAAGAGGCGAGAGACTAAAAGGCTAAAAACGGTTAAAAAGATGAGAGTTAAGCCGCCGCCGACGGCGAGAGGGGTTGGGGCAAAGGATCGCCCTGCCAGTGCAACACACAGACTAAGAGGGGGGAAAGATTTTTACTGTGCCTTGACTCCATGAGTAGGGTAAGGGGGTTGGGGTGCAGGCAGGGCAGAGCCATCGTAATTTTTCTTGGCGGCAAAGAGAAAGAGATGGGAAAACTCTTCCCCGCACCAACTCCATCCTTAATTTTCATCTCCATTCGGGACTGGAATAATTATAGCAAACAAATTCTGCTAGCAAAATATACCTCGGATATTTATTCCAGTTGGCGTGGAAAAAATAAGCTGTGGACTTCAGGAGAGCCGAGCGATATGATAATCGCTGAATGAAAGTTTTCCGCCAAAATAAATGTTAATCCTTTTGAGCGGAGGGGATCGAGAGAAAAAGGCAAGCTCTCCAGCCTGCAAACGGAGGGCGGGCGGCATAAAGCAAGTCAAACAACCCCCTCCCTTGTCTTTTTCTCGCACCCCCCTCGCGATTATCGCCATTCTTTTCTCTCTCTTTTTTCTCCTCCCTCCTCCGCGCCCATTTTCAGCAGCCAGCGAACGGAGGCAACGAACGGTCCTCCCTCCCTCCCTATGCTGCAATGGAATATGGCAAAGGCGGGGAAAGAGACGTGTCTGTACGTTTCCTACCCCTCCTGCATTATCCACCCCTCTTCCTCCTTTTCAGTTTTAGCGGCCGCCGCCGCATTCATCCGGGGGAGCTCTCCCTCCCTCCCTCCTCTTCCTCCTTCCCCGGTCTCTCTCTCCCTACCTCGATCCGTCCGCCAAGTGCTTTCCCGCCCATAGGCGGACGTGCACCTATGTAGTAGTATCTCCCCTATAGCACCCACATATAAAAGTCAAGAGATATGCAACTACCTCCCCTATTAGCACCCCCCATCGAAATGCCGCATGTCAGTGTGGGGAGGTAAGGAATGGGAAATTATGCCGCCCAAGTTTGCCCTCCTAGGCTTGAGTGCTGGGTGCTAGAGGGCGAGGGAGGCCGCGCGAAATTTGACAGGAGCTCTCCCCCCTCTCCAGATCAGCTGACTTTTTGGGCGCCAGAGCCCTAGAACCGGGTCCCCCGACAGTCCGCCCCAGCCGGTCTTCCCCTTCCCCTTCCTTCTTTCCCTTTCTGGTTGTTCTGGTGTTGCCGGTTTTTTCTCCGTCCGCCGGCCGCCCCATCTCAGGTTTCAAGTCCATTGCACCTCTCCACTGCCCGGATCACACATCAATAAATGCGAATTTTCTTCAATATAATTGTTTTTCATCATTTTTTCTTTTTGAATATGAAGAATGTTCACATGATAAGGAATTTGGGCAGAAATAACCCTTATATAGTGGCAACCAGGTCCCGGGCGGAGGAGGAAAATGGGAGGGAAAACTCAGAGGGGGGTTGAACGGCCAGCTGAGCAGGGGGAGTTTCCCTCCCTCCCCCATTGCTGCGGCGAACGAACGGACTTTGGGCAAGCGGACTCCGTGGGAGAGATGGGGGTCACTCTCCTCCACCCCAAAATATTTTCTTCTTGGGACCAGGTTTTACTGCCTCCTCGTCTTCTCCCTCTTCCCAAGCAAAACCCCAAGTCCCAACGTCCCTTCCTTCTCCTTGTGTCTGTGTGGGATAATTGCCTCCGAAATTTTGGCGCCGGGCAAAGCAAGCAAGGGAGGAGGAGGAAGAAGAGATCGATCGATTTGGCGAAATGCGCGGGCGAATCGAGTTTAGTTGCCGCCAACTTCCACTGTGCTGTACGTATCACGCGGGAGGAGGGGGGGAGGGATTTCGACGCCGTATAGTGGGGGGATGAAAGGAGAGGCTGCATCTGCATGCGTCTCAAATCCGCTATTGAGCAAACACGCTTTGAATACACCGGTGACAGTGGCACGAGCTCTCGCAGCAATAGTTTTTTTTGATATAAATTCTTCTCCTTTTGTTGTAGTGGAAGTATTTTAGTTGAAAAATCGTATAACAGAACTAGCTCCCACTGCTATTTTTGCGAATTTATTTCGATTCGGTCGACCGTTCAACTATCGCAAAAAGAAAAGTCGCTATCTGATTTCTCCTTCCCCTTCGGCGTCCCCACGCTCCCCTCAGTTTCTTCGACAGTCGATCCCATTTTCACAGAGGGAATTTCTCTTTCCAGGTCCCCACGGACGATCCTTCTCAGCTGGCGACGGGCGGACCCAAGAGATCTCTTTACGACGATGGACGGGGACCTTCCGAACCCAGGTGACAGAGGGAGGGTTTCGCGAAAGAAAAGGAAGAGAGAGAGGTGGGGGCACGAAGAGGATCCCTTCTTCTTTTAGTCCGGTCAGTGACCACTTTATGGTCCTCGCTGCTCCGTTCTGTTCTCTCTCTCTCTTCTTCCCCCTTTTCCTTGGCTGGGGTCATCGACGTCATCGTGGAAGGACAAAAAAGAAGAGAAGAGAAACAATTTGACCCAGATACCAAGATAGACGTTCAAGGATAGCGGCGAGCGGAGAAGGGATAGAGGGGGGAGGGCGACCGGCCAGTTTCGCCCGTCTCTGTTGTCAACCACAGCCATCGTAAATAATCAGAGGGAGGGAAGGAGGATCGAGGGCGGTAGCTCGAAAATAGTCATTCCAAGATTGTGGTTGTTCTCTTCCCGCCGCCGCAAAATTCCTTAATATTCGCCTCGCGTCGTCGTAGCACCGGTCAAAGAGGCGGTGGCGGGAAATGAAGAGCGCTATTGTGTCCCCTTGCCGGTCGCGTTGCTCTTGTTAGGGTGGGAGGAATGAACTTGTGGAAAAGATGCAATCTATTTTTGGTGCATCGGGAGGGGAAACAGTTCGTCCATTTCCGCCGCCAAGAATTGGAGGCGGTGTTAGTACGTGATGAAGACGTGGAAAAGGAGGATGTTCCCTCCAACTTCCGATGCTGGGTGCTCCTCCTCTCCTCCCGCATCCGGTGCTGGCGATCTCTCAGCTGTCCCTGCTCCCTCGCCCCTCTCTTCGCCCAGGGAGGTATAGAAAGCACCATTTCGCGCTGGATGGCGGAGGCGGGCTGAGGCGGGGTGTAAGCCCCCTCGTTGCATATGTGCTGGCGGCTCTCCCTTTCCACTGTTGGAAGGGGGGAAGGGAGCGGAGAGCTCCCCCACCGCCAAAAGCCGGCTGAAAAGGAGGAGGGAGGATAGGAACAAGGAAGAAGGGAAGGATAGCAATGCAAGCAGGCAAAGCAACGACCGCCTCCGCCGTCAGGGATTTCGATCCTTCCTCCTCTCCCTCCTCCAGTTGCTTTGCCCGGCATTGCCGACCGCGGAGGAAGAAAAGAGGGGGGAAGAACCGCCCTCGGGCATTGCTCCGGATGGGGGGCTCAGGGATCGGGAGGGAAAGTAAAAAGGGAGGCAAAGAGGAGGAAGGAAAAAGGAAACTGTTGGGACTGGGAGTAATGTGGACGGAGAAGGCAGGAGAGCATGTAGTAGTGGCGGGCGAAGGAAGTAACCGACGGAACGGAAAAGGGGGGAGGAAAGAGAAGACTAGGGAGCTGGCTGGCAGGCACCGTGTAGTGGTAGGGAGGGTCCAACTGTCAAGTTATCCGCCCGAATTTAGCCCCGGCCGGCAACGGTTGGGAACTTGAGGCAAAGCATGGTGCACAAAGTGCACATGGGCTGTTGAGTGCAGAATTGCTACTAAACTCGGCAAGAGATCCATCGAAGGAATGTTGTTGTTGAGGAGGGAAGAGAGGCGGCGGCGAAAGATGAGAAAGATGCAAACATGCGGGCAGCCCCACCAAGGGCCGTTTGCAGCCCAAGAGAAGTTGATATGACTGACTGACCCAGAATTCTCCGGCCACTCTCCTTCTTGCTTTGCATTCGTCAATCAGCACTTACTGTATGTTTGCGGCGCCGTCGCCGCGAGAATGTATCAAAAACTGTGTCAACGAAAATGAATGGGGGAGAGGTGGTCGTCGCGCCACTTTTTATTGTGTGCGGCAATTATCTGTATCGCTAGCGAAGAAGGATGACGGGGATTACTTTTGCCCCGTCCCGCGCAAAAAAACTCTTGTTCTCTCCAAGCCCCCCCCCTCCTTAAGAACTCTGCCCATAAACTAATAAGTGCTCCTATCTTCCGCCGGGAAAAACAAGGAGACCGGGGGTGATGCCGCCACCCGCCTTGCCGCGGTACTAGCACCACGTACGTGTGCAGTAACTATACACAAAAGAAGAGCAATGTTAGTCTTTCCACCCGCCCAAACTGTAGTGTATGTGCAAGGGACGTGAGTACAGCACGGAGTTATCGTCCTCGGCCCAACTGCCCTCCTCCTCCTTCCCCACGGAATCCCTTGTCCCCGGGCGGGATCGCTGCTGCTCGGGAATGGAGTTGGAGGGAGTTGGACTGAATGGAAGCCCGGGTTCTTTCCCCCCTTGGTGGGATAGGGGGGAGCTGAGTGCGGGCGGCGCCCATCTCCCTCCTCCTTCCTTCTGTTGTTCCCTTTTGCCGCCTTCCCTTCTCTTCGCGGGCAACATCGTCATGACAGGAGAGGGAGGAAACTGGATGGAGGAGCGACAGTCAGAGACGCCGGGGAGGCCGCACGGGAAAGACGTGCACGAGTAAAATAATATAAAGTGAACCCCCATTTGGCAAAAATATACAGACAAGATTACCTCCCAAGCTTCCAAGCTCCGGTCTTGCCCGGAGGAGGAGGACCGGGGAAGGACGGAGGAGGACGAGGGAGAAAAACCAAGGTAAGAGATTCTCCACCATCGCAACCATTGGAGGTGGAGAGGTTTTGCCGCTTCGCGTCTTACGACATTGTGTGCATCGTGTGCGCCTGAACAACAGCCAAACCAACAAGCGGCGTGGGGGAGAAGGGGGATATTACGTGAACGGGGATGGGGTATTGCCGCATTGGTAATACGGAAACTTTGTAGCTGTTTCATTAAATTCATGGATAAGAATTTAGTACTCTTATAATTTGTGCTGTACAACTACAGCTTCAATGGAACAGTAAGCACCAACATCAAGCTTTATTGGCATAAGCAAGACAACTTACGTCTTTATTACTTAAGTTTTTAGCTCAATTCCTTTTTGAGGTTTTCTTTCTTTGTTAAAAAATTAATCTCCTGTGGAATCTCCTGTGTACTTACATATGTACAACCCAAGCTACTTCCTAGGATATTGTTGTCCAGTTGTGAAGCACATGTGAGGAGGAGCCAAAAATAGCGCCAGGGGAACATAACATTACAATACGCAGTAAGATGAGGAGGGAAATGCGAATCTGCTTTTGTTTTGTGGGAGAGAAATCGTCGGCGAAGAAACTCTCGTGTTTCCCTGTCTGCTACCGGCGAAACTTTTTCGTGAAGGCGATCACATTTCCCAGTTCCCTTTCCCCTCCCCTCGTTCTCTCCCCAGCAAGAAAATCGCGCTCGCGGGGGAACAAAAAGCAAGAACGAGAGAACAACTTGCGGGAAAACAAACGACGAGGGTATTTTTGGGAAATTGGATTTGGAAATTGGAAACTCGGGCGAAATTCACCAAGCGAAGTAGCGAAAAGTGAAAAGACATGGCGGCGGGTCTCGGGGTCGGGGACTTCGTTGTGCGCCGGGCGTCGGGCTGATCTGCTCTTCGGGTGGGGAACGGAACAAAGGTCACAAGGGTCAAGACAAGGTGAAATCTATAAATAGCCCTTTTTTGACCCCTGTCGCCCCCTCGTTGCTCTCTGTGCTCCTCTTCTAAGTGTTCTTTCCCTCCTTCAACATCATGTTCTTGTTGCAGGTAAGAGACTCCCTTGTCGGCCATGGCCCCCTCCGGTCGTCGTGGCGGCGCCTCCGGGTCTTCCGCCGGGGCCTCCGGGTCGGCGGGTGCCCCAGCCTCTCGTTCGTTCCACGGGAACCGCTCTCTGCCCGCCATCCTGGCCAGGAAGAGGAAGTCGGACTTTGTGAGTATCTCGTACGGTGCTTGTGCCTTAATAATTTTCATTCCTAATGCGGCCTTTCCTTGATGTTTTCAGGACTCCTCTTCTCAAGACTCCTGGGTGTCGACCACGTCTTCCCTCAGCAGCTCCGGCTCCTCCGCCGACAGCTTCTGCTGCTCGGCCTCCACGCTGTCCTCCTCGCCCGAGAACGACTCCGCCTTCGCCCCCGAGGGCGCCGCCATGTCTGAGAACCAGCCTCCGCCGGCGCACTCCGCCGGTACCTCGTCACAGGAGGCTTCGGTCCTTCACCCGGCGGCCGGTCCCTCCGGGCGGGTGCCCCTGTCTGCCCTGCAGCAGCAGCAGCAACCCAGCGCCAAGGTGTCGTTGTCGGCCTCCAACTCTCGGCGCCAGTCTTCCGTCCTGGCGCCTAAGTCAGCGACGCAGCAGAAGCAGCAGCAGCTCATCAAGGCGCTGCCGAAGCTGAGGATGGACGAAAAGTCCTCGTCTTCAGACTCCCATCCCTCCTCTTCCTCGTCGTCCGGTGTGGTTCCTCCTGCTGCCAAGAAGCTCAAGTTGCGCCAGTCTTGGTCCCAGTTCCGAGAGTTCATCCGCTCCACCTCACTGGGCGGAAACGGGGGCGGCGGACGGGGCGGAGAAGGCGGAGGGGCAGGCGGCAGTGGAGCGGTGAACCCTCGCGGTTGCGGCCCCCTGCCATGTCTGTCCTTCGCCGACCGCCAGGAGATGTGGGACCTCATCTGCAAGAAGGAGTACGGCATGTACCGGCGCAAGACTGGCGCGGAGGTACTGGAGCGACACCCAGCGCTGCAGCCGCGCATGAGAGCCATCCTCATGGACTGGATCATCGAGGTGTGCGAAGTGTACAGGCTGCATAGGGAGACCTTCTACTTGGCCGTGGACTTCATCGACCGGTACCTCACTTCCACCAGGAACGTTCCTAAGAACAGACTGCAATTGATAGGTAAAACATCATCTGTTAGAATATGCCAGATTCTTTTTACTAAGCCTTTCCCCCATGCTATATTTACAGGAGTAACCAGCTTATTTATCGGCGCCAAGATTGAGGAGATTTATCCCCCTAAGCTGCAAGAGTTCGCCTACGTGACCGACGGCGCCTGCTCCGAAGAGGAAATCCTCACAATGGAGCTAGTCATCCTAAAGGAGCTCAACTGGGGACTCTCGCCCATGACTCCCAATGCCTGGATGAAGCTCTACATGCAGGCCAGCACCGTGTCTGAGCTAAACTCGGCTGCCTCGGCCGAGGGCGCTGGGGCAGAGGAAGTGGAGGCGGCAGTGAAGGACGATGCCGGGTTCGTCACGCCAAAGTTCTCCGGACTGCTGTACGCTCGCGTTATGCAGATCCTGGACCTGGCCGTGCTCGACATCCAGTCGCTCTGCTTCCGCTACTCCGTCCTGGCCGCGGCCGCTCTCTCCATCACGCACGGCCGCGACATGGCCACCGCCGTCTCCGGTTACCGGTGGGAGGGCGAGCTCCAGCGCTGCGCCTCCTGGCTGGCGCCCTTCGCCGCCACCCTCGACGAGGAGCGCCACAGGCCCAGCATGCGATCGCTGCACAACGTGGCCGCAGAGAACCAGCACAACGTGCAGACCCACTCCGTGGACCTGTCGGCGCTGGACCGGGCGCAGGAGAGGCAGGTGGCCGCGAGCAGGAGCTCGCCCGACCTCAGCTCGAATCCGGTGATCCTCTCCGTGGGTGTTACGCCGCCGGACGCAGAGGGGGACGTGCACTTCAAGAAAGCGCAGCAACAGCAGCAGCTGCCCAACACTCCGTCGACGACGTCCTCTACCTCTTCCTCGTCTCCG
>JAAUXV010301046.1_pt1 | contig 11919 bp, 16 predicted proteins | sample 7278181 | NCBI WGS metagenome assembly JAAUXV01 (sample SAMN14350114, study PRJNA611818) | marine sediment metagenome | isolation source: surface marine sediment (2.1m) | place: French Polynesia: Moorea | collected 2018-08
AAACAAAGTATGTTCCTTTTTTTATTCCAAGGACGAGGGCGCGGCCGCGGGGGAAGGGGCGAGTTCCGCCCCGACGCCGGCCGCCGCAAGATCGAGGCCGCCCGACAGAAGAGGAGGGAGGAGGACCTCAGGAACGCAATCAAGATGAAGGAGGAAATGTCTTCCAACAGGGGAAATCAAAAGTGATGACCACCGCATGCATCGTGCCTGTCTTTGCATTTATTATTTTTCCCAATGTGGCTTGAAATGCACCTTTTATGAAATCACAGCAGCAGGAGCGTAGGTTGGAATGTGATGGATTAATGTATGGGAGAGGTAGGTTCAACTTTGGGCGCCGGTGGGAATGTGACGAGTTTTGTTCTTTTTTTTCTGTTTAAGACTTCTTGCGACGAAAATTGCTAGACCACCGGGACGTCGGTGCCGTACCTGAGGGGGGAAAATTGAATTTTATTTAGAAAGTTGAAAAATTAAGGGGAAAACACCTACGTGGACTTCCTCCTGATGTAGTTCTTGTAGTACGGGGCTAGTAATCCTCCTAGTAGGATCTGCGTCGGGTGGTAGGCCAGGAGGGGGAGGCAGATCAGGGGTAGGTCGGGCGAGTCAGCGTACAACACGTTCAGGATGGGCATGCCCAAAGTCAAAGACTGGAAAGATCATTTCAAATAAGAGTGAGATTTTTTGTTTTTGAGTTTAGAGTAAGTAACGTTTAGGAATACTGTTTTACTACCTTGTGCACCCCGCAAAAGACGAGGCATGCCACGTCCTGCGGCGCTAGATGCCTCCTGAGGTAGCGGAGGCGGTTTGAGGCGCTGAAGAGCACGCTCATGGCACAGATTTGGAACAAGATAACTGAAGAAGGCAAGGATCGGGAATGATTTTGTTGTTGTCGTGGGTATGAAAGTCTTACCAATAAATATGACCACAAAGGCCCGGTGGAAATCCAGCCTCTCTTTGCCGTCTCCTTCAGAAGAGAATGCCTCGCAGAAAGTGCTGTAGATAATGAGCAGCAGCGCGATCTGGCCCATCCAGGAGTGACTCCGTGTCTTGGAAGAGGAGGAACCACCCTTGCCCTCGACAAAGAATCCCCTGATGAGCTGTCCGAGGAAGAGCGGGACGACCACGGTCAGGAAGAGGCGGGAGACGATGGAGGAGGCCGGGATGGACGTTTCAACTCCTACCTGCAATACAAACGTATCAAAAACATCCTACAAAATTGCATGTTTGGACTATACCAGCTTTAGCAGCAGTGCAGGGGTAACAAACACCCCCAGCACGCTCCCCAGCGCCGAGTTGAACACGGCCGCGGCCTCGTTCCCGCCCACCGCCCGGGTGAGGATGACGGCGGAGGAGACGGGAGGGGGCATGCACGACAAGGTTGTCAATCCCGAGAGGACTCCGCTGCCGTTCTCTCCGCCCTCGCCGAGCAGCCTCAGGGCCAAAGGGGAGGCAAGGTGGACGAAGGCGGGGACCAGGAGGAAGGTGAAGCACTGCACTAAGACGTGGAGACGCCACTGAAAAAAACAAAAATATTAGTGAGGGTTTAAAAAAAACAAGAATTAGAAGTCTTCTCTACCTGCATCACTGCCCTGACGAGCTCTGACGTCTGCACCGAGACCCCGCTCAGCAAAAAGATGAGGAAGACGCAAAAGACTTTGACGGTCCACTCGGGCCTGATGGGGTAAATCAGATGTCTCATAATCCTGAGAACAACAGGATACTGTCAATCTGCACCTGAGCGGCCCTCCGTGCACGCCCAGTTGCGGCCAGACCCACGCCGCCCAGACCGCCGCCAGGATCCCCAGGAGGAACCAGTTTTGGCGGACTGACGACAGGATCCTAGGAGACCTCATGGTCAGGATGTCAGGATGTCGCACCTGGCATTGCAGGATCCTCAGGTGGCGTTTGTCGAGCGAGGTTTCGCGATTTTGTTTTGCTTCTGGAAATTGGAAGCAGACGAGAAAAAATGAGACGTGGAGGCGAAGGCGGCAAATTCAAACTTAATTGAAAAAATCCTAACCCTTCAAATCGATGTTATATTTTATACACAAAAAAACTGTCGTGATAACTAATGTAAGATTGAAAAATGGTTTTTTCCAAGTGTCATCTGAACTTGGACATTTGGGGTAAGTTGGGAATGGGCAAATACTGTCCCATGACTCCCATCCTACCGGAACTTGAAACCGTCCGCTTGTTGGGCCTGCTTTTGTAGGTCGGGAAAAAAATTTATGCCTCGCATCGATTTACCATACAAATGGAATGGAATGGTAAGTAGGCCAAACCCATGTTTCTATCCAATTTGCCTAGCCTAATCTCTGAAGGGAGGCGTGTGCTATTTCTCAGTCGGACTCTGAAACATACACATACACGCACATTGATATCGCAGAAAAACAATATCGAGCCCCTTTCCCCCCCTCCACTTCGGCGTGAAATAAAATAGCGGCAAACCAACCGCGGCGGTCCCTCATTATGAAGTCTCTGGGTTCTCTTTTCCTCGCGTGCGAACAGGACAGAAAGCGAGCCTTTGCCAAGTTACCACACACAAGGTCCCCCTCCCTGCACCATACTCATACACACTCGCTCGTTGTTGTACCTGCATGAGGGAGGCCCCCACCTTTCTTTTCTTTCTATTTCTACAGTATTTTTCTCTCTCATAACAAGAACAGGAATATGTCCGAAGACATATATTCGAAAAAAACACAACACGCTGTATGATCTTTGCCACATCAAATGAAACGTACTAAAGTAGAATTCCACCCATACCGTACTGTAGTTGTGATATTTTGTTTCTGGGCGTGAAACCTGGAAAATTCTATTTCGGAGTGCCCGGAAAAACTTGCTTGAACTGAATTATCAAAGTCGACGCAAAATACTGTAGTTTCCCTCGACAACAAAAAGAACAAGAACGCAGCCATGAAAGACCTTCGCTCTAGGTTAGAAACGGAGCCCCGGCGGGAAAGGGACCCAAGAAGACCGCCCCCCCCCCCCTCCTCGCTGGCCGCCCGCCGCTCATCGATTTCCCGAATGCGGTGACGAGGGGGGAGGAAAGAGAGCCCTCCCCGTTTTTATTAGCATGTGCCCAGGAACAGCCAAGTGGGGGCAAAGGAGAAAGGGGGGGAACGGAACAGTCACCGCACATTCTAGAGCACGCAAAAAAAAGCGGAGGAAGAGAAAAAGATCTGGACAGTTCAGAACTGGTGACGCACATCTTGCAGCGATAGTTTTTGGTGCTTTTTAAATTTGTGTTGCTAGTGTTTTAAATAGTGAGCCTTTTACTTCCCATACTCTGGGGCTAATTGGGCGAAGAATATAACTATTTCCGTTGAGAAACAACCCAAAAAGCCTTGCGGCTTTACCCTGAAAAAATGGACCTTTTGCCAAACCTTTCGTGACGGCCACAGAACCCCGAGATGGACGGCTGGGACGACGAGGAGGCCGAGACTGCCCCGGTGTTCCGGCCCTTCACCAGGGACGTCATGGAGGAGATCAACCGGAGGATCTTCGAGCAGAAGCTGCTGGAGAAGAAGAGGGAGGAGAAAAGGAAGAAGAACATAGCCGAGTTCGGGGAGGGGGCGAGGGCAAGGCGAGTGAAACCTCCTCAACACGAAAAAAAAACCAAATTGCACAAACTGAAGTGACTAGCTAGATGTAAATGGAATTCGGATTGGAGGATTTGGATTTTGGAGCACAACTCAGAGTCAGACGTGGTTTTTTGCTGCAATGTTGTTCAACAAAAGGGAACTTCTAGATTTTGATTTATCAAACTCTTCCATCCCCCACAAGAACATAAATACATGTATACAGCATATTGCCTGCAAAGAAAACGGTGGATTTTTTTGCGGAAATCAATAGCATTTGTTGCATTTGCAGGAAGCACTACATCGAGGACAGTGACGATGAGGAGGCCGAGGCCGGCCCCTCCGAGCCCAACCCGAAATTGCAACAGGGAAACGACCTCCCGAGGAAATACGCAGACTTCCCGCTCCACCTCGCCTCGACGCCCATCTGCGACATCGACCCGTACTACGCAAACCAGCTCACGTTCATGGTCGTATCTTCGGTAAGCATTGTTTAGGGGAAACCATTGGTCAAGAAAAAAATATTTATTTGTCCTCTTTTTCGCTTCCAGGGCAAGGCGATATTTCGCTTCTCGGCCACAAAATCCTTGTACCTGCTCGGGCCGTTCCACCCTGTCAGGTAGGAGAAAACAAAAAAAATATTTAAAAAAACCAAAAAATCTTGGTTTCAGATTGATCGCCATCCGCGTGCTCACCCACCCGTTCTTCTCCGCTGCCGTCATCCTCACCATCCTCTTTAACTGCTACGTCATGATTCTGCCAGATTCAGAGTGAGCGAAAAAAAATACCCGTATACTTTTGTAACAGTAGTAGCAGTAAAAAAAAATACCAGCAGTATTGCGAGTAAAAAAATAAAAGAGCACAAAAGAGTGCATGTATTTGCAGTAGCGGAAATACAAACAGGAAAAAACCTTTAGGTTAAAAAAATCGAGGGGGGATGTTGCGAAAGTCAACCGCATGGGTACAAATGTCCTTTCTCGTCCCGACCAGATACACCGCGGCCTCCGAGGTCGTCTTCACGGCCATCTACACCTACGAGTCCTGCATCAAGGTCCTGGCACGCGGCTTCTTCGTCGACAGCTTCACGTACCTGCGCGACCCGTGGAACTGGCTTGACTTCACCGTCATCCTCATGTCCTACGTCACCATCGGCATCGACCTCGGCTCCTTCTCCGCCCTGAGGACCTTCCGCGTCTTCCGGGCGCTCAAGTCGGTGGCGGTCATCCCCGGCCTCAAGACGATTGTCTCGGCCGTCATGTACTCGGTCAAGAACCTGCGCGACGTCATCATCCTCACCCTCTTCATGCTGGCCGTCTTCGCCCTCCTGGGGCTCCAGGTCTACATGGGAGTGCTCACTCAGGTGCACGAGGGTGCTGACAATGGCCAATAATGTTTGCTGCCGATATTTTGGAGAGAGAAAATCTTAACGGTACATTTCTTCATTTGTGGATAATTTGCCAATCGCCACTTTCAGACTCTTGCTCTTTTTTATCAGGAACTTTTTGAAGTGTTTAATCGCAATTTGTACGTATTTTTGTTCGAAATCCCTCCCCCGTTAGATATGCATCCAGGACCACGTGATCGACCCAAACGACAACACGACTTGGGACACCACGTGGGAAGAGTGGGTGCACAACAGCTCGCACTGGTACCTGAACGAGGACATCAACGTGTACCCGATATGCGGAAACTCCTCGGGGGCCGGGATATGCCCGGAGGGGTACACATGCCTAGAGGTGCTTATTTGGAGACGAAGTTCATAAAAATGTTCCTCGTGTAAAAAATTGTCCGCCCCTCGTGCTATATTTTTCCCTCTTTCAGGGCATCGGCGACAACCCCAACTACGGCTACACCAACTTTGACAACTTCGGGTGGGCCTACCTGGCCGCCTTCAGACTCATGACCCAGGACTACTGGGAGAACCTCTACCAGATCACCCTCCGAGCCACCGGTCCAGTCAACATCTTCTTCTTCATAATCAACATCCTGCTGGGCTCCTTCTACCTGGTCAACCTGATCCTGGCGATCGTGGCCATGAGCTACGACGAGCTGGACAAGCTGGCCACCGAGGAAGAGCAGAAGGAGCTGGAGGAGATGGAGGCAATCAAGGAGGCAGAGATGGCGGCGCTCACAGAGGCAGAAAATGCCGTGGCGGAGGCCGCAGCGTAAGTGTTCAAGACATTTGTTTTAACACACGTATTAAATTAATTATAATTTTTATCAACAGTGCTCTGGAAGGACTCTCAATGCTCGGCGACGACGTTGGCGGAGGAGAGGACAACGAAGGTTTCGAGGACGAGGACGGCGACAAAGTGGTCACCAAGCAGCCAAGGAAGGGCGTCGCCGTCCCACACAAACAGGAGGAAGAGGATGACGAGTACGAGGGCCCGGACTTCAAGAGCGTCCTTTGGAACAACACCAAGCACGTGCTGGACATCCTGTGCATCTGGGACTGCACACGGTGGTGGATAAGATTCAGCGAGCTGCTGTCACTGATAGTCTTTGACGCCTTCACCGAGCTGGTCGTCACTATTTGCATCATCGTCAACGTGCTGTTCCTCGCCCTCGACCACTACTCGCTGGAATACGACGGAATGTAAGAAGCGGATAATTTATTCCCGTGTTTTCTTTTGTTGTTGCTACTGCTGCTGCTGCCGCCGCCGCCGCCGAAGTTGCTGCCGCTGCAGCTATTGTCAATAATAAGTTTTTCATTAATCCTGCCACATTTTTTTACTTTTCAGGCATCCCACGTTCGAGGCCGTCCTGAAGTACGGCAACTACTTCTTCACGACCATCTTCGCCGTGGAGTCCTTCGTCAAGATCGGCGCCATGAGTCCGAGGTACTTCTTCGTCGACGGGTGGAACATCTTCGACTTTGTCATCGTCCTCCTCTCGCTGGTCGAGCTCCTATTCGAGAACGTCGAGGGGCTCTCCATGCTCAGATCATTCAGGTAAAATTAGTGTAAAGTATTTTCATATGTAGTTTCCTTATTGGTGGATTTTTCCAGGCTGCTGAGAGTGTTCAAGCTGGCGAAGTCTTGGAAGGCATTGAGCGACATCCTGACCATCCTGTCCAACACGTTCGGGGCGCTGGCCAACCTCTCCTTCGTCCTCTTCATCATCATCTTCATCTTCGCCGTAATGGGCATGCAGCTCTTCGGATCAAAGTACGTGGAAAACGTCTGCAACGACAAGTGGCTGTGCGAGATGCCAAGGTGGAACTTCACAGACTTTTTCCACAGGTATGGGAACAAAAATATTGATAAAAGTTATGCCGAATGTTTAAAAGCGTTCTTCTCCGTAGCATAATGATCGTTTTCCGAGTCCTGTGCGGCGAGTGGATCGAGACGATGTGGGACTGCATGTACGTTGCTGGCCCCACCTGCGTGCCCTTCTTCATGGCCACCGTGCTCATCGCCAACCTGGTCATGCTCAACCTCTTCCTCGCCCTCCTCCTCAGCAGCTTCACCGAGATGGGCGCCAACGAGCCGGAGAAGGACGACGAGCCGGACAAGATCCAGGTGGTCATAGACAGGTTCAAGAGGTTCTTCAAAAGGATCTTCAAGAAGAACAAGAAGGACGGAAAGGACGGCGATGACGTGGTAAAGAACGGTGCCTTGCCAAACGGCGAAAACAACTCCTCCGCTACCATCGGCAACGGCTTCGACCTGAGCGAGAAGGAGCAGCTGGAGAAGAATCTTCAGGACAAGCTGGCGTTCGCCCCCGGCGCCGGACTGGTGGCGGCGGACGCGGAGGATGACGTGGCCGAGGAGGAGATGTACTACACGCCTCCCGATGACGTGGTGGTGCCCGACTGCTGCCCGAGGAAGGTCTACGAGAGGATGCCCTTCTGCAACGGCGATCCGGAGTCGCCCTTCTGGCAGGTCTGGTCCAGGCACAGGCTGCTCGCGCTAAAGCTGATCGAGAACAAGTACTTCGAGTCCGTGGTGCTGGCGCTCATCCTGCTCAGCAGCATGGTCATGACGCTGGAGGACATTTGGTTCGACTCGAGACCAATGCTGATGGACACGCTCTACTACCTCGACCGTATCCTCACCGTGGTCTTCTTCATGGAGACCGTGCTCAAGATGTACGCCATGGGCTTCATCAGCTACTTCACCAACGCCTGGTGCTGGCTGGACTTTGTCATCGTGGCCGTCTCCCTCATCAACTTTGGTGTCAGCCTCCTGGGCATCGGCAACGTCCCCATCTTCAAGACCATGCGCACCCTGAGGGCGCTCCGCCCGCTGAGGGCCATGGCCAAGCTGGAGGGAATGAAGGTGGTGGTGAACGCCCTCATCGGCGCCCTCCCCTCAATCTTCAACGTCATGCTGGTGTGCCTCATCTTCTGGCTCATCTTCGCAATCATCGGCGTAAACACATTCATGGGGAGGTTCCACAAGTGCATACAAGTAATATTTTAGCGCACCTTTCATTGCCACAAACTTTTAAAAAATGCCAAGTTTTTACTTTAAAAAAACTTTTTAATCCCAAGGTATCTACCGGGCAGCGCTGGAGCCACGAGATCATCCCCAACCGGACCGTGTGCGAGAGCGAGGAGGACTCTGAGTGGATCAACGCAAGGGTTCACTTTGACAACGTCGGGATGGCGTACCTTGCCCTGCTCATGGTGACAATAAAAAAAGCAAAAAGGAATGTCTTTATTGTGAAATTTATCTTTCTATTCCAGCTGGCCACGTGGAAGGGCTGGATTGACATCATGAACGACGGGATCGACACGGTCGACCTCAACGACCAGCCGCAGAGGGAGATCAACATTTACATGTACCTCTACTTCGTCTTCTTCATCTTCTTCGGCAGCTTCTTCACCCTCAACCTCCTCGTCGGCGTTATCATCGACAAGTTCAATGAACAGAAGAACCGGGGAGGAAGCTCCTTGGTAAATTAAAAAGTCAATTTAGACAGCGAAAAATGTAAATATTGTTTGTGTGAAAACAGGAGGCATTCATGACGGACGACCAGAAGAAGTACGTTCAGGCGATGAAGAAGGCCTCGACAAAGAAGCCGCTCAAGGCCTTGCCGCGGCCCTACTGGAAGCCGCAGGCCATCATCTTTGACGTCATAACCAACAGGAAGTTCGACATGGTCATTATGGCCTTCATCGGACTCAACATGGTGAGGCGCACAAGCTGCCAAAGGAGCAGCGATATATTTTTCAGCAAATCTTTTTTTTTCTCGTCCAGCTCGCCATGATGTGCGACCACTACCAGCAGACGGCGACCTGGACCTTCGTCCTGGACAACCTCAACGTCTTCTTCATCGTCATCTTCACGGCGGAGATGCTGATGAAGATGTTCGCCCTCCGCTACCACTACTTCACCGACGGGTGGAACATCTTTGACTTTGTCGTTGTCCTCCTTTCGCTGGCCGGGCTCTTCCTCAGCGATCTGTTCGAAAAGTACTTTGTGTCGCCGACTTTGCTCAGAGTGGTGAGAAGCTGAATAATTATATCCAAGAACTACTATGACCAGATCATCTTGAACAGGCTCGTGTGGCCAAGATCGGCAGGATCCTCCGCCTCATCAAGGGAGCCAAGGGCATCCGGACCCTCCTCTTCTCCCTGGGGATGGCCTTTCCAGCATTGGTTAACATCGGGCTCCTCCTCACCCTGGTCATGTTCATCTTCTCCGTCTTTGGCATGTCCCAGTTCAAGAACGTCAAGATCACGTGGGGGTTCGACGACGTGCACAACTTCCAGACCTTCGTCAAGACCTTCACCCTACTTTTCCAAGTAATTTGAATGTACTTTTATTGGAATTACTCCTGTTTGCAGGAAAAACAAAATGTTTTTTGATTAAAATCAATTTTCGGATAGATATGCACGTCGGCTGGGTGGGCCGAGGCCTGGCTCGCCATCAGCAACGACAAGAACTGCGAGGAGGAGGACCCCGACGTGGGGAACCCCGGCAACTGCGGCAGCCAGATGGCCAGCGTCATATTCATGATCTTCTACCTCCTCCTGGCCATGCTCGTCATCGTAAACATGTACATCGCCGTCATCCTGGAAAACTACCAGCAGGCGAGCATTTTCGCGTTTCTTCTAAGTTGGAAGACCTCGATTTTCCCTTGTTCAATATCATTTCACACTGCTTTTTTATGCACCGTCATTCCGGGCGGCCGGAGGCGGTCTAGTTTTCTTCTTTTAATCTTCGCTAAGAGCCCCTATCCGCTCTCGATCCCCCAAAGCTCACAGTTCCAAAAAAACACCCTCCCTCGCTGAATCTTTAATGCCGGGGCTTTCACCGACACGAATTTATGCGCCGAGGGGCGATCCTTTTCACCCTAGACTGCTGCCGTTTCCGCTCTTTCGTCCATGGGATGCTGCTGGTATCTGCCGGAAAGTTGCTTGATCAGCGCGAGCTGCCGACAAAAATAGGCGAAAATATGGCACCCGAAATTCCTGTACAAAGAAGGCGGCGGCGGCTGTGGCGGCCGAAGTGGGTTACATGGGCATTTCCATTATTTACCGCGCTACAATATGGGAAAAGCCCGCGCGGGCGTGAATAATTTATGAGCGCCATCGCTTGCTACATGCCGTCACATAAAAAGGAACGGCGGAACAACATGCCTGCAACTCTTTTAAGTGCACAAGACATCGTATGATGAAGCGAAAGAACAGAGTGTCTAGACTTCTTGACCGCGGGAAGGAAAGTCTTGGTTGGCCGAGCCCGGGGGGGATAGTTCATAGCGTTAGCGTTAAATGATGGCTGTGCTGGAGAAGGAGGCCTTTCTCCTCCTCCTTTGATCCCGGCCAGATGCCCGTCTTCTCAAGGGGCGTGTGTGTGTCGACAGACGGAGGGGAAGGACGCCAAACTGCCCCTCGCCCCATTGGGTTTTATTGCCCCACGGTGGCGGCATCAGAGTGTTGTGACGGGGGAGGGATTCGCCGTTGACGCGAATCGACTGGTAAAAAAATAGCTTGACTTAGTGTGGCCATTTGCACCTGTGTCAAGTAAACGTGGGTTATTATTTATGTATGACAAGGCAAATTTGCGAATCCCATTTTGAGCTGATGGGAAGGCGGGGAAATTTCGCTGAACCAGGGGAGGCGGGCGGCGGTTTTAGTGGGGAGGAGGAAATAGGGGAGAGACGCAAAAACGGCATCTTAATCCCAGCAGAACTGCGTGGCATGCAGGTAGGTGGTGTTGGAAATAAATACTGCCTCCCTCCAATAGAGTGGCAGCAAACGACGGATGAATATATAGAAGTACCCTCGGAGGTTGTTACGTCTTGTTGGTAGGAAGAGGAAGCTTTTTTGGTGCCGAGCGATCGGCGCGTTACGTGACTGGTGTTTTCCGTTACTGGGGATATTTACCTCTTCTCGTATACTTCCTCTCTAGCTCTTTCCTTACAGTTCCTACTGTTTCTCTCATATTGCTTTCTTGCGCTCTCAGACATGGAACTGTACTTCCATGGAAAACATTGAGGTGTTGGTGCTTCCGTATACCATAATGACGAAGCATTTACAAGCACATTAAGTCAGGCAATTTACCAGCTGCCTCATTTAACCTTCCCCGGCCGTTCTCTACATCGCTAATTGAATTTCGTTTAAAATATCAAAGACGCGCTAGAGCTTTATTTTGGGAAACGGCAGGACATCGAAAAAAAAATTCGGGAAATTCGAAAACAAAACTGCTATCAAAGGTTTGACATTTGGATTTTGAACGACCGGACTTCTTCAAGATGCACTTCGGCAAGCCCGTCATCCTGCGAAACCTCATCAAGGACGACCTCCGGAGGAACTTCGGCACCAACTCCTTCCCGCCCTCCCGCTTCTATTACCTCCTCCTCCTCGACTTCTGGATCGGCACCCTCCTCATCAACCCGCTGGCCATCTCCGTCGTCAGGGGATCCTGGCAGAACCTGGACCAGGTCATGGAGCACCTCCTGCCTGCCAAGGTCTTCCCTCGCGTCGCCACCTACGTCTGCTACGGCGTCGGATGCCTGGCCTCATTCTCCGTCAGCCTGATAAACCACTACGTGGACCGCCGGGTTCGTCCGGATCCCTCCGGCCGGTGGCTGAGTGTCCGGCAGGTCAGGTTCTTCCTCGCCTCCAGGCTCTTCACGCTGTGCTCCCTCTACTCCGACATTTGTACGCCATGAATCCGACAAACAATTTATTTAGACCCTCGAATTGCTGAACTGAGGAAAAATCGCTCCTGCTTTTGCACGGATTCATGGAAGATGGTCGAACACACCTGTACGTAGTCGTGTGGAAGGGCTTCTGGGAGATCCTTGACGACGTTTACGAGACTTACAAGTGGCGGGCCAGCATCGGCGGCACCGGCGCCATCCTTGTCTACCTGCTCCTCATCGGCAGCCT
>JAAUXV010162676.1_pt1 | contig 11913 bp, 7 predicted proteins | sample 7278181 | NCBI WGS metagenome assembly JAAUXV01 (sample SAMN14350114, study PRJNA611818) | marine sediment metagenome | isolation source: surface marine sediment (2.1m) | place: French Polynesia: Moorea | collected 2018-08
ATTTCCATGTTGTGAAGGGTCTGTAAAAATTCCACGTTGTGCAAAGTTCTGTTTTCCACGTACTGAAGACTTTTGGTTGCTTAAAAATTTTCCACGTACCGTAGGCAACCCGTTCGTAGTTGCTTATTCAAATTTCAAATGTTAGTAGACCATCTTTTGAGGGAATTTGTGTATTGTATTTCATTTATGCAACAAGGGGTTCCCCACAAAAGTGCTTCATAATTTCAAAATTTGAATTTGAATTTTGGATATTTTTTAACATTTCCTTTGTTTTGGTGGGAGTCGTACTGTTGCTGCTGCAGTGTTAAACCAATGAAACCGTACAAGTGAGTGTAGTGAGTCATGAATCAGAATCCTTGTGGCCCTCAATTCTATCAGCAGCAGAACCTCCCTTCCTTCGGCCCTCAGACCCAACCAGCCAACTGCCAGCCAGCGGCATGTCCTCCGATGCCCCAGGTCATGTATACGCTGCCTCAGCCCGCGCCGATGATTGCCCCGCCGATGGTCCTCCCCCAGACAGTGTGCGCGGATCAGGCGTGCGGAGGCAAGAACATAAACGCTTGTGTGGATCATTGCCCTTGCGAGGGGTCTACTCCGCCGAAGCCGCACCAGTACGAGGTCGTCCAGAAAGTCACCAATGAGGTCACTAAGGATGTGCCTCCCTGCAACACCGCCACAGTTTGCGAAAATATCGGAGCAAGAAACGTGAACAACTGTGGGGATGCGCAATTCCCAAGGGCTGGGCAGTTTTTCGTGGATAACAAGCCTCAACCAGGCATGACTTCTGCAGCAGGACCATTCGAAGGCGGATCGGTGTACCAACAACAAGCACCTCTTGCAAGCACCTCCTTGGGTCCGATGATGGACTCTGATGTTCAGGCTCTCAGGCGAAGCGTCAATGTGTATGGGGGACGCGTCTCGGACAACGCCCCGCTACTCATCAGAGACGATCCACTGGCAGGTTTTAGCTCGGGTTGCAAAGATCCAGAGCACCCGAACGTGCCCAGATCCTTGGAGATGAGGACCCAGATGCCTGGCGCCTTGTACGCAATGGGGGGAGGCCCAGCTTTTGCTCAGGCCAGAGCAGGCGTCAACGCTGGTGTGGGTGGCCAAGTAGCTATAGCTGGAGGACCTCCTGCGGCTCGTCCAATGGCGATGGGACAACCTCCTCGGCCAGGCATGGGAGCGGGAATGGGCGGGCAGGTTGGCCTGACAAACGAAGGCAATCAGCTCTTTGTAAGCTTCGCGGCTGAGGTACTAATCGAACTCGCGCTCATTTTCATGGCGCTGTGCCTTTGGTCAGAGCTGTAGAAAATAAAACCGACCACTACTTTTAACACGCGGGTATTACTTATGATTTATTACACTTTCACATAATTTATGCTCCTTTTTTCAGGATCACGACACCCAGCTCAAAGTAATACAGCTCACCCAGAGCAGCATCAACATGGGCGGCAACGGCACAACTAGTCTGAGCAGCATGATATCCTACAAGACTCCAACTGGAATGGCCAACGTACCAAGGTCGAACATGCCTTCCCTAGCGCGAGGAAATACTTGCGACGAAAACCTGTGCTTCAACGGCGGTCGCTGCGATCCTCTGGGAAGAGAACCAGAGTGCATCTGCAAAGGCCACTTCATAGGTATGATGCAGTGCATAAATTTTAACTGTTTTTCCAGGTAATTAATCTTGATTCCTACTATCTCATCAGGCCGCCATTGCCTGCAGACGGTGTGCGACCTGAACCCGTGCCAAAACGGCGGAAGGTGCCAGCTGACCCCCGACTCCCACCGTTGCTCTTGCCCCCAGGGCTTCGGCGGGGTGTCCTGCCAGTCCCACCTCCGCCCCTGCCAGCAGCGCCCGGACCCCTGCTCCGGACACGGGATCTGCATCGAGAAGGGCGACCCGCTGTCGGAGGCGGCCGAGGAGGCCCGCAAGAGGAGCAGGAGGAGAAGGATCCGACTGTACGGCGCCTCAGGCAGCGTCGCCGAAGAGGTCACTGAGAGCGCCGTCAAGTGGCTGGAGGGAGGATACAGGTGCCAGTGCCATCTCTGGTGGACAGGTGAGAAACCTAGCGCACATATTTTATTTCCCAGCCTTGCAAAGTTTTCCGTACTAAAGCTACATACCTAGAATGCTGGTGGTGCCTCTCCCCATCCATTTTCCCTTCGACTTTATTTTCGTACAGCTTCCTAACAGAGGCTTAGAACGGAGATGCGGGTGGGCCGCACTCGAAAATGTGAAGAAGGTATTCAATCCCATCTGAAACCGTCCTTTGTTCAGCCCCAAAGTAGGGGGGAGGAAGAGGACGAGGGGCTCGTAGGAAGAGGAAAGGGGGGACGAGAATGGGAAGTTAATTTGGTGGAGAAGTAGGAGGAGGGATCCCTGAGTTCCTAGGAGACGTACGGGACGTATCAGAAATGTGGAAGGCCTTTGCCACGCTTTTTGAGCTGGTCCCTGATGTATGTCTCATATGTGGGCATTCTGATAACTGGCCAATCAAAGGAAAAAGATTATCAGCATAAAACAGCGGAAAGAGTAATATATTTCGGTGACGTCACGTTGAGGTACCGTGGTCACTGAACAACAGTTCTTATACTCTCCGAGAAAATTAGTCCATGGCCGTTTGCTATCTGCAAAGTGCCTGCAACTTTCCTCTCAGCCCCCTTTCTCTGCCTCGAGGTTCTCCCTTTCCCCATCAATCTTCAAAAGTGCCTTTCGCTGTTCATCCAGACGACTGGCGGCGGCGGCGACGGCGGCTTGGGTGGAGCTGGAGGGCGTGGGATGCGCCCAACGACGGAGCGAAAAGGGCTTCCTCGAAAAACAGCACCTGATCCCCCGGCCGTAAGAAAGGCCTCCGCCCAACCCATTTTTCACATCCTCGTCTTCATCATGCGACGACTAACGACGGCGGAGGAGCAGTCGATGGATCCACAACAGACGCAGAGAGAAAGGGAAGACCAATTCATCTTCCGGCAACTGTACTGTGGCGCTTTCCCGCCGTAGTTGATTCAAACCCTTTTCCCTCGGCACATTAATACAAAACTCTTAGTCACTGTTGAATTTCCATTCCCCAGGTGAACAGAATCTTAACCTGCTTGGCTCAGAAGTAGCCTTTTGATCTTTCTTGTTAGCTTGATGCAGGGTTTTTCTTTATTTTATAAATAATCCAGTAGAGGTGAAAGAAGAAGCACTGCTGCGTCCCTCCTCCTCCGGGTTTTGTAAAGCAATTTCCCTCTTGAGCCAAGCTGGCGGAACAGGGGGGAAGGAGAAGGGGCTTTTAGATGGACTGATGGGCCCCTTAGGAACCCCTCCCTCACCTGCCTCTCCTCACACACTCCATTGGCTTCTCCCCCCCCCCTCCTCCGTCTTTCGGCCCTTCCCCCCTTCGGACGGACAAGGGCTAAAAGGCCGCATAACACGATCAGGATCGAGGAGGAGGAGGAAGAGCGATGGCGTCGAGGACGGGCAAAGACGACAAAGAAGGAGGCGAGGGTGTGCCTCGCTCCCTCTCACTCGCTCACTATATCCATATGGATGAGGGTTTGCCTGTCTGCACGAAGGCCTTTCAGAGCTGGGATCAAAGAAGATCTTCTAATTAGACAGAAAAGCAATTGAGGCAGCCGTCTGGTATATCAGAGAAATCTTGTTGCTGACACGTTCTCTTCCATTTCAGGCCCTCACTGCGACCGCGCCATGAAGAACATCCCTTTCAAGCCCCTGAGCGAGCGCATGCTTGAGGAGCCCTTCTGGCTGGGCCTCATCACCGTGGTTGGCGTCCTCATCGTCCTCGGCATCGGCTGGTTTCTCAAGAAGCACCTCCCAGACCGGATAGAGAAGCTGCTGGTGGACGAAATGGAGAAGGGCAGGCTGGTCGACAGGTCGTACTCAGGTGAGGGAGGGCTGACGTCAGAAAACCCATTTCTCACCGCCCAAATTCACTCCGTAACGGGACCACCACCGCCCTCCTTAATGCTAGACGCTTTGTCACCCCTCTACGTCCGACCAACCAACACCCACCACTTTTTGCATACATGTAATCTCACGTGGAGAAGGTCTACGTAATGCATTTCCCCACACCACGTAAGGATGAATGGGTAAAAAAGTGGCGAAGGAATAACAAACCCTTTCGTGCATGAAACGGGATTCCCCGACCAAGTTTTTCTTTTCCTTTTTCGGGAAGCCTTTCACCCTTTTCGCATGACAAGATAATGGAGTTTCCCCCCTTTCTTACTCAGCCCGCGAGGGAAGGAGGGCGACGGCCTTTTCCTTTCTTGGAAGGGGTTTTGACGCCTCTCCTCTCCTTCTCCTTGTCCGTGGCTGAAGGCCAAGTTATCTATGCAGCGTCCGCCCCCAAGCCAAGGCAGGATTGAATGATAGGCGTCGATCCGTCGTTCGGCTGGACAGGCTGTCTGTCAGCCTGACACATAACTTCAAAAAGAGGGGGCGGAAGAAAAAGTTGGGAAAAGCTGCGTCGGCTACAAAAAATTGCGCCAACACAATCAAAGTTTTTTTGCAGGCTTCCAGTGCACGCCGCAGGTGTCCATCGCCTCTGACGGCGACGCCATCGCCGCTGGCAACCTCGCTGCGCACGCTGGCGGCGGCGGCGGCGGCATAGAGCGCCGCTCTTCCTCTTTCGACATCAGCCCGAGCGCGGCGGCACGGTCCCTCCTCAGCAAGCTGTCCGTGAGGAAGCCCTCCATCCTGAGCATCTCCTCCAACGCCAGCAGCCCGGGGGCAAACGAGAGGAAGAACTCGAGCAGCCAGGAGGAGCTGGCAGCCTTCAGACGTGAGTTCGTCATTCATAACATTCTTTTGCGTTTGTAACGCACTCCTAGTGTGTAGAACATCTGCTCCCACTCCACTTCACTCTGAAACCCCTTTTTTGCTGCGCACTTTTTCGTCCTCTTCTCCCTCTTCTCCCTCATATCCGGCCTATTAAAAACTTTTGCCTCGGGGGAGGAGGAAGGGGGAAAGAGGACTGAGCTGAGGGGCTTTTTCAGCGAATGTGGAGGCAGAAAGAAAGAAAGAGAAGTCTTACAACAACAACGTGTTGCTTCCTCCGTCCTCAGGCTCAAGAAAACAAGGGCCTTTCCTCTCCCCGGCCTCCCTGCCTTTCATATTTTCTTTTCGTCGGGCAAGGAGACAATTTTCCTTCTCTCACTGTCACGTTCGTTCATCCGCGAGGAAATGAGGGTTTTTATACAGAGCAGTGCCCGCACATGGTTTCTCCGCGGAAAAACTTTGTGTGCACTTTTCATTCCGAAAGTACCGCACCGTGTACGTACGCGTACAGTTCTGTTCGTACAGCAGGTTTCTTCCGTAATCCTTCCAGGCACGCCTTCTCCGAACAAGAAGAAGAACTTCCTGAGCCCGCGCGACGAGGACGAGCGGAGAAAGATCCTCAAGATGCTGGTGACCCCTGCCGGCAGCAGCAGCACCGGCAGCCAAGACGCCCCGCCGGGACACGGAGGCAACCACGGCAGCCCCGGTGGCGTGGGGGCCATCGCGGCGGCCAGGGAGAGGCGACGGAGCTCGGCAGCAAACTTTGAGAGCCTCATCATCAAGGCGGCCCGAAGCGCAGAGGCACTAAACAACCCCGGGGGTGGGGGTGGAGGAGGCGGGAGCGGGAGCGCGCTCTCCCCCTCCCCGTCGGGGGCGGAGTTCTTCCGAAAGGAGTCCTCTCTCAGCCTTCAGATCCCAGGCACAGGAGGGATCTCGCCCAGCGCATCCTTGGGAAACAAGAAGGTCACATTCAGCCAAGTGGTGGACCAGGTAAAATATAGGAAAAAAGTCATATTCCTTTTTTTTTCTGGCACACCATTTTCCATATTTAAGATGGCTTGCTCCATGTCCGACTCCTCTTCGCTCTCCGACCTGAGCTGCGCGGAGGACTTCAAGCTAAACGTCTCTGCCTCCCTTGGCACCGCCCACGTCCACTCCCGCCACCACCACCACGGGGGCAAGAAGGCCAGGAAGCTCTTCCGCAATTCCGGCGGCTCAGGAGGTGCTGGAGGCGGAGGAGGGCGGCTGCACCACAAACGCAAGTACGGCACGGCCACGGCGCCCCCCGCTGGCGTCTACAGCCTGGGCGGGGGCAGCGGCAGCGAGGAGGTCTTCGAGTCTAGCCTGGAGTCCATCGAGTCCTCCTCCGCTGCCAACGCCGCCGCCGCCTCCCTCCTCCGCCCGTCCGGCCACAGCAGCAAGCACCTGGAGAAGATTGCCAGCGCAGACTCACTCCTCTCCATGATGCGAGGGAACAACCCTGCCGGCGGGCAAGGAGGGGCCGGCGGGCTTGGGGTCAGAAGCAACAGCTTGAAGGCGCACCCTGCCTCCACGCCCTCCAGCCCTCAGTTGAGTGACAACGGCTCCTCCGGCTTCCCCACCCCTTTGACCACGCCCGACACGCCAATGTCGGCGCCATTCTTCGGTTCGCCCCTCAGGAAGACGAGCAGCGGAGAGGGAAGCCCGGCGGTGGCAGTCACCAGTCCGTCAGGTGGAGGAGCGAATTCCACCCAGGTCAAGGTCGAGATTCACGACCACCCTGAGGACAGCGGGTCAGACTCTGCCAGCGCCGGGGGGAACGTCTCCTCCTCCGGCTCCAACGCCTCCCTTGCCACCGCTGCTAATTCAGGGGCGTCCGGCGGCGGAGGAGGCGGCGGCGGGTCCGGCCTCACCCTGGAGGTGCCCGGCTTCCACTACGGCAAGTGCCTTTCCCCCATCAAGGAGCTCCCCTCCCCGCTCCCCACCCCCTCGGCCTCCCCCCTCCCCTCCCGCGCCAGCCCCTCGCCCTCCGACGACCGCTCCTCCTCCTCCTCCAACTCGACGACCTCCTCCCGGCGCAGCTCCTTCCTCCGCTTCCGCAAGAAGAGCGCGCCCTCCTCCAAGGAGCTGGAGAAGTCCATCGAGGAGGGAACAAAGCGGCAGAGGGTGGAGCAGTTCAGGATGGAGGAGCAGCCGCCGCCTCCGCCATCGCCCAGGAGGAGGAGAGGCAGCTCAGCTCAGGGTGGAGGCGGTGGAGAAGAAGGAAGCGGAGGAGGCACCCCGGACGATACGCCGGTGCCATTCAGGCGGAGGTACAGCTACGCCTGCGACGGGTCGGCGCTATTCCAGGAGACCTCCTTCGCGGTGCCGCAGCTGCCGCAGATACACCAGCAGCAACAGCAGCAGATGCTCCAGCAGCAGAAGCAACAGTTTCTTTCCAAGTCGCAGAAAATACTGAAGAGAACCCAAAGCGCTTTCACCGCCTTCGGCAGCAGCAAGCCGCGCCCGCCGCTGGTGCCAACAATCACCCTGACCCTGCCGGACTGTCATGACGATGGCGAAGAGGACGAAGAGGAAGTCGGGAGGGGCAGCTTCGAGGAGGACTTGTCCCAGCCCCTGATCTCCGTCACTCCTGCCTCTCCTTCACCCTCTCGTCCTCACTCGCCCAGACTCGGAGCTCTCCGCAGCCCCACCTGCGGCAGCGTCAGAGACGTCAGTGAGAGCCAGCTCCCCACCAACATCGTTATCCCGCAGGTCTTTGTCTCCTTCGACGAGGAGGACCTACCGGCGCCGCTCCTGACGGATAAGTCCTCCTCTGTCCCTGAGAAGAATGTCTCTAAAAGCAGCAACGGAACGGCCAGGAGCAACAACAACAACACGGTCAAGTCTCCCACCAAGTGGCGCCCCCCGCCCATACACATTCCAAACTCCAACTTCAAGAACTTTTTCGGCGGATCCTCTTCGTCCAGCGGCCAGCCCCAAGCCTCAAAAAATGAGATAGCGGATGCAAGGAGCAAGCCGCGTGAACCAACAACTGAGATGATAGAGCTCCGGGAGATGCCGAGAACCAACGCTCCCAGGCAAGAAGAGGGCGGCAGTTGCAGAAGTAGTAGTGGTCATTGTCAACCAGAGTTGGCTTTCCCACCTATGCCTTCGGTGGCTGTGACGGCGGCGACGCCGAGGGGGTCTCCAGAGGCGCAGAAGAGGCCATTGTCCAAGCAGAGGACAGTTCAAGGGGATACGGAGGACAATGGGCCTTCACCGAAGATGACAAAGGATGCAGAAATAGAAACTGAGTCGGTGCAAATACAGGACGCTGGGACCCAGGTGGAAGAAGAAGATTTTCATCCCGCTGCCGCAGGAGGAGGAGCTGCTCCCCTGCAGGCCTCCTCTCCCAAGGGCAGGTCCGGATCGCCAAAGTTCCTCCTGGCTCCGGAGACGTTCGATTCGACGCCCAGGTCAAGATCCCAGAGCGTGGAGCTACCGGAGTTGAGGCTGGCTCACCTCAAGTTGATTCAAGAGCAGCAACAGAGGATACAGCAGCAGCAGCAACAGCAGCAGCAGCAACAGAAGCAGCAGCCGACCCTGGTGAAGTTGGTTTCTTCCGAAGAACTCAAGTTGATCGCTCCCAAGCTGGCTGGTGACAGCGGCGCTGTTTTGGCAAGGCCTGTCACTCCACTGTCTGCCAGGAGGGGGAGCAGGGACGAGAGGCTGGCCCTCCTGCTCAGGCAGCGGTCCCTGGCTGGAGCGGCCGCCTGCACCAACAGCACCCTGGCCCCATCGGCGCAGCAGCAAGTGCAGGTGCAACACCTGTCATTCTCTACCTCCCCTCAGCCCCCGCCGGCCTCCGCCAAACAGGACGAGTCATGGAGTGGAGTCCGACTGGGCTCGCCCCCGCTCAAGAGGGACCCACCCATGTCCGCCTCCTCCGGGACTGCCGCTATGGATAGGCATCTCTCCCAGCAGCACCCTCCTGCGCACCACCTTTACCACCACCACGGCAAGCTCATCTCCAGCAGCGGCGTCGCCGGAGGGGTCGCAGGTGGAGGAGAGAGGAGCGTCCGCAGCAGCCTGAGAAACTATGACAAGCCGCAGTCCCTCGACCTCCCGTGTGGCATCGCCCCGGCAATCACCGTCACGGCCATCGACGGCAGCTCGGTCTCCGGCAGCAGCGAGCAAATGGAGTCTGACGGGGACTCGCCCGTTATCCGACTGGCTCCGGCCGCTCATGGTGCCGCTATTGCGGCGGCCGCGGCGGCGGCGGCTGCCGGCGGCAACAGCGGCGGCGGGATGCACTACCTCAGCCCCTTCACTATTCCAGTCACCGTGGCCACTTGCGGAAGTAGGACTACTTCGGAGTCGAACCTAAGTTCTTCTGGCTACTCATCCATGGCTAGTCCAGGTACGCGTTACATTTATTGTCGTTTCATAATAGAAATGCGGATACAAGATACATTATTTTCACTCCCTTTTCCAGGTCCCAGCCGCAGCGGCAGCTCCAACCCCTTGTGCATCTCCGAGAGCGAGGACACCTCCACCTCCACCCCTACCTCCAACGCCGCCTTCTTTTCATCCTCCGCCACCGGCATAACAGCCCACAGCGGAGCAGGAGCGGCGGCGGCGGCGGCGGCAGTCACTGTCTCGGGAAGCGGAGGAGGAGTTCAACAGGTGGTCTTCATCCGCCGCCCCTCACCGCTTCTCAAGTCACCCTCGGTCGACTCAGAGTCCTCGGACCCCACCCTCCCTACCCCCGTCTGCTCCGCCTCCGCCGCCGGGCTGACCAACTTCGCCGCCCACCACCATGTTTCTTCTATATCTGGCGGTGCGATCCCCATCCCCACCGTGGTCGTCCCCGCTTCTTCAGCAAATGTAGGTGTCGTGGGCGGACACAAGCGGATGACTCCGCACGCCATCAGGAGGATGCACGAGAAGGGAGTCCTACTTCTCGCTTGCAGGTAACTTTCACTTGGTTTCTCTTGAGGTCAAATGTTAGATTAGTGGCGCTCCAGCCTTGTCTCTTGAGCGAACTGTCGTTCTTTTCCTCTAATTACTCGAGTCTCAAGTGTCCCCCCGGCCCCTCCCTCCTCGAAGACACGATCCTGTACATTTCCCTCGACCTGTTCATGACGAGGAAGCAGAGCCTGGAGAGCGGCCTCTTCCATGCCGACCCTTCCTCCCACTTCTCCCACTTCATCCTCTCCTCGACCACCACCCCGTCTTCGGCCACCATGCACACCTCCATGGCCGGGCACATCCCGGGCGGGGTCCAGTCCACGGCGTTCATCACCGCCCCCTCCGTCGCCCCTCCGTGATCCAGGTCCACCGCGAACAGCGTCATCCTGCCCGACCTCAGTCCAGTCAGCAGCATGAGCCTCTCTGAGCACGCCACGCCCTGGTAGCCGCCCACCAGGCCGAAGCGGGGGTCCCCGCTCCAGGCGGATCTCCGTCTCAGATCGTAGACCGTGAGTCTGACGTCGCTCCTGCCCGGGGCGGTGACGACGGCGCGGTCTCTGAAGGCGAAGGCTCTGAACCGCGGGTCCCTCCAGAACACCCTCTCGCCCCACTCCCAGATCGCCCTGCCGGAGTCAATGTCCAAGACTGAGGCTGAGCACCACTCTTTGCTGCCGACGCCTGGCTTGCTGTCCACCGTGGCTCTCCCGTTGCTCACCTGGGCGAACAAGATGTAGTTTCTCTTCAGCTTAAGGTGGACAAGGTCCTGGCTGAGGTCGACGTTGGAGATCCTCCTCGTCCAGATTGTCTCCAGTGACGGTAGTTGGACAAGTTCCAGGTTTCCCTCTTGGGTGAGAAAAGCCAGGTGCTTTCCAGTGCAAGCTATTTTATGGCAATCTGTGGCGCTTTTCCTCTGGATATCCTCCAGTATCCGTCCAAACTTTTCGATCCTCTCCCTGACCTCCTTCCCCGTCTCTCCGTCGGTGACGAAAGCGTTTGGCTTGGCCGACCATGCCGCCGCCGTCCCTCCCCCTACCTCCAGACTTCCCCTGGTCGAACCGTGCAAGGGAACCTCGTCAAACTCCCTCATCGCCTCCACCGCCGCCCTGCTCACCTCCAGCCTCGCCTCTTTTTCCACCAGCCGGAAGCTGACCTTGTCCAGCACGCTTAGCCTGAACTCCTCTCCTCCGAGGACCTTCTTCTCCGAGCGGACGACGAACACCGCACTCTTCCTCCCCGCCCATAACAGCTCGCACTCAGCCCCCGCGTTCCCGTCGGACCAGTCCTGGTAGCTCCGGAGCCTAAGGTCGACAAACTTGGCTGCACAGTCTTTGGTGGCCATGTACAAGTCGCCTTCGTTGTCTGCGCAGAAGACCGGCGGCGACGATAGCATGATCGGCCCCCTGGCGCTGGCGTCCACCGGAACCCGGTGCGGCCTCCTCACCCGGGACCAGTTCCTCAGCCGCTCCTTCCCGGCGAAACGCACTGCGGTGGACCGCACAAAGTCCCTGCACAAGGTGCTGGCCTCGCTCAGGGCCCGCCGGGAGTCAGAGTCAAGGAAGGAGTACAGTTTGGTGTGAATGGGGGGAACGTTGAGAAGGAGGAGGTGCTCCAGGGATGCTTCTCCTTGGAGAATCATTTCTGTTGCTCGGATTTGCAGACACTGTGTAATTGGTCAAGATCAAGACTTCCTTTTAATGCAGGGTGCAACGTTCTCCTCCCTTCTCTTTGTGCTGCCTTCCTCCTCTTCAGTACACAGGCAGGTATTGTGACGTTCCCTCACTCTTTCTATTCTTACGTAATTGATCCGGTTTCCCATGACTTTCGTTCCTATACCTTATCTTGCCCGGCAACAATAAGGAGCAACAGGCGATGCGGGAATTTGCCTCCGGTTCAAATTGATTTTCTTGTCCCCTGCTAGGAAGCAAAAACTAGCCACAAAGTTTTTTCACGTCCGTCTTCCTTGTTTTTTGTTGGAGACGACGACGACAGATATACCTGAATACTTGTTAAATGTTCAACCATTGTTCCATTCTTTCAGAACGGACTCTGAGACCACTGACGAGCAGTGCATCCCCGAGAGCGTGAGCGAGATCAACGACTCCGCCATGGACTCAACAGAAGACCTGGACGAAGACGAGGAAGAGGATGACGAGGAGCTGAAGAAAGTCAAGGAGGACGTGGAGATAGAGCTGTAC
>JAAUXV010128997.1_pt1 | contig 11905 bp, 8 predicted proteins | sample 7278181 | NCBI WGS metagenome assembly JAAUXV01 (sample SAMN14350114, study PRJNA611818) | marine sediment metagenome | isolation source: surface marine sediment (2.1m) | place: French Polynesia: Moorea | collected 2018-08
CAGAACGTTCGTTTCTTGCTTCCACGCGTTCTACCCTACTGGTTACCTGAAATGGGCCTGCTTGTGCAACCTACTAGCTTCCATGGAAGATTCCTCTTTGTCTCGCCCGGCGGATGCGGACCTTAACTACGACCAGCTGCTGGCAGCAGTGCTGGACGCCATGTGCAGCCCAATGATAAAGCTGCGCAACACCTTCCCGATCACCTACAGTCCGGAGACAGAGACGTCGAGGGGGAAGACGCTCAGCCCGGGAGAAAACCTCTCCATCACCACCTCCATGATCCAGGCCAGCGACGGATCCTCGCAGCAGCGGTTCCCGGTCTTGACGGAGCTCATGAACTACCAGAGCCACCTGGAAGGAGTCCGCTTCGCCTCATGGTCTTTTCGCGAGGTCCTGGACAGGCTGCTTAACATCGTGTCCCTGCCGGTGAAGCAGGCGCTCAAGGGCGAGGCGGTGTCCGTCTCCAGGGAGCTGGAGGAGAAGTCTTGTCACGTCATCTCAGCTGTGATATCGGAGCTGGCCAACAAGTCAGCCTCGAACGAAGGAGATCTTCAGAGCCTCGGAGGCAAGATTCTACACATGACGCCAAATAGGTAATGTTTCGAAAAACAGTACAGTGTAGTTTGTGTCCAAGTACTGACCGACGTATTTTCCATCCCAATTTTAGATTTACCAGAACCAGCAACAGCAGGACTTGGAACACTGGCAACGGCTCTCCGGACGCCGTCTGCTTCACGGTAGACAAGCCGGGCATCTTCATCGCCGGCTGCACCGTCTACGGCGGGATGGGTACCTACGACTTCGAGTTGGAGCTATTGGACGATCAGAGTCAAGGAGGCGGCGGTGCCAACGCTGCAGCCAACGACAAGGACCCCAACCGGCAGAGCCAGCGCTGGAATAGCTTGGAGATCGCGCAGGGCAGCTACTCCTCTGATGATTGCGTCGGCGACATTGCCGAACTCAAGTTCGAAAAGGCCGTCCCAATCAAGCCGCATGTGAAGTACGCACTGCGCCTAAGGAACCACGGTGGCAGGACAAGCAATGGCGACGCCGGCGTCAACGCTGTCAAGGGCCCCGACGGCACCACCTTCTCCTTCAACTCCTGTTCGCTGAGCTTCAATGGCACCAACCCGATCCGAGGGCAGCTGCCGCAGATCCTCTACTTCAGTTCCCCTCAGGAGCAGGACGTCCAGTCCTCAACCAGGTCCATGGCGGAGATGTACTCCAGGAGGACCGCTCTTTCCATGGTGTCCACCATTGTCAAGAACCTGGCCTCGCTCCTCGTTGCGGCCCGGGACTCCGTGGACGGCCGCGGTGGCCTCAACATCCTCAACTCAGCCCCGATGGTGACGAACCTGGCGCCGCACGTCTTTGCCAGCGTGGCGAACCTCATCAGCGCGGACCCCCACTGCGCAGTGCAAATCCTTGCCTTCCTGCAGGAGCTCCTGCCCTCGGTAGCAGCGCTCAACAACTTGTCATCCCTGGGGTCTCCTGTGGGCGACGACGAAGTGATGGATCAGGACGAGGAAGACGAGGAAGAAACCATGCCCTCGCCTCACTTCGCCTGGGTAGAGAGCGATCATCCTTACAAGTAGGCCTCAAAATCCCATTCCCATTTGCTTTTCATTTGTTCTTATATGGCTCTTCGGCATTTCAGATCCGCTGCTGTGGCGAATTACAAAGTCACTTTCCCTAACTCTGTTCAGTGGATGAGCATCGAATTCGACTCAAGATGTTCAACCGCTCAAATGGAAGATATTCTACAGGTAGAAATTCAACCTTACTCACCACCTCAATGCTCTCTTTCTGTCTTTCAATCATTGTTATTTCTCCCTCAGCTGTACATCCGCAGCCCGGCTGCCTCCAAGGGCCAGAGCGTTAGCAAGACGGCCGTCACGTCCCCCACCACGCCGCAGCCCGTCGTCCCTCAGCAAATGTACACCCCTGTCCTGAAGAAGTTCAGCGGCGAGTCTGGCTGGCCTCAGCAGGCCGTCATCCTTCCTGGGAACGAAGTCATGTTCTCCCTGGAAACGGCCTCCGATTACGTCAAGGACGAGAAGGTATAACCTGTGGACTGATTGTACATTATACCATCATCAAATAACACCGAATTTTTTTCCCCAGACCAATCAGTTCGGCTTCCGCTGCCTCGTGGTCGGCTACGAGGCCAGCAGCCAGCGCGAGAACGGTCTCCGCAGCCTGGAGATGGAGCTGGCCTACCTGGGCGGCCTCTGCACCGGCGCTCTCATGAAGCGCAACCTGGCCCTCCCGGCGTCGCAGGGAGGCAACGCCGACCTCGACGAGGACTGGGAGGCCATCGACGAGTCCGCCACCGACGCCTACGAGATGCACTCCGCTCTCCTGAGCAAGGGCTTCGCCCTCGACCACCCTCCGACGGTCAACATGGCCCTGGACGGTATCACCCCCTTCAGCTGCAACTCCAACGAACGCCTCTTCCTGAGGAACTTTGTCCACTGCGTGACGGGGACCAGCGGAGGAAGGCTGGCCAAATGGCTGCAGCCGGAGTCGTACGTGGACGTAGACAAGTGCCGAATACTGCTAGACCAGGATGATATGAGGTGCAACTGGCCGACCATCATCACGGTGGTCACGAGGGATCAATATGGCGAAGTGGTGCAGGTTCCCAACATGAGGGTAAGTTTGCATCATGTACTTTACGATTGATGGTAATTCAAACTCATTATTATGTTTCTCTGTTATTCAGGTGGAAGTCAAGGCAGTTCCAGCAGACGACATGAATCAGAGTGGCTCGAAGCTTAGGAAAACTGCGGTGCTGGACGCGATGACCTTTGGGGGCCACAAACCTCCGAATCTAGAGCCAAAGTACGAGGTCACTGTTAAGGACAAAATGTTCTACCACGCCATCACGGTTCAAAAGTGCTACGACAACTACTCGTTTGAGGAGCTCCGGTTCGCCTCTCCTCCTGTGCAGCGGCAGTCTGAAAACATGCTGGTTCGAGCGAACAGCGACGGCACTTACAGCGCCAACTGGACTCCTGGGAACATTGGGGGCTACAAAATCCATGTCAACATCGACGGCTGTGATATGACGGAAACCTTTAAGGTGAGAGGATACATTTATTTCACTTGCATAATAACGAGCTCATTGTGACTATATCGTAAATTATGAGACCTTGGCGGCCTTCAGGAGGTATAGTCTTCCTATGCCGACAATTCTGTACACCCCTCCAACATCTGAGTCAAGGGTGATAATCTGCCTTTGACCTGTGAATCCCGAATCTATATCAAGTATCTTTTCACCCAGGAGATAGTGATTTTCGCGATTGTAGGTTTTGACAACTTGGGGATCTTCCGACTCAGATATGAACTTTTGAAGAGTCTTACAAAATTTTCTAGTAGTGCGCTTGAATGACTTCTTGGAATCAAAATCAACTAGAGATACAGTTAGCTTATCTCTCTTCACATCGTTTACTGGAATGAAAAATTCTTCAGCGAATTCCCAATTTTCAGAAAGTTGACCATGTGTAGAGGTGACTGCCTTGCGTCCAGACAATTCAAGAACCACCATAGGTTTGCAGAGATGGTTCATTTGGACTTCGAATAAGAGAAAACCCAGTATTGCTTGACTCTGGCGCTGATCTTTTGACACGGCCAAATGGAGTCTTTTTGGCAGTTTGTTTAGAATTGGTATAAATTCAGACTTTATGTGGAGTCTACCTTTACCTCCTTCTCCCAGCACATACCAGTGGTCATACGATCCACGCTGCATTATCTTTTTTATGCCGATGCATGTAAATCCCATGGGTTTGTCATCGGTCCAGAACCCCCATTCAAAGTCTAGAACGTAGAACTTCACCTCTCGATAGTCATAATCTTGCTGATTTATGGGAAATTCGAAAGTGTGTTCCCAAGAAGGGGAAGATTCTCTGTGTACCACTTTCGTCTTTTCTGCTTGAGTACCCAAACGAACAATTACATATGGGTCAGCCCGATTCACACATGTACAAAACACTCCGAGGTTGGCTTGGGTAACGAGATTTTTGGCTTCGCTTAGGTGAAGTCGCAGGAGCCCAAGAGGTCTGTTTGGCGTCACCGTGTGTTCTTTGAAGGATTCCACGCAGGGGTTGGGTATTATGATTTTGTGAGGATAGCGGAATAGTGTGGACATTTCTCTTAGAAGGGAAAGCATCAATTTCCTGACGAAGGGAAACGATAGGAAGCCTATAAGTCCAAAAGTCTCGTATTCGATTGTGGGAGATCGCAGTATCGAGATTTGCAGCTGGCCAAAGATAGTTTCGTCACGAAGGAGAGGCAGGAAACGTATTCTTACTGGGGCGTTAAACTTGATTTCCCTGATGCCGATTTCAATGACGTGAAAGAAGAGGGTGACTTTGATGTTGCACTTTAGGGCGCATATCACCCCTATGTCAATCGTGAAGCTGTCATGGCTGCTGTCTAAATAGTTCACCTCGGAGACGTAGGATTGCACTGCCGTGATCCAGGGAGGGTTGTTCCCTAAGTCAATGTCTGTAATATCCGGAATGAAGCACCGATACAAGTAGCTCTTCTTCCACGCCTTGAGTCTTCTCCTTAGCAACTCATTGATGCAATATCTGACCGAGTCTCGCACGAAGCCACGGAGGCACTGCCGCCAGATTGCTTGCACTGCCACATTCAACCACGATACGGTTTCGCACTCGGGATTCAATACGAACGCCGTCTCGATGTCTTGGTAGTAGGGGAGACCGGCCTTGGAGCTGCCAATCTTCTTGAGCAAGACATACATCTCCAGCCCCTCCATCAGCACCCAGGCCAAAAACGTCCACGTCACCGTGAGTCCGAGCTCCGCCGCGATGGCAATGATGATGCACATCACGGCGTGGTAGAGTATGGCCGTCTTGGGGAGCAGAACCTTGTTGAACAGGAAGGTGACCGTTTCGTGCTGCTTGAACCAGTACTGGATGTTCTCTCCAGAGTCGTCTTTGGGGAACAGCGACTCCAGCTGGGAGATCCAATACTCGATGATGCCCGGGCTCGTGTCAAGCACCTCCAAGTTGTCTAGGGCGTGCTCCCTGCTCTCCGGCTTCACCAGCCTGGCGTGGTTGCTGCGGTCCGAGAAGTCGCCGGAGGGAAACCCGACGCTCGTCCCGGCTTCTTTGGACTTGTTGATCGGGCTGGGTTTGAGTTCGACGCTGGGGAACTTGCGCTCGCTGGAGGACTGGTGCAGGATCCCCTCAGTGTTCGCTTTGGATAGGAATCGGGCAGGGGGAGACTTGAAATCGGACGAAAATCTGCTGCTCATGACGTCTGGTGGCGGCGTTCTGGTACTTTTTGAGGACTTGGTACTGCTCTGGGTGGAAAGGGAGTGTTTTACAGAGTTTGTCTTCTTTGTAGCTTGGGACTTCTTGAGAATATTAAATGAGAAAGGCATTGCGTTTTTCTTAACGGAATTTTGGAAATCCCATTATGTTTCCCATGTTTTTCTTGAAAATATATCTGTAAACATTTAAACTTGAAATTTGAAAAGGAATTACTATTGAGAATTGAGGGAATTAATAAGTTTTTGCAGGATGAATTCTTTTAAAAAATGTATTTCAAGTGTGGCAATTGGCAATAGTAATTTTTAGCGGAAAGTTTATGTGTGGCAAGACAAACATTTTATTAATTGGAATTTTAAAAACTCATGATTTTGAAATTAGTATTTAAAGATAATAGCCATGGAAAATCAAAATGTGAAGAAGTTTCGGGGGCGGCCCCCGTAGCGTAATGGATCTCCTGCATGAGAGACTCCTGTCTCTCAAATCCCTGTGCCACCCCACCAACTTTCGGCCAGTTTGGAGCCCATCCATCCACATGCCCCGCCTAAAGTCAAAGAATGGCAAGGGCTTCCCTGTAGAAGGCGAAGTTGGGGCCATAGGACTGTGGTTCTGGAGAGCCCCACAGGAAGCAAAAAAAAGTGAAGAAGTTGCATTTCATACCTCGAGAAACAGGCTGGCAAAAGCTAGTTTTGAATATTTTTAATTTAAAATAATTAACACTTGTACCCAATTTTAATTGTCTTGTCTTTTAGGTCGAAGTCAAAGACCCTCCGCAAGGTGTCGTCCCGCCAAGGCAGAACGGACCGAAAAAGGGCGCCGGCGCCGGCGCGGACAACTTCCACCGTCTCCGCAAGTTCATCGCCCGGCCTAGCGCCGGCCTCCGCGTCCGCATCCACCCTACCCTCCAGTCTGAGCAGATCGGCGTCCTCCCGGTGGACGGCGTGGTGGCCATCGTGGACGAGATGCAGAACGCGGACGGGGTGTGGGTTAGGCTGGCGCCGGAGACGCTGGCAGCCATGACAATACAGCACGCCGAGGGCTGGTGCCTGCAGTTCAACCAGCACCTGGAGAAGACGCTGCTCGTCCCCGTGGAGGACCCGAAGCCCTTGCCGGTGGCCGAGGGGAACCACGGAGACACCGCTCAAAGAATCACGACTGCGATCCCTCAGAGGAGCCTGTCGTCCTCCCTGCCCAATGGCACGGCCGGCGGTGCTTCGGCGGCCCCGCTGGGAATTTTCCCACCGCCAGAGCCGATCCTCAGGCAGCCCGGGAGGTCAGGGAGGGCACGCTCCGCTTCTGTGACCAGAGGCCCCGGAATGTACACGGTGGTAAAGTGCGGCGCCTCCGGTCACAACATCCGCAGCAACCCCAACATGCTTGCCGCGCCCATCGGCATGCTGAACCTGGGCAACGTGGTCACGGTGGTGGAGGTGAAGGAGGTGCCCACGGGCGGCGGCAACGGGGAGGTGTGGGTGCAGCTGGACCAGGAGTCGGTGGAGAAGCACTGCTTCAGCTTCGACGGCGGCGACGCCTGGTCGCTTGCCGTCAGCGCCACCGACGTGCAGTACCTGCAGAGCGAGGCGGAGGCGGAGGAGAACAAGATGGTCATGCTTCAGCAGCAGCAGCAGATTCCCCTTGGCGCCGACGGCGTGGCGGCGGCGGCGGGACCGTTGGAGAGGATTTTCAGCCTGGCGAGCCAGCAGCAGCAGTACGAGAACCTCGTCCTTGCCTCCAAGGCCAACTACGCTCCTCCGCCTATGCAGAAAGTGCGCACGAGGCACTCGGAGCCCGGACATCCATCTTCTCCTGCTGGCGCTGCATTGGCGGCTGGGGAACCAGGGAATCCGGCAGCACCTGGTGGAGGAGTCATTCCGAGGAGAAAATCAGATCTGGGCGGCACAAGGCATTCGCCAGTTCACTTTGATTTCACAGGTACTGTATTTAAAATAAACCAGGAGGTTTTTTATTATCGAAAATTATGGACCTCTTTATGCATTTCCAGGCCAATCTCAACAAGGAGGTTCCGTCCCACCTGGCAAGCCAACTCCTCCCCCGCGCAAGAGCCTACAGCGCGAGTCGTCCCCTTCCTCTTCGAGACGATCCCAATCTCCCGGAATTGGAGGATCGGTCGGAGACAGCCGGAAGCCCTCGTTCTTCTCCAAGCTGCTAGGCTCTCGCAGCCGCGGGAGCTCCTCCAGCCCGCCCACCGCCAGGAGGCCCAATCCCGCGCAGCACCACGTGAACAAGGACATTCCCCCGGAGCTGCAGGGCGTCTCCGTCAAAGAGCTGGTCAAGGTGATTGGCGAGAGCAGGGCCAACGGCAACGGCGTGACGCCGCCCGGGACGCCGCCCAGCCAGAGGAGGGCCAGGTCGGGATCCGCCTGCAGCTCAGGGGCCAGTCGCGGGTCGAGCCCGGCTTCGGTCAGGAGCACGGGAATGGGAGTCTCGTCGTCTCAGCCAATAGCCATGGCTTCTGCAGCGGTGGTCAGGTAGAAAATTGAAGCCTCTGTAAATTGTCAAAATGTGAAAAAATGAAGGGTGGATACGTACTTGAGAACGAGACACCTACCTGTATAATTCTTATTTGCTCAAACTTTGGTATCTAAAGCGTTTGACAAATTGTAATTCACGTTTTCTCGTTTCCTCCTTCAGGTCACCCCTCTCCAAGAGCCCGCTGTCTGCCAGCAACGACGACGCCCTGAATCGCCAGGACTCCTCCCAGAGCGACACCAGCGCCCTTGTCTCCAGCATCGCCCGAGACCTCTCCCAGAGCCCCGGCGCCGGCAGCTGCGGAGGAGGCCACGCAACTCACCCGGACGAGGCCTCCTCCGCCAGCCCCTCGCTTTCCCTCCTCTCTGAGGCCGCCGCCCTTCCCCCGCAGTTCCAACAACAGCAGCCCCCTCCTCACCCGCAGGTCCACCAGCACCTGCAGCACCAACGGCATTCGTCTTCTTCCAGCCCGAAAGCTGTCAGGAAGATGAGCCAGCCGCTGCTGGAGAGCTACGACAGCGGAGCGTCCGCCGCTCCCACCGCCGAGGCTGAAAAGGTTTCCCTGGCACTCAACAACGACGGCTTGGAAATGCACACCGCGGCGGACGTAGTCAGCAGCCCTCTTCACCAGCAGAGGTCCCAAGTCACGTCTTCTAGCGGGGCCTCCCCGAGGAAAAAGAGCACCTCCTCTTCTGGGAAAACGACATCAAAGACGGTCACGGACACCGGCTCCACCGTGATAAGACCTGGAGGCGATCCAATGGCCTTCCCTCAGGACCCCAACCCATCTCCGGGCTCCATCCCAATGCCCGAACTCATGTTTCCCAAGGGCCCGGTGAAAGAGGCCATGAGCCCATCGGTGGCGGAGAGCGTTCGGTCCGTCTTCGCCGCCTTCGTCTGGCACGAGGGGATCGTGCACGACGCGATGGCCGTCGCCTCTTATCTCAAGTTCCACCCTTCGCTGTCCAAGGAGGGAAGTCTTGCAGCGGCAGCCGCGGCTGCATCTGCTTCTGCCACCACAGCTCCCAAAGATGGGAAGATAGACGAAAAGGGCATCATGAGCAATGGTGCGGCGGGAGACGCCTCGGCCTCCCCTGTCAAGAAAAGGGAGGAGCTGAGGCAGCAGCGGCACTCCCTGGAAGTCACCTCCACTCCCTACCTGAAGGAGAAGATGCAGGCGGTGGACCCCCAGCTCACGGCCTACGGCCAGGGCGGCACCGCTGCTGCTGCCGTCGCTGCTTCGAACATGGGGACAAACGCCAATGCCAACAGGAACCTGGCCGCCATGCAGCAAGCGGTGAAGGAGGGAATTCCGGTCTCGAGCCCCACCCTCCGCTCCTCCGCCATGGCGCAGAACCTGTTCATGCAGAGGCACCTCATGCAGATACGCGACTCCAGCCTCCCCTACACCATGCGCCTGCTTGTGATGCTGTGGGAAGAGATCAGGAGCTACTGCAGGCAGGCCATCCTGGAACAGGTGATACTGGCGTGCCCCCTTCAGGTGGGGTCGTTGCGCCGCGGAGACCATAAGAGGTCCGAGAGAGACAGGAAGGGAAAAAAGGTTAAGCGGAAGTCCAGCTCTCACCACTCCAGCGGGTTTGGAAGGAGAGGAGATGTGATGACGGCCCCCGCCTGGCCGGCCATCCCCCTCAAGCCCGGAGACGATCCCAGAGCTGCCGCCGCCGCCGTTATGGCCTTGCCAGGGCAGAAGGACGCCTTCTACCAGCTTTGCGACATGTGCGGCCACTTTTTCCAGCACCCCGTCACCTACCACATGAGGCTGGCGCACCCAGGATGTGGCAAGCCCGCCGGCGGAAAGGGCTACAACAGCGGCGGCAACTACTGCGGCGGCTGGGCGGGCAACTGCGGCGACGGCGGCGTGGGCGGATCGAGCTGGTATCTCATCTGCGAGAAGTGCCGGGAGGAGCACCTGAAGAACGCTGTGGCGGCTCCTCCCCCTCCCGCCTCCATGCTCAAGTCGTCTGGCGGCAAAAAGTCTGGGGGAGGGAAGTCTCCCTCCGCCGACATGGACGCAGTCAGCAAGTATGTCAGCGGCAAGATCAACGCCGCCATGGCCTCCGCTTTCCAGTCCAAGTCTCTGCGACGACGCGGCGGTGGAGGCAGCAGCGGCGCTTCCATGATGATCCCCTCTTCCCGCCTAGCTTCCCCCACCGGACAACTCAGCAGCCACCTAATTATGCATAACAACGCCATGTTCCTCCTCGACCTCGCCAGCGCCTCCAACTCCAACCTAGTCCCCCCGTTCGTCAGGCAGAGAAGCGCGCCCGCCGCGGCATCGTCCGCTTTCCCGTCCTCCTCCGCCTCAGCGGCGAGAGGAGGGGGGATCTCCCGTCAGCAGTCCAGTCATTTGTCAGCGGTGTCGGAACTCTCCCACTTTGACCCCAATCCCTTCCCGCTCGTCCCCTTCCAGTGCTTCAGGTCGCTGGGGGTGAGGTCGAGCCACCTCAAGATGATCAATGACGAGCTCGTCCTGGAGGAGGCGCTCAAGCAGCAAGGAATCCGAGGTGGTGAAGAGGAAGGAGGAGGAGGGGTTAAAGAGAGAGTGGTGGCGGAGATCCACGCTCACCAGGATGATCAGGACAACAATAAGATCTCACCTCCGGAACAGTTTCAGACCAGGGATTTGGCCGCCGAGGCTTCCTCTTTGAAAGCAGCTCCGCCTGTCGAGGAAGAGAAATTCGACGGATCAGAAACGGGCAGCGCCTCCTCCTCGCCCCAGAAGAAAGCTTCGGAAGAAGGCTCCCCGTCCAAAAGACCCTTCGGCCGCTCCATCTCCGTGGGAAGTGGCCCCGGTGCTAGAAACCCCTCTTCGGCGTGGAATTCTCATCCTGAGGGAGAATTTTCCGACGCCGCGGGAGACAGGGAGGGCGCCAAAGAAGCGAGGAACAGGAAGAGAAACTCGAGCTACGTCGACAGCAACTCCAAAATTCTTCAGAACGAGGGCGGCGGCGGGGGCGCTTCCAGTCAGGACTTCCTGTCCAAGCCCTCCCCTGCCCTGCAGAAGCTGTTCAGCCCTTCCTCTCACATGATGATGGCGGACATCCTCCAGCGGCCGGTCATGAGCTTCGTCCTCCAGTGGAACGACCTGGAGAGCTTGCAGGTGGCCATGACGGCCGCCCTGAGGAAGGCCGCCTGCAGGACGTTTGCCATGCAGGCCCTGACGTGGCTCCTGAGGAGCGTGAGCCAGCCAGCCTGCCTCCACGACCTCCTGTGGTTCTTCGTGGCGGCCCTGGAGGCAAAAAACGAGCCCGCCACTTCCGAGGGCGGCGGCTCCGGCTTCAGCTTCGGCTCGGGAGCAGAGGGAGGCGGAAGCAAGGACAAGAAGAACAAGAAGAACGCCGAAGCAGCCGCCAATCAGCAGGGGGCAGGAGAAAAGGACGGTGCCTTGCCTGGGAACGAGAGGGCCGCCGCAGCTCCGTCAAAAGAGAAGCAGGAGCTGTGCGAGCATCCAACTTCCGACATCTTCATCGCAGGCGAGGCCATCAACCCGCTCCCCGACACATTCCACGGCCTCCTGCAAACCATCTCCGACCTTATGCTCCTCCTCCCGGTGGGGTCGTCCCTGCAGCAGATCGCCATCCGCTGTTGGGGGATCAAGTTCAAGCCGGCGGACCACCAGTTCCTCCACCAGTCTCACGTCTTCTCCACCATCAGCAGGATCCTCTCCCGCTCGGAAGAGCTTGACAATACCGACGTGGCTGCCGGCGCTGCCGCTCCCACCCAGGCCAGCGCTCCTGCTGCTCTCGATTTCTGCGAGTCCGGCATCTCGGTGGAGAGGACGACGGACGTCACCCAAGGCTCAGACATCAAGGTTTCCAGCCGCCAGGCCATGATAGCCTCTCTCACGGACAACTCCACAGAGACCTTCTGGGAATCGAGCGACGAGGACCGCAACAAGACCAAGTGGGTGTCCGCCACCCTCCCCGGAGGTGCAAACTCACAGCACGTCTTCAGGAGCGTCTGCGTCCACGTCGACAACGGCAGAGACCTGGGCAACAAGGTCTCCTCCGTCACCTTCAAGTCTGGAAGGAACGTGGAAGAGTGCGTGACCGTGAAGCAGGTGGACGTGGAGAGCAGGTTCGCGGGCTGGGTC
>JAAUXV010208407.1_pt1 | contig 11890 bp, 13 predicted proteins | sample 7278181 | NCBI WGS metagenome assembly JAAUXV01 (sample SAMN14350114, study PRJNA611818) | marine sediment metagenome | isolation source: surface marine sediment (2.1m) | place: French Polynesia: Moorea | collected 2018-08
AATGCAAAATAGTTTTTCTCTCTTCCTTGTGTTCCTGATTCTCTGTCCGCCTCAGGGACCTTCATCATCTCGAAGCGGAGGAGGGGAAAAACAAGATTTTCTTCTCGTCTTCGCGTTCGAAGCCAACGAATGCGGCAGGCAGCACAGCCGGGAGGAGGACGGAGGAGGACATCATCCTATCCCGCTCCCTCGCTCCTCGCCTCTCCTCCTTTTTGCGGCGCTGTCGGGGAAACCGAGAGGAGTAAAAAATGCCTCGCCTCCTCCTTCTCTGCATCTCCGCTGGCCTTTTTTTTGTCCCCGGTTGACTGCCTAGATGGTATTCCGCAATTCGAGGCCTCACGCGAAGCCCTCTCGCTCTCGTCCGCTTCAAAGTTTATCTCATCTATGTTTCACCGGCTTCTAACACGCACTTGCATGCGTTGTCCACCGCCGTGTAATAACCGCCAAGTCAGATTTGCTGAAATGTCAAGAGCAGAAAGCACCGAGGGAAAAATCGAGGGCTTCCGAGGAAAAACATCGTGGGAACCTGCCGGTGAAGGAAGTGGATGCGGCGTTGCGGCTGCGACCGTCGCTGCCGGGTTTGTTCGGAAAGTGGACCTCCGTTGTAGTACAAGAAGGAGGAAGAAGAGACGGTAGCAGATGGGATGAGGGGGGAAAGGAGGGGGCCTTACAACGTCATCAGAATTTTTAAAAAGGATGGGAGTAGGGGGAAGCAAGAGGCCCCATGTTCTTGACGGGTACCTGTGCTTGCTTTTACCTTCCTCCTCCATCTTTTCTTTTGTAGGTAAGTGTACGTACGTAGAGGAAGAAGAGTTGAAAGAGCGGGAGGGAGGGGGAGAGCAAAAGGGCGGAGAGGAAGGCCAATATTAATTTCCGGCCCCTTGAGTTCGTCTGTTCCCTCTTCTTTCTTCTTCAACTTCCCATCTGGCTGCTTTTTTCTATGGAGTTTGAAAAGAGGAACAGATAGAAGTTGGAAATGGACAGAAAAGGAGGGGGAAAGGGGGGGAAAGGTTTTCCTTTCCTTCCTCTCCAGCTAAAAAAAGGAGAAAGAGAACGGCTGAGGGGATTTTCCCTTTTCCAACTTCTTCCCCCTCCCCTCTTCCTTCTCCTTTCTCCCTTATAGTTTAGTCTCGTTTCTTCCCGGTCTCCTCCGGCTACGATAAGCTGGGTTTTTCAATTAAGAATAATCCGCTTAGGGCAGATTCCTCCTCCTCCTCCTCCTCCAAGGCAGCCGCGATGCTCCCCTTCCCTTCCCTGTTTCCCATGCGATGAGAAGTAGGAATTTAGAGCAGGTGGTTCAGAGCCCCTCTCTCTCTCCCTCCCTCCCTCCCCGTTGAGGAACCAAATCCCGAATCTGCCTGCGAAGGGGAGGGAAGAGAGAGTCCCACTCCTTCCACACAGATCTCCATCCCGATAATCCCGAAAGAAAACTTGGCATTCAGACGGGCTGCTCGCTTCGATTTCGGTTTGGCGCCGCCTCTCAACTCTTCTTCTTTCGACCCATTTTCAGGCCTCCGCCTCGATCTCATCTCCACCCTCCGACGGCGACCTTCTCCTCGGCCCGGTCCTCCTCCTGCTCGGGGCGGGCTCCTGCGTCTCCTCCTGGGTGGCGGGGAACGCAGCCAGGCACTGGGGGCGAACTGGGACAGAAGCAGGGAGAGGTGGAGGGCGACGGGCGGCAGCCGGTGAGTGAAGAAAGAGGGGGGAACGGGGAAGATTAGATCCGTCAATCAAGACGGAAGGGGGAAGAAGAGCAGGGGGACCTGAATGGGAAGGACACGAGTGCGAGAGAAGGCTGCACCTAATTTGTCCGGGCGCGACCACAACAACAATCGACCCTTCCTTCCGCCTTCTTTCTCTCGCAAACGAAGATGGGAAGGAGGATGTGAAGGAGGGAGCGGGGGAGGCAGAATAACGAGGTCAACATCCCTCCCCCTATTGTCCCCCATTTCCGCCTCCCCTCCCCTCTTCAGCCATCCCATAAGCAGGATAAGCATCCCTAACAAGCCCTTTCCCCCTTTGCTCTTCCTTCCCCAGCTGCTTCCTTCCTGTTCCACCTAGGCCTGATGCTGTTCATGAGGCTCTGGCGGCCGCAGCCCGACGACCCCGCCGTCTTCTTGGCCGTCGCCTTTGTCTGGGGCGTGGCCTCCTCCGCCTGGGACTTCATCGCCCTCCGTGAGTGTGTTTTGTACAATACAACAGCAATGCGCCCATAAATGCTCTCCCCCTCCTGCTGCGCTGGATGGTCCATCCATCAATGGGGAGAGGCCTCTTTCTTCCCCCTTCGCCTTCTGTCGGCGCTCGATGGTACATAGCGGAGCTGTGATAGTAACGCAGGAACGGACGATGGAAAAAGATAATGGATGAGGAGGAGTCCTTTGTGGCCTCCGCCCGATGAATAGCCCCTCCTCCTGGATAAAGAAGAGAGAAACAAGAAAGGGGGAAGGGGAATGCCTGCTGAGAAACCACTCTTCTGTAGCAAGATCCCTGCTGACGAACGGATGAATAAAGAACACTGCGTGGTCATGATTTCTTTCTCTTTTTCAGATTCGCTGGTCGATGATTCCAGTTCCCCCTCCCACTTCAGCTCGCTGCATCTCTTGATGGCGGCCCGCCACATCGGCTCCTTCGTCACATTCAGCAGAGGAGGAGGAGAAGATCTAGAAGCTGCCTTTAGCGCCCGGCAGGAGGAGGTGGCCTGGCTGTCGCCCATGTGCCTCCTAGCCGGGGTCTGCCTGATGATGAATTCTTCGGCTAAAAGGAAATCAAACCAATAGAAAGTATAAAAGCCCTAAGAAATGCCAGTCCCTATAGCAATTGATGTGACCCCTATCGTTGGTGCTTTATCGAACCCTTCCCTGTCTGTGATGCAAGAAATACACTCTACCAAGCTGAAGCTTGGTATACGCCTCCGCCCTTAAATGTGTACCCCGGTAGAAACCCCCAACTTAAATTAAGGCGTACTAGGAAGGAGAGAATAAAAACGAAGCTTTAAACAATACACAAGCATATTACATTAGTGATGTCAGTTCATATAAATAGGAAACTCTTTCCGGCACTTTTTTGATTTGAGCGACGATTTGCAGGGAGATCTAGAGCAGAATAAGCAGCAGGGACATCCAAATGGAAGGTCGCAGGCGAAAGGGGAGACATTAATAGGAAGATCATTATTCTATCTCCGTCATCTAATATGCGCATACGATACATATATACGTGTGTGGTATACGGATAGTGGTGGGGTGAGTACGTACGTGTGTACATATCATGTTCGTCTTCTTCGCATGTAGGGGGGCTGACTTTACCTCGGGACAGTAGCCGTAGGAATCAAGGGGATGGAATGCGATACTTAACGATGTGTTCGCCAACAAACACTGTCTTCAGACTTCCGATTTCTCCAGCAGGGGAGCTCCTTCTTCCGACACTTCTGTGCAAGCTTTCATATTTTCTTTTTGTGCGCGCGTTCGTTGCCGTAAAATGTGACAAAATCATTTCTTTTGGGGAAGGCGGCGGAATTTCTTCGAGAAGCACTTTTTTAGTGACGGGATCAGTACACGCGAAGGATGATACCATAGCAAGTATGTAGTAACGATACAAAAAAGCTCTCGTCTTCCGTACCTAAAGTCAAGCTCACGTTTCGCAAAAGGGTTTTCACGATTGCTCTTTCAAGTGTAACCGGACCAGCCCGCATTTCAAAGTAAGGTATTTTAAAAAACGGAAAATTGCGTGCCATGTATAGTTTCTCTACGAAGGACACTTGCAAGAGCACCTAACATACTTTGGGGAGACTAGGACCTTCGCCAATGTGCAGCCACCTCTCCCCCTATTCTCGGACCTGCTTGAGTACCTAGCTGTGGCAAAACTTTTCTCCTCCGTGAGTCTGTCTCTGTCTCTTCCCTTTCCCGTCCTCTTCCTCCTCCGTCGCTCACTTCCCTTTCCCATCTTCTTCTCTTCCTTCTTCATTCGAGAGACGCGGGCACACAGGTAAAGGAGGAGGGAGATAAATTGAGGATGGGCCCCAAGAAACGGAGCCAAGGCCGCGGGCACAATTTTTCTTTTCCCCAGCCTCCCTCCTCCAGGGTGAGAGGAGGGCAAAAGGGGGCCGTGTGGCATGAGCAGCGGAGGGGGAAGAAAGGGGGACCGCAGGGGTGGAAGGAGAGGCAGGGGAGAGGGGTGCTCTAAAAGGTCCTTCTCCTCCGCCACCACCGCATCCACTCATTTAAGGAGTCCCCTGGGAGGAGAGGGGCGGGTAGAAGGAAGGAGAGAAGGAGGGGGAGGGAAGCCCCATCGTTCGTACCTGTTGCGGTTCTCTCTGTGCGAGGTCTCTCTTCTCTACTCTTCCTCCGCGGCCGCCGCCGCCGTCATCCTTTTCAATTCGAGTGAAGTCCTATCTTCTCTTCTTTCCCCGCTTTTTCACGGGCGGAGATAGAGGGAAGGGTAACGCAGAGCAGATTGCCGCAAGAAAAGTGGCGCCGAGAGAAGAGAAGTCAAAGGGCTCGATGCATTTTTTCTTCTGCGCACCTCTTGGGGGCAATGCTACCTTGCAGTTCTGGCAAAAATATGCACCCGATCGAGAAAAGAGTGAGAGGGTCAAAACTTTTTGTCATGCAAATTGGGAGGGAACTTGGTATAGCGCAAAAATTCGTACGGCGGCGGCACTTTGGACGATTGGTACAAAAAAGAAATTCCTTTCTTCTGCTGGACCTCTAAGGAGAGCGACGACGACTTTCGTTGCATGAACACAGATTATTTTCATTCTTCTTCTTTCATTTTTCTCTTTCGGTAGTTGCTCCTCAAGAAGAGGACTGCAGCCTGGCGCCCCCGTTCGGTATCCGCCCGTTGCCAACAGGAGGTGGGGGCTGGGTGGTCGGGTCTCCACCGGCATCTCCTGCGGCGGCGGCGGCCAAGTTGCCGTTGCTGGTGCTGGAGATCCTGGGTAGGGATCCCACGCTGGACGACAGCGAGAGGCCGGCGCTGGCCTGGCGCTGCTGCATGGACAGCACACCGGCAGCCATGGACGGAGGGGCCATCACCTGAATAGATGCAAATAAAAGGTTATAACAGAGTTACAGTTCGGTACGGTGCCGTACTCTTCAGAGGCCGCTACAGATCGAACGAATTTTTTTGCCGAATACCTGACTCCTTGGTACTGGCATGATCATGGACGCCTTTGAGGTGGGGACCGGCAGCCCCAGCCTCTCCCTCAGTATCCCGGCCACCGAGCTCTGCCCGCCGCCTCCGTGGCCTCCTCCCCCTCCCACGGCTCCGCTGCCGCCGAACCCCACCATCTGGAAGGAGCTCGGAGGCAGCTGGTCCTCTGGCCGAACCTCCAGCTTGGTGAAGGGGATGCCCTTGGTCACCGTGGAGATGGCAGTCTTCTTGTCCGAGATCTCCTCCCGCAGCCGGCGCACCTCCTTCTCCCGCCGCTCGCGACGCTGCCAAGGAGGGAGAAATTAGTACCGCTTTGTGCGAAGAAAGAAAATGCAAATGAGCTATGCTGCCGCCGGAGTAGCATCCAAAAGCGGAGGGAGAGAGAAAGAGCAAAAGAAAGCAAAGTCGAGGGGGCACCGGGGCGAGGCGACAGGTCATCATCAATCCTGGTTCACGGTCGACCTTTCCTCTCCTCCGACGACGGAGGTGGCCCCGGCATAATTAGCCGTCATTCACACGTTGGCTCGCCGTCCTTATACAGTATTCCCCCACCACGCGAGCCACCGAAAAGGCCTTACTTGCTAGCTCCGACCCCGCCTCATTAAGTTCTACTTATTCCGACACCCAAGTCCCACCTCATCAGTCTGCAGCATTAACATAGGGGAGTAAGGCATGAACGTCAAAAGCTACAGGAAAAAAAGATGTTTTTCTATTTTATTTCCAGAAAAAGAGCAGCATTTTTCTTCCCAGACACCCAGAGATTTATCTTTCCCGTTTTCCAATTTTCTAGAAAGCCCCTATTGACACCCAGGAGAATTAGTGGGAGAAAGGAAGAGGGGTAAGAGCCTCCCTTCGAAAAAAGGAACAATAGCAACAGCAGCGGGACACACTGGAGCATCGCTTGTTCCACCACCCAAGAAGGGGCCCTCGGGGGCTTCTTCTATCGCAGGAATAAGAGCGCAACTTTCCCATATCTCAACTGGAAGAGTTTTTCTGCCACAACTTTCCTTCCAGCTCGGTTAGTTAGTCAAGAGAAGAGGGGCACTAATTGACCTTGCCAACTCTCGCTTCCAAAAACTTGGCGGGAACTTTCCGGCCTTACAGCCTCTCCTCCTCTTTCGCCCTCTGGCCCGCCCTCCACTTGTTTCTTTTTTCCCCTTCTCTTTTCTTTCGAGCCGACTCCGAAGCGACGGCGAACGAACGGCAGTTGTCAAAGTCAGGCACCCTCGCTCCATTCAAGCCAAAGAAAAGCCCACTTTTTGTGTCAAGTCTTTTACCCCTCCTCCTCGAAAAAAGGAAGAAAAGTTGGCTAGAATAAAGTTTGGAGGAGTCTCTCCCTCCCTCCCCACGGATTTTGACAAATCGACAGTCTGCACCCCCAAGAAACCAGCTGAGTGCGAAGTTTCCACCGATTTGAGGAGAAAGCTCGGCGTCGAGAGTTAAGTTGAAACTGTCGACGTCCAATTCCATGTGCGAAAATGACGTGTGTGTGTGTGTTCACCAACCTGCTCCTCGTGCTCCGCCCTCATGTTGGCGTGCCTCAGCCGCTGCGTCAGGGCGTAGATCTCGTAGTGGAGGCGCGCGGCCTGGATCTTGTAATTGGCCTGCAAAGGGAAAAGATAATAAACCCATGAAAGACGAGAATAAGGTTTCAAATTAAGGAAACATAAAGCATGTCCCCCTGAAGAAGATTGGAAATCTTGGAAACAGTCTACTGGTACAAACGTTTTTACTACCCGTATCGTATCGTATCCAATCAAAGAGGCGCAATCGGTCGTCCGTATAGTGCTACAGGTGCAGCAAGCGCGTATCCAAAAGAGGCTCGTATGGAATGGAGAGTGAAGGAGAAAACCAATTCAGAGTCCCCCCTCTCCACCCTCTTCAGACCGAGGGTCCAGCCAAGCCGCTCACTGCCAGTGGCAGGGGGACTTGGAGGGGAGGAGAGAGAAGGACCGGTGGTGGCCTTCTATTCCAGGAAAATAGAACCGCCAAGGATATCTGGTGGTGCTTCAAGGTCAGAAGGAGGAGGAGAGAAAGACGATCTATTTGCTTCTCTCTTCCACCGCCAGGAGGTGCTTTCACCAATCTGTTCTTGCGCCGACTCTTCTCTTTCCCTTTCGCATTTGCCGTAGGGCCTCTTTTGTCCTCCTCCTGCGCGCACCGCAAACTCCCTCGTAATTGCGCTACTCGAGTGGGCGGCAGTGGCCATCCAGGAGTGCCTCCCAATTGTCACACAAGAGGGGGCGGAAGGGGACAAGTGGAAGGAGGCGAGAAAAGAGGCCCAATTTCGAGCGGGAGGAGTTCTTCCTCTGTCCCCTCCTCCTCCTCTTCCCAACCACTTTTGCAACGCCGCCTTCGCCTGCCGCTACAAAGTCGTTGATTGCGACGACAGAAAAGAAGGGAGGAGGAGAAGTGCCACAAAAGTTCTTCCCTCCCTCTCCGAGACTTTGAAGGGGCTCCACCTAGCAAGAAAAGTATGACCTCCCCGCCCCCTTTCGCTCGGTAATGAATTTAGACGGCCTTGCAGCAAAATCTATTGCGGATAAAGAAACTATTTGCCTTTTTGTGCAACCAACTGTCGGCAAGTTTTCCGCGGAAAAAAGGAAGGAAGGCAAAAACTTGTTCGGGGAAATCGACGAAAGGCCTCAATAGCTGTTGCTGAGAGCATGGATAGAGGAATGAATGGCGACGATATTTGACGAGAAACCCGACTCTCTTTGTCCGAAATCAAGGACACAAAAAAGAAACGTTTCTCGTGCTTTCACACACAGGCGTCGTCATTGTCGTCTCAATTTCTCCCAACCGCTTGATCCGACTTGGTTCCAGGGAGGACAGAAGTACAAGAGTGGTCGTTGTTCCCGCCTCCTTGATTGGGGGTTGGTGTGACGGATCATAGCTGCGTGGAAGGAAAAAGCCGCCAAAGGCAATTTTCTAGGAGAGCCACCCAACGACGCATGATGGCCTCCTCTCGGGTCATATCAGGTGCCATGAAGAGGTGCTTTGCCAGACTCTGCTACGCTGTGCGGCGAACGCCGCACGGGCAAAAGGGGGGGAAAAGAGGCTGAGTGCTAAAAATGTAGAGGGCGGAGGCGGCGGGAGTTTGAATTGAATTTCCCACCTCGTCGAGCATGAAATTTGAATATTTCTTCTGCCTCCGATGACGCGAGAGGGAAACCGGGCCACCCCCTCCGGGTAGAAAAATCAATCAAAAAAGTTTCCTTTGATCGCGCCCCGGAGGAGGGAAGAGACGCATAATGCCTATCTATCTATCCTGCCTCTGTTCTACCTACCATCCTCTTTCCCCTCTATCCTTCACACACGCTCGTCTTTCACTTCCGAACAAAAGAAATCCAAGGGGCGGATCGACGAACATCGATAACATGGGATAAAAAGGTGGCTAGAATCTCAACAGTACTTTTTACTCACCTTCTTCGAGGGCCCGTCCCTGATGATGATTGGCTTCATCTTGATCTCGAAGGCCTCTATCCGCTGCCTGTGAGCCGCGTCCAGCTCCTCCCTCAGCGCGGCGCAGACCTCCTCTAGTGGGCGAGTCTTGCGCAGCTCCTCCTTCAACTTCTCCTCCCAAAGGACGGATAACTGGGGAGGAACAAGATATCGAGGGGTTAGTAACTTGTTTGATGATTTCGGGCGCTAAATGCAACGTTTAACATTAAAAGACGAGTGAAATTTCGGTATGGAGTGAGGTTCTTGTTGTGTTGTTTGTGGTACTGTACTGTCGGTGTATGCATGGCATGACATGCCTGAATGTTTTGAACTTGTGGGGAAAAATATATCGGTGAAAGTCTCCGACGGTTGACGCCATATGTTAGGGCAAGCAAAACAACGAGTTAACAGGTGGCGGAGAGGTTACTGATCTGTCCTCATCCCAGTCCTCGAAGTCGCTGTCGGAGTAGCTGAGGTCGCTCAGCAGGAGCTTGTAGTCCTCGTTGGGGAGCCAAAGCTGGTGCATGGTGGAGATGCAAAAGTCCCAATCTCAGTATGAGACCGCTGGAGCAGGTGACGGAAGTTTTGGCACCGGTGTCAAGTTTCTTTTATAGATTGTGTGCAGGTACTTGAGAGCTGCTCCTCCCTGAGAGACCTCTGAGTTGACTCCCGGGCCACGGCCAGCCGCCGGGCTCCCAAAGCGGCGGAGGCGGCCGCAGGTAGTCTCGATTCGGGAGGGAGGAATGGAGGAGGGGCAGAAAAAACAAACGACGCTTCGCTCCCCGGCAGCCGGTCGGACGAGGCCTCCTCTGGTTTCAGCCACCAACCGACTCAGGCCGCAAAGAGGAGGGAAGAAAAGGCGGCGGAAACCGAGAGGTCTCAATGCCATGGGAAGGAGCCCCCCCTCCCCACCGCCGGACTATCGAGGAGGGCTAAACAGGGGGGCACTTTCCACTCTCCTCCTGGACCCGCCCGAATAAAGGAAAGGGGGGGCCTGGAGCGTCATTCCTGCTTTCCCCCTCCCTTTGCTGTCAGAATGGGAGAGGGGTTTATCTCCCCTTCCCCTTGGAGGTAGGTTTCTCTCTTTTTCCCCCGAGAGGGCGGAGGAGGAGGAGAACCAGGTGCGAAACGGCTGTGGAGTGAGAGGACGATCATAATCTATGCCACTCTCACCCTCCCGACTTTCCTGGCGCCAATTTCTTACGACGGTTGCGGAATAAAGAGAGAGCACCGTTTTGCACAAATTCTCTTTTGAACGCACCCTCCCCTCCCTTCAAGGCCGGCGGAGGGCCACGCTTGCACGGTGTGAAAAAAAAGACTAGTAAAAGTTTTTTGAGACCTTGCTGGACCTCCTTCTTTTCCATTTTCCTTCCTCTTCATGGAGAAGGACGACTCAGCGGCGAAGGGTACAGAGACCTCTCAGGCACGGAGGAGGAGAGGGTGTTTTCTTGCCCGGAGGGCGTCTCCCACCCAGCCTTACACTTCTTTTCTCGGGAGAGATAGTAAGACAGCCGTCACTTTTCGCTCAAAAAAAGAAAAGAAAGAAAGAGAGCAACAGCTTTGTCCCACAATATTTTGCATCTGCCTATATACGGTACACCGACCATTAAAATATTTTTCTTACAAAAGAAAGAACTACTTCACAATCAATCTTCATTTCCCATCGTAACGAAAATTACGAAAATTGAGCAGGGTCTTCAACTTCTCTCGCTACTGGCAGCTAAGGCGGTGGCGCCAGTTCCAGTCTTGGAAGACGCAAAGAGACGAAGGAAAGGGATAATCCTGACAAATGGAGGTCCCGTGTACGCCGGAGGGAAGGAGGGGATGGCCCGCTAATTCCAGGTAACCCCCCTTTCTATCCTTCCCCCTTTTCTTCGCCTTCTCCTTTTTTGCGCCGGCTTTTGTTCCATTTCCTCTTCCCCAAGGAAACGTCCACTAGGTCCGGGATTTCCTCCTGCAATGTCTCCTCACCCTTTCAATGGAGGGTGTACAAAGAGTAGGTGAAGTCCATACTTCACAAACGATTCAAGACCTCTGCCAAGTTGGGCGCAGGACTGTACATAAAGTATTCAAACTCGAGATTCGCTTTCGACGGATTCTCTCCCAGATTTCCACCTTGAGAGGAAGGAAAGAGGAAAAAAAATCCTCCTCCCCCGCGAGGGCGTCTCAGGAGACGAGGCCCCGAGGATGAGAGACATGGTGGCAGGAAGCGACGGGGGAGTCGCGACGGGGATAAGAGAGCATGGGAAAGAGAAAGGGATCGGGAGGTAGACACTCGCTCACTGCTTGCTCAGACCCCATCCACGGATTTGGACAGGGAACGAAAGGAAAGGGATGAGACAAAAGGGATATCATCGCCGATAGGTAAAAAAGAAAGCGCCCCTGATCTAGCTAATTTTTTATTCCCCTTCCGGCTGGGACAAGAAAAAGGAGATATACGAATTGAAAAATTGTGAGAAGTACACATGTACCCTACCTTCCTAGGACATTACACGTACGAAACGTCTTCCCTCCTTGGGAAAATGCGCACGTCTTTGGGTCGTTTCTCACGCACGCTCGCACTTGTAGGAGGGAAAGAGACGGGCAAGAGGCCTCTCACGCTCATCCTGCCTTCTTTTCTTCCACCTCCGTGTGTCGGGAGGAGGGAGGAAGGCGAAAAAACTCTTTTACGAGTTTGTTGGCAATGAATTCCGCGAGGCGGTAGGTTCCCTTCCCCCTCCCCTTCGGACGGGCCCCACACAACAGACCTCTTCTTCCATCCCCCCCAACTCCTTTTCCTGTTTCTCTCCCCGCCGTTTTACTGTTCTCCTCTCCTTTCCGGGGGGCGTAAAAAAGTTGTTGTGTGCTATTTACTTTCGTTTCTTTTCAGGCTAACTTGAGCTACCGCCCTAAACAACAAAAGTTTTTTTAAAAGTGGACTCGGTATTTCTTGGGATACTTTAAACACAACAATACCTTATTATAATTTATTTGTTTGGCGAACAGTGAGAGTAAGTTTTAGTTTTAGAAAAAGCCATGAGTATTTATGACACCAAACGCCCAATATACTGTGGTTGAAAACACACATTCACGCGAACATAGCTATTTATGAATTTAGGGGGTGACCTTCAGGCGCCATCTCTCGTCCATTGAGAGGCACCTTGACAACGTGACAAGACCAACAGCGCCTCCAAACTTCATTCTTCACGAGACGCTGCTGCCGGTGCATTTACAACAACAACAAAAACCTGCGACAGCTCTTTCCTTTTCTTTTTGTTCTACCTTTTCCATCTCTTCCACCGTCTGGGTGAGGAGGGAA